>NNBV01002584.1_pt1 | contig 22164 bp, 18 predicted proteins | sample 1173771 | NCBI WGS metagenome assembly NNBV01 (sample SAMN07173938, study PRJNA388173) | plant metagenome | isolation source: symbiotic tissue sample KVS11 | place: Norway: Troms, Kvaloya island | reverse complement strand
TTTAGATTAGAGAAACAATTTAATAAAACATACACTTTTAAACTTTAACAGGGATTTTCAAATATGGCTAAAGAAACATTCGACCGTTCGAAACCACACGTAAACATAGGTACTATTGGTCACGTCGATCATGGTAAGACTACGCTTACTGCTGCAATCACAAAAGTTCTTGCATCTAAAGGACTTGCTTCAATGCGCGACTTCTCTTCAATTGACAACGCTCCTGAAGAAAAAGAACGCGGTATCACAATCAACACTTCACACGTTGAATACGCAACTGCTAACCGTCACTATGCTCACGTTGACTGTCCAGGTCACGCTGACTATGTGAAGAACATGGTTACTGGTGCTGCCCAGATGGATGGAGCTATTCTTGTAGTAGCTGCTACTGATGGTCCTATGCCACAAACACGCGAGCACATTCTTTTGGCTCGTCAGGTAGGTGTACCTGCATTGGTTGTATTCATGAACAAAGTTGACTTAGTAGATGATGCTGAGTTGTTAGAGCTTGTAGAAATGGAAGTACGTGAATTGATGACGTACTACAGCTTCCCTGGCGATACAATGCCAGTTATCAAGGGTTCTGCTCTTGGTGCATTGAATGGTGAACCACAATGGGTTGCTAAAGTAGAAGAATTGATGGATGCGGTTGATAACTTCATTCCAATTCCAGTTCGCTTGGTAGACAAGGATTTCCTTATGCCAGTTGAAGATGTGTTCTCTATCACTGGTCGTGGTACGGTTGCTACAGGCCGTATCGAACGTGGTGTGATCAAAACTGGTGACCCAGTTCAGATTCTTGGAATGGGTGCTGAAGATCTTACTTCTACTATTACAGGTGTTGAAATGTTCCGTAAGATCCTTGACAGAGGTGAAGCTGGCGATAACGTTGGTTTGCTTTTGCGCGGTATTGAAAAAGAACAGATCTGCCGTGGTATGGTTATCTGTAAGCCAAACTCAGTAACTCCTCACGCGAAATTCAAGGCTGAAGTGTACGTACTTTCTAAAGAAGAAGGTGGTCGTCACACTCCATTCTTTAACAAATACCGTCCTCAGTTCTACTTCCGTACTACGGATGTAACTGGCGAAGTAATGTTGCCTGCAGGTGTTGAAATGATCATGCCTGGTGATAACATTTCTATCGAAGTGACCTTGATCAACAAGATCGCTATGGAAAAAGGTCTTCGTTTCGCTATCCGTGAAGGTGGCCGTACAGTAGGATCTGGTCAGGTAACTGAAATCCTCGACTAAGACTTCGTTTGTCCTACCCTTCGAAGCTTTAGCGTAAGAAGGGAAAGACAAATCGTTGATAATCAAAGCAGAGCGTTTCTAAGATTTTTCTTAGAAACGCTTTTGTTTTATGGCAGTTTGTCATACATTTGCAGTCCTTTTTAGATAACGGTAACGGGTGGAATCTAAAAAGGGAAGAACCCAGAACTAGAAATTTTAAACAAACGGGTGTGGTGCAATGGTAGCATACCGGTCTCCAAAACCGTTGATGGGAGTTCGAATCTCTCCACCCGTGCAAAAAAATGAGTCGATGGAAAAAGTAAAGAACTATATTCTGGAGTCGATTGAAGAGATTCGTAGCAAGGTGACATGGCCTAAGTTTTCTGAACTTCAGGGGAGTGCTATCCTTGTGTTAGTAGCGTCTTTCATTTTTGCGGTCATTATCGGTCTGATCGATTTTGGTTTCCAAAGTGCGCTCGACTGGTTTTACAGAGAATTTTAATAACGCGAAAGCCATGGGTGAATTAAAATGGTATGTTCTTCGCGTGATTAGCGGACAGGAAAAGAAGATCAAATCTTACCTGGAAACTGAAATAGGAAGAGCCAAGCTGACGGATTTCATTCCTCAGGTTCTTATCCCTTCTGAGAAGGTATATGAAATGAGAAATGGCAAGAAGCGTGTAAGAGAAAGAAACTTCTTTCCCGGATATGTTTTAGTATCTGCAGATCTTAGCAACGGAGAAGCTTACCACGCAGTGAATAATATCCCTGGTGTGATTGGTTTTCTCGGTAACAATGGATCGACCGCCTCTTCCAAAGAGCCTGTTGCACTTCGCCAGTCTGAAGTAAACCGGATCTTAGGAAATGTAGACGAGATTGATCAGTTTGAAGAAAAACTCGAGAAGCCATTCATTAAAGGTGAAGGCGTGAAGGTAATGGATGGTCCGTTCAGCGGATTCACCGGAACTGTAGAAGAGATTTTTGAAGACAAGAAGAAATTAAATGTGACTGTAAAAATATTCGGGCGTAATACCCCGGTAGAGTTGAGTTACATGCAGGTAGAAAAAGTAGAATAGTAGAATCAAAGCGAATATGGCAAAAGTAATTATCGGTTATTTGAAATTGCAGGTTAAGGGTGGCGCAGCTAATCCAGCACCTCCAATTGGTCCGGCATTGGGTTCAAAAGGTTTGAACATCATGGACTTCTGCAAGCAGTTCAACGCAAGAACGCAGGATAAACCAGGACAGGTATTGCCTGTACTGATCAGTATTTATAATGATAAGTCTTTTGACTTCGTTATAAAAACTCCTCCTGCAGCGGTGTTGATCATGGAAGCAATTAAACTTCAAAAAGGTTCTAAAGAACCGAACCGTGCTAAAGTGGGTTCGATTTCCTGGGAACAGATTAAGAAGATTGCTGAATTAAAAATGCCTGACCTCAACGCCTTCAAAGTAGAATCTGCTATGAAGATGGTTGCTGGTACTGCGCGCAGCATGGGTGTTACAGTTAGTGGAGCAGCTCCCTGGGATAACTAAACTTAGTTAAAAGTTAAAAGTTAATAGCGAGAGTGAGGCTTCCAAATCATCCAAACTGTTAACAATTAGCCGATAACAATTAACTAAAAAGACATGGCACGTATATCAAAAAATAGAAAAGCAGTTTTAGCAAAGTACTCTCCAGAGAAGGAATATTCTATGGATGATGCGACTAAGCTTTTGAAAGAACTTACTTTCACCAAGTTCGATCCATCGGTAGATGTAGACATCCGTTTGGGTGTTGATCCAAAGAAATCTGACCAGATGGTGAGAGGTGTTGTTGCACTTCCTCATGGTTTGGGTAAGGTGGTTCGCACATTAGTGCTTTGCACGCCTGACAAAGTTCAGGAAGCAAAAGACGCTGGTGCTGAGCACGTAGGTCTTGATGATTATATCACCAAGATTGAAGGTGGATGGACAGATATCGATGTGATCATCTGTACACCAACCGTAATGGCTAAAGTAGGTAAGTTAGGTAAGGTACTTGGTCCACGTGGATTGATGCCAAACCCGAAGTCAGGTACAGTTACCCTCGAAGTTGGAAAAGCAGTAAGAGAAGTAAAGGCGGGTAAGGTAGACTTCAAAATTGACAAACAAGGAATTATCCACGCCAGCGTAGGTAAGGCTTCCTTCAGCGCAGACAAGATCAAAGACAATGCGACTGAACTTATCAACATGGTGGCAAAACTGAAGCCAGCTTCGGCTAAAGGGACTTATATACAAAGTGTTACGCTTTCGTCTACAATGAGTCCTGGTATTCATATCGATAAGAGTTCCATAGGGCAGTAATTTTTAAAACAATGACCCGCGAAGAAAAAGGAGAAATAATTGAGAAGTTGTCTGAGAAGTTTTCTCAGAACGCTCACTTCTATATTACCGATGCTTCGGGTCTTACCGTAGAGCAAATCAATGCTTTCCGCAAGATCTGTTTCAAAGCCGGAGTGGAATATGGTGTTTACAAAAACACACTGATCCGCAAGGCGTTGGAGAAGCAAGAAGGTAATTACGAAGATTTGTATAAGGTATTGCATGGTTTTTCAGGCGTTCTTTTCTCGAAAGAGGTAGGAAATGCTCCTGCGAAAGTCATCAATGAGTATCGTGCAAAACTGGAAGGAAAGCCTGCATTTAAAGGTGCTTCCATTGCATCTTCCCTGTTTATCGGAGAAGAGAATCTGAAAACGCTTACTGAGCTCAAGAGCAAAAATGAACTCATTGGCGAAGTTATTTCCTTGCTTCAATCTCCTGCAAAGAATGTATTGTCTGCCCTGTTAAGCGGCAAGAATACAGTAGCAGGACTTGTAAAAGCACTGGAAGACAGAAAACAATAATTAACGAACAGAAAATTTTAAACATTTACAATCATGGCAGACATCAAATCACTTGGCGATCAACTAGTAGAACTTACAGTAAAAGAAGTAAGCGAATTAGCTTCTTACCTTAAAGAAACACACGGCATTGAGCCTGCAGCTGCTGCTGTTGTAGCAGGTCCTGCAGCTGGTGGTGGTGCTGCAGCTGCTGCTGAGAAGACTAACTTCGATGTAGTATTGAAAGCTGCTGGAGCTAACAAACTTCAGATCGTTAAATTGGTGAAGGAATTGACTGGTCTTGGCTTGAAAGAAGCTAAAGATGTAGTTGACGGAGCTCCTAAGACTATCAAAGAAGGTTTACCTAAAGACGAAGCAGAAAGCTTGAAGAAACAACTTGTTGAGGCTGGTGCCGAAGTAGAGTTGAAGTAATTCTTCTTGAAGACGAAGGTGCCGTCTGACCGGAATTCAGACCCCATCTCCTAATTAGGGCATGGGGTCTTTCCCTATTTTATACTTAGCAGCATCACCCTATCAAATTGAATGGTTTATAGTCACAGAATTTAAACCTAAAGTACCTTGGCAAAGAAGAACAGTAACGGACGGATTGATTTCTCTAAAATCGACAAGGTTCTGGAATACCCAGACTTTCTCGATGTTCAGCTTCAATCCTTTAAAGACTTTTTGCAGATTGAAACACCTGCTGAAAAGCGTCAGAATGAAGGTCTCTTCAAAGTGTTTGCAGAGAATTTTCCTATTTCTGATTCGCGCGAAAATTTCGTGCTTGAATTCGTAGATTATACTATCGATCCTCCTAAGTACAATGTAGATGAGTGTATTGATCGTGGATTAACTTTTTCAGTTCCCTTGAAAGCGAAACTTCGCCTCACTTGTAATGATGAGGACAACGAAGATTTCGAAACCATCGAACAGGAAGTATTCCTCGGTAACATTCCTTACATGACGGAGAAGGGATCGTTTACTATTAATGGTGCTGAGCGCGTTATCGTATCTCAGTTGCACCGTTCTCCTGGCGTGTTCTTTGCGATGAGCAAGCACACCAACGGAACCAAGCTTTATTCAGCCCGTATCATTCCTTTCAAGGGATCATGGATTGAATTTGCTACCGATGTGAATGCAGTAATGTATGCTTACATCGACCGTAAGAAGAAATTCCCTGTAACCACATTGCTTCGTGCCATTGGTTATGGATCAGATAAGGATATTCTTGATCTCTTCGGTCTGTCTGAAGAAATTGAAGCCAACAAGAATACACTCAAGAAAACAGTAGGTCGCAGGCTGGCTGCCCGGGTGTTGAAAACCTGGACAGAAGACTTCGTGGATGAAGATACTGGTGAAGTAGTGTCTATCGACCGTAACGAAGTATTGTTAGAGCGCGATCACGTTATCGAAGCAGAAGATGTAGATGTAATTGTTGAATCAGGTGCTAAGTCCATCATTCTTCACAGAGAAGATGTGAACGTAGCTGACTACCAGATTATCTTCAACACACTTGCTAAAGATAACTCGAACTCAGAAAAAGAAGCCGTAGAAACCATCTACCGTCAGCTTCGTAACACAGAAGCTCCTGATGAACAAACAGCGCGTGATATTATCCAGAGCTTGTTCTTCAGTGAAAAACGTTATGATCTTGGTGAAGTAGGTCGTTATAGAATCAACAAGAAGTTAGGTCTTGATCTGGCGTATGATCAACGTGTATTGACCACTCAGGACATTATCCTGATTGTGAAATACCTGATCGGTCTGATCAACTCTAAGGCGGTTGTCGATGATATCGATCACTTGAGCAACAGACGTGTAAGAACAGTAGGTGAACAATTATATTCTCAGTTTGGTGTAGGTCTTGCACGTATGGCAAGAACCATCAAAGAAAGAATGAACGTTCGAGATAATGAAGATTTCAAGCCTGTAGATCTGATCAACGCGCGTACGTTGTCTTCCGTAATCAACTCGTTCTTCGGAACGAATCAGCTTTCACAATTCATGGATCAGACTAACCCATTGGCAGAGATCACGCACAAGCGTAGGATGTCTGCCCTTGGACCCGGAGGTCTTTCACGTGAACGTGCAGGTTTCGAGGTTCGTGACGTTCACTATACTCACTACGGTCGTCTGTGTACTATTGAAACTCCGGAAGGTCCAAACATTGGTTTGATCTCTTCGCTTTGTGTTCACGCTAAGGTGAATAAGATGGGCTTCATTGAAACGCCTTATCGTAAAGTGGAAAATGGAAAAGTAAAAGGTAAAGACATCATCTTCCTTACTGCGGAAGAAGAAGATACATTCAACATCGCTCAGGCTAATGTGCGCCTGAAGCCAGGTGGTGAAATGGAAAATGAAAAAGTGAAGGCCCGCTTTGAAGGTGACTTCCCTGTAGTTGAGCCGAAAGACATCAAGTACATGGACGTAGCTCCAAACCAGATCGTGTCGATTGCAGCGTCTATGATTCCATTCCTGGAACATGATGATGCCAACCGTGCATTGATGGGTTCTAACATGCAGCGCCAGGCAGTACCACTTTTGAGACCAGAAGCTCCTATTGTAGGAACTGGTCTTGAAGCAAGAATTGCCATCGACTCAAGAACATTGCTTCTTGCCGAAGGTACAGGTACTGTTGACTTTGTAGATGCGAAGAAGATCACTGTTAAATACGATGTTTCTGAAGAACAGGAACTGGTTCGTTTTGACGATGAATACAAAACATACAGTCTGATTAAATTCAGAAGAACTAACCAGGATACTTGTATCAACTTAACTCCTCTTGTTAAGAAGGGTGAGAAAGTAGTGAAAGGTCAGCCGCTGGTTCAGGGTTATGCAACTGCAGCAGGTGAGTTGGCACTGGGAAGAAACCTTCTCGTAGCCTACATGCCTTGGCAGGGATATAACTTCGAGGATGCGATTGTTATCTCTGAGCGCGTAGTTCGTGAAGACATCTATACTTCCATCCACGTTGAAGAATTCGAACTTGAAGTTCGTGATACGAAACGCGGTGAAGAAGAATTGACTTCTGAAATACCTAACGTAAGTGAAGAAGCGGTGAAACATCTCGATGAGAATGGTATCATCCGTATCGGAGCTGAAGTGAAAGAAGGAGATATTCTTATTGGTAAGATCACTCCGAAGGGAGAAACAGATCCTACACCGGAAGAAAAATTATTGAGAGCGATCTTCGGTGATAAAGCCGGAGATGTGAAAGATGCTTCGATGAAGGCACCCCCATCATTGAAAGGTGTGGTGATCGAAACCAAGCTCTTCTCAAGACCTAAGCGTGACAAAGATTTACGCACCAAGTCGAAGAAAGAACTGGATGCATTGAAGGCCCGCTACAGCAAAGACCTGGCAGAACTTCGTAACGAGATGATCAAGAAATTGACGTCTCTGCTTACAGGCAAAACAAGCCAGGGCGTGAAGCACAAGTTCGGTGATGAACTGGTAAGTAAAGGCGTGAAGTTCTCTTCCAAAGTAATTGAAAGTAATCTCTTCCCTGATAAGAACATCTATCGTGATGAGAGTAACTACAATGTAGCTGAAGAAGTAAATCTTATTGCTGATATCAGTCTTGAAAACTGGACTACGGATGATCATTCAAATGATTTAGTAGCTGAGTTGGTAAGAAACTACCTGAACAAGCGTAACGTCATCGCGGGTGAATTCAAGCGTGAACGTTTCACTTTGGAAGTAGGAGATGAATTACCTGCAGGTATTGTACAGTTAGCTAAAGTTTACGTGGCTAAGAAACGTAAATTGAAAGTAGGAGATAAGATGGCTGGTCGTCACGGAAACAAGGGTGTTGTTGCACGTATTGTTCGTGAAGAAGATATGCCATTCCTGGAAGATGGAACTCCTGTGGATATCTGTCTGAACCCGCTTGGTGTACCGTCACGTATGAACCTGGGTCAGATTTACGAGACCGTGCTTGCATGGGCTGGTAAGAAACTGGGCAGAAGATATGCGACTCCGATTTTCGATGGAGCTACTTTGGAAGAAGTATCAGCTGAATTGAAAGAAGCTGGCCTGGCAGAATATGGTCGTACTTATTTGTACGATGGTTTGACAGGAGAGAAATTCGATCAGCCGGTAACTGTAGGTATGGCCTATATGCTGAAGCTGGGTCACCTTGTTGATGATAAGATGCACGCACGTTCTATCGGGCCCTATTCACTTATCACGCAGCAACCTCTTGGTGGTAAAGCACAATTTGGTGGTCAGCGTTTCGGAGAAATGGAAGTGTGGGCACTGGAAGCATTCGGTGCTGCTAATATTCTTCAGGAAATCCTTACGATTAAGTCTGATGATGTGATTGGTCGTGCGAAAGCATACGAATCGATCGTGAAAGGCGAGGCCATGAGGAAGCCAAACATCCCTGAATCATTCAATGTACTTGTACATGAACTCAGAGGCTTGGCACTGGAGATCACAATGGATTAATGGTCTTGAGTCAATCCTTCTTAGTTACAACTGAGAAGGATTGACTAATTACTATGGACTTATAATGAATTTGTAAACTGAAAACGATCAACTATGTCTTTCAGAAAAAATAAAAAGATCAATAGCGACTTCTCCAAGATCACCATCAGTTTGGCTTCTCCCGAATCAATTCTGGAAAGCTCACATGGTGAAGTAACACAGCCGGAAACGATCAACTACAGAACCTACAAACCAGAAATGGGTGGTTTGTTCTGCGAGCGTATTTTCGGTCCGGTTAAAGACTGGGAATGTCATTGCGGAAAATATAAGCGTATTCGTTACAAAGGCATCATCTGCGATCGCTGTGGTGTTGAAGTAACTGAAAAGAAGGTAAGACGTGAGCGCATGGGGCACATCGAATTGGTGACTCCTGTAGCACACATCTGGTATTTCCGTTCCTTGCCAAACAAGATCGGATACCTGTTAGGTCTTCCTACCAAGAAACTGGATCAGATCATTTACTACGAAAGATATGTAGTAATCCAGGCAGGTATTAAAGAAGAAGATGGTATCAACCGTCTTGACTTCTTAACAGAAGAAGAATTCCTTGATATCGTTGATAAGCTTCCTCGTGAAAATCAAATGTTGGATGATCACGATCCGAAGAAATTCATCGCAAGAATGGGTGCTGATGCATTGGAAATGTTATTGTCCCGCTTAAAGCTGGATGAGCTTTCTTACGAGCTTCGTCACCAGGCGGCTACTGATACTTCACAACAACGTAAGGCAGAAGCCTTGAAGCGTTTGAAAGTGGTAGAAGCTTTCCGCGATGCGAATACCCGTGTTGAAAATCGTCCTGAATGGATGACCATCAAGATGGTTCCGGTTATTCCTCCTGAATTGCGTCCACTTGTTCCTTTGGATGGTGGTCGTTTTGCAACTTCCGATTTGAATGATCTTTACAGACGTGTTATTATCCGTAACAACCGTCTGAAGAGATTGATTGATATTAAAGCGCCAGAAGTAATTCTCCGTAACGAGAAACGTATGCTTCAGGAAGCGGTTGACTCTTTGTTCGACAACTCACGTAAAGTGAATGCTGTTCGTTCAGATGGTAACCGTGCCTTGAAATCTTTGAGCGATATGTTGAAAGGTAAGCAAGGACGTTTCCGTCAGAACTTACTTGGTAAGCGTGTTGACTACTCTGGTCGTTCAGTAATTGTGGTAGGTCCTGAATTGAAACTGCATGAGTGCGGTCTTCCTAAGGACATGGCAGCTGAGTTATTCAAGCCATTCATTATCCGCAAGCTGATCGAAAGAGGTATTGTTAAGACTGTAAAGTCAGCGAAGAAAATCGTTGATCGTAAGGACCCTGTAGTTTGGGATATTTTGGAAAACGTATTGAAAGGACATCCTGTTCTTTTGAACCGTGCTCCAACTCTTCACAGACTGGGTATCCAGGCTTTCCAACCTAAGTTGATTGAAGGAAAAGCGATCCAGTTACACCCTCTTGTGTGTACTGCATTTAACGCTGACTTTGACGGTGACCAGATGGCCGTTCACGTGCCGCTTGGTCAGGAAGCAGTTTTGGAAGCTTCCGTATTGATGTTGTCTTCGCACAACATTCTTAACCCTGCCAACGGTGCACCTATCACAGTTCCTTCTCAGGACATGGTGTTGGGATTGTACTACCTTACTAAAGGAAGAAAAGGAGAGAAGGGTGAAGGAAAAACATTCTATTCAGCAGAAGAAGTAATCATCGCTTACAATGAAGGCAAGCTTTCGAAGCATGCTATTGTCAAAGTGAAGGTGAATTTAAAGGATAAGAAAACAGGTATTATTTCAAGACAACTTCTTGAAACCGTTGCAGGTCGCGTGATCTTCAATGAGGTGATGCCTGAAGAAGTTGGTTTCGTAGACGAACTGTTGACTAAGAAAAAACTTCAGACGATCATCTCTGATGTATTCAAAGCAGCAGGTCTTGCTAAGACAGCCAAATTCCTTGATGATATTAAAGAGATTGGTTTCCAGATGGCCTACAAAGGTGGGTTGTCCATGGGCCTGGGTGATGTGAAGGTTCCTGCTGAAAAGGAGAAACTGGTAGCTACAGCTCAAGGCGAAGTGGATGCAGTTTGGAATAACTACATGATGGGTCTTATCACAGACAACGAGCGCTACAATCAGGTGATCGATATCTGGACTCGTACCAATACATTACTGACCAACACGCTGATGAAGCAGTTGGAAGAAGATCAGCAGGGCTTCAACTCGATATACATGATGATGCACTCCGGTGCTCGTGGATCAAGAGAGCAGATCCGCCAGTTGGGTGGTATGCGTGGTCTGATGGCGAAACCTCAGAAGAACCTTGCAGGTTCGGTGGGTTCCATCATCGAGAACCCGATCTTGTCTAACTTCAAAGAAGGACTGGATGTATTGGAGTACTTTATCTCTACACACGGTGCGCGTAAAGGTCTTGCCGATACAGCATTGAAAACGGCCGATGCGGGTTACTTGACTCGTAGGTTGGTTGACGTTGCTCATGACCTGGTTGTAACTGAAGATGATTGCGGAACACTTCGTGGTCTTAAGGTAACAGCACTGAAGGATAATGAGGACATCGTAGAGCCATTGTCAGAACGTATTGTAGGACGTGTGAACGTTCACGATATCTATGATCCATTGACAGAAGAGTTGATCACTCCTGCTAACTCTGAGATCACAGATGAGATTGCCAAGCAAATTGAAGAAACAAGCATAGAGGAAGTTGAGATTCGTTCACTTCTTACTTGTGAATCAAAAATTGGTGGCTGTGCAAAATGCTACGGACGTAACTTGTCTACCGGTAAGATGGTACAGGCAGGTGAAGCAGTAGGAGTTATTGCAGCACAATCTATCGGTGAGCCAGGTACTCAGTTGACACTTCGTACATTCCACGTGGGGGGTACGGCTTCTAACATTGCAACAGAAGCGAACATCGTGGCGAAGTTTGCTGGTGATATTGAATTTGAAAGTATCCGTACAGTAGACACTACTGATAAGGATGGTAATAAGGTGAAAGTAGTAATGGGTCGTACCGGTGAGATTCGTATTCTCGACAAAGAGAAGAGAATCCTGATCACCAACAACGTTCCTTATGGTGCTTTCATCGCAGTGAAGGATGGACAAAAAGTTGAAAAAGGAGATCAGTTATGTAACTGGGATCCATACAATGCGGTTATCCTTTCTGAATACGATGGTGAGATTGAATACGAAGCGATCATTGAAGGTATTACTTTCAAAGAAGAATCGGATGAGCAGACTGGTCACCGTGAGAAGGTAATCACTGATACCCGTGATAAGACAAAGAACCCTGCAATTATCGTAAAAGGTAAGAACGAGACGAAAGGATATAACATTCCTGTAGGAGCTCACTTAGCAGTTGATTCTGGCGAGCAGATTAAGGCTGGTCAGGTGTTGGCTAAGATCCCTCGTACAATGGGTAAGTCACGCGATATTACAGGAGGTCTTCCACGTGTAACAGAATTATTTGAAGCACGTAACCCTTCTAATCCAGCTGTAGTAAGCGAGATTGATGGTGTGGTAACGTATGGTGGTATCAAGCGTGGTAATCGTGAAATCTTCATTGAATCACGTGATGGTGTACAGAAACGTTATTTAGTGCCTTTGTCTAAACACATTCTGGTACAGGACAATGACTTTGTGAAAGCAGGTCAGCCACTGTCAGACGGTGCGATTACTCCTTCCGATATCTTATCGATCAAAGGACCAACAGCAGTACAGGAATACTTAGTGAATGAAATTCAGGAAGTATATCGTCTGCAAGGTGTGAAGATCAACGATAAGCACATCGAAGCAATTGTAAGTCAGATGATGCAGAAAGTAGAGATTATCGATTCAGGTGATACCAGCTTCCTGCAAGGTGAATACGTTGACAAGCTGGAGTTCCGTGAATTGAATGACTTGATCCTTGACAAAAAGGTAGTATTGGAATCTGGTGATTCTAAATTCAAACCAGGTCAGATCATCAACGCTCGTGAATTACGTGATGAGAACTCTGCATTGAAACGCAAAGATCAGAAGCCGGTAGAAGTGCGTGATGCACTGGCAGCTGTATCAAGACCAACGCTTCAGGGTATTACCCAGGCGTCCTTGAAAACAGAAAGCTGGTTGTCTGCAGCTTCCTTCCAGGAAACCACCAAGGTACTTAGCGAAGCCGCTATACGTGGCAAGGCTGATGTGCTGGCGGGGATGAAGGAAAATGTAATTGTAGGTCATTTGATCCCTGCAGGTACAGGACAGCGTGTGTTCAGTGATTTGATTGTTGGATCTGAAGAAGAATACGATCGTCTGGTCGAATCTAATTCTGCGCCAAGACCAAAGCACAGAGAGCTACAAGACTAGTTTGATTTAAAAAGATGAGATAATTTGAAAATGTGCGGATGAAACTCATTCGCACATTTTCTTTTTTCAGACTATCCAATTTTATAATTGTATCATTTTCAAATTACCTGATATGGCAAACGAGAAAGAGCAACTTCCTCAAAACCAGATTAACATTGAGCTAAGTGAAGAGATCGCAGAAGGGATTTATTCCAATCTGGCCATGATCGCTCATTCAAATAGTGAATTTGTTATTGATTTTATTCGGCTGATGCCCGGAGTGCCTAAAGCGAAAGTTAAATCAAGAGTGGTGATTACCCCGGAGCATGCAAAAAGACTCCTGGCAGCGCTAAAAGACAATATTGAAAAGTATGAAGCGTCTTTTGGGGCAATAAAAAGAACAGATGAAATGCCCAAATTTCCCATGAATTTCGGGGGAACAATGGGTGAAGCATAGTATAAAAGGGAATAATGAAGCATAGAACGCAAAATTTCTTAAAACAAGGTTTTGCATCCTGTGCCGATTTAGATACCTTTGCAGTCCAAATTTTCGAAAAGCTAAAAAAGCATATATAAATGCCTACCATTCAGCAACTTGTAAGAAAGGGCAGAAAGAAACTGACCTTCAAATCGAAGTCACCTGCCTTGGATTCATGTCCTCAGCGCAGAGGAGTGTGTACACGTGTGTACACCACGACTCCTAAAAAACCAAATTCAGCGCTTCGTAAGGTTGCCCGTGTGCGCCTTACTAACAAAAAAGAGGTGAATGCGTACATCCCTGGTGAAGGACACAATTTACAAGAACACTCGATCGTATTGATCCGCGGTGGTAGAGTAAAAGATCTTCCAGGTGTTCGTTACCACATCGTGCGTGGTGCATTGGATACTTCCGGTGTAAGCGGACGTAAACAAAGCCGTTCTAAGTACGGTGCGAAGAGACCTAAGCCAGGTGCAGCAGCTCCGGCAGCGAAAGGTGCTCCGGCAGCAAAAGGCAAAAAGAAGTAATCAGATAAGATTATAAGATCATGAGAAAATCGAAACCCAAAAAGAGATATCTGCTTCCTGATCCTAAGTTCAATGACACTTTGGTAACAAAGTTTGTGAACTACATGATGGAGCAAGGAAAGAAAAGCACTGCTTACAATATTTTTTATGATGCTATTGCAATCGTAGAAAAGAAGGCAGGTGGTGAAGCTGGCCTTGAAGTATGGAAACGTGCTATGAATAACGTAATGCCGGCTGTGGAAGTAAAAAGCCGCAGAGTAGGTGGAGCGACATTCCAGGTGCCTGTTGAAATTCGCCCTGAACGCAAAGTGAACCTGAGCATTAAATGGCTTATTGATTACTCGCGTGCACGTGGTGAAAAGACCATGATGGATAAACTGGCTGCTGAAATCTTGGCTGCATCTAAAGGTGAAGGTGCTGCTATCAAGAAGAAAGATGATACACATCGCATGGCAGACGCTAACAAAGCATTCTCACATTTCAGATTTTAATAGCGGAACTTAGCAAATGGCAAGAGATCTCAAGTACACAAGAAATATTGGTATCGCTGCACACATCGATGCTGGAAAGACTACGACTACAGAGCGTATTCTTTACTACGCAGGTGTAAACCATAAGATTGGTGAAGTGCATGACGGAGCCGCTACCATGGACTGGATGGCGCAGGAGCAGGAGAGAGGTATTACCATCACTTCAGCTGCAACAACCGTTTATTGGAAATACAGAAACAACGATTACCACGTAAACATTATTGATACTCCCGGACACGTGGATTTTACTGTTGAAGTAAACCGCTCACTCCGTATTTTGGATGGTCTTGTGTTTTTGTTTAGTGCTGTGGATGGTGTTGAGCCACAATCTGAAACTAACTGGCGCCTGGCTGACAACTATAAAGTAGCCCGTATCGGATTCGTTAACAAAATGGACCGTTCTGGAGCTGACTTCCTTGGTGTTTGTAAGCAAGTAAAAGAAAAATTAGGAAGTACTGCAGTTGCTCTTCAGTTGCCTATCGGTGCAGAAGATAACTTCAAAGGTGTGGTTGATTTGATCAACAACCGTGGTGTTATCTGGAATGAATCAGACAAAGGGATGACCTTTGAAGTGGTTCCTATTCCTGCTGACATGGTTGAAGAAGCGAAAGAATACAGAGAGAAACTTCTTGAAGCAGTAGCTGAATATGACGAGACCCTTATTGAGAAATTTTTTGAGGATCCGAACTCAATTACTGAAACAGAAATATTATCAGCGTTAAGAAAGGCTACAATCGATATGAAGATTGTACCAATGGTTTGTGGGTCATCTTTCAAAAACAAAGGTGTACAGACTATGCTTGACTATGTGATGGAACTTCTTCCTTCACCGCTTGATAAGGATATCATTATTGGTACCAACCCTGATACAGGTGCTGAGGTTGAAATTCGTCCTGACGAAAAAGAACCATTTGTAGCTCTTGCATTCAAGATTGCAACGGATCCTTTCGTAGGTCGTTTGTGTTTCATTCGCGCCTATTCAGGTGTATTGGAATCCGGTTCTTATGTGTACAACACACGTACTGAATCAAAAGAAAGAATTTCCCGTGTATTTCAGATGCACGCTAACAAGCAGAACCAGATCGATCGTTTACCAGTAGGTGATATTGGTGCGGTAGTAGGTTTTAAGGATATCAAGACAGGAGATACACTTTGCGATGAAAAACGTAAAGTAATATTAGAGTCAATGGTATTCCCTGAGCCGGTTATTGGTTATGCTATCGAGCCTAAGAAACAAGCTGATGCTGATAAACTAGGTATGGCGATTGCCAAGCTGGTAGAAGAAGATCCTACACTTCGCGTTAACACTGATCAGGAAACGGGTCAGGTTATCCTTAGAGGTATGGGTGAATTGCACTTGGAAATCATCATCGATCGTCTGAAGCGTGAATTCAAAGTAGAGATTAACCAGGGAGCACCTCAGGTTGCTTACAAGGAACATCTTACATCTTCAGTGGAACATAAAGAAGTGTATAAGAAACAGACCGGTGGTCGTGGTAAGTTTGCCGATATCGTATTCGAGATCGGACCCCGCGTACTTGGTCCTGAAGATAAACCAGGTTTGGAATTTGTGAATGATATCGTGGGTGGTGTTATCCCTCGCGAATTTATTCCAGCTATCCAGAAAGGATTCACGAGCGCGATGGTAAACGGGCCTTTGGCTGGTTACCCTCTCGATTCAATGAAAGTACGTTTATTCCATGGTTCTTTCCATGATGTCGATTCGGATGCACTTTCTTTCGAACTTGCAGCTCGTATTGGTTTCAAAGAAGCAGCTCGTAAATGTTCGCCTCAGATTCTTGAGCCGATCATGAGCGTGGAAGTTCTTACTCCGGATGAATACACAGGTTCGGTAACGGGTGACTTGAATAGAAGACGTGGTGTGATGAAAGGAATGGATTCACGTAACAGCGCTCAGGTAATTAAAGCAGACGTTCCTTTGAAGGAATTGTTTGGATACATTACCGACTTGCGTACCATCACTTCGGGTAGAGCATCTGCGACATTGACATTCGCTCACTATTCACCAGTGCCTAAGAACCTGGCGGATAAAGTAATTGAAGAAGTAAAAGGCGTTGTTGCCAAATAAATATCTAAAAGACGTTTAGATTATGAACCAGAAAATCAGAATTAAACTTAAGTCTTACGACCATAACCTGGTTGATAAGTCCTCTGAGAAAATCGTAAGAGCGGTAAAAGCAACAGGCGCTATAGTAAGCGGTCCTATTCCCCTCCCAACTGAAAAAGAAAAAATCACTGTACTTCGTTCACCACACGTGAACAAGAAGTCACGTGAGCAGTTTCAACTTTGCACGTACAAGCGCCTGGTTGATATCTACTCTAACAGTGCAAAGACAGTAGATGCTTTGATGAAACTTGAGCTTCCAAGTGGAGTGGATGTTGAAATCAAGGTGTAGTTAGCTGTATCGCAAATTAATCTAAGGATATTCCCTGCTTTGAGTAAATCGAAGCAGGGTTTTCTTTTTTTAGAAAAGGTTTAGTCTTAGCCCCAGGTTGATCATTAGTTTCTTATAGCGGAGTTCTTCATTGCTAAGCTTAATCGGAGCAATGGTCTGTATTTCGAATTTCACTCTTTCTCCTCCGATACGCCATGCAACTCCAGGTTCTGCAAAAAAAGAGGGAACCGTATTCGTGTTAATGAATGTAGCATCTTCTGCGTAAGCAATGTTGAGGTCACCGGGAATTACGGTGTTAGTTATAGATCTGAATTGAACATAAGAGAATTTGGTTGAGACACTCAGTGAAGTGTGTGCACTAAAGAGAAAATTTATATTAGGCTGGAAAAATAGATTTATTTTATGCGCGCGTAGCTCCGCACTGTAGTTATGTGCCAGGTCTTTTTCGAAAGTACTTTTAACCTTACCTGCGCCAGCTCCTAACAGAAAGGAGTACTGTTTATGATGAGCACGAATCACATATCCGATTCCTCCATCTAGTTCATAGGAATACTCCTTACGGGTTATGCCTCCGGAGTTTTCTTTGCCCGCCGCACGGAATGGATTAATATCGTTTTTTGATCTGTAAGAACCTGTGTTGAACAAAAACAGATGAGGAGATAATGAATATCCGACCTGGTAGAAGCTGCTACCTATTGTAGCAACTACTTCTTTCTTTTCTTTATTGAACACGGGTGTAAAGTGTGGACTTGCCGCATGTTGATATCCCTTACATCCCACCAGGGTCATAAGACATATTCCAATCAGATAGTTTTTCATGGACAGATGAAGGTCACTTGTTTACTCCAGCTTTTTGTGAAAAAACAATTGATAGCCGGGGAGTAATTCAGGATGAGCAATCTTCACTAAATCTTTCAGAATAAAGTCAGGACGAAGGTATCCAAGCTCAAGAAATTCACTTCCACCCTTTGTTCCCAGCCGGGAGTTGTAGGTATAGACTGATCCCTTAATGAATGGATTGAATTTAGCGTAGCGTGCATCGGCTGCTTTTATTTCCGTCAGTGTTTTGAATGATCCCACACCGATCCACACATCTGCATCTTTCGCCGCATTAAACACTGCTTCAAAGCTAAGTTCCAGGTATCCGCTGGTAGAATCACTTGACCATAAGTATTCACTCCCTGCATCTTTCAAAAGACGTGCGGCATAGTTTTGTCCGCCCGGTGTGTACCACACATCGCCATAGACCACGCCACTCATGATGGTAGGGCGAGCCGTTGCTTTGTTGGCCAGTGCCTGCGTATTCAGGTATTCCTCTTCAATGATATTGAAAACAGAATCCGCTTCCTTTTCCTTATTGAAAAACAAAGACATGAACTTGATCCATTCTGCACGTCCCAACGGATGTTTCTCCAGGTACTCTGCATTAATGATCACTGGTATACCTAATTCATTTACTTTTTTTAGTTGCCCTAAATCTTTCGTCATGGTATAGCCCATTACTACGGATGGCTTTAGTGTAAAGAGCAGTTCGAGGTTCATGCCTTTATCGATACCGAGTTCAGTCACCTTGCCTTCATCAATACGTTTACGCATTTTTTCTGAACTGATGTAGTCGGTTGTGGGGAAGCCAATGAGCTTGTCCGATTCATTGAGATAATCAAGCAGGGGGATATGTGTAGTGGAAGTACAGACAATGTTATCAATGGGTATAGTGATGATTTGTGTTTTGCTATCGTGCTGCGGCACGGGCTCACCTTTTGGAACCAATAAATAAGTGTACCCCTCAGCAGCTCCCTGGTACGGATAGTTTACTGTTACCAGCTTGCTTTTTCCTTCCTGCTTTACAGAGAAGCCCTGGGCATATTTAATGATGATGTCGTTTTGTTTTTGTGAAGTATCTTCCTTTTTAGGGGCACAGGAGATAGAGAATAACAGAATAATGAGGAAGTAGGGTATGTGTTTCATAGTTGCAAGTTTAAAAAAAAAGTTAAGTTTGCATCGGAATGTTGGTTTCATCACCGCAAAACAAGTGGTAATGAATTAAAAGGGAATACCGGTGAGTTATAAATCCGGAGCTGTCCCCGCAACTGTAATCCACATCAAAAAATTGCTGAACATCTCAGCCACTGTTCGCCAACTGGCGAATGGGAAGGCTTCAGCAAAGTGGAAAGCCAGGAGACCTGCCATGCAATCCAAATTTAAACAAGTTGACTTTCGGGTGAAAGGTCAGTGTGGTCGAAGGCGATTGCTTTCTTACTATATCTGGTTGGACATCTGTTTGCATTGCTATGCTATTGCGATCAGGTATATTCTTTTTACTATTAAGTTGTGCGCACCTTGTGTATGCACAGCAAGACAGCATTGTGCTCAAGCCTGTAACGATTTACGGTTTGCCGGAGCAAAAATATCTTGCAGGATCTGCAGTCATTGATATCGATTCCTCCTTACAGAATAATTACACTTCCAATCATCTTGGTGAGGTGTTATCCATTCAATTCCCTGTTTACTTTAGAAATTATGGTAATGGAATGCTCTCGGGTATTAGTATGCGGGGCACTTCACCGCAGCATACGGCAGTACTCTGGAATGGAATCAACATCAATAGTTTTTCATTAGGCCAGGCAGATTTTTCTATTCTACCCATGATTGCGTTTGATGATATTAAAGTTCATGCCGGAGGAGGAAGTTCGCGGTTTGGAAGCGGAGCCTTTGGAGGAACTGTATTATTGAACTCTTCATCTCCTTCACAAAAAAATCTGCTTTCCGTAAAACAAGAGTTCGGAAGCTTTGGCAGATACTTTAGCTCGGCGAAAATCTCATTGAGTAAAGGGCCTGTATCCTCCTCTACTTCTTTTTACAGACTTCAATCACAAAATGATTTCAGGATTAACAGAACCAATGAGCGACAGCAACATGCCTCGTTTATTCAACAAGGAGTAGTACAGGATCTGGAGTATGCCATTGCATCCAATAAAAGTGTTAGTCTTCATTACTGGTATCACGATGCGGACAGAGAGATACAGCCATCTATTGGAAAGTATAATAGTACGGATGAGCAACAGGATCGTAATCATCGACTGAGTGTTTCCTATCAACAAAATGAAGCATGGGGAAAATTAAAAGCGGGTGGTGGTATAGTGGATGATGTGATTGTTTTCGACGGAGGTAAGACAGAAATACTGCGATGGGTTGCTTTCGCGAATCATCAATACACATTTGCCAAACAATGGCATGTACAGTTCAGCACAGATTGGAATCACATCATTGGTAAAATAAAAGAGTATGGAAGACAACCAGTTGAAGACCGAATTGATGTTGCTGCTTCATTACAACGAAATATTAAGAAACACTCCTTCTCGTTTAATCTGCGCCAGCCGTTTATATCACGTGTAAATGCTCCCTTGCTTCCTTACCTGGGAACCATTCTGATGTTGCTTGATCAATCGGGTCATCAATTAATGCTGTCGGCCAATGCTTCCAAGAATTTACGTGCGCCAACTTTCAATGATCGCTATTGGCAGAATTTAGGAAGAGAAGATTTGAAACCGGAAACCAGCCATGGGGCCGAAGCAGGACTCACATGGAGGAAAGGATTATCGCAATTTAGCAGCAGAGGATTTTATCAGTTGGTTGATCAATGGATACAATGGACACCTGATGCAAATGGAGTTTATCGGCCGGAGAATGTAAAGCAAGTGAAGGCGAGAGGGGTTGAAGCTTCTGCAGAGACACAATGGAAGGCAGGCTTATTTATATTTCGGTCCAAAGCATCTTATCAATACACACGATCTACTGCGAGTAAAACGGCATCCATTGAGGCCTCTACAATTGGGAAACAATTAATATATACACCCATTCATACAGGTAATGCATTTGCCTCTGCGCAAATGAAGGACTGGAGCTTCAATGTATTCATGCAGTATTCAGGTAAACGATTTACCGAGGCTTCGAATTCAGATGTGTATGCTCTGCCAGCTTATATCCTGTTCGATGCCTCTCTTGAAAGAAGCTTCTCGGTTAAACGAAGTGTGTTCGGATTTCAATTCGCAGTAAAGAATGTATTCAATGAAATCTATCAGCAATACGCAGGCAGAGCAATGCCCAGCAGGTATTACAATCTTCAACTTAGTTATCAATTAAAAACCAATAAATTATGAACAAGGTAAGTTTACGTTATGTGTTGATTTTGTTTCTCGCTGCTTTGGCGCTTAGCTGTAGCGATGATGAGGAAACTCCAAAGGGAGAGTACGAACACGGTGTGTTTATTTTAAATGAAGGAGGTCAGGCCTCAAATGGAACCGTCTCTTTCTATAATCAATCGACCTCTCAAACCACTGCGAGTATCTTAGGCTTAAACTCAACTGGTTTTGTTGGGCTTTATCCACAGTCTATTACATTCAGTGGTGATAAAAGCTATGTGGTTGTAGGTGGTGATAATAAAATTGCAGTAGCAGATGCTAATACATTTGAAAGTATTAGCACAATTACCGATCCTGCTATAGTGACACCACGATATGTTGAAGTAATTAATGATAAAGCCTATATAAGTGTATGGGGACCTTATGATGCAAATTATGCTTTGATTGATTCGTATGTATTGGTTTACGATTTGAAAACTAATACGGTAATCAAGAAAATTGATACCGATGAAGGAACAGAGAATTTCTTGTATAATGGCAATTATCTTTTTGCTGCCAATTATGGCAGTGGGTCAAGTACCTTGTCTGTTATTAATCCAACAGAGAATTCTCTGGTTAAAGAAATTCAACTTTCTTCTGGACCATCAGGATTAGCTATTGACGCAAACAATAAAGTTTGGGTGGCATGTATAGGTGGATATATGGCTTCTTCAGGAAAGCTATTCAGAATAAACCCTTCGACACTCGCTATTGAAGCAACCATTTCGGTAACGGGAGGGATGGGGACAGACATTGCAATGACGACGGATAAACAAAATATTTTATATACAGTTGGTACGTCTGTTTATAAACTACCCATCAGCAGTACAACACAAGCCTCTTCACCATTGTTCACGTCAGCAGAAGCAAGCTCTATCTACGCATTTAATGTTGATCCAAACAATGGTGACATCTGGATTGCAGATCCATTAGCTTATTCAACACCAGGAAAATTCTTTGTTTACACTTCAGACGGAAAATTTTCAACCAGCGGAACTGTCGGGATAGTTCCTGGTCAGATTATTTTCAAGTAGACAAGCAAAATTTTTAAACCATAAATTGACCTGTGAATAAAAAATAGAGCTCACTCTAAGAACTATAGTTGTATTTAATTAGAATTATTTAAATTTTAATAAAACAGAAATGAAAA
>NNBV01003297.1_pt1 | contig 22196 bp, 19 predicted proteins | sample 1173771 | NCBI WGS metagenome assembly NNBV01 (sample SAMN07173938, study PRJNA388173) | plant metagenome | isolation source: symbiotic tissue sample KVS11 | place: Norway: Troms, Kvaloya island | reverse complement strand
GTCTTTCTGTTACTCAACAGCCGGTGATAAAAGAATGGTAACTGTGTGCTGTGTGTTTCTACTTACCAGTTAGTTATTAATTAATCAGAAATGTGATCAATATAGTTAGAAGAGCACCACAAAACGGATTAAAGCATTCAGGGTAGCGCTCCATTCTCCGCGACATTTGTGTGCATTTCCTTTGTGATCTCTTTGTGTTGAATAAAAAACGATCAATTATCTTTTACTACAAAGTAAAAACAGAAGAGCTATTCCTTATGTGTCACGCATTTCCTGCAAATATTTAAGGGTAATTATTATCTTTCGGGCTACAACAATGGAAAGATTATGTTAATGACTGGAAAGCGTTCGGTGGTCTGTTTTATTTTCTTCATATCACTACTCGTATTCTCCTGCACATCCAAAGAAAAAAAGCAGGGACCTGAAGCTGTAAAGGATGAAACACTCCTCCCTTACTCCATTGCAAAACTCTTCCCGCACGACCGGACTGCTTACACGCAAGGGCTGGTTATTGAAAAGGGAAGATTATTTGAAAGCACTGGCCAGGCAGGCTCCTGGATAGCCGAAGTGAATCTGAGTACGGGTGTACAAGACAAAAAGGTAATCCTCGATGATAAATATTTCGGTGAAGGAATTACTTTTCTCAACAACAAAATCTACCAGCTCACCTGGCAAAACAAGGAAGGTTTCGTTTACGATGCTGCCACCTTCAAAAAGATTGATTCATTTACTTATGAGCACGAAGGATGGGGCATCACGCACGATGGCAAACAACTTATTGTGAGCGATGGAACAAACGTGATTCACTTCAAAGACACCGTGAGTTTAAAAGATGAACACACGATCATCGTAAAAGACAAGAAAGGAGTGGTGAAAAATCTGAATGAGCTGGAATACATCGAAGGGTACATTTATGCCAATCAATATCTGACCAACAACATTTACAAAATTGATCCGGCTACGGGAGAAGTGGTGGGCAAACTCGATCTTTCTGAATTGGGGGAAAAGGTAAGGGTTACCGATCCGCAAGCCGATGTACTCAACGGAATTGCTTACGAAAAGAAAAGTAAGCTCTTATTGATTACCGGGAAACAATGGCCTGCTACCTATGCTATCCGCATCTCAAAATAAATTTCAATAATCGCGGTGATCTTTGGCGGGTTGGTGACACTTAAGGGTAATTAGTTTTTATTTCAGTTAATCGGAATGCCTGAACATTTGATTAGCTACCATATTAAGAACACCAAAAGTAAAAGACCATGATTGCAGCCATTCAATGCGATATTCGAAATCCGGAGGAACGTGAACAGCTTTTCAAAGAACTGTACGAAGAGGTATTTCCTTGCGTAGCGCGTTTTGTCAGTCAGCAGGGAGGTACATTCCAGGATGCTAAAGATGTTTTTCAGGATGCACTCGTTATTCTTTTCGAGAAAAATATTCACAACGAGTACACTGCTATTGATTCGCCTCATGCTTACCTCATTGGTATTGCCAAACATTTATGGATCCGCAAGTTCAAAGGTGACATCAAACTGATTTCTTTCGATGACCTGGAACAACAGATCACCTTACCGGAAGACTTCTTCGAAACACAACAAGACAATCGCTTACTTACTTTGCTGGAGCGAAGCGGAAAGAAATGCATGGACTTATTAAACGCGTTTTATTACGAGCATTTATCACTGGATACCATTTCAAAGCGACTTGGATTTTCCACCACCCATTCTGCGGCAGCACAGAAACATAAGTGCATGGATAAGATTCGTTCTACTATAAAAGAAAAATCATTGCGCTATGAAGATTTCATGGAATGAAATTCAGCAAGCCGATGATTTTCTTGAAGGACGCATGCGCCCGCAGGATCGATTAATCATCGAAGCAAAACTTATTCTAAATCCGGCCTTCCACGCAAGCGTACAGTTACAAAAGCAATTTCATTCGCTCATTAAAAAGTATGGCCGAAGGAAACTGAAAGCGGAAACAGAAGTCATTCATCAAAAATTATTTAATGATCCTGACAGGAAAATCTTCCAGGATCAGATTCATCAACTCTTTAAAAACACCTAATCATGCTTCCTCATTCCAGTATTATACCCATGGTCATTGATAACAATGGCCGTGGAGAGCGGGCCTATGACATTTATAGTCTGTTGCTCAAAGAACGAATTGTTTTCCTGGGCACACAGATCGAATCGCAAATGGCGAATGTTATCGTTGCCCAGTTGCTTTATCTTAACAGTGTAGATCAGAAGCAGCCGATTCACCTTTACATTAATAGTCCCGGTGGTCATGTGTATGCAGGCATGGCAATCTATGATGCAATGCAAATGATCCAGGCACCTGTACATACCTATGCCGTAGGCATTACAGCCAGTATGGGCACGGCACTACTTTGCACCGGACAGAAAGGAAAACGCTATGCATTGCCTCATGCTACTATTCACATGCATCCCACCGGTGGTGGTGCACAAGGTTATACGGAAGACGTTCGCATCGCTACGCGCGAGCAGGAGCGATTACAATCACAACTGTTTCACATCATGGGCAAGCACACCGGCCACACTGCCAAAGAGATTGAAGACTATTTTCTGCGTGACCGTTACCTCAACACAGAAGAAGCCAAAGCATACGGACTTATTGATGAGATACTGGGAGACACCAGCAACCTCGTAACATTAAATCATATCGCACCCGAATTATTATTCAGCAACTCACTTTCAAATAAGCTGTTAGCTGATTAAAATCTAATCATAGCAAAATCAGATTAATCATTTCGTCTATATAAAAAGATGAGTTGTATTATCAAAGCAAAAAATCATCAAAAGAAGAATCAGCGGTCAAAGACTCTTCCACAGATAAAGCGTAGCATACGCCTCCCAGCCTTTGTATTTTTTAAAGATGCGCTTCACCTGATCAAGAGTAGGTTTCGCTTTCATCTTTTTAATATTCTTGATGGCGTTGTGAATGCCTACGTCTTCTAATGGAAAAGCATCCGGGTAACGAAATGTTTTCATGAGTGCATAGTTGGCCGTCCAGTTACCGATACCCTTTATCTTAATCAGTTCTTCTTTGGCTGCGGCCAACGGCAAACCTTTAAGTTTCTCTTTCGAGATTGTACCCGAAGCAAAGGCTTCCGCAATATGAATGGTATACGCTGCTTTCTGCCTGGAGAATTGAAGAGGAAGCAACTCTTCCGGTTTGAGCTGTGCTACTTTTGATGAAACGGGAAAAAGATAATAATGCTGATCGTTAATCGGCACCGACTCACCATAGGTTTCAACAAAGCGATGCTTCAATGTATATGCAAACTGTAAATTAATTTGTTGTCCCAACACGGCCCATACCAGTGACTCAAACAAATCAGGCTGGCCGATGATGCGATACCCATGAAATCTCGTTACCAGTTCACCAAGTAATTTATCCTCTGCTGCCATTTTATAAAACGGCAGCAGATCCGTTTCCAGGTCAAACCATTCTGTTATAAACGCTTTCACCAGCTTCTTCTCCTCTTTCGTAACTTTCCCCGAGAGGAAATCAACAAAGAGCTGATGCTTTTGCAATTGAATCCGGAATACTATTTTTTTATCTCCTGCATAAAGTGCTTTTACTACACTCGCCTCCTCTACCCGATGCAGGACCTCCCTTGGCGACCGTAACAAGAAAGATAGCGCTAAATCAAAACTGAACGCTTCAGGGAGAGCGATGCTAAACGAATTCATTTATAGCGGCATTGGGCAGGATCGGACTTTACATAGTACGATTTATAGTTTGTCGCCTTCGGGTCTTTACATCCTTTTAAATCAAGCAACTCCACTTTACGAAATTCAATCGGATGGCTTTCTGCCTGCAGGGCAATGTATCCTTCTTTCAGTGGAGTGCTTTGCTTTTGCGTCCACATTACTGAATCAGAGAACCCACCTGCGCGCCAATCCATGCCCATACTCACAAATCCTCCACCCACAATGGTGTTGGTATAAGTAAGCACGGTGTCGCTTTCAATCATATGATAGACGATCGAATCGCCCAACACAATTGCTTCTGCGTTTATCCATCGATCTTCATCATAGTTGGGAGAATTTGAATTAATGCAATGATCGGTCACCAACTTTCCATTCATACTTATTTGAGTACCGGGTGTACACAAATTTCCGGTAGTTCTTTTCACGCTATCATTACTTGCCAGGAATTGCATCTCCAGAGAGACAGGAAATGTCTGTGCCTTACCCAATGATGCGGCCGACTGTGAATGGAGCATGATACCACTATTCAGATAGGCATAATCAGGCCCGTCTTTCAATTGCTTGCCTGTAAACCGGTATTGAAGCTTTACACGGTAATGGGAATACGGCTTGCTATAATAAATATGACCAAACTTATTTTCAAATTTTTCATAGCGGCTGTAATCCACTTTCATCACACTGTCTTCTACACGAAATGTTTCTTTGAAATTATCATTCATGTCATAGCCGGCGATCTTTATGTCCCAGCCGGTAAGGTCTTTACCGTTGAACAAAGAAACCCATTCCTCTTTTGCAGTATTATCCGGCGCTGAAGACGAGCATCCTGTTAACACTAAGTAAACACTGGCAAAACATAAAAAGAGACTACAGGTTTGAAATGATTTTTTCATGACTTCATTTTATTTGTACACGAAAGATAACAAATAAAAAAAGTGATTTCCATCACAAATAACACGATCAGCAAGTTTCGGGTTGAATTGGTATCCGGGTGAAAGCACTTTTGAATTAAAAATTACCGATGAACTGGAACACGATTTATACTTCGCTCAATGAAAAGGGATTTGCTCATGTGCCTAACCTATTATCCTTAGAGGAATGCCGTACGTTAAAGAATTTTTATGGTGATTCTGGTTTATACCGGAGCACGATTAACATGCAGCGCTATCGTTTTGGTAAAGGAGAATATAAATACTTCAACTACCCTTTGCCAGCATTGATTCAGAAACGAAGAGAAGAGCTTTATGAACCATTGGCGATATTAGCCAATCAATGGATGCAACAGCTATCCATCGACATTCACTACCCGGCAACGCATCAGGAGTTTATTGAACGCTGTCATCAGAAAAATCAATTGAGACCTACACCATTAATTCTTCACTACCAGCAAGGTGGATTCAATACACTTCATCAGGATTTGTATGGAGATATATATTTTCCTTTCCAGGTGGTCTTCGTTCTCACACAAAAAGGAAGAGATTATGAAGGTGGTGAACTGGTGTTGACGGAACAGATTCCACGAGCACAATCCAAAGCAACGGTATTAAGTGCTGACCAGGGCGATGCTATTATCTTCACAACTAATTTCAGACCAGTAAGAGGAAGTCGTGGCTATTACCGGGCTACTTTAAAACATGGGGTGAGCGAAGTGACAGCTGGCGAGCGTTATGCCTTAGGGATTATTTTTCATGATGCTAATTGAATTTCATTTGACCACATAATGAAGTCACTAAATTTACTTTCTAGATAATGGATATTTTTTTCAACACAAGGACACAAAGGAAATGCACACAAGGAACACAACACCCCCTTGTGTTCCTTATGTGATTCTTAGTGATCTTCGTTCTGTTTTATTTTTTCACAGCTAAACTCTCCGCTGCCATCAGCACAAAATCTTTGCCTTTCAGAAAGCCTTTGCCATATGCTGCTTCATACTTGTCTGTGATATTCAAAGCGGTAATCTCTTCCGGTTTCTTTCCTTTCTTTAATGCAGCGGTTACCTGATCGCGAATATCTGCCATGGCATCGCGCACAGCTTTTACATCTGCCTTGGTGGCCAGCTCACCATGTCCAGGAATCACTTTCGAGTTGTCATCAAGCAGCAGCAAGAGTTTATCCAGCGTGTTTACAAATCCATTGAGTGAACCTCCGCTGGAAAGATCGATGAACGGATATCCATAACGCACAAACGCATCGCCTGTGTGATATACGTTTGCTTTCTTAAAATGAACAATCACGTCACCATCGGTATGACCTTTATCAAAATGAATCAGCTCGATGTCTTCTTCATTCAGATGAAAGTTAAGTTTATCGGCAAACGTAATCGCTGGTAATGCGTCTTTGTCTCTTGGAGGTGCAGTGCCTCTTGAGCTCTTCTGCTCTGTCAGCATTCGCTCGCGCACCTGGTCATGTGCTACAATAGTAATGCCCATCTTCTTGAAATTCTCATTACCACCGCTATGATCTCCGTGCAGGTGTGTGTTGATAAGAAATTTGATCTCACCCGGATCAAGTGTTTTGATGGCGCCATTAATTTTGTTGGATAGTGGCGCAAACTGATCATCGATCATCAGCGTACCATCTTTACCGAAAAATACTCCGATGTTACCACCGGAGCCTTTGAGCATATAAAGATTCTCCACCACCTTTACCGGGCGAATGTTTACAGTATCAAAATTTTGCTGAGCAAGGATATGCTGAGAAATCAGCGTAAGCAGTAAGAGAGATAAAATTAATTTCATGTGTATAGGTTTAATTAAAGGTTGTTCCCGGATACTAAGTTACAGATTACTCTTCACAGTAAAATACCAGAGTATTGCTGCCCAGAGCCAGAGTATAAACAGATAAGCAGCATAAAGGATAAGTTTTGAGGAAGTCACTTTTACCAGGTAATGCCAGGCTACTCCACCGAAAAGAAAACCGAGTGACCAGAACATCCCCACGGCAATAATAGCTGGCCATACCCAGTCGCCATGCCATTCATTGAGTGTCGGGTATTTCTTTAGCAAAAAAGAAACGGGATAATAAAGCCCGGCACCTAACGCCCCCATACTAAGCAGACCTAATGCACCTGTTACCAAAAACGAGATCACCGAGAAACGAGTGACCCCCGAAAGCGATTTCCAAAACTCGATCATAAAGTAAGCTTACCAATTACAAATTCAATTTACCACTTTATAGCTGATAACATAACCGACTGGTAAGCAAGAAACGGGTTGAGCAGGTAGTCTAATACAGGCAACTTTGATTCATTAAAAAACGATAGCTTTATGACTGTGACCACGGATCAAAACATCAACTACCTGCGCATTGAGCAGGCCATTCGCTATCTGGAAGAAAATGTTCAGCGACAACCTGAGTTGGACGAAGTGGCGGAGAAGGTTCACCTTAGTCCTTTTCACTTTCAACGTATCTTCACTGAATGGGCGGGTATCAGTCCGAAACGTTTTCTTCAGTTTCTTACCATCGGTTTCCTCAAAGAGAAACTAGAAAAAAGTAAAAACCTGGTAGAAGTAGCGGAGCAAGCGGGATTATCCAGTCAATCGCGTGTGTACGATTTATTCACCACCTTGGAAGCTGTAACGCCACAAGAATATAAACTAAAGGGTAACGGGCTTCGTATCGAGTATGCCTTTCACCGCACACCATTTGGTCTTGCGTTGATTGGCATCACCGAACGGGGTGTATGCTGGCTTTCGTTTATTCAATCGGACGAAGACCCTAAGCATGAACTGGAGAAGATGAAAGAGCACTGGCACAACTCTGTCTTTCATGAAGATGAATTGATCACTACTCCTTTTATAGATCAGATCTTTGGGAAAGCAACGACCAAATCAAGATTACATTTACTGGTGAAGGGTACCAACTTCCAGGTGAAGGTATGGGAAGCACTATTAAAAATTCCCATGGGTGACGTGACTACCTACAAGGGTATTGCTTCACAGATTCAAAATCCGAAAGCAATGCAAGCGGTGGGTTCAGCAGTGGGGTCCAACCACATTGCCTACCTTATCCCCTGTCATCGCGTGATACGCAAAGATGGAATACTGGGTGAGTACAGATGGAGTTCAACAAGAAAGAAAAGCATTATCGGGTGGGAGATGGCGAAAGTGGAGGGTAGTACGCAATAGGCAGTTATGAACTCAGCTACTTTATAAAGTTCATCCTTCATGGCGCGCTATACAGACGGCATCCTATAGAAAGGGCGTAGTCGCGCCAAAAGAAAATCAAAGCCATCAAAAACGCTTGGCGTTTTTGATGGCTTTGATTTGAAAGGGCCTCGCTTTAATCAAGATCGCTGGCGATCATGATTAAAGCGACGTGAACCTACGGCCTGTTTCCTTCTATCGGGCTTGGTATTAAAAATCCCGCAGACAAAAATTTGAAGAAACAGTTGCTGTCGCTAAGAGGAAGATAACAGATAAAGTGATGATGATAATTCCGGGGTAATTATAAAATTACAATAGAGAGCTTACGGCTATACGGAAGTATAACTTTGTCAATTGCCCTATTGTCAATTTCAGTTCTCTTCTCCGTAGCAGTACTGCTTCAGGTAATCGCCTGCATCATCTACTTTGCCTGTGTAGAAAGCTTTGGCAAGGCAACTGCATCCTTCATCTATTTTTTCTTTTTCGATGAGTGCTATCCCTTTATAAAAAATGGCAGTGTAGTTTTTAGGATCTAATCGCAATGCCAGATTGAGATAGGTCAATGCCATGTCGTAGTCTTCGTTTTGCAAGCTGAACGAACCGGCATAAAGGTAGGCTGGCTGGTAGGTCGCATCAAACTCCATGGATTTTTTCAAACTCATGAATGCACTGTCCGACTGATCGGTGTTGAAGTAAGCAAAGCCCAGGTAGGTTTCCACTTCAGCGTCATCACGAAACAATTTTACTTGCTGCAGATCTTTCTTCGCCAGCTCATGTTTGTTTTCATCCATATAAAGCATGGCCCGCCATTTCAGCAGATCAGGATCACCCGGCTGAAGCTTCAATGCTTCCTGCAGATTGGTTAGCTGGCCTTCGCTCTCCCCTTTTTCCCGGAAGATGAATGCCCGTAATAAATAAGCTTGTGGAAAAGATGGATAAGCAGGAACGAACTCATTCAGTTTTTTGAGGGCTTCATCGTAGTTGCCCAAACTGTATTGACTGATGGCTGTTTTGTAGAGGATGGAGTAGTAGAACTTATCTTTCTCCTTCGCTGCTTTGAGGATTTTTGAAAAAGCTTTTAATGCTCCTTCAAAATTTTCATGATTAAGTAAGGTGTCTCCTTCCGCCTCCCAGGTCTTCATCTTTTCGGTTTGTGCGTAACACAACGTTGTCAGCCCAAAACAAAAGGCGATAAAGAGACACCTACTCATCATTTTATTAAAAACGATTACTTACCTCCGCGCTTACGCTCTCCTTCAGTAAGATAAATCTTTCTCAAACGAATTGACTTCGGAGTAACCTCCACGTATTCATCCGCCTGAATGTATTCCAATGCTTCTTCCAATGTATGTTTCAAAGGAGGAGCGATTTTCATTTTTTCGTCAGAACCTGAAGCGCGCATGTTCGTCAGCTTCTTGGTCTTGGTTACGTTGATCACAAGATCACCGCTACGGCTGTGTTCACCAATTACCTGGCCTTCGTAAACCGGCTCACCTGGGTTGATGAAGAACTTACCTCTGTCTTGCAGGTTGTGCAAGCTGTAGGTAATAGCTTCACCTTGTTCCATCACGATCAACGATCCGTTGATACGTCCTGGTATTTCACCTTTGTAGGGTTGATATTCTTTGAAACGGTGAGTAACTACGGCTTCACCGGCAGTTACGTTCAGCAGGTAGTTTCTCAATCCCATGATTCCGCGTGACGGAATAAGGAATTTCAAAATCATACGATCTGCCTTAGGTTCCATGTTCAGCATTTCACCTTTGCGCATCGATACGGTTTCAATTGCTTTACCTGCATCTGTTTCCGGTAAGTCGATGGTCAATTCTTCCACTGGCTCAGAACGTATTCCGTCAATTTCACGGAAGATTACCTGAGGCTGTCCGATCTGTAATTCATAACCTTCTCTGCGCATGGTTTCAATCAACACAGACAAGTGAAGTACACCACGGCCAAACACCATGAAGCTATCGGCAGAATTTGTTTCACCCAATTTAAGGGCGAGGTTCTTTTCTAATTCTTTTTCAAGACGATCTTTGATGTGACGTGAAGTAACAAACTTACCTTCTTTCGCATAGAAAGGTGAGTTGTTGATCGTGAAGAGCATGCTCATGGTAGGCTCATCGATAGAGATCGACTTCAACGCTTCCGGATTAAGAACATCGGCAACAGTGTCACCAATTTCAAATCCTTCCAATCCTACCAGTGCACAGATCTCTCCGGCACCTACTACTTCTGCTTTTTCTTTTCCGAATCCTTCGAACACATACACTTCTTTGATCTTGGTCTTTGTGATTTTTCCATCACGTTTCACCAGAGCGATTTGTTGTCCGGCTTTTACTTCTCCGCGTTGCACACGGCCGATAGCAATACGACCGATGAACGAAGAATACTCTAATGAAGTGATCAGCATCTGAGTAGTACCTACATCCACCTTTGGTGCAGGAATGTGTTCAATAACACCTTCAATCAATGCACTGATGTCTGTAGTAGGGGTTTTCCAGTCCTTGCTCATCCAGCCTTGTTTAGCCGAACCATAGAACGTAGGGAAATCCAGCTGATATTCAGTAGCATCCAAAGCGTACATCAATTCGAAAACCTGCTCATGCACTTCGTCAGGAGTACAGTTTTTCTTATCTACTTTATTAACAACCACAATTGGCTTCAAGCCCATTTGCAGTGCTTTTTGCAATACGAAACGTGTCTGTGGCATAGGGCCTTCAAAGGCATCTACCAGCAGAAGACAGCCATCGGCCATGTTCAATACACGCTCCACTTCACCACCAAAGTCACTGTGACCCGGAGTATCGATGATGTTGATTTTATAGTCTTTATAGCGTACAGCTACGTTTTTCGCTAAAATGGTGATACCGCGCTCACGTTCAAGGTCATTGCTGTCCATGATGAGCTCACCAGGAGTTTCGTGATCTTTAAAAAGATGACCTGCGTGTAAAAGTTTATCCACGAGTGTAGTTTTACCGTGGTCAACGTGTGCGATAATCGCAATATTCCTGATTTTCTCAACTTGCATAACCTCTGTTTCTCAAATAAGGGTGCAAAAATAACTATTTTTAAACACAGAAAGTCAGGGGTTTTTAAAATTCATGGATTAATAACCTAAAAGTGCTTTCTTAGTTAGTTAATCAGAGATTTGGCAGGTAAATAGCCGCCTTTTCAGGAATAGGTTATATAATGTCTACAGAAACAAGCCCAATCGTTCTCCTGGTGACGGCAACGTCAGACGCTTATTTTATTGATTGAACCGTAAAAAAGTGCCCATAGGCAAATCTTTGTTCTGCTTCGATTTCAGGTAGAACTCTCCAAATTCGGGTTCCGTAAGCTTGAAATGCGTTTTGGCTACATTCAAACCTACTATTGGCGAAAGCCCCCCGGCATACATGGATAGTATGAAAAAAGAATTTTTGGGCTCGAGTAACTGACTTGCACCACCGATCAGTTCATCTAGTTTTTCCTGTAACGTCCATTTTTCTCCTTCGGGGCCACGGCCATAAGGAGGCGGGTCCATAATAATACCGTTGTACTGGTTACCGCGTTTTGCTTCGCGCTTCACAAACTTGAGCGCATCTTCATGTACCCAGCGGATATTAGTTTCATTGTTCAACTGCATGTTCTGATTGGCCCAGTTCAAACCCGGGCGCGATGCATCGCAGTGTGTAACATCAGCACCTGCCAGCTTTGCTACTACCGAGGCCGCACCTGTGTAAGCAAAAAGGTTTAGCACTTTAGGCTTTGATGCATTCCAACCTTTAATCGTGTTATAAATGAAGTTCCAGTTTTCACCTTGCTCAGGAAAAACGCCCACGTGACCAAAGCCGGTAAGCGCGAGTCGCAAAGTAAGGTTCAGTTCATTGTACTGATAGCTGACATTCCAGCTTTCGGGAATCTCTTTCAGTTTCTTCCAGCCACCTTTTACTTCATCCGTAAATCGGAAATTATCACTTTGCTCCCTGTTGAAGTGAGCGTGTGCCATTTTCTTCCAGTCCGCGTCAGCAAGCGAGCGTTGCCAGATGGCTTGTGGCTCGGGGCGAATCAGGATATAATTTCCAAAACGCTCCAGCTTTTCAAAGTTGCCAGAGTCAATGAGTTCATAATCTTTCCAGGAAGCGGGATGGAGTAATTTCATAATTTATCAATGTGCAAATTTGACAATTAAATACTAATCCATCGAATAAAATTAATGCACATATCTATCTGCGTATCTTCTAAGCAAAGAAATCTAAGTTGCCACGAAGTCTCTAAGACACTAAGAATGCATAAAGTGTGTACTATCGATTTTTAAACCATTTTAGAATTATCTGTGCTCTGCTTTTCATTCCAAAATGAAAGCTATATTATTTCCTTTCGGGAGGAAGAATAGCGATAGAATAAAGTTATATACTTATTCATCCGTGCACGAATTAAAATTAGCCATTTCTCTTTCTCATTCAAAGTTTCAGGGTTACAGGTTTCTTGTCTAAACTTGAAACATGAAACCGGCAACCATTCTTACCAGCACACAAAATCCAAAGATCAAAAGCCTGCTGGCATTGGATAAGCCGCGTGAGCGAAGAAAGCAGCAGCTCTTTATCATTGAAGGCAAGCGCGAAATACAGTGGGCCATTGAGGCGGGATATAAAATCAACAATCTGTATTTCTGTGAAGAGATCATTCCTTACGAAGAGCTCGGTGTTGTTCTCACGACTGATAAACTGGTGACGGGTGTTTCGAAGGAAGTGTTTGACAAAATTGCGGTGCGCGAAAACTCAGGTGGAGTAATTGCGGTGGCTGAAATGAAAACGCATACGCTACAGCAAATCAAGCTGAGCAAAAATCCTTTGGTACTAATTTTAGAATCGGTAGAAAAGCCGGGTAACCTGGGAGCATTGCTTCGCACGGCCGATGCGGCCGGCATTGATGCTGTGATCATCTGCGATCCGCAAACGGATTTCTATAATCCGAATGTAATCCGCTCCAGCGTGGGTTGTGTATTTACTACACCCATTGCTTCGGCCACTTCCGAAGAGACCATTGCGTGGTTAAAACATCATGGCATTACCATCTATGGCACTTATCTGAAAGCCTCAAAACCGTATCATGAAACGGATTATACCGGGCCTTCAGCAATTGTAATGGGAACCGAAGCCACGGGGTTGTCTGACCTCTGGGTGCAGAACTCAAACAGCAATATCATTATCCCCATGCAGGGAAAAATTGATTCCATGAATGTGTCTACGGCAGCTGCTGTTGTTGTCTTCGAGGCAAAAAGACAGCGCGGATTTCTTTAGCGATAAGAAATGTGTAATTTTAACACACCTAAACTATTATCACCCATACCACATTGCGGTCATGAACCGTTCACTCATTCCGGAAACTGAATTAATCACCAGGGAAAAATTCCTGAATGCACTGGCAGAGACTTATCTTCTGCAGGATGCGATATTGAACTCCACCGAACTCTCTGTTATTTCCGTCAACACCGATGGGATCATCATCAGTTTTAATCCGGCAGCCGAACATCTTCTTGGTTACTCTCATCTTGAATTAATTGGCAAATGGACTCCACTCATCATTCACGACTGGGATGAAATTATTCTGCATGCGGAGGAATCAAGTGAGCTGCTTGGAGTAGCTCTTGAGCCTGGCTTTGAGTCGATCGTGGCAAAGGCACGCATCAGCCGCTCGGCCGATCGCAGAGAATGGACCTACATCCGCAAAGACGGCTCACGTTTTCCGGTCATGCTTTCGTTGTCAGGAATATGGAATGACGAAGGTGAACTGACCGGCTATCTCGGTGTAGCTTCTGATATTACCGAGCAGAAAAAGAACGATGAACGAATACGACAATCAGAGGCACATCTGAAAGCATTACTTCGTTCTATCGATGACATTGCTATAGAAGTAAACCGCGACAGAGTTTATACCAATGTATGGACGAAGCACGACCAACTGCTCTTTACTGAACGCGATAAATATGTAGGTAAAAATATTTACGAAGTACTTAGCGGACCTTACGCGCACCTGCTTGAGTTATACAATACAGCCATCAGCAAAGTTTTTGAAACTGAAAAGCCGGAATACATCGAGTATAAAATAACCGACGCGCGGCCGTGGCGCAGTGCCAAAATTTCATTTATAGATAACAACAGTGTTCTCGTTCTTATCCGTGACATCACCGACACAAAAGAAGTAGAGCAGAAGATCAAGGAAAATGAACAGAAGTTTCGCCTGCTGGCAGAAAACTTACCGGGCACTATTTATCTCTGTAAAAATGATCCTACCTTCTCCATGCTGTATCTCAATGAGCATGTAGAACAAATGACAGGCTATACCATTCAGGATTTTCTCAGCGGTGAAATCAATTTTGTGCAGCTCTACCATCCGGACGATACAGCTGAAATATTTGCGAAGGTAGAAGAGGCACTGGCACAGCAACGCAGCTTCCATATTGAATACCGCATGCGCCACAAGGATGGTCGCTGGCTTTGGATCGAAGAGTTTGGTGCCGGTGTTTATGAAAAAGAGGAGCTCATTCTGTTAGAAGGATTTCTCAGCGATATTACATCGCGCAAAGCAGCGGAAGAAAAAATCATCCGGATCTCTGAAGAACATAATCGCACATTTAACTACTCCATCAGTCTCAATGCCATTGCTGGCTTTGATGGTTATTTCAAGAAGCTTAACCCTGTATGGGAGAAAACACTTGGATACTCCGTTGAGGAATTGACCAGCGTGCCTTTCCTTGAGTTTGTTCATCCGGATGACCGGAATGCGACAAAGGGAACAACCTCTCAGCTCAACCAGGGAATTGATATTACCACCTTTGAAAATCGTTATCGCTGTAAAGATGGCACGTACCGCTGGCTGCTGTGGACTTCTTCTGCTGATATGGTCAACCAATTGGTCTACGCTTCAGCTATTGATATTACCGAACGAAAAGAAGCCGAAGAGATTCTTTTATTATCCAAGAGCAACCTGGAGACCGCCACTGAAGAGCTACAGGAACAAAACAATCAACTCAATTCATTTGCTCATGTGATCTCGCACAACCTGCGCTCACCGGTGGGCAATATCAATGCATTGATCTCTTTGCTGAATGATAAGAGTAGTATAAAAGAATACCAGGAAATATTCCATCAGTTGAAACTGACTGCAGGCAGCATGAGTGAAACACTCAATGACCTGATGGATACCTTGAAAGTAAAGAAATCATCTTCCATGGACCTCACCCTACTTCGCTTCAGCACGGTGTTGAAAAAAGTGATGCAGGACCTTGCCGGAGAAATCATTCGCAGCAATGCCAACATCTCTTCTGATTTTTCGGAATGCGAGGAGATCAGTTACAACAAACCTTACCTGGAAAGCATCTTCCTGAACTTATTAAGCAATACGCTCAAGTATCGTTCACCCAAGCGGCCACTGCAGGTGAAGTTCACCACGGAGCGGGAAGGCGATCATATCGTATTGAAAGTAACGGACAACGGATTGGGCATTGATCTCAATCTGCATGGAAGCAAACTCTTCGGCTTACGCAAAACATTTCACGAACATAAAGATGCAAAAGGGGTGGGATTGTTTCTTACCAAAACTCAGGTGGAAGCACTGGGTGGAAATATCCAGATAGAAAGTGAAGTCGACAGAGGAACTACCGTAGCAGTACAATTCTAATTCCGGTTCTCAAAGAGAAAAAAGAGAACCCGGCCCTTGTTTAACCTAAACCAAAAGATGCCACCTGAGCCGGATCCTACTTTCGGAGGCGAAGATCATTGCAATTATCACAGGTGTCCAATTCTTTTATCCGAGCGGTAACTGAAGGTAATATGAAGGTGTTTTTTGTTGATCTGAGGGCTTGCTGATTATATCAATAGCAGAAGTCTGCTAAAAACTTATCCTTCTTTACTCCATTATGAACAAGTCTTTTTTGCAGGAAGCTCAGATACCAATTATCCCACAATAGTCATTAGCAATAGTCCTGGGTTGATTTTGTTGGTGCTTACTATATACCATGCTTACTTCACGGCTACAGAATTACCTGTAACTATTATTGTATTGGTTGTAATTGCAAGTCTGATGGTGATCAAAAAAAACCGCTAAACTAAAAAGTAAACTATCCTCTTGCATCATTTTCTTTGCAGGTGACGGCCGTATAACTACACCATCATATCGCGCGAGCAAACATGATAAGACAAATCGTAAGCCATTATCTCATTCGGCTACAATCAGAATTTTCATTTTGCTTTAAGCAACTGATTTGAGTTAAAAAGAAGCTGCGTATTTTAAAGTTGAGTTGTACGGAGTTCTGATCATCACCTGTTTTGCAATTATATTAATCGCAATGAAAATGTAGTACCCTCATTGATTTTGGAGTCTACTTTTATCTCGCAATTGATTGCTTTTGCCAGATCACGAATCAAGTGTAAACCCAATCCCGACTTTATACCAACCACTTCTTTGGCATTATAAAGCGCCTTGAATTGTTGTTCGTCTCCTCCCGTACCATTATCAGTAATTGACAAGTAAGTCTGATCGTTTTCTTGCCAGGCTTTCCAGATTATTAATGGGCTCTCTGTTTTACTTAATGCTTTAATGGCATTGCCGGTAAGATTTCTTATAATGGTTTTTAGATAATCTTCGTCAGTAGATAATGTTATATTTTCCGCATTTTCAAATAAGATTTTAACTTGTCGCTCACCATAAAAATGCTTCTGTGTATCTTCAAAAATAGTAGAGACCAAAACTTGTTTCCATTGAGGTTTAAAATTTTCCATCTGGCCTTTGCTCCACAAAAGAATATCTTCCATGGAAGCTAAAAGATTTTCTGCTCCTACAATAGTCTTTGCTTCAAGTCGCTTACCACTTTCTCCATCTATCAGCTCAGGGTTTTCTCTTTGCAGATGCAAAAAATGAATGAGGTTGGCAACTGGCCCTCGCAAGTCGTGATTTAGAATGCTGAAAAATCGGGTCTTTATTTTATTGGCTTCATCCAGTTCCTGGTTAAAGAGTAATAACGTCTCGTTGGTTTTTTTTCTATGTCTATTCTGATAGTAAAGCAGTACTCCTATAATGGCTAAAAAAGAAAGGCCGGCTATAAGAAACCATTTTTGTCTATTGGCACTAGTTATTTCTAAGCTCTTGATCGTGTTTTGTAATGAAAGTGCAGCTATCTCTTCTTGCTTTTTATCGTTTTGATATTTACTCTCCGTCTCCGCTAAATTCTTTTTTGCTTTTTCGGTCAGCAAAGTATCTTTTAGTATAGAATAATCTGAGACGTACTGGTAAGCCATTTTCCAGTTGCCCATAGCCGCGTACGTTTTAGCGAGTGCGTTTTGTACCCTACTGAATTCTTCCGGTCCTTCTTCTTTAGCAGGTTGTTCTGCTGCCTGCAAGTGTACAAGTGCTCTTTCATATTGTTTAAGCGCCAAATAAATTTCGCCACTCATATAATTGATACTGCCTTTCATAAACGAGTTGGCGTATTGCGGAGCAAATCCCTCTGCATGGTTGATGTATTTTAATGCTGATTGATAGTCGTTTTTGCCCAAATAATAATCCGCCTGAGAGAGGTCAGCAGCCATTAGAGCATCCCAGCTACCCAAGTCAGCACCTTTGCCTACAGAATTAACAAGTAAAAGATAATGCGTACCCGCTTCTTTTAAACTATCCATATCTAAGTAAGAAACGACATACAGTTTATGAACATAAGAGACTGCCACTTTGTGCGCTTGAATATACGTCTCACTTTCTTTTAAGTAATCAATTCCCTTTTTGAAATTATCCATCTTGAGATAATGCTCTGCCATGTTAATTAATTTTATCCCAAAATTGATAGAGTCAGTCTGTGTGCCTTTATACAGAGTAGATTTTCTTGCTTCTATGGACTTGAGTGCATATTGTACAGCTATTTCATATTGCCCGGTAGTAAAATAGTAATCCGATAAATCGCCCATCAAATAACTTTTTTTGATGATTTGCCTGGTGGTATCTATTATTTTTTGAAATTCTGCTACAATCCTCTCTCGCTTGGACGTATTGCCATCACTTTTATATACCCACAACAATTCTTTTAAAACAGAAGGTGCTCTCTTCTTAATTTTTGATAAATGAATATCTGCTTCTGCTTTTTCTAAATAGAAGATGGCACTATCGTATTCGGTTTGATAATTGAATGAAATACCAATGTAAAAATTGAAAAGTGATCGGTTTTCAAAATCATCAACAGGTGTCATTTGTAAACCTTGTTTCCCGGAAGCGCGTAAAGATTTCAACTCATCTGCATTAACAAATTCGTCACAGTACTCTGCCCATGCGTGAAGTTTTTCTTTGGTTGTTTTAAGTTGAGATAAGTCAGGAGCTTTTTGGGAAAGCGAAGAAAAAGTGATTAAAGTGAAGAACAGCAAACAGGTAAACCTCATAAGACTACATGCAAATTATCTTTATATCTTCTGCCTATAGGAATAAACACATCATTGCTCAACTGAATCTCGTGGGGATTTATTTTTTGGATAAATTGTTTTTGAATAGCAAAGCTACGGTGTACTCTTATAAAGGATTGAAAATGATTTTCTTTGAGCAGGGTACCAATATTGGATAGTATACAATGCTTTTTTTGAGGAGTAACAATGAGTGTATAATCTTTTAAGGCTTCTAAATAAAGAATGTCATAGAGTTTTACCTTGGTGCGTTCATGGCCTTCTTTTAGGTAAATGGTGTCTCCACCTATACTGGTTTCGAAGAGCGATGCCTTATGTCGCATTTCCATATAGGCTTCCATTCGTTTCATAGCTTGAACAAACCGATCGAATTTTACTGGTTTTACAATAAAATCCAACGCGTCTAATTCAAAGCTTTCTACCGCATGCTCCGGGTGTGAAGTGATAAAGATACACACAGGCACCTCTTTGGTTTTCTTTCTAAAATCTAACCCATTGATATCGGGCATATCTATATCAAGAAAAAGCACATCCACTTTTTCTTTTTCTACAACACTGCAGGCTTTCAATGCCGAATCAAAAGCCCCTAACACATTCAAATTGGTAAATCTTTTAGCGAAGGAAAGCACCATCAGTTTGTCCACTTCGTCATCATCTACAATAACACAATTGAATTTTGTCATTCTGCTTTCAGGGTTTACCAAATATATGCAAAAACAAGAGGTTATTTGTCTATTTAAAAGGTCGTTAGTATAAATCTTACCTTTTATTAATACGCAGAAATCTAAGTTTGCTTTACTAAAAAAAATCAACAACTATTATAAGCCTAAAACAATCTGATTCATTTTATTAATTCTGTTACTTATCGTTTCATGCAATGGGAGTGGTTCATCATACCCACTCGCACCTCTGCGCAGTATATGGGTAAGCTATGAATCTAACGACACAAAATTATTGTCGCGAGGTTTTGAAAAAAACGGAACGGCCGTCAGTCTTACCGACGGAAGTAATGATGCCTATGAAGTTTCAATTGCATTTGGTTTTTAAAAATCGGTTTTTGAATAATGGCGTATGCCTTTGTTATAGGATGTTTGATGTTATCAATGACCTCTACATGTGCAGATTGCTGTTTGGTAACAATACCAATCAGAAGTAAACACTTTTTATAATAAGCGTGACATACTTAGTGGCAATTATGCCTCACTAACTTTTTTGAATAGACTAAACTCAATTGAACATGACAAAAATAATATCTCTATCATTAATTACGTTTCTGATTTTTTTCTCCTGCACTAAAGAGAATACACCTGTAATTAAAATTGTAAAGGATGTATATGTAGTGGGCACTACATATTATTTGGCACCTAATGAAAGTCAACTAAGATCTGTTGCTAAATATTGGAAAAACACAATTGCCATTAATCTTGTAGATGAGAGTAAGAATACAAATACTGGCGCCAATTCTATAGTTGTTTCGGGCAGTGATGTGTATGTGGCAGGTTATGAATCTAACGGCATAAAAGAGGTTGCCAAATATTGGAAAAATGGAACAGCCATAGAGCTTACTGATGCGAGCAAAAATGCTCGTGCCACTTCCATCACAGTTTTGGGTAGTAATGTATATGTGGCGGGCTATGAAGAAATCGGGACATATACTGTTGCCAAATATTGGAAAAATGGAATAGCTACTAATCTTACCGATGGAAGTACTTATGCTAATGCCACTTCTATCGCAGTTCTGGGTAATGATGTGTATGTGGGTGGCTATGAATCGAACCCTTTAAATTTAAATAGTGTAGCGAAATATTGGAAAAACGGAACGGCCATCAATCTTACCGATGGGAGTAAGCCTGCTGTTGCAAATTCCATAGTCGTTTTTGGAAGTGATGTGTATGTGGCAGGGTATGAATTGAACACTTCAAATTTAAATCATGTCGCCAAGTATTGGAAAAACAGCGCGACTATTAATCTTACTGATGGAAGTAAGGATGCTTCTGCAAGTTCAATAGTCGTTTCGGGCAATGATGTGTATGTGGCGGGAAATGAAGAAATCGTCACTCTTACTGGCAGAACACCTGTTGCCAAATATTGGAAAAATGGAACGGCCATTAATCTTACCGATGGAAGTCAAATAGCCGGAGCCATGTCCATAGCAGTTTCAGGAAGTGATGTATATGTTGCAGGGTATGAAACTAATGCATCAGGCCTCGGTGGTGCCTATGCGATGAAATATTGGAAAAATGGAACGGCTATTACACTTGGCAATGGGGGAAATCCTGCTTTTGCCACCTCAATTGCTCTTGGTTTTAGATATCAGTTTTCGGAGAGTGATGTTCTTGTACCCTCATCAACTCATTAACCTATGGTTTTTTTTGCAATGGTCTTTCTACTTCCTATTGCTGATTGGTAATAATACCGACTATAAGTAATTGTTTACCGAAAAATCGACTTTTCATAAATAATAACGACTTCAATATGAAAACAAAAATCATTTGTCTTCTCTTTCTACTTCCTATGCTTCAATGCCATGCCCAATTTTTAAAAACATTGGGTAACAAAGCCGCCAATGCTGCCGCAACTACCACAGCGCGCAAAGTGGAAGAAAAAACAGAAAAGAAAACGGGTGAAGTAATAGATAAAGTACTTGACCCTCAAAAAAAGGAAGCCAAAAGCAATGACGCTAATCATGATAAAAATCACGATAAAAATGATAACAGCCCCACGCGCAATACGGAGGAGTCTGCATCTAAGACGGATAAAAAGCAATCCGACAACCCAACTCAAGAGGTAAAGTCAGCCGCTGATTTTGTTGCTGGCGATAAGGTAATTGTGATGGAAGATTTTATACAAGATGCCATCGGAGATTTTCCTGTCAATTGGCTCACCAATACCAGCGGTGAAGTAGTAACCCTATCTGATTCGCCACAGCGGTGGCTTAAGCTAACTGGCAAGGGAGCATACACCATCACTGACATTAAGAAGCTGCCCTTAAATTTTACTTTTGAATTTGACCTCTATGCTAATCCCGAATTTTCTTATTACTCCACTTTCTTGCATATCGCATTTATCGAGTCGTTGAAAAAAAATGAGTATGCTACCTGGGAAGAGTATAGTGATGGAAAAGAAGGCGTAAGAATCAGTTTATCACCCATCACGGAATCAGATGGAGAATATCTTGGCCGTTCTAAAATGAAGGTAGTTTCTGAGCGTGAAAAAGTGATGGAAAACGAACTCAAGATTTCCAGTTTCAACAGGGACAAACAGAATTTGGTGAAGGTGCAATTCTGGCGACAGAAAAACAGGTTGCGCGTATACGTAGGCGGGAAAAAAATATGGGATTTGCCCAATGCTTTTCAAGAGGCAAACTATAATGGTGTTGTTTTTTTTATTGACGATTATCACACTACTGAAGACAAGTATTGTATTTCTAATCTACGCCTTGCCGAAGCAGGTATAGATACGCGACACAAACTACTGCAGACAGGAACGTTTACCACCAACGAAATTTTATTTGATGTCGGCAAAGCAACTATCAAACCAAGCAGCGCCAAAGTGATTGACGAGATAGGAAAAGTGTTGAAAGAAAACCCATCTATCAAAGTCTCTATCACTGGCCATACCGATAGCGATGGTGATGATAAGAAAAACCTGGAGCTATCAGAGTTTCGTGCTATGGCTGTAAAAACGGAATTGGTTAGAAAATTTGAGTTGAATGAAGACAACATTCAAGTAATTGGCATAGGTGAAACACAACCTATTGCGCCCAACACTACAGAAGAAGGCAAAAAGCAAAACAGACGAGTGGAATTTAAAGTCTTAAAATAAGAAAACACCCACTGAAAAATACGATMGCAATGTTTAGAAAGTTTCTATAAGACTATACG
>NNBV01001022.1_pt1 | contig 22241 bp, 20 predicted proteins | sample 1173771 | NCBI WGS metagenome assembly NNBV01 (sample SAMN07173938, study PRJNA388173) | plant metagenome | isolation source: symbiotic tissue sample KVS11 | place: Norway: Troms, Kvaloya island | reverse complement strand
GCCGGCGGCATTGCGGTGGCCTGCCGGGCCAAGGGCCTGCTGCCCATAACGCAGCATGCGCTGCGCTTCTACAACCGGCTGGGCTACCACGACTACGAAGGCATTGCCGTCGACCTGCAGGAGCGCGAGCGGCTGGTGGCCGACCTGGGCCCGCACAAGGCCATGGTGCTGCGCAACCACGGCCTGCTGGCCGCGGGCACCACCATTCCAGAAGCCTTCGTGAACATCTACTTTCTGGAGCGTGCGTGCCAGGCGCAGATCAAGGCGACATCGGGCGGCGACGCGCTTGTGTACCCGTCGGCCGAAGTCTGCGAGCGCACCGCGCGTCAGTTCGAGCGGCCCACGGCCATGGCGTATTGCAACCGCGTGTGGGCGGCGGCGTTGCGCCTGCTCTGAGGCAGGCGCGCAAGAACGCTCAGGACAAACCGGCCTTGCCGCTGAGCGCCTTGGTGGCGCTCATCAGCATCGGCGCAAAGCGCTTGGCGAAGGCGTCCGCGCTCCAGTCGGCCAGCGAGCCCGAGATGTCGATGGCGGCAATCGGGCGGTTGTCGTTGTCGAGCACCGCGCTGGCCAGGCTGATCTCGCCGAGCATGCTTTCTTCCGAGGCAATGGCGTAGCCGTCGGCCGCGCTCTGCGCAATCATTTCGCGGATCTGAGCGGGGTCGGTCACGGTGCGCGAGGTGAGCGGCGTGGCCGTGGAGCGCGCGATGATGCCGTCCACTTCTTCCGAGGGCAGGTGCGACATGATCGACCGGCCGCTGGCCGTGTGGATGGTCGCCAGCCGCCGGCCGATCAGCGTGGTGGTGTAGGTCTGGCGCTTGGTCTGGCGGCGCAGCGCAAAGATGATGGTGAGGTCGTCGAACAGGCTCAGCTCCACGCGCTCGCCCGACTCGCGCTGCACGTCGACGATGAGCGGCGTGGCGCGCTCCAGCAGCGGCACGCTGCGCAGGTAGTCGAAGGTGCGCTCCAGAATCTTCTTGCCCAGCACGAAGCCGCGCCCGTTGATGCCGCGCTCCAGGTAGCCCAGCGTCACCAGCGTGTAGGCCATGCGCTGCGCGGCGCTGCGGTCCATCTCGCAGTACTCGGCAATGTCGTTGAGGCTGAGCGGCGCCGGATGGTCGGCGAAGCATTCGAGCACCTTCATGCCCTTGGCCAGGGACTGGATGTAGAGCGTGTCGGGGCGAGCGGTCATGCGGTGGAAATGCGCCGGGGCGCTGTAGGGCGAAGCGAAGGCCAGAGGATAGCGCATGGGTATCGCATCGCAATGCCTCGAGTGCGATTAACGATATGCCCCCGCGTCGACTTTCCGGCCCGCCCACCCCGCCGAAGGCTTCGCGCCTGTGTGCGGTCCTACCCGGCAAACCCCGCCAGCAGCGCATTGAACTTCGCGGGGTTCTCGATGAACATGAAGTGCGACCCCTCCTCCCCGTCGTCGAAGATCTCGACCCGCGCACCCGGCACCTGCGTGGCCTCCCACTGCATGCAGCTGTGCGGCACCAGGCTGCCCTTGCCGCCGATGAACAGCGTGGGCCGGTCGATGCGCGGCAGCACCTCGCGCCAGTCCTGGTGGCAGTGGTTGTAGAGCAGGTCGGCCGCCGCGGCGCGCGGCATCTTCATGTTCATGTCGACGATCCACTGAAACAGGTCGGCGGAAATGCCGGGCGTGACCATGGCGCGCAGAAAGCCCACGGTGGCCTCGGTGCCGCCCGGGCCGCGCAGTGCGTTGGCGGTCTCGCTCACGCTGTCGGCCGTGAAGATGGGGCCGTAGTCCGCAACCTGCTGCTCACTCCAGTCGGGGTTGCGGGTGAGGCAGGTTGCCTGGTCGCAGAAAACATAGCGGCCGATGCGCCCTGCACCGAAGAGGTCGAAGTGGCACCACAGCACCGAGCAACCCATCGAGTGGCCGACGATGGTCACCTGGTTCAGGTCGAGCGCCACCAGCGCGTTCTGCAGATCGGTGGCCAGGCGCGCGATGCGGTAGCCGTAACCCGGCTTGTCGGCGTCGCCATGGCCGCGCAGGTCGAACGCAATCACGCGGTGCCTGGCGGCCAGCCCTTCGAGCTGGTGGCGGTATTGCGCGGCCGTTTGCGACCAGCCCGGTATCAGCACCAGGGTCGGGCCGCTGCCCGCCTCCAGGTAGCTCAGCCTGATGTCGCCGTCCACGGCCACGGTCTTGCGCACGATGCCTGTCGTTGCTTCCATGTTTGTCTCCATGTCTGTCTCCTTTTATGAAATGAATTGGCTCAAGCTCAAAGGAACCCGATGGACAGCCACGGAACGGCCGCCACGGCAACCGTGCCCACCAGCAGGGCCAGCATGTAGCCGACGATGGGCTTGATGCCCTTGTCGGGCGACACCCTGCCGATGGCGCACGCCGCGTAATAGCCCACCCCCAGCGGCGGCGCGAACAGCCCCAGGCCCATCGACAGCACCACGACCATGGCGTAGTGCACCTCATGAATGCCGAGCTGCCGCGCAATCGGAAACAGCAGCGGCCCGAACAGCACGATGGCCGGAATGCCCTCCAGCACCGACCCCAGCACCACGAAGGCGACCAGCGACACCGCCAGGAACATCGGCGCGCCGCCGGGCAGGCTGCCCATCACCTCGGCCAGCCAGCGCGAGAAGCCCGATTGCGTCAGCCCCCATGCCATGGCCGTGGCCGTGCCGATGATCAGCAGAATGGCGCCCGACAGCGACGCTGTGGCCACCAGCATCGGCCCCAGCCTTCGCCAGTGGAACTGCCGGTACACCAGCAGCCCGGCCACCACCGCATAGACGATGCCGATGGTCGACACCTCGGTTGCCGTGGCCACGCCTTCGACCACCGCCGCGCGAATCACAAAGGGCAACGCCAGCGCCGGCAGCGCCACGCCGGCCAGCTTGAGCACCTGGCGCATGGGCGGCCGCGCAACCTGGCTCAGGTCTTCATGCCGGTTGCGAAACCACACGACCACGCACAGCATCAGCCCCAGCACCACGGCCGGCAACAGGCCGCCGGTGAAGAGCGCGGCAATCGACACACCCGTGACGGAGCCGATGGTGATGAGCACCAGGCTCGGCGGCACGGTTTCGGTCTGCGCGCCGGTGGCGGCCAGCAGCGCCACGAGTTCGCCCTCGGCCGCGCCGCGCTTCTTCATCTCCGGGAACAGCGCGGGCGCAATGGCGGCCATGTCCGCCGCCTTGGAGCCCGAGATGCCCGACACCAGATACATCGCACCCACCAGCACATACGACAGCCCGCCCTTCACATGCCCCAGCAGGCTTGCGAGGAAAGCGACCATCGCCTTGGCCATGCCCGTCATCTCTATCAGCAGGCCCAGGAACACGAACAGCGGCACCGCCAGCAGGATGAGGTGCGACATGCCTTCGTCCATGCGCCCGACGATCACGGGCAGGGCGGTGTCGGTGGTCAGCGCCAGGTAGCCCAGGGTGCCCAGGCCGAACGCGAACGCGATCGGAATGCCGCTGAGCACGCAGGCCAGCACCACGCCCACGAAGAACACCAGCAGGTTGAGCCGGCCCAGGTCGTCGAACACCGCGCGTCCCAGCGTGAAGGCCGCAATGAGCGTGAAGACCACCGCCAAGGCCTGGGTCGAGGTCTTCCAGTCGAAGTCGCGCAACAGCCGCAGCACCGCGAACATGCCCATCAGCGCCACGCCCACCGGCAGGGCGGCGGCGCGCCATGCATTGGAAATGTCGAGCGCGGGCGTGGTGATGAAGCGCTCTTCGCTGGCGTATTCCCACGCAGGCCATGCCACCAGCGCCAAAAAGGCGAGGGCGGCGTAGAGCGACACGGCCTCGGCAAAGCGGCGGCGCGGCCCCGTCAGCCTGGACACCATTGCCGTCATGCGCATGTGCTCGCCGCGCCGCAGCGCCACCACCGCGCCCAGCATCGCGAGCCAGATGAAGATCATCGACGCGAGCTCGTCCGACCAGATCAGCGGCTTGTGCAGCACGAACCGCGCGACCACGCCGGCCAGCAGCACCGCCACATCGGCCAGCACCAGCGCGCCCGCGGCCGTGTCCACCAGCGTGCCCAGCACGCGCTCGGTGCGCGCCACGAACGAGGCCGGGTTGGCCTCGTTGGCCGCGTCGCCATGGCCTTGCCCGTGCCCGTGCCCACCCGCCGTGGTGTCTTCGTCGTCGATTCCTGAAGGCCCTTCGTGGTGCTCTGGCGGCCGCGCCGCCGGGCGCGGCGTGTTCATGCGAGCTTGCCCGTGTTGCGCTCCAGCAGCGCCCAGGCTTCGTCGCCGTACTTGGCCTTCCACTCGGCGTAGAAACCGGCCTTGCGCAACTGGTCGCGAAACGCGGCGGGGTCGGGCTGGTTGACCTGCATGCCCTTGGCCGCGAGCTCTTTCTGCAGGTTGGCGTTGAGTTCGGCGACGTCGGCGCGCTCCTTCATGGCCGCGGCGTTGATGTGCTTTGCGACGATGGTCTGAAGCTCGGGCGGCAGCCTGTCCCACGCGCGCTTGTTGGCCAGGAACCAGAAGCCGTCCCACATGTGGTTGCTCATGGAGCAGAACTTCTGCACCTCGTAGAGCTTGGCGGTCGAGATGATGGCGAGCGGGTTCTCCTGCCCATCGACAATCTTGGTCTGCAGCGCGGAGTACACCTCTGCGAAGTTGATCGAGGTGGGCGCGGCGTCCAGCGCCTTGAACATCGAGGTCCACAGCGGCGACACGGGCACGCGGATCTTGAAGCCCTTCAGGTCCGCCGGCGTTGCAATGGCCTTGTTCGACGAGGTGATCTGGCGAAAGCCGTTGTCCCAGATCTTCTCCATGGCCACGATGTTGGCCTTGGCGATCTGCGTGCGAATGTGGCCGCCCAGGTCGCCGTCCATGGCCTTCCACACGCTCGCGTAGTCGGGAAACGCGAAGCCCACGCCGCTGATGGAAGCCGACGGCACCAGTGTCGACAGGATGAGCCCTGACAGCGTGAAGAACTCGACACCGCCCGAGCGCAGTTGGCTCAGCACGTCGGTGTCGGAGCCCAGCTGGTTGTTGGGAAAGATCTGGATGTCGACCTGGCCGTTGGTCTCGGCGCGAATGGCGTCGGCCATCTCCTTGGCCCGCAGGTTCATCGGGTGCGACACGGGCAGGTTGTTGGCGTACTTGTAGTTGAAGACGTTCTTCTGCGCGAGGGCGTGGCGCAACGGGAGCGCAAGGCTCGAGGCGGCGACGGCGGTGCGCAGCACGGTGCGGCGTGGGATGTTCATTCTTTGTCTCGGTGTCTTGGTTTGTTTTGAATGCGATCGTCCGGGGGGCAGGGTGCAGGCTCAGTTCGTGGCGGCCTCCCCGATGTCTCCACGCTCGGCCAGCAGCCGGCGTATGTCGTTCTTGGTCACCTTGCCGTAGCCCGACCGGGGCAGCGACTCCCAGAAGAAAACGTGGCGCGGCCAGCGGTATTTGGCGCAGCGGCCGTCCAGGTGGCCCAGGATGTCCTCGGGCGTCACACCGTCGCGGTCGCACACCAGCACGGCCACGCCCACCTCGCCCCATTTGGCGTCGGGCATGCCCAGCACGGCGGCCTCGCGCACGGCGGGGTGTGTCAGCAGAATTTCTTCGACCTCGCGCGGGTAGACGTTGGAGCCGCCCGAGATGTACATGTCCGACTCGCGGCCCGTGATGTAGAGCAGCCCCTGCGCGTCCACGCGGCCCAGGTCGCCGGTGTGGAACCAGCCGCCGCGCAGCGCCTGGGCCGTGGCCTCCGGGTTGTTGAAATAGCCCGCGAACACGGCCGGGCCGCGGCAGCAGATTTCACCGACCGCGCCTGCGGGCATGCGTTGCATGTGCTCGTCGAGGATGGCCACCTCCATGCCGGTGCGCGGCCGTCCGCAGGAGCCGATGTGCGCGTTGGCATCGGCGTCGTCGGCCGAGTGCATCGACGGCGGCAGCACCGTGATGCAACCCGTGACCTCGCCAAGCCCGAAGTACTGCACCAGCACCGGCCCGAGCTTTTGCAGCGCGCGCTTCTGGTCGGCCCGGTACATGGGTGCACCCGCGTACACCACGTAGCGCAGCGAGCCGTGGTCGAACTCGTCGACCGACGGGTCTTCCACCAGCATCTTGACGATGGTCGGCACCGTGAACACGTTGCTCACCTTGTGGCGCTCCACCAGCGACCAGAAGCTGCGCGGCGCCAGCCTGTCGGAAGGCGGCAGCACCGTGGCCGCGCCGCGCGCCACGTTCAGCAGCGCATGAATGCCCGCGCCGTGCGACAGCGGCGCGACCGCCATGGAGCAGTCTTGCTCGGTGGTGCCGGGAATCAGGTCGGCCAGGTGGTTGGTCACCACGAACGCGAGCTGCCCGTGCGTGAGCACCGCCGCCTTGGGCTTGCCGGTGGTGCCCGAGGTGTAGAAGTACCAGAGCGGCGTGTCGGCCTGCACATCGGCAATGGATTTTTCGGCACCGGAGTTTGCGGCGAGCATCGGCTCGTAGCCGTGCTCCCCCTGGCGCGGCACGCCGACAGCGACCACGTGGCGCAGGTGCGTGCTGGCCGAGCGCACCGCGTCCACGTGCGCGGCAAAGCAGTCTTCGGCCAGCATCACCGTGGCTTCGCTCGAACTGCCCAGGTACGCCACCTCCGGCGGCGTGAGCCGGAAGTTGACGGGCACCCACACCGCGCCCATGCGAAACGCGGCCCAGCAGCTTTCGAACAGCGCCAGGTTGTTGCGCGACTGCACCAGCAGCTTGTCGCCGGCCTGCATGCCCAGCGCGCGCAGGCCCTGCACGAGCGCGTCGACGCGCCCGTCTATCTCGCGCCAGGTCCACTCGCGCTCTTCCAGGATCAGGCCGGCGCGTTGGGGAAACAGCGCCGCCGTCTGCGCAAGCAGCACCGACAGGTTGGCCGCCTGGGCTGCGCTCACGCCGCCTCCAGCACGCTGAGGTAGTTGGCCACGGCCGCGCCGCCCATGTTGAACACGGCACCCGGCTTGCCCGTGCCCACCTGCATGTCGCCGGCCGTGCCACTCAGTTGCATCGCGGCCATCACGTGCTGCGACACACCCGTGGCGCCGATGGGGTGCCCGCGCGACTTCAGGCCGCCCGACGGGTTCACTGGCAGCCTGCCGTCCTTGCGCGTCACGCCGTCCAGAATCACGCGCGCGCCCTGGCCGTGCGGCGCCAGGCCCATGGCCTCGTACTCCAGCAGCTCGGCGATGGTGAAGCAGTCGTGTGTTTCCACGAAGCCCAGGTCGTCGAGCGTGAGCTGCGCCGCTGCCAGCCCGCGGTGCCACGCCAGCGCCGCGCCTTCGAAGCGCGTGGGGTCGCGCCGCGACAGCGGCAGGTAGTCGTTGACCTGCGTGCGCGAGCGCCAGCGCACCGCGGGTACCGTCGCCGAGCCCACGGGCGCGGCCGAGATCACCAGCGCCGCGGCGCCGTCGGACACCAGCGAACAGTCGGAGCGCTTGAGCGGACCCGCAACGAACGGGTTCTTGTCCGACGGATGGCGGCAGAAGTCGAAACCCAGGTCGCGCCGCATGTGCGCAAACGGGTTGTGCGTGCCGTTGGCGTGGTTCTTGGCCGCAATGGCCGCCAGCGCGTCGCTCTGGTCGCCGAAGCGCTCGAAGTAGCCGCCCGCGATCTGGCCGAACAGGCCTGCAAAGCCCGCGGGCGTATCGCCTTCTTCCTTCACGTAGGAGCAGCGCAGCAGCGTCTGCGCGATGACCGGGCCGGGCACCGCGTTCATGATCTCGAAGCCCACCACCAGCGCGTGCCGCACGCGCCCGCTGGCCACCGCGTCCAGCGCGGCCCAGATCGCGGCCGACCCGGTGGCGCAGGCGTTTTCCAGCCGCACGGCCGGCACGTGGCGCAGGTCGGGCACCGCCATGGCCACCAGCGAGGCGCTGAAATCCTGCGGCAGGAAGCCGCTGTTGAAGTGGCCGACGAAGATGCCGTCGATGTCGCCGGCCTCCAGGCCTGCGGTGCGCAGCGCGGGCTCGACCGCGTCACGGATCAGTTGCTCGCTGTCCGCCGCGTCGAGCTTGCCGAAGGGCGTGTGGCCCCAGCCGACGATGTAGCTGTTGGTGTGCATGGGCTTTGCTCCTCAGGCGGGGTTGGCTTGGCTGGCGTGGCCAGCCGTGGCCGTGGTCATGGTCGTGGGCAGGCCGCGGCGCAGCGTCGGCAGGCCGACGCCCGCCGCGTCGAAGCCGCCATCCACCGCAATCACCTGGCCGTTGATGAAGCTCGCCGCGTCGCTGCACAGAAAGCCGACCGTGTGGGCCATTTCCTCCACGCTGCCATAGCGGCCCAGCGGAATGGCGTCGCAGTAGTCGGAGCGAATGGCCACGCTGTGGACCAGCTTGGCCATTTCGGTTTCCACAGGGCCGGGCGCGATCACGTTCACGCGCACGCCCGCATTGCCCAGCTCGACCGCGTACTGCTTGGTGAGGTGGATGAGCGCCGCCTTGCTGGTGCCGTAGGCCACGCGCAGCGTGCTGGCGCGCAGGCCCGAGATGGACGCCACGTTCACCACGGCGCCGCGGCCGGCCTCGGCCATCCATGCGCCGAAGGCCTGCGTGCAGAGAAACGCGCCGTCCAGGTTGGTGCCCAGCACCGTGCGCCAGTCCGCGAAGGTGGTCTCCGCGATGCGCTTGAACACCGCCACGCCGGCGTTGTTGACCAGCGCATCGACGCGCCCGAAGCGGCCCAGCACGGCCCTGGCCGCGGCGTCGACCTGCGCGGGGTCGGACACGTCGCAGCGCACGCCCAGCACACGCTCTGGCAGGGCCAGTTCGCGCACGGCGTTGTCGAGCGTGGCGTGGTCGTTGTCGAGCAGCGCGACCTGGTAGCCGTGCGCCAGGAACCACTGTCCGATGGCCAGGCCGATGCCGCGCGCGCCTCCGGTGACGACGGCGACGCGGGGGGAAGATGGCGCAGAGGATGGTGTAGCGGAGGGTGTGTCTGTCATGGTTTTCTTGGGTTTGCGGAATCAGGATTCGTCGGAAGGCAGCCACTCTTCGAGCGTGATCTCGAAGGTGACGCACACGGCGTTGGCGCCGGCCACGAAAGGGCCGCCGTAGACCTGGCCCTGCGTGTCGGCGACCACACCGGTCAGTGCCGCGCGCAGCGTGCCGTCGGGCTGGCGGCGCACTTCGCCGGCCAGGCTCACAATTTCCACGGCCGGCCCGCGAATCACCTGGCAGGTGCCGTCGGGCCGCTCCAGGCAGGCGTCGACCAGGCTGCCCAGCGCGCCGCGCACAAAGGCGTTGCCGAAGCCCTGGGCCACGCAGAGCTTTTCAACGCTCTGCACCAGGTCTTCGTTGGGGCCGATGCGTGCGTAGGCCACGCGGCCCATGCGGCCGCGCTCGATCAGGCGCACATCAGACATGGGCCACCGCCCTGGCTTCGGGGCGCATCAGCGGCATGCGGGTCTCTTCGTCGTAGGACACGCGCAGCTCGAAGCTGTCCAGCGCGGTGACCACCACGGTGACGGGAATGCAGCCGACCACCGTGCGCTCGGTCAGGATGTGCCCGCCGCGCACGCGCCCGTCGGCTTCGCGGAACGCGCCGTGGCAGTGCACCACCGGGCTGCCGCTGGCCGAGCGGCCCAGCGTGGCGTTGCCGAAGATGAGCCGCGCGCCGCGCAGCGTCTCGGGTGCGCCGTAGGTGGCAAGCACGCGGCCGGTGGGGTCTGGCAGCGCCATGCAGAAGCTCATGGCGTCGAGCTCGCCGTCGATGAGCGTCATCGATGCGCTGGCCACGTCTTCGCTGTACAGCGCCCGCACCAGGCTGTCGTACAGCGTGGCGCCCGGGGGCAGCGACAGGCGAAAGTGCCGGCCCTTGTCGGCGTGCATGTGGGCGATCCGCACAGGCCCGCTAGGGCCGGGGTGAACCACGGTGCGTGCTCGTGGCAGGCCCGTCGTTTTCTCGATCATTTCTTTGTCTCCTTGGCGCTCGGCAGGGGTAGAGCCGGCGTCTGGCACAAAGTCTAGGATCGGACATCCATAGCAACAAATCTACAATTCAGATAGATCAATACAGGATTCAGATCGATGGAACTGCGCCACCTTCGCTGCCTGGTCGCCGTGGCCGAAGAGCTTCACTTCGGCCGCGCCGCGCAACGCCTGCACTTGTCGCAGCCCCCTGTGAGCCTGGCCATCAAGGAGCTGGAAGACGAACTGGGCGTGGCCCTGTTCGAGCGCACCTCGCGGCGCATTGCCATCACGCGCGCGGGCGAAGACGCGCTGCACGACGCACGCGCCGTGCTCGCCGGCATGGAAACCATGCGCCGGCGCGCGCACGACGGCGCGGCCGGCATCATGGGCTCGATTGCGGTCGGCTTCATCAGCCTGCCCGCCTATTCGTTCCTGCCGCCGACGCTGCGTTGCTTCAACGAGGCGCACCCGCGCGCCCGCGTGGCGCTGCGCGAAGGCATCACCGAGCAGATCGTTGCCGACGTCGAGGCCGGCCACCTCGACGTGGGCATGGTGCTGCAGCCGTCCGACATGCCGGCCACGCTCGGCTCACGGCTGGTGCAGAAAGACACGCTGATCCTCGCGTTGCCCGAGGCGCACCCGCTCGCGGGTACGGGGCCGGTGGCGCTGGAGAAGTTCTCCGGTGAGCGCTTCCTGGGCTTCGAGCGCCACATCGGCCCGCAGATGTTCGACGCCATCGTCGCCACCTGCATGCGCCGCGGCTTCAGCCCGCTGATGTTTCCGGCGCGGCAGATGAACACCATCGTGAGCCTGGTGTCGGGCGGCGTGGGCATTGCGCTGGTGCCGGCTTGCGTGAAGGCGCTGCACCGCGAAGGCGTGGTGTACCGCTCGCTGAAGGGCGAGAAGACCTACGTCGACACGCTGGTGGTGTGGCGCAAGTCGGACGAGTCGCCGTTGGTGAAGGCCTTGTTGGCGTTGCTGCCCGATGCAGCACCCAGGGCGGGAAGAAAAGCAGCGACGGGCGGGGCGCGCGGCTGAGCGCCGGGCGGGCGGCTTTCAGTCCAGCATCGGCATCAAGTCCGGATCGCCCTTGGCCATGGCGCGGCGGTACGCCGGCCGCTCGCCAATGCGCTGCAGGTAGGCGCGAATGTTCGGCCACGGCGCCAGGTCGAGCGGCTGGAACAGCCGCATCGTGGTGAGCGAGAACACGCTCATGATGTCGGCCGCCGTGAACTCGTCGCCCGCCAGATAGGTCGCTTCGCCCAGCCGTTTTTCCAGCAGCGTCAGCACCAGGTCGAGCCGGCCCCGCACGGCCTTGATCATCGGATGGTCCGCCGCGAGCTTGGCGCGGCTCATCATCATCATGCGGCCCATCGACGGCTGCAGGTTGCCGTTGGCAAAGTGAAACCAGTACAGAAAGGCGGCGTAGTCCGCATGCTCCGGGCCGGGCTTCAAACGCCCGCCGCCATGCTTCACGATGATGTATTCGACGATGGCGGCCGACTCGGCCATCAGCAGATCGCCGTCTTCGATGACCGGCGCCGCGCCCAGCGGGTGCAGCGCCTTGAGCTCGGGCGGCGAGAGCACGGTGACCGCGTCGCGCGTGTGGTGCTGAAGCTCGTAAGGAATCTCCAGCTCTTCGCAGAGCCAGACGATGCGTTCGGATTGGGAATGGCCGAGGTGATGGATTTTGAGCATGGGGTTGGGTGCAATGGTTGCGGGTGTCGGGGTGCGCCGCCGGGCGAATGCAGAAGCCACGCTGGCACGGCGTGCACGAGATGGTCGCACGTAACCCGCCGTCTTCCCCGTCAGCCGATCAGCCGATCAGTCGCAAAGCCGACTCCCACGCCATCTGCGAATGCGCCAGCCCCTCTTCGCGGTTGAACTGCGCCGCCGTGCGCTCGCACACGGCCGCGGGCGGCAGGCTCAGCTTGCGGCCACCGCTCAGCGCTTTCACCTGCGCCTGGCAGGCACGCTCCAGAAAGTAGATGTTCAGGAAGGCCTCGGCAATGGTGCGGCCCGCGGCCAGCAAGCCGTGGTTGCGCAGGATCATCACGCGGTGCGTGCCCAGGCTGTTCACCAGCCGCTCGCGCTCGTCCAGGTCCAGCGCAATGCCTTCGTAGTCGTGGTACGCCAGGTGGCCGTAGAACTTCAGCGCGTGCTGGGTGATCGGCAGCAGGCCCTCTTCCTGACACGACACCGCAATGCCATCGGCCGTGTGCGTGTGAATGACGCAGGCCAGGTCGTGCCGCGCCATGTGCACGGCCGAGTGAATGGTGAAGCCCGCCGCGTTCACGCGCTGCGACGCATCGGCCGCGTTCACGGCTTGGCCGCTCGGGTCGATCTTCACCAGGTCCTGCGGCTGCATTTCGTGGAACAACACGCCGTAGCGGTTGATGAGAAAGTGGTCGGGCGTGCCCGGCAACCGCGCGCTGATGTGCGTGTCGACCAGGTCCGTCATGCGGAAGTGGGCAATCAGGCGGTACAGCGCGGCCAGGTCGTGCCGCGTGCGGGCTTCGGCAATGGCTGCGGGGGAGAGTGTCTCTTCGGTGGTGGTCATGCGTGGGGTGCGGCTGCAAGGCCGGGTTGTTGCCGAATCAGCGCGGCCACTGCCAGGCTCTGCGCGTCGCCCTGGCGCCCCAGCGCGGCGATGACGCCGAGACGGTCGGCCACCGACTTGTCCTGGTTGAGCTTCATCTTTCCTTCGATGCGCGCAATGGGAATGTGCACCGCGGCAATGGCCTTCAGCCGCAGCGCGGTGTAGTCGGCCGGCACGCCCGGAAACGACCAGTCGCCGCCCAGCGGCGTGTCGTAGGTGGCCACGGTGCGTTGCAGCACCGCGTGAATGGCGTCGGTGTCTTCCACCACCTGGGGCGTGCCGTGCACGTGAATGGCGGTGTAGTTCCAGGTCGGAAAGTTCAGGCGGTGCTCGTACCAGCTCGGCGAGATGAAGGCGTGCGGCCCCTGGAAAATCACCAGCGCCGGCACGCCGGCCTTCAGGTCGAGAAACTGCGGATTGCCGCGCGCCAGGTGCGTGGTCAACAGGCCGTGCGAGCCTTGCGGGGTGTCTTCGTCGACCAGAAAGGGCAGGTGCGTGGCGTTGAGCCCGTTCGCGCCGTGCGTCACGAGCGTGGCAAAGCTCCACTCGCGCATGCGCGCACGCAGCAGCACCTCGTCTTGCTCGGCATAGGCCGGTGGCGTGTACATGGGCGCGGTCCTCAGGCGTGGCGCTGCAGCCAGCCCACCGTGTCGTCGAAGGCCACGCCGGCCACGTCGGCCACCGACACCGCCTCCAGAAAGCTGTGCACCGTGCCCTTGTAGACCTTCGATTCCACATCCACGCCCTCGGCCTTCATCTTCGCGACCATGTCGATGTTGCCGTCGTACAGCGGGTCGCACTCGGTGATGACCAGAAAGGCCGGCGGAATGCCGTGCAGGTCGGCGTCCAGCAGGTTCATGCGCGGATCGGTGTAGTCCTCCTTGCGGCCGAGGTAGTTCCGGTAGAACCACACCATCATGTGCAAGGAGAGGCCGTAGTCGCCCGCGCCGTAGCGCACCACCGAGTCCTGGTACAGGTCGGTGCTGAAGCCGGTGTAGTTGAGCACCATGCCGCGAATGGGGCGCTCGCCGATGTCGCGAAAGTGCAGGCACGTGCCCAGCGAGAGATTGCCGCCGGCCGAGTCGCCGCCAATGAAGAGCTGCGCTGCGTCGATGTCCAGCGCACCCGCGTTGGCCTTCAGCCAGTTCACGGTGTCGATGCATTCCTCGATCGGTTGCGGAAACTTGGCCTCCGGCGCGCGGGTGTAGTTGATGCCCACCACCACGATGCCCGCGCGCTGAGCGTACTCGCGCATCACGCGGTCGTGCGTGTTCACGCTGAACAGCACGAAGCCGCCGCCGTGGATGTAGAAAAACACGCCCGGCATGCGGCGCTCGCTCGGGTAGTACACGCGCACCATCACCTCGCCGTGGCGCGTGGGCACCTGGTGCTCTACGGTGCGCGCCATGCGCGGACCGCCTTCGGTCCAGGGCGCGCGCACCTGCTCGGCAATGTCGCGGCCTTCGGCGATGGACACGGTGTCGCGGCGCGGAAACTTCGAGGCGTCGGCCGACATCTTCTGCACGAAGAGCTGCACCTGCGGGTCGAGCGGCGCGGGCTTGGCGCCCTGGGTCGATGCGGCGAATGCGGGGTCGAGTTGGGTCATGGTGTGCGTTGCCAGAGAAAAATTGAAAGAGAGGAACGGTGCCGCGCTCAGTAGCCGCGCGCCGTGTCCACCTGGTTGAAAAACGGGGCGCCCGCGCGCAGCTGCGCCACGTTGCGTGCAATCTGCGAAGCGACCACGTCGAAGGCCGCCATGGTCGCCATGTGCGGCGTGACCACCACGCCGCTCGCCTGCCAGAGCGGGTTTTCTGGCGGAAGCGGCTCCTGCTCGAACACGTCGATCACCGCGCCGCGCAGCTGGCCGCTGTCGAGCGCGGCCAGCAGGTCGCTTTCGACCAGGTGCTCGCCGCGGCCGCAATGAATGAGCGCGCTGCCCTTGGGCATGGCCGCGAAGGTGCGCGCATTCAGAATGCCGCGCGTGTGCGGCGTGAGCGGCAGCAGGCACACCAGCACGTCGGTCTGCGCAAGAAAGGGCGCCAAGCCCGCCTCGCCGCTGAACACCGTCACGCCCGGCATGTCACGCGCGGTGCGCGCCCAGCCGCTCACCGTGTAGCCCAGTTGCGGCAGGTACGAGGCGATGTGCCCGCCCAGCTCGCCCAGGCCCATCAGCCCCACGCGGCAGGACGCCGCGGGTGTCTGCAGCGGGCGCTTCCATTGCTGCGCGCGCTGGCTGGCCATGGCCTGGTCGATCTTGCGGTGGAAATGCAGCACGCCCCACAGCACGAACTGCAGCATGCCGTCGGCCAGCAGCGGGTCGACCACGCGGCACACCGGCAGACCGCGCAGCTCTTGCTCGGCCACCACGTTGTCGACGCCGGCCGCAATGCTGTGCACCAGCTTCAGGTTGGGCATGCGCGCATACACGCCGGGCGGCGACTGCCAGCAGGCGGCCACCTCGGCCTGCAGGCAACGCGGGTCGGGCCAGGTGACGATGTCGAGCGTCGGGTCCGCGGCCAGCAGCAGCGGGCGCAGAAAGTCCATGTCGACGGAGCGGCTCAGAAGGGCAACTGTGGTCATGCGTTTGTCAGGGGTTGGCAAGAAGGTGCAGTGCCAGCGCGTGGTAAGCGGGCAGGGTGGTCGGGTCGAGTCCGGCGTTGCCGGCCTTGGGGTGGGAGGCGAAGCGCGCAATCGTCATCTCGGCCGCGGGGTCGATGTACACGCCCTGGCCGTGAATGCCGCGCGCGCAGTACGCGCCGTGGGCGTTGTGCGTCACCCACCACATGTGGCGATAGCTCCAGCCCGGCAGCAGCGCATAGCCCGCATGCGCGAAGTGCGCGGGGCTGCCGCCACGGCGAATGTCTTGCACCGCCGCCTCGGGCACGATCTGCCGGCCATTGAAGAAGCCGTTGCCGCGCATCACTTCGCCGAAGCGGGCCATGTCGCGCAGCGTGCCGTTGAAGGCACCGCCCGCGCCCGCCAGGCGTTTGCCGTCGACGCCAAAGTAGGCGTCGTGCTCCGCGCCCATCGGGTGCCACAGGCGCTGCGCCACCAGCTGCTGCAGCGTCTGGCCGGTCACGTTGCACAAGATCCATGCCAGCACCTCGGTGTTGACGGTCTTGTAGGCAAAGGCTTCGCCGTGCCAGTTGTTGCGCTGCACCGTGCACACGAACGCGCGAATGCCGCAGGGGTCGATCACGCCGGGCTCGCGCGGCAACTGCCCCGCCGCGCGCAGGTAAGACCACACCTCGGCGCCGGGGCGCGTGTAGTCCTCGTCGTATTCGAGCGCGGTCGTCATGTCCATGGTCTGGCGCACCGTGGCATTGCCCCAGGCGCTGGCCTCCAGCGCGGGCACGTAGGCGGTCACCAGCGCATCGGGGTCGATGCGCCCGGCCACCATCTCGGCCGCGGCCAACGTTCCGACCAGCGACTTGGTGACTGACATGCACACATGTGGCGTGTGCGGCTGCAACGGCCCGTCGTAGCGTTCGTAGACGATGCGGCCCTTGTGCAGCACCACGATGCCGTCGGTGTGGTTGGCCGCGAGCGACTGGCGCCAGCGCATGGGCGCGGCGCCGCCCAGCGGCGTGAACGTCAGGTCGTCGATGTCGTCGCGCAGCGCGTAGGCCAGCGTGCTCACCGGCCCTTCACCGCGCCACACCTGCGTGGTCGGCAAGCTTTCACGCAATGCGCTGAAGCGTTCGCGCACCCGCGGCGCGGCCCATGCCTGGGGGTCTTCCGACAGGCGAGGCGCACCCATGCGCCAGCCCAGTTCCACGGAGTCCGTCATGCGGCGAGCTTGTGTTCGAAGTAGTCCAGGCCCGGCATGGCGCTGAGCAACTGGCGCGTGTACTCATGCTGCGGTGCGCTGAACAGCTGCCCCGGCGCGCCGCGCTCCACGATCTGCCCCTTGCGCATCACCACCACCGAGTTGGAAATTTCTGCGGCCACGCGCAGGTCGTGCGTGATGAACATCATCGTCAGGCCCAGCTCGGCTTTCAGTTCGGCCAGCAGCGCGAGTACCTGTGCCTGAATCGACACGTCCAGCGCGGACACGGCCTCGTCGGCAATCAGCAGGCGCGGCTTGAGCGCCAGCGCGCGCGCAATCGAAATGCGCTGGCGCTGCCCGCCCGAGAACTCGTGCGGAAAGCGGTTGACGGCCGAGGCGCCCAGCCCCACGCGATCGAGCAGCGCGGCGGCAATCTTCAGTGCCTCGGCACGCGGCGTGCCGAAGATCATCGGGCCGCGCGCAATGGCATCGCCCACTTTCTGGCGCGGGTTGAGCGAGGCGAACGGGTCCTGAAAAATGATCTGCACCTGCCGGCGGTACGCGCGCAGCGCCGCGGCGTCTTGCGTGAGCACGGGTTGGCCGGCGAAGGTGATGGCGCCGCTGTCGGGCTCGATGAGCCGCATCACCATGCGCCCGAGCGTCGATTTGCCCGAGCCCGATTCGCCCACCACCGACACGGTTTCGCCTTCCTCGATGGACAGGTCGATGCCGTCGGCCGCCACCACCGTGCGCGGCGGCGCGAACAGGCCCGACTTGGACACGAAGGTCTTGCGCAATTGTTCGATCTTGAGCAGCGGCTCGGCCCGGCTGGCACTCAGTGGTGTGCTGCGCGCATGCCGCCCCGGCACCGCGTCGATGAGCGCGCGCGTGTACGCATGCTGCGGGTTGCGCAGCACCTCGTCGCGCGTGCCTTGCTCCACCACGCAGCCGTGGCGCATCACCACCACGCGGTCGGCAATGTCCGCGACCACGCCGAAGTCGTGCGTGATGAACAGAACGCCCATGCGGCGCTCGGCCTGCAGCGACTGAATCAAATCGAGAATCTGGCGCTGCGTGGTCACGTCCAGCGCGGTGGTCGGCTCGTCGGCCAGCAGCAGGCGCGGGTTGTTCAGCAGCGCCATGGCAATCATCACGCGCTGGCGCTGCCCGCCCGACAGCTGAAACGGGTAGCTGCGCACGATCTGCCGGGGTGCCGGCAGGCCCACGGCTTCGATGATGGCAAGGCAGCGCTCTTCGACGGCCGCGCCTGAAAGGCCCGCCGTGTTGTGCAGCAGCAGTGCCTCTGCCACCTGCGCGCCGATGCGCTGCAGCGGGTTGAGCGCGCTCATCGGCTCCTGGAACACCATGGCAATGCGCTCGCCGCGCAGCTTGCGCATGCTGGCCGCGTCGAGCTGTGCGAGGTCGGTGCCTTCGAGCAGCACGCGGCTCTTGGCGTCGAGCTTCACGCGCGGCGGCAGCAGGCCCAGGATGGCATGCGCCGTCATCGACTTGCCCGAGCCGGACTCGCCGACCAGGCAGACGATTTCGTTTTCGGCGATGTCCAGCGAGAGCTTTTCGACGGCGTAACTGCGGTCGCCCGAGCTGGGCAGCACGATCGACAGGTCGCGAATCGACAGCAGCGGGGCGGCGGCCGAGGCAGGCGGTGTGGTCGGCGTTGTGGAGGGCGGCATCGTGGTCATTGGCGCGAGATCCGTGGGTTGAGCACGTCGTTCAGGCCTTCGCCCACGAGGTTGATGGCCAGCACAGTGAGCAAGATGGCCAGGCCGGGAAAAAAGCTCATCCACCAGGCCTGGCGCAGCATGGTGCGCGCCGCGCCAATCATGAAACCCCAGCTCATGAGGTTGGGGTCGCCCAGGCCCATGAAGCTCAGCGCGCTTTCGATCAGGATGGCGCTGGCGATGCTCAGCGAGCCCGCCACGATGATGGGCGACAGCGCGTTCGGCAGGATGTAGCGCACGATCAGCGAGAACGGCGACTCCCCCTGGCAGCGCGCCGCCTGCACGAACTCGCGCTCCTTCAGGCTCAGGAACTCGCCGCGCGTGAGGCGCGCCACCTGCGGCCAGCTGACCAGCGCAATGGCCACCACCACCGTGCGAATCGACGGCTCCAGAATGGCCACCAGCAGGATGCACAGCATGAACGCCGGAATGGTCTGGAACAGTTCGGTGAAGCGCATCAACGCCTCGCCGATGCGCCCGCCCAGGTAGCCCGACAGGGCACCCACCACAATGCCGATGATCAATGCCACCAGCGTGGATGTGAGCCCGATCATCAGCGACACGCGCGTGCCGTGCGCAATGCCCGAGGCAATGTCGCGCCCCAGGCTGTCGCTGCCCAGCAGCATGCCGTCGGTGCCCGGCGGCGTGAAGGGCGCCGCAATGGTGTCCCACGGGTCGCCCGGAAAGAACAGCGGCGCGGTCACGGCCAGCGCAATCACCGCCAGCAAGATCACCAGCCCGAGCATGCCGCTCGGGTGGCGCAGAAAAGAACGAAGAGTGGCTTTCATAAGGTGTTCAGGCGGCCTTGATGCGGGGGTCGATCACGCGGTACAACAAATCGGTGAGCCAGTTGAAGGCAATCACCAGCACCGACAGCACCAGAAAAATGCCCAGCATCACCTGGTAGTCGCGCTGCAGCACCGCGTCGTACGTGAGGCGGCCCAGGCCGGGCCAGGCGAACACCGTCTCGATGACCACCGAGCCGCCGATCAGCGTGCCGGCCTGCACGCCGGCCATGGTCACCACCGGCAGCAGCGCGTTGCGCAGCATGTGGCGCCACAGGATGCGGCTGTCGGAGGCGCCCTTGGCGCGCGCCGTTTTCACGTAGTCCTGGTGGCTCACCTCGATGATGGAAGAGCGCATGAGCCGCGCATAGATCGCCAGGTACAGCATGCCCAGCGTGAAGGCCGGCAGCACCAGGTGCTTGAGCTTGTCGAGCACCGCGGCGCCGGCGCTCATCGGCACGCCGATGGTCTCGTAGCCGAAGGCCGGCAGCCAGCCCAGCTGCACCGAGAACAGCAGTACCAGCATCAGCCCGAGCCAGAACACCGGCGTGGCGTAGATCACCAACGCCAGCAGGCTGATAAAGGTGTCCGACAGCTTGCCCGCGCGCACGCCCGCCAGCGCCCCCAGCACCACGCCGCCCACCAGCGAAATGGCGAATGCCGACAGCGTGAGCAGCAGCGTGGCCGGCAGCCGCTCGGCAATGGCGCTGGCCACCGTGCGCTGCTGGCGGTACGAGTAACCCAGGTCGAGCGTGACCACCTTGCCCAGGTAAGTGGCAAGCTGCGTGGTCACGGGTTTGTCGAGCCCGTAGTCCTTGCGCACGCGGGCCAGAAAGGCCTCGTCGGTGGCACCCGACTGCCCGGCAATGACCAGTGCCGGGTCGCCCGGCGCGGCGCGCACCAGCATGAAGTTGAAGATGGCGATGAGCAGCACCACCACCACCATCTTGAGCAGCCGCGCCGCCAGGGCACCCAAGGTGCCCAAAGCGCCCGCAGCGCCGACCCCACCCACCCCGCCAAGCCATTGCAGTTTCATGGACGCGTCAGGCCTTGAACGACACGGTGTCGAAGCTCTCGTGAATGCCGATGGCTGTGGTCACCAGGTTCTCGATGCGCTTGTCGTAGATGGTGGGGAATTCCATTTCCACCAGCCATGCAATGGGCACGTCTTCGACGATGAGCTTTTGCATCTGGCTGTACAGCGCGCCGCGCTTGGCCTCGTCGATTTCCACCGCGGCCTCTTCCGCGATGCGGTCGACCTCGGGGTTCGAATAGCCCACCGTGTTGGTGAACAGAATCTTGCGGATGTTCGATGTCACGTAGTTGCGCGTGACACCCAGCGCCGGGTCGCCGAACTGGTAGAGCCACGACAGGTTCATGTCGTAGTCCCAGTTGCTGATGCGCTGCGTGTAGCTGCCGGGGTCGGTCGACTCCAGCGTCACGGCAATGCCCACCTTGGCCAGCGACTGGCGGATGTACTCGCAGGTGCGCTGCACCATCTCGCCGTAGGGCGACACGGGCAGCTTCACGCGGGCGCGCACGCCCTTGTCGTCGGGCTTCAGGCCCATCTCGTCGAGCAGCGCCTTGGCCTTGTCGATGGAGTAGTCGTACTTGCGCACGTTGGGCTCGTAGAACTTGGTCTTGGAGTTGACCGGGCCCGTGGCCACCTTGCCGAAACCGTAGAGGATCTTGTCCTTGATGAAGTTGCGGTCGATGGCGTGCATCACCGCCTGGCGAAAGCGCTTGTCGTTCAGCGGCGCGGTGCGGTTGTTGATCTCCAGCCACATGATGGGCGCGAAGTATTCGTAGCCCTTGGTGGTGACCGCCAGGTTCGACTTCTTGCCCAGCCGCTGCGCGTCGAACAGCTCCAGGTCGGTCCACTGCGTGAGCTGCACCGTGCCGTTTTCCAGCGCCAGCGCGCGCGAGGCACCGTCGGGCACCACGCGGTAGATGATGGCGTCCAGATGGGGCAGGCCCGGCTTGAAGTAGGCGTCATTGCGCACCAGGTGAATGTGCGAGCCGCGCACCCATTCCTTCAGCTTGAACGGGCCCGAGCCAATGGGCGCCAGGTTGGCGGGGTTCTTGGTGACGTCGGTGCCCGCGTACACATGCTTGGGCATCACCGGCAGGTTGGAGATGTCGAACGCGCCAATGAAGGGCGCAAACGGCTGCTGCAGCTTGAACACCACCGTGAACGCATCCGGCGCGGTGATCGACTCGCAGCGCCCGAACAGCGCCTTGGCGCGCGGGTGCGTGATCGGCAGAAAGTCTTTCACCGTGTAGAGCACGTCTTCGGAGGTCAGCGGCTTGCCGTCGTGCCACTTCACGTTGCGCTCCAGGTTGAAGGTGTAGGTCTTGCCGTCGGGCGAAATGGTCCAGCTCTTGGCCAGGCTGGGCAGCGGCTTCAGGTTGACGTCGTAAGTCAGCAAGCTCAGAAAGATCTTGCCCGCCACCATCTGCGTGGGCGTGAGCTGGCTGATGGCAAGGTTCAGGATCGGCGGCTCCGGTTGCACGATCGAGTTGAGCGTGCCGCCGCGCGTCTGCCCGTGGGCGCGGGTGATGCCGAGGTTGAGCTCGAGCATGCCCATGGCGCCGGCGCCCATCAGGAACTTGTTGAAGTCGCGTTTGTGCATGAAGGTCCTCGAAGGATGGTTTGAATTCAGGGGGTGGCGGGCCGCGGCGCGGTGCGCACCGATCGCGAAATTCAGTTTAGGGACGGGCCCCGCGCGTGTTTGCAGGGATCGAGCCGAGTTCTGTTCCGCGTGGGCCATCCGGCCCGTGCGTTGCGGTGCGCGGGCCAGTGGCATATGTCTTGCATGGCGTCTTGTCCCGCCATCGGGCAAGCCCGATGGTCAACGCCATCGGACGGGGCCAATATCCGAGCCTCCCCCAGCCGGACAGGAACCGCATGATTCGCCCCAACACCTTCGAGGCCTACCAGGTCATTCCGCGGCCGGTATCGATGATCGTGGTCGAGCACGACCCCGAGCCCTCGCTGATCGTGCCCTCGCATTCGCACCCGCGCGCGCAGCTCGCGTACGCGGTGAAAGGCACCTTCACGCTGCACACCCCCACCGGCGCGTGGCTGGTGCCGCCCAACCGCGCCGTGTGGGTGCCGGGCGGCGTGGTGCACGAGATGCACGCACGCGGGCAGGCGGTGTCCAACCGCTCGCTGTACATCCAGGCTGATGCTTCACCCAACCTGCCGACCGAGTGCTGCGTGATCGAGGTGTCGCCGCTGATGCGGCAACTGGTCATCGACGCCATCGGCATCCCGCTGCTGTACGACGAGGCAGGCCGCGACGGTCGGGTGATGCGGCTCATCCTCGACGAGATCTGCGCGGCGCCCAAGGTGCCGCTGCACGTGCCGATGCCGCAAGACCCGAGGCTGCTGCGCATCTGCCGCGCGCTGCTGGACGACCCGGGCAACGATGGCGATTTGGAATACTGGGCGCGCCATGGTGCGCTGGGG
>NNBV01000197.1_pt1 | contig 22284 bp, 27 predicted proteins | sample 1173771 | NCBI WGS metagenome assembly NNBV01 (sample SAMN07173938, study PRJNA388173) | plant metagenome | isolation source: symbiotic tissue sample KVS11 | place: Norway: Troms, Kvaloya island | reverse complement strand
AGTTCTATGAGTATTAATGATCTAGAATTTCTGCATGGTGCAGCTTTTCTTCGACTCCTCAAAGGAACATCTTATATCTCTATCAGTTATTTATCTTATATTCATTCATCTCTCTATACAATAAAAAGCTCAAATCAAGAATCAGCTATCTTATTTAAAATATCAAAAAAGCCTACTTCTTCATGGTCATTTAGCTTTAGTTCACAGGAAGAAAACGCACTGACAACATTTAGGAAAACTTATCCTGATGTCAAACTTTTTATAGCATTGATTTGTCATCGAGATGGCATTTGTTGCCTATCAGAAAAACAACTATGGACAATTATTGATCCTAGTGAGGGTTTAGCCAAGCAGCGTGTTTCTGTCAAAAGAGAACTAAGAGGGAGTTATTATGTTAAAGGTACGGGGAGAGTTCCCTTAGAGCAGACAGTCCCTCAAAATAATTGGCCTGACGTAATTTTATCAACATCAAATAACCTATGACACCCACTCAGATTAAAACTAATGGCGATTGTATTGACAGATTAATTAAGAGATTAGAGAAACAAATCGGACAAAAAGAAGCAAGTAAGCTTAAAGAAACGGCTATTGAAGTTGTACAAAATTGTGTCAAATTTTATTCAGAAAATTTCGGTTATGGTGATGTAGGGGAAAATAGTACGGGTTTAGTGAGCCAACCCTATAAGGGACAAGACCCTATTCCTAATGGTACCACTGGACTTATTTATGGTCGAGTTCAAAGTGGTAAAACTAACACAACTATTGCAACTTTAGCCCTGGCTCATGAAAATAATTTTCGTTGTTTTATTATTTTAACCTCCGATAACACATGGTTAGGTAAACAAACGGCTAATCGGTTCAATAATCTAGTTCAAGGAGGCCCTGTTTTTTTTGATTGGGAAGCATGGAAAAAAGACCCCGATAGTTTTGCAGAAACTAAAGTAGCACCCTATATCAAAGATACAGGTGTTGTATTAGTTTCTACAAAAAATGGTCATCACTTGGATAATTTATTGAAGGTTTTAAAAGCAGCAAAGGTTAGAAGTGTTCCTACCTTAATTTTTGATGATGAAGCGGATAACGCTAGTTTAAACACAAATGAATCCAAACAATCTAAAAAAGGAAAAGATGCCGTTGATGATAGTAAAATTTTTGAGACGATAGGTAAAATTCGTCAAGAGGTTACTAATCATATTTATATTCAAATCACAGCAACTCCCCAAAGTCTTTTATTACAAAGCCTTCCTCATCCTTGTAAGCCAAAATTTTGTGCAGCATTACCAGAGCCAGGAGATAGTTATATGGGAGGAGAGTTATTTTTCGCTGAGAAAAGTAAATACTGTTGTATTGTAGATTCTGGAGAAATTAACCAATTAAAGAGACAAAAAAGTGCAATAAATCCGGGTAATAAATGGATAATTCCCGATGGATTAAGACTTGCACTTTGTTGTTTCTTCTTAGGTTCAATTTACAAAATGTTATCTTCTGGAAAAGAAGATGAGAAATATTCTTTTCTTGCTCATGTCTGTTATAAACAAGATATCCATAGTGTATTAGAAAAGGTGATTAGCCAATTTGTAATTAATTTAGATCAAGCAATTCGAGAGAAGAGTTCAGATACAGAAAATAAACAAGCCCGAAAATGGTTAGAACAAGCTTATGACGAGCTAAAGAAAACTGCTGATAATTTACCTCCAATTACTGAACTGATAGATGAATTAAAAATTCAACTAAGACACGCAATCCCTAAAATAATTAATGCAAACAACCCCGAAAAAGAGCCTAATTATAATCCAGGTATGAATATCTTAATTGGGGGAAATAGATTAGGTAGAGGTGTGACGATTAATGGTCTAATGGTAACTTATTATGGGCGTGATGCGAAACAAAAAGTAATGGATACGGTTCATCAACACGCTCGAATGTATGGTTATCGTCCACAATTAAAAGATGTGACTCGTCTCTTTCTACCAGAACATATACTAGACGCTTTTCGTTCTATTCACGAAGCAGATGAAGGGATGCGTCAAGCAATTGGAGATGATATTCATAATATTCAACTTCAGCCTGTTTGGATAGGAGGAAATCTCAAAGCAACTCACTCTAATGTTTTAGATCCTTCAGTCATTAATGTATTAGTACCAGGTTCATTAATTTATCCTCAAAATCCCGCTTATAAAAAAGAGGAAATTGAGCATAACTTTAAAGAAATAGAGGCACTTTTAATAAATTATCAAGATAATAATTTATATGTTGAAGTAGATATAGACCTGATAATTAAAATTATCAGTTATACAAAAAGTTATTATATTCCCTCTGAAAAATGGGAAGATAAACGTATAATCAAAGGTCTAACAGATATGAAATCAAAGGGGATGATAAAGGGGCGTTTAAATGTTCGCAGAGGTGAGAGAAATAAAAATCAAGGATTAGATATGCCCAGAAAAGAGCCTTTTAAATGGATGTTTGGCTTTGGTTCAGGTAATTGGTACATAGAAGCTCAGAAAAAATATCCTGATGTACCAACTTTAATTATTTGCTATCAAAAAGGTGAAAAAATTACAGGATGGGATGGTCATCCTATATATCTACCTATGTTAGTTTTACCTAAACAAAAATTTGTTTTAATGTTTAATTATGATGAGGATGAATAGGTGATATTTTGAATTAGTGATCGCGCCTCTGTAAAAATAATTTTGCTAGATTTAAGCTGTGTTTTTGGAACTATCTTTCGACTAATGCCAGCCAGAGACATCTACCACACCGCAGTCATTAAAGCACTTATAGCAGATGGTTGGACAATAACCAACGATCCCTTATACCTTGCATACGGGGGTAGAGAACTTTACGTAGATATTGGAGCAGAAAGAGTTACCATTGCTGCTGAGAGGGACGATCAAAAAATAGCTGTTGAAATCAAAAGTTTTCTGAGTCCTTCTCCCGTGAATGACCTCCAGGAAGCTGTAGGACAGTATGAAGTTTATCGCAGCGTGCTTAAAGAACTACAACCAAAACGCCAACTTTATTTAGCAGTTCCCAAGCGGGTTTACGAAGGTATATTTTCCGAACGCTTTGGTCAGCTAATTCTTAATAGTATAGGAATAAACCTAATTGTCTTTGACGAGCAACTAGAAAGGATTATCAGATGGATAAGCTAGCTCGGTATCGTGAAATTATTCGTCAGTTGATATTTGACTATGCTACTCACAAGCCTGCTAACGGTCAAATAGAGACAGAAGCAGTCATTGATTTGGAGCGAGATCACTATGAAGTGTTACATATTGGCTGGGATGGAGTGCGCCGCGTACATGGTTCGGTGGTACATATAGATATTATTAATGATAAAGTGTGGATTCAATATGATGGTACTTCTGTTTCAGTAGCAGAGGCATTATTAGAAGCGGGTATCTTGCGCGAAGATATTGTTTTGGGTTTTCATCCTGCTGAACTACGGCAATACACGGATTTTGCTGTATCTTAATTATCTGAATATTGTGTATTCTCGAAGAAGAAAGAAGCAAGAAGTACTTTAGCATCAGCACCACAAATACGTAGAACGATAACTGGCTCGTAGTCAGCATTCACACTTCCAATAATCATTTTGTTTTGGGGATGCGCCCAGCCCCGAACCGACGGACATAGCGAGAGCCAACACGCACAAACCAGATTTGTGCATCTGGGTAGCGAGTTTCAAGACGCTTCGAGGCATTGATTTCATCAGTATCGATTTCCCAGCCACCTGTCTCAATATCGATTGCAACAATTTTGCCATAATTATCTGCTTCGACTTGTGGGCGCACTTGAGAGTCGTAGATTTCATCACCGCGACGAGCAAATTCTTCTTTGCTGTAACGAGGTTGTCGTAATGGCATAATAAATCTTTCGTAGTCTTGGACGACTGGTTAGGAAAAAAATCCTCTAGCGTTTATTGTAAGCTGGATAGTTGAATGAGACTGGCTAAGGAATGCGATCGCTCCTAGATGAAATGCATTAGCCTATCTTATCTGGACTAGAACCGCTATAAGCCACAATAGAAGTTGCCGATGTTTGACTTTAATATTACCAGGAGAGTCTAGTTAATTGGCTAAACAGCGACTCGACACACTATTAGTAGAGCTAAATTTATGTTCTTCTCGCGCCTTAGCACAACGGCTAATTCAGGCGGGGGAAGTTACTGTTAATCAGCAGTTAGTTGATAAACCTGGTACAGAAGTTGATATTGCAGCTCAAATAAATATTAAAGAGCGATCGCCTTTTGTTTCTAGAGGCGGTGAAAAACTCTCGAAAGCTTTGTCAGTATTTGCCATTCCCGTAGCAGAGCGGATTTGTTTAGATGGTGGAATTTCTACTGGTGGTTTTACTGATTGTCTCTTACAAGCTGGAGCAAAACAAGTTTACGGAATTGATGTCGGTTACGGGCAAGTTGACTGGCGCTTGCGAAATGATTCGCGGGTGATTTTGCGGGAACGCACCAATTTACGACAACTACGACCAGATGAGTTATATCGGGAAAATGACCTGATTCCTGATTTGGCAGTGGTGGATGTATCGTTTATTTCTTTAACTAAGATTCTGCCTGCTTTGTGGCAACTAACTCAAGCGAACCGGGAAGCTGTATTGTTAGTCAAGCCACAATTTGAAGTCGGCAGATCCCGTGTGGGTAAAAAAGGTGTTGTGCGAGATCCAAACGACCAAGCTGATGCCATTTTCGAGGTGTTGCAAGCAGCCCACGAATTAGGATGGAAATACAAAGGCTTAACTTGGTCGCCGATCACTGGCCCTGCTGGGAATATCGAATATCTTTTGTGGTTGGGAATGGAAAGTGAAACGCCACCACCTGATTTAGAGGCAATTAAGCAAATAACGCAATCAGCAACAACTGATTTACGGAAAAGTTAAAGAAGAATGCAGAATTCAGAATAAATTAGTGGGGGACTTTAACCCACATATTCATCTCCACTCAGACTCAAATTCATCCTGAATTCTGACTCCTGACTCCTGAATTCTCTCTTATTAAACGTCGTAGATTAGACATTCTACGGAATCAGGATGGCGATCGCAGTAATTTTCCAAAGAGGTTTTCTTTGATTTTGCTTGCTGTTGATCGGCTTTTTCAGCTTGTAATTCTTCCACAATGTCCCAGGCTACGGCACAACCAGCAGAATCACTACCATCTAGCTCACAAGTTGTCCGGGCTTCAGTAATGGCTTCAGTAATGGCTTCTTCAAGATTTGTCGCCCCAGCAGTTTCAAATGAGTTTAGGGTAGTTGTCATGATACTTTTACCTTTAATTTACAGAGATAGATATTAACTGTGAACTTTCAATGACCCCGTGAAGCTCACCCTCCGGGTGACGCTTTTGCGTCGCTAACGCCAGTCGCTCCTGGGGGAGACCCCCATGACCGCGCTGGCTCCTCTTTGTTGAAGGAACAAGACAGGCCTTGCTCACATTTCCAGTTTAGATAGGCTTCCCACAATAGTTAGTGGTAAACACCGTCATCTTTTTAGCTAATTTCAGTGGGAATTACCCTCTGATCATTTTTGATTCAAAAAGCTAAGGGAATTCCACTAGGTGGAGTCACTGTTAGAGACGGTTATCTTTTCAGTCTTGCATCCCAAATTCGGAATGTCAGTCAATTGTCAGAAGAGTTTGATAGAAGTTGATAAACACTTATAAACGGTAACAAATGCTTAACAATTCTTATTTATTCTCAATATTTTATGCCTAGCTCTTGTCGCAAGCGATACAGAATTGTATTTTGGTCAACTTGAGAGAGAATTTCTTGAATGACGCTGCTAGCGCCCAACTGTCCCCAAGTGCAGCCTTTTTCGAGATACACTTGAGCGGCTTTGCCAACGGAGTATGCACCATAACCGGCGATACCAGCTTGAGCGATCGCACTGCCAGCAAAGGCAGTAATATTGCTGGGATTATCACCACTGGTTATTGCAGCAGTACTTTTACCCAGACCCAAAAGCAAACTGCTACCTAATTCTCCCAGTAGCAAGCCACCAGAACTAAATAAAATCGTTTTTAAAATTTTCCCGGCTTCATAGCTAGTCATCGGTAAACCATACAACCTAGCTAGAGCGCGAATTAAAGCTAAATCGGCAACAGTTCCGCCAAGGATATCTAAAAAAGCAATGGGATTGAGCATTACTGCCAAAGCTTTGTATTTGGTAAATTGCCAGATGATATCTTCGGCTTCTTGTTCGCGTAAGTCGATGGTTTTTTGAGCGATCGCGGCTTCTGCATCTCGTGCTTGGATCAGGGCATTTAAAGCGAGAAGCGATCGCCCTTCTCGATTGAGAATATTCAGAATTGTCTCTTTGAGTTCATCTACTTGTGGCGGTGGCGTCTCCCATTCATAACTGACACGCCCATCAGGCCACTCAACCCGTACTTCCATTGGTGCTGGTTCCGCCGCCACCATGACAATTTCATCAGGTAGTAAAGGCTTCGCTTCTGAATGCCCTGCACCGAGTTGTTGTAAATTTTGGTAAATCGCTCCTTGGTCTGTGTCTGGGTAAAGGTCTATTTTGTTAAACACTAAAATCAGGGGTTTTTGCGATCGCCTTAATTCCAGCAGTGCTTGATACTCAGTGCGCGTGATATCACCAGACACGACAAACAAAATCAAATCAGCCTGATGTACCACTTCTCGTGCCATATCCGCCCGTGACTCACCCTCAATTTCGTCTAATCCGGGAGTATCAATTAACTCTACTAGTACCTTACCACCGGGCTGCCACCGGACGGAACGGGGCCATTGGGTGACACCGTTCAGAGGCCCAGTTTGCAGAATCTTGTCTCCTAGCAAGGCATTTAAAACTGCTGACTTTCCTCGACTCACCAAACCAAAAGCGGCAATTCTAATGACATTAGAGTCCAGCTTGTTGAGTGTGGCATTCAAAGCTTCCAATTCCGGTTTCAACAAACCTGCCAATTCCGGGTTAGATGACAACTGTCCTGATTTGCGGAGATATCCATACCAAGACAGCGCTTGTCTGAGACTAGCGCGGGCACGATTTAAATGAGTTTCTTGCAGATTACGCACGAAGTTAGGTTGATTCAAGGTTGGACAAACAACAGGCTACATATCTATTTTGATCTAATTCCCAGACTGTTAACCTGTTTTGTCAAATTAGGCAATTGTTAGAAGAGTTTGCATACCTCTTTGTTCGATCTCCATTCAGAACATCGGATTGTGTTCATTATCCCAACACTTGCGATCGCGCCAATTTCTGCCAGTATATTCACATTCAGATGCATCATCTATCCAAGGAATCGATGTAGAGTGGTGCGAGGTTCCAATGGTAGCGAATAAGCTAGCAGTGAATAAGGGGACTAATAAGGATAAAGTTATTAATGTACAAATCGGTAGAGTAATTAAATATCCAGCGAGCAGCATAATGTTACTATGACTCCAAAAAACTGTACCTTTTTTATTATTTTTTTGGCAAGTTTTTAACTTGGTTTTTGAATTCGAGAAAAGCATAATGCAACCCTATTAATGCCAGTTTATATAGCAATCTCATTTGATTTTTAAAAGCCAAGCTGACTGAGAGCCGCATTAGGTTTTGGCTCTCAGTATATTTAGCAAAAATCAAATAAGAATCCTATATGACTACGGATTTTTACGTAAGAACATTATTGGAGTTATATACTCTGGATGTCAAAGGTATAAGTAACGACTTCTTAAAACTTTTAATCTTTGGGCGCTAAAAAATATTTTTCATGAAAATATGTTGAAGTTATGGTAACTACCCTTACGTAAATGCTTGCAAATTTAGCTTACAGCCACCGATACTATAAAACCACTTATATAACTCTGGATTTTTATATGTCTGCATCAAGGAAAATCCGGCTGCTTCTCTACAATTGTGCAACGCCATGCTTTTTCATGTTATTTAAATAAGAACCTTGCTCACCTGCACCGTGTAAAATTGCTGTTGTGTTTCGTTGCGATCGCCTTTGGTGGACTTTTCTACGAGAGGCTATGCCAACGCCTACGCTATTTTTAACGAACCACAGAGGCGCAGAGGACACAGAGGAGGAAGAGGGCGATGCCTGTGGCGGGCTTTACCTAAGCATTTCAATACAAAGTTAGCGATGCCTTCGGCGGGCTTCGCCTACGCTTTTTTATCTCACGCAATAGGCGCACTTGATTAGAAACCGATTCTTGATCCGTTCGATACCATGTAAACGTCGGGATGTTCTCAGTAAACTACAATAGCTATTCACGCTAAAATATAATATGATTACCAGTCCTAAAACTGATTAATATCTACTCGTGTTTTTAAATTATCTACTTGCAAGGTATTTATGAATAATAATCAACCGCTCACAGCACAATCATCAACTACACCCCGTGCTGAACTATTATTAGAAATTCAACAAACTCCAGAAGAATATGTACCAGAATTACTACAAATTGTCCGTCTATTTCGTCAAAGCGTGATGAAATAGACGGACATCATTAAATAACTGGGAAAATGCTCTTAATGGAATTAATCAGAGTGATACCGTCAAACAACAAGAAAGGAAAAGAAACATCAAAAAAATATTTGAGTCATCGGATGAGTTAGATGAACAAGAAGAACAATAACAAACTTTAGAAATTATTGAATCTATGAAAGGTATTTCTATTTAAAATAGGATGAGTAAAGTCAGAAATTATTTATCTTCCTATTACAACAGAAGTGATGTTGAAAGCAGCAGAGTTATGGGCTAAAGTCAGAAATCAAGGAAAATCTACAGCAGATAATAAAGCTTTAGATGGTGATGTAATTTTGGCATCTCAATCTATTTTAGTTGCTAATTATGTGCATGAGGTTATTATTGCCACAAGCAATAAAAAACATCTATCTATTTTTATTGATGCTAGAGAATGGCAAGAAATTTAGAAAATGAACCGAGCGATCGCACGGTGAAGATTTTACAGGCGATGCCTTTGGCGGGCAACTTTTAGAGACGCTACGCGAATGTCTACGCACTGTGGAGATTTTACAGGCGATCGCTTATTATAATTTCACTAGCATTAGTAATACAACTTGCTTTATGAATTAATATGGAAACTAAAGAAATTCTCCAAGCACTACCAAACCTGAGCATAAGCGATCGCCTGAAGATAGCTGAATCAGCCCTGCAATTAGTTCTTCAAGAAAAACACTCACTTACCAAAGATGAGCAAAAACGCCAATTAACACTAGCGGCAGTGACAGCTATTGCAGATTATGCACCTGGTAGTGAATTAGATATATTCTCTGACTTAGAGGGAGAAGACTTTTGCGACTATCCAGATTAAGACTTCCACAACTAAGGAAATTATGTACAGAGGTGAAGTCTGGTTGGTTAATTTAGATCCAACAGTAGGGACAGAAATTAGCAAAAAACGTCCTTGTATCATAGTCAATAATGATGCTATTGGGATTTTGCCTTTGAAGGTTATTGTCCCAGTTACAGATTGGAAAGAAAGATATGCTGTTAGACCTTGGATGGTGCGACTGGAACCAAGCACAGAGAACAGTTTAGCTAAAGTTTCTGGTGTAGATACTTTTCAAATACGTTCAGTTTCAGAAATAAGATTAGTCAGAAAACTAGGTCAACTCTCCGACTCAGAAATGCAACTTGTTTGTCAGGCATTAGCTGTTGTCTTAAATATTTCTCACCCAATATTTTAGCGATCGCTATTTTTAACGAACCACAGAGGCGCAGAGAACACAGAGGAAGAGAGAGACGAACATTAATATTAAATAGCTAAGATATATCTTCTCTTATTAAAACTGACGTTATCGGCATACTTTTTAAAGACCAATTGTTTGATTTATTATCAACTCTTAATTTAAGCTTAAATCCTTTAAAGGGCGGATTGAGATCATATTTTAATGTAATAGCTTTGACAAATTCTTCAATTTGTAGTCTTCTGATATCTGAAACGATATCACGGTTTTCATTAGACACTGATGCTGCAAAAGTGAAAACAAGCCAGGTTTTATTCCAAATAAATGCTCCTAATTTTTCGGTCAACAAAATGATTGTTCTTTTTTCTTCGGGGCGAAATCTTGTTTCATCTAAGCGGGAAACATAAATTAATGTATCGATTGTATTCAAATCAACACTATTAATAATCAAATCTAAATATTGTTTGTCGCACTCTATATCATCTTCTGCTAATCCTGGCGTATCAATCAGGCAAATATCACCTAAATGGCTAATATTATCATAATGTCTAATAATTTTAGTACAAGCTTCATATTTTGATGTTTCAGCAATAGATTTGCCAACAACTGAGTTAATGAAGCTTGATTTACCAACCCCAGTACGTCCAACAATCAGAAAATTACGCATTTCTACGATCTAACTCTAGCCACAGACCTACTACAGTACCCAGTAAACCGCCAACTATTGCTCCCCCAGGGCCAAGAAATAGACCAACTGCTGTTCCACCAGAAGCCAGTCCTCCAATAAGACCTTTATTAATCTTCTTTTTAACTTCTGCTCTTTGATTTTCATCCAACTGAATTCGTGCTTCACCTGAAGAAGAAAATAAACTGTCTTTCATTGCCGCCGCAAATGCCAAAGAACCAGATTCAGATCCTCTCACAAAAACTTTTGTAAAGAATTCTCCAAGCCATTTTTTGCCATCTGGTGTTGTATCAGTTTGGTTATCTACTGCTATAGATGGAATCTGATTAGCGATATCTTCTCCTACATACTTCGCTATTTCTCGTCTGATTAGTTCTGTTCTTTTATCTACAGCTTCTTTATATTCCGAGACAGGAATAGAGTTTGCAAATGTAAAGACAATAACAGAACAATCCCAAGCTTTCTTTCCGAATGCCTGTGAAATAAGTTTAATACCTTGTTTTTCATCCCTGCTTACTCTAGTTTCATCAAGGCGACTTACAAACCACATTGAAACCATGTTCTTAATTTTTGATCTCATCATATTTAAATACTCTTTGTCATTGCTTTCTTCTAAATCATCACAAAGACCAGGAGTATCTACTATTGTGACGTTGATGCCATTTATTTCATGGTTATATGTCTCAACTGACATTGTAGTTGGTTCAAATTTTCCAACCTTAGCAACTTGACGACCTAACAGAGAATTCACAGTGCTAGACTTTCCAACTCCTGTACGACCTGCTAAAACAAAGACAATCTTTTTATCAATTAAGGTTTTGATCTTTTGTTTTAACTCATTGCTAATAAATGGTAAATTATCAATCTCCTGACAAAGTTTTTCCACAGATTCCTTCTCACTGCGGATCTCGTATATACGCATCAACACAAGTTCAAAGCCAAACTTTGCCAGAATATCTGTAAGTACTCCAGCTGTTCCCAGAGCAAAGATGCCTCCAATCATACCAGCAGACCCACCAAGAATTGCTAATGCTGATGTGATAGCAGCTGCACCAGCTAGCCCTGTACTAGACATCACAATTGCAAGTATTATGGCGGGTAATCCCAAAGCAGCTACTTTTCTAATAACTTCATCCATAAAGCTCAGTATATGAAAATTAAGTTTTTAGTATAATCTTATATTGATGGCTATTGCCACTATTGCAGTAGTATCACTTAGAAGGTTAAAGAAATTAGGAGTTAAAAAAACTTGCCCTGGAAATATCACACCCCCAAGGCAAGCAATCTATCTAATTCTTTCTTACTCTGCGCTCTCTGCGCCTCTGCGGTTCGTTAAAGTTGCTTCACTTCCGAAACCAACTTCGCCACCATATCCTTCGCACTACCAAAAAGCATCGTCGTTTTATCCTTGTAGAACAACTCATTATCTACACCGGCAAAACCCGTACTCATCCCGCGCTTAATCACAATCGTCTGCTTCGCCCGATCTACTTCCAAAATCGGCATACCATAAATCGGGCTACTTGTATCACTCCGCGCCGCCGGATTTACGACATCATTTGCCCCAATTACTAAAGCCACATCCGCTTGATCGAACTGGGGATTAATATCATCCATGTCGTACAACTGTGTATAAGGCACATTTGCCTCTGCAAGTAACACATTCATGTGCCCCGGCATTCTCCCAGCAACGGGGTGAATGGCATACTTGACATCAACGCCCATTTTTTCTAACTGATCTGACAATTCCCGGACGCTATGTTGCGCTTGGGCAACTGCCATACCATAGCCAGGTACAATTACCACAGAACGGGCATAACCCAACATCATCGCCCCTTCTTCAGGATCGATACTGCGGACGCTTTGATCTGTTGCACCACCACTAGCAGTACCACCACCAGAACTAGAACCTGTACCAAAAGCGCTGAACAGCACACTAAATAAGGAGCGGTTCATCGCCTTACACATAATCTCGGTGAGGATTAAGCCAGATGCTCCTACCAAAGCACCAGCGATGATTAACATATTGTTCATCACCACGAATCCCGCCGCCGCCGCCGCCACACCTGACAACGAGTTCAACAGCGAGATTACTACTGGCATATCGCCGCCACCAATGGGTATGACGAACATCACACCCAGCACCAATGAAACGCCAACCACTCCCAAGAATATGGGTAAGCTATCTGGTGTGATGATTAAATAGGCACTGCCTACTATATAAGCACCCAGAAGCAAGAGGTTAAATGGTTGCTGGAATGGAAATGTAATTGGGGAACCGCTAATTAAACCTTGCAATTTGGCAAAGGCGAGAAAACTACCTGTGAAGGTAACACCACCGATTAACACGTCCAATAGCATGGAAATGTTCACATCTAGGGGTATCGGCTGAGAATTATCTAATAACCGCCAGAATTCGGCAACGGCTACTAGTGCCGAAGCCGCACCGCCCAAACCGTTGAGTAAACCCACCATTTGGGGCATTTCGGTCATTTGGACTTTGTAGGCAACGATCGCACCAATTCCCGATCCAATTGCCAAGCCCAACAATATCATCTCGTAGTTCAACACATGCTGATCCAGCATTGTTGCCACAATTGCCAGCAACATCCCTACTGCCGCTACAATATTTCCGTTCCTCGCTGTAGCAGGTGATCCCAGCTTTTTCAAGCCCAGAATGAATAACGATGCAGCGACTAAGTACGTCAGCTGAATGCCAGTTGGTAAAAAGTCGCTCACGCCTTAATCTCCTTCTTCTTGAACATTTGCAACATTCTGTCTGTCACTAAAAAACCACCCACAACGTTGATTGTTGCCAGTACCACAGCAATCAAACCGAGAATTACTGACACACTTGTGTCTCTCGCACCAGCAGCAACTATTGCTCCAAGTACTGCAATTCCAGAAATCGCGTTTGAGCCTGACATTAAGGGCGTGTGTAAAGTCGGTGGGATTTTGTTGATGACTTCAAAGCCGATAAAAGATGCCAAAACAAATACAAACAAAGCAGCAAGTAATGCCTCTGTCATGAAATCAAAACTCCTTGTGTAAATGGGCATGGGGCATTGGGAAAACTCTTCCCCAGTCCCTAATCCCCAGTCCCTAATTAACCGCCGGTTGTTGAGTATTCAAAGCTTGTAGCGCATCCCGAACTCGTTGATTGCGAATTTCACCAGCGTGGGTAACGCAAGCTGCATCAACGATGTCGTCGCTAAAGTCCACCTGCAAAGCTTTGTCTTTAATTAGCAATTGCATCAACGAAGTTACGTTCTTGGCATATAATTGGCTGGCATGAATTGGCATTGATGATGGGAGATTGATAGGGCCGATAATTGTCACACCGTTCCACACAATATCTTTGCCGGGTTCGGTGCAGGCGCAGTTACCACCCTGATCGGCAGCCAAATCTACAATTACTGAACCGGGTTTCATTTGTGCCACCATTTCTTCTGTAACTAGCCGTGGTGCTTGTCTTCCAGGCACTTGGGCGGTGGTAATTACAACATCAGAATTTTTGACGTGTTCGGCGACAACTTCTTGGGTACGTTGTTTGCTAGCTTCGGAGATTTCCTTGGCGTAACCGCCAGCAGCAACGGTTTCTTCGTCTAATTTGACTTCAACAAATTTTGCCCCTAAGCTTTGCACTTCTTCTTTAACGGCGGGACGAATGTCAAAGGCTTCTACAACTGCTCCCAAGCGTCTGGCGGTGGCGATCGCTTGCAATCCGGCTACACCAGCGCCCATAATAAATACTTTCGCTGGAGCGATCGTACCTGCGGCTGTGGTTAACATCGGGAAATATTTCGGTAATGCAGCTGCCGCAATTAACACTGCCTTGTAACCTGCTAATGAAGCTTGCGAGGACAAAGCATCCATACTTTGCGCCCTGGTGGTACGGGGAATCATTTCCATACTCAAGGCTGTGACTTTCCGATTTGCTAGTTGCTCTGCCACAACAGGATTTCCCAAAGGATTGAGGAAACTGACTAATACAGCCCCTTCCTTTAACAAGTCAATTTCTGAGCGTCCATCTTCTCGCTCTTGCGGTGGGCTAACTTTTAGTAGAATATCTGTTTCGCCCCATAATTTGGCAGTATCGCTGATTATTGTGGCTCCGGCGGCTTCATAGTCAGGATCATTGAAAAAAGCTCGCTCTCCTGCACCTGCTTCTACCCAGACTTCCAAACCTTGTTTTACTAATCGGGCAACGGTGTCAGGAATTAATGCCACACGACGTTCACAAACTTCAATTTCTTTAGCAACTGCTATTCTCATGAAATCTCCTGAAGATAAATACCTAATCTCTGCCAAGTAAGCGATTGTCCAGATAAGGCGTATGCCGCACTCATAGTACTTAGGCAGGAATATCAGTCATGACTTTTACTTGTAGATTGAACCTTGAATCTTTCCTCTCCCACTCTTAGCTCTCCAGACAAAGCCTAACTTTGCCGCTCGCAGATGTCATATTTTTAGATAGTTGCAAACAGGGTTATGTATTGCACATCCTAAATTGATTCCCAAATTTTGCATCTTTATCTTCAGCTTGTTTTCGGGATTGAGAAATTTTGGTATTCCTTTCTTATAGAGTAATATTGACCAAATTTTGAAGGCTTTATAATTTCCCAATCAAATTTTAATGATTACGACTTGGATTCCAACTTATTTTAATCAATTTATCCCAAGTTAACTGGCGATCGCTGATGGCACGGCTCAATTTTTATAACAGAATTCTCAAATTTAGATACACTTATACATATTTAGAAACACAATCTAATCCTAACTAGTGTTTCTATCTAACTAAAATTTGACCAACTTAGTAATCAAATCATTACTCTACAAGGGTAATGAAGTGATATCAATACGTATTATTTATATTACTAAGTAATTTTGCTGTAGCCCAAACTTCCGGGAAGATGGCACTTTTTATTGCAATTAAACGTCCATTGTTAGGAAGTCAGTAGTAAAGTTTAGTAAAGAATACTAACACACAGTTATTTTAGATAACAGATTTATATTTTGGTAGAGGAAGCCTAATTATGCGACGTTTACTTTCTGCTTTAGCCGTGACTAGCTTTTTGGTTACTGGATTACCAGCCCTGACTTGGGCACAAAGTTTACCTGGATTTACACTGTTTAGCGGCGTCAAAGCCGAAAATCAGCTACCCTTTAGGTTAGATTTTGGCGGACAAGCTAATGGTTGGGATCGATACATACTGAGAATCCCAGCCAAAAGAATGAAATTGGCAGTTGGTCAATTTGCTATTAACTACCCTGATTATTACAAAGGAACTTTTGACCAGAAGAAAATTGAAGTCCGAGTCAAAGGCAAAGCAGTTCCGCTTTCTGAGGTGAAGTGGGACAAAGAAGGTAAGCTGATCAATATTTTTCCCCAAGAGCCTGTACCAGCAGGTAGCGCAGTTGAGGTAGTCTTATCTAACGTGAAGAACCCATCCTTCGGTGGAGTTTACTACTTTAACTGTCAAGTGCTCTCCCCTGGCGATGTGCCACTACTCCGCTATATGGGAACATGGATTGTGAGCATCAATTAAAGGTGGGGAGTAAGAATTTTAGATTTTAGATTTTAGATTTTAGATTTTGGATTAAAGTTTAATCCTTAATCCAAAATTGAATTGCTCAATTCGCAATTCCCAAGTAAAGTGATACAATTAGAGATTGTGAGTTTTTATAAAAATCACCTAAGAGGAGAACAGTATGAAAAGAACACTGGGCGGCACTAGCCGTAAGAGAAAAAGAACCTCTGGTTTTCGCGCCAGAATGCGGACACCAGATGGGAGAAACGTAATTAGAGCTAGGAGAAAAAAAGGACGCCACCGTCTGAGCGTTTAAGCATATCAAGCTAAAAGAGCATCTGTGGCTTTGCCCAAAGCAAATCGGCTAAAATCCCGAAAAGATTTTCAGGCAGTTTTCCGGGAAGGAATTCGGCGTCATGGCTCTTATTTAACATTGAGAGCCTTAAAACCGTCGTTTTCAACAAAACCTTCTTTGGACACTGCCACCCAGACTACACAAGCAACTGACTCAATACATCTTGCCAGTACGCAAATAGGCGTTTCCATAAGCACAAAAGTCAGCAAAAGGGCAGTAGTTCGCAACCGAATCAAACGACAAATTACTGCTGCTTTTTACAACTTGCTGCCCAAATTGTCACCAGGATGGCGGCTAGTGGTAATTGTCAAACCCACAGCAGCAGAATCTAAGTGCGTAAGCCCACAATTTCTGCAAGAATTAGAGCAGTTGTTGGCACAAGCCGAGGTGTTCGATGGGAATTCGTGAAGACGTTTATTATGAAGGTGGCCCCCATATTGGGGATTTAATTGTCAACCTGTTGATTGGGCTAACCATTGTCGGGATACCATTAACAGTCGGGGCAATTGTCAGAGCATTGTGGCTGCGTTTCCGCATCACCGATCGTCGAATTACCGTAATCGGAGGTTGGCAGGGGCGCGATCGCACTGACATAATTTACTCAGAAATTGTCAAAGTCGTCACAGTCCCCCGTGGCATTGGCTTGTGGGGAGATATGGTACTAACCCTAAAAAATGGCAGTCGTCTTGAATTGCGTGCAATTCCCAAGTTTCGCGAAGTCTATGACTACATCAACGAAAGAATTGCTGCGAAAAATCCCGAATATAGCCCTTCTGCTAACAAGTGATGCAAGTAGGGAAACAGGAGTAGTAGGGAAAGATGAGAAAAAAACAATTCCCAATTCCCTAATTTAAATGTGCGGCTATCCGTAGCGAAAGATAGTCGCCGACAAATGATGATTTAGATAAATTAGATTCAGTTTATAGTACCTCAGGTTGAATTCAGAATAATGGATTTTGGTATCGGCTTTCTCTCGAACAACGTGATGCTGCCAATCATAGATTTTTTCTATGGTATAGTTCCCAGCTACGGATTGGCGATCGTTGCTTTGACATTGATAGTCCGCTTCGCGCTCTATCCCCTGAGTGCTGGCTCAATTCGTAATATGCGGAAAATGCGAATTGTACAACCTCTGATGCAGAAGCGGATGGCAGAAATCAAAGAGCGCTATAAGGATGAACCGCAAAAGCAGCAAGAGGAAATGGTCAATGTCCAAAAAGAATTTGGCAACCCCTTGGCCGGCTGTTTTCCATTACTAGTGCAAATGCCAGTCTTATTAGCGCTGTTTGCCACTTTGCGAGGTTCGCCTTTCGCCGGTGCAAACTACAGCGTTAACCTGCAAATTCTTCCCGCAGAACAAATCGAACAAATTCAACCGCAAGCCTTTGCTACTGCTCCGCAAAATATTTATGTCGCGGATGGGGAACACGTTAAAGTAGCTGCAATCCTGCCTAGTGGTAACAAATTAGCGGTGGGAGAGCAAACCAAGATACAGTATCAGACCGTTGAGGGCAAACCATTTCAGGTGCTCTTAGCAGAACACCCAGAAAATAAGCTGACTCCTGATTGGAAAGTCACTAAAGGGGAAGAGCGGATAAAAATTGATGCTGATGGCAATGTAGAAGCCTTGCAACCAGGAGAAGTTACCATTCAAGGAACAATTCCTGGACTAGCAGCAGAAAAAGGCTTTTTATTCATTGATGCCTTAGGCAGGGTTGGCGCACAAGATCCAGATGGTACAATCCACTGGGATATCGTCGCCATGATTGTCTTCTTTGGGATCAGCCTTTATGTTAGCCAAATGCTTTCCGGGCAAAATTCCAGTGGTGGCAATCCGCAGCAGGATACAGTTAACAAAATCACCCCAGTCATCTTTTCTGGGATGTTTTTGTTCTTCCCCCTACCAGCTGGGGTGTTGATGTATATGGTGATTGGTAATATTTTCCAAACCGCACAAACTTATCTTCTCTCCCGCGAACCTCTACCAGAAGAACTGCAAAAAATAGTAGAAACCCAAGAGAAAGAAGCAACAGTCACAGAACAAAAGGCATTGCCCTTTGAACCAAAAAGTTCTAAGAAAAAGGCGGCAGGGGGATCATGAGCGATATTTCGATGCAGAGAGGTCAGCAGTGGTTAAAAACCCTGCTGGAACTCACTGGAATACCATCTGAGATTCAGGGTCATTTAGAAACTGCCCAATCCCAAGACAGCGATTCCCCAGAACCAGATAACTACTGGTTGACCATTGACCAAACTAATTTAACATCAGAACAAATCCAGGTATTAATTGGTGCTGATGGCTCTGTGTTAGATGCGATTCAGTATCTAGCAAATTCGGTTCTTAACTTAAGCCAACCCCCAGAAGACCAAGCCTCTTACACCATTGAGTTGAATGGCTACCGGGTCAAAAGAGAAGCCGAAATTCGCGCCTTAGCAGAAGCAGCAGCCGATGAAGTGCGTTTTTCTGGTAGAGAAGTGGAAATAAAATCCCTCAGTTCTGCTGAACGGCGGCAAATCCATACCTTCTTGAAGGAATTTGGAGATTTGGAAACCTTCAGTCGCGGTAAAGAGCCGCATCGTCATCTAGTTGTCCGTCCTGCTTCGTTGGAAGGAGTTGGGAGTTAGGAGAGACGCGATTAATCGCGTCTGTATGTTTAGAGTTATGAGTTTAGAGTTAATTGAAAACTCATAACCATATAATTTCAAAACTTCTCTTGTTCTTAAGAGAGAAAATAAAGATGTATTGTCAGTATAATTGCTGATAATGAAGATAAATTTTAGTGAGGATATCTCACGAATCCTATGGACGCAATTTATATTCCGCAGCTAACTCAAGCCCCGGAGCGGACAGAGGAAGTTCAGGTTAATGAATTTCTGCCTGGTCTGGAAACGTTGACACCAGTTCGCGGTCATGTGCGCGTGCAGCATCATGGCAATTATTTGGAAGTGTCCGGTCAGGCAGAAACAATTATTACTTGTACCTGCAACCGATGTTTGCAGCAATACAATCGCCGTTTAGGGCTTGATACGAAGGAAGTCATCTGGTTGGACGAAACCGCAAATCAGCTAAATGACTTGCCTTTAGAAAGGGAAGTGGTTATGGAAGATTTGCTTGAAACCTTACCGCCCGATGGTTATTTTTATCCCAACGAATGGTTGTATGAACAGATGTGGTTGGCAATACCCCAACGCCAGTTATGCGATCGCAATTGTCCAGGTATTCCTGTAAGTAGTACTGTTGATATTGCTGATACTCCTGAAACTCCAACTGATAACCGTTGGGCTTCTCTGGAAGCTTTGAAAAAGCAACTTCCGAGCTAATAGCCTATTGCTTATGCCTCAAATTCTGTGATTTCCCGCCCGTGCGATAGCTTTCGGGAATATTAACTCGACAGAGACAGCATGGGTGGTAAATATACGAGGCTTGTAAGATGCGATCGGAAAGTTTATGTTTACTATTGTATCTCGGCTCGACATTACACAAATATTCTGTGATGTAGATGACTTCTGTAAGCAGTGGGAAAACTTATGGCAACAAATACCACTTTTACAAGGCATCACCGGAAAAATTAGGGTGACTGACCATCAATAACATTTAGAAAATCTTCAGCCGTGATAATCGGGCAAGAAAAATTATCTTTTAGACTGAGTAAATCGCGATCGCCGGTCACGAGATAATCCGCCTCACTGACCACAGCCAAAAGTAAAAAAGGCACATCAAACGGATCGCGACATTCAGGAATTACAGGCAAGCGGCTGGGCATCGCTACAGCTTCACAAAAGAGTATGTAATCCGATAGTAAATCTTCTTGCTCAGTTGGCGTGAGCTTAAACTTTGGATAAGCCAGCACTCGGATTAACTCAGTTGTTGTCGCTTTAGAAACCAGTGGAGTGAAGAAATCGTCCTGCGATGCCAAACGAAGCCTAGATACTCTGCCCCCAAATATCAGCGCCGAGATGATGATATTAGTATCAATTACCACCCGTGGACAAACCATTACGATTGACGCGCCCAAGCCACTGCATCAGCCACATCCTGCTCACTTAGTCCTAAATCCGCCAGCTTAGATCGAACTGCATCAGCCCTCTGAATTTTTACAGGAGTCAGAATAATTTGCCCTCCCTCCACCTTTACCTCAAAATACTCAGCCTCACCGATTTCACGAGTAATACTTTTAGGCAGCGTTAGTTGATTTTTAGAAGTTAACTTGGCGAGCATGACTTGCCTCCTAGCCTTTGCTATAAAATGTAAGGAATCCTTACTTGAGTATATACATCTTACCTTACTAAATCTAAAACCTTCCCAGGTTTGGTAACAGAACATTAAGAGCATCTTAACCAAGGCGATTTCCCGCCCGTGCGTAGTTTACCGCCGTAGGCATCGCAATTGTCCAGGTATTCCTGTAAGTAGTACTATTGATAGTTCTGACAGTCCTGAAACTGAAACTCCAGTTGATAACCGTTGGGCTTCTCTGGAAGCACTGAAAAAGCAACTTCCGGGACAGTAACGTATCTAATACTTTACTTGGTTAATTTATGAGATTTATGTAGAACCCGATTTCTTGAAGAAGTCGGGTTTCTAGTTTACAGCTATTTTCAGGTAAATAGACCACGCACTAGGGGCGCAGGCCTTGCGCCCCTACGACTATGAACTGGTAGATGTTGGTTTTTTAGTTGTTAGAGGCGATACAAACCTGAACAATGAGAGAAGAACAAATACCACAGCTATATATGAACTTCCGTGAAGAGTTTAAACTGCTGCTACGCGCCCGCTACCCCTTGATTTATATTCCTACTTATGAAGAGGAACGGGTAGAAGCAGCGATTCGGGAAGAAGCAACCAAGCAGGGTAATCGCCCAGTGTATACTTGGGATTTTGTCGATGGCTACCAAGGAAACCCGAATGATGTTGGGTTTGGGCGGCGTAACCCGTTGCAAGCTTTAGAATTTATCGAAAAATTACCAGCTTCCGCACCTGCGGTATTGATTCTCCGAGATTATCATCGCTTTTTAGATGATGTAGCGATCGCTCGCAAACTCCGCAATCTGTCCCGACTCCTCAAGTCGCAACCAAAAAATATTGTCCTTCTGTCGCCACGCATCGCCATTCCTGACGATTTAACCGAAGTTCTGACAGTCGTCGAGTTTCCCTTACCCGCCGCCCCAGAAATTAAAACTGAGGTGGAACGCTTACTACAAAGCACTGGTAACTCCCTTTCTGGCAAAGTTTTAGATGACTTAGTGCGCTCTTGTCAAGGACTTTCGATGGAACGGATTCGGCGGGTTTTGGCAAAAGCGATCGCTACCCACGGTGAATTGCAACCAGAAGATGTGGATCTCGTTTTGGAAGAAAAGCGCCAAACTATCCGCCAAACCCAAATCCTGGACTTCTACCCCGCCACTGAGCAAATATCTGATATTGGCGGACTGGATAACTTGAAAGACTGGTTGATTCGTCGGGGAGGCTCATTTACTGATAAGGCGCGACAGTACGGATTACCGCACCCCCGTGGTTTAATGTTGGTGGGTATTCAGGGAACAGGTAAATCATTAACGGCAAAAGCGATCGCTCATCACTGGCATTTACCCTTGCTACGTCTAGATGTGGGAAGGTTATTTGGTGGTTTGGTTGGTGAATCAGAATCTCGCACTCGCCAAATGATCCAAGTCGCTGAAGCCTTAGCCCCCTGTATTTTGTGGATTGATGAAATAGATAAAGCCTTTGCTGGAGTTGGTAGCAAAGGTGATGCCGGAACAGCTAGCCGTGTGTTTGGCACTTTTATTAACTGGCTAGCCGAAAAAACCTCACCCGTGTTTGTCGTTGCCACCGCCAACGATATCCAAGCCTTACCACCGGAAATGCTCCGTAAGGGGCGATTTGATGAAATTTTCTTTGTGGGTTTGCCCACCCAAGAAGAGAGAAAAGCAATTTATGATGTTCATTTATCCCGACTGCGCCCCCATAACTTAAAAAGTTATGACATCGACAGGCTGGCTTATGAAACGCCTGATTTTTCAGGAGCAGAGAT
>NNBV01003106.1_pt1 | contig 22377 bp, 24 predicted proteins | sample 1173771 | NCBI WGS metagenome assembly NNBV01 (sample SAMN07173938, study PRJNA388173) | plant metagenome | isolation source: symbiotic tissue sample KVS11 | place: Norway: Troms, Kvaloya island | reverse complement strand
CCATGAAAGATTACGATGGAGATGGTACCTATGATGATTACGATGCACTGCGTTGGGACGATGAAGGCAATGGAGGAAAAGGATTTAAGCCCTGGACAAAATTCACTCACCCTGTATTAGGTGAGATGGAGATGGGTGGCTTTCATCCGAAATTCTTTTCGCAGAATGGCCCGCCTTCACAGCTGGAGAACTGGGCTTCGAAGCAGGCAAAGTTCAACCTGGCCATGGCGAAAGAACTTCCACAGATAGAATTAACAAGTGTCACCACCAAAGCATTGGCGGGAGATGAATACGAAATAAAAGTACAATGGACTAACTCCGGCAAACTACCCGTGGCATTGGAGCAAGCCAAGCTGGTGAAGATTGTGCAGGAAGACCGGGTGATGCTGGAAATGGATAAAGCATTATTGAAGGGAGATAAGGATTCGAAAGTAAAGATCACTCTGCCTGAACTAATCGATAAAACAATCTATGCAGGATATACCAGAGTAGGAGAGAAAAAGGAAGCGACCTTTAAAGTAAAACTTAGTCAGAAGGGTGCGGTGAAAGTAAAGGTGAAATTGCTGTCAACACGCGGCGGTTATAAGGAAAAGGAAATAACAATTGGAGGTTGATCAAAATGAAATGGAAAACAAAAAATCCCGGTCAGCAACAGACCGGGATTTTTTGTTTTGGACTTTCTCTTAGCTGAAATGAAATGTGTTTTCTTTTCAGTCAATGTCATTGTACTTATACTGTAGTTATTTTAAATTATACAGTAGACATGCTCATTTTCTTCTTTGCCATTTCTACTTCAGCTTTAATTGCAAATACCGTAACGAAGTACACAAACGCTACATAGAGCGGAAGAATCGTAAAACGGTGTGCGGGCAATGCGAACCAGATTACCGTGCAGCCAATAGTGCGAAAGAGTGCGTGAGCCATAAAGCTCTTACCTCCATACATCCAACCGATCACAGGCCAGTGCAACCCCATACCCACACCGATAGCCAGCGGAACAAAGCTTACATCCAGCGTGCCACCGGCAATAGCCAACGGCCAGAACATGAGCATAGATATAAGGGCAGGGAACAGCACACTTGATATCTGTGACTTTGCCAGCACGTCTGACTTCAGTGGTTTCGCTAACATAATTCCCAATGGAAAAATCAAACCCGTTGCAAAACAGGAAACGCTGTACCATGTGCGCGGCTCCAGATAGAATCCAGCAATGCCGATACCGAGCCAGTAAATGAATCCGGCTGCAGGTAAGCCGATACCACCGTTGGCTTTGATGAGGAAGTTTCTTTTTTCGATAGCAAGAAGTTCGTTGAGTTCCATAAAGGTTTATAATTTAGTTGTGATGAAGATTGGGTTGTCTTTAAGATAGTTTGTGCCTTTAATGAGAGATGTGCTTCGTTGCGCGGGGAGTAAATGTGTCGCACAGATTGAGCTTGCAGGCCGCGCTAAAGAAATCCCTTATCAGTTCAAGCGCCAGCGCTTGAACTGATAAGGGATTTCTAAATATCTTCCTTTTGAAAAGATCGCTGGCGATCTTTTCAGAAGGAAGATATCCTATTCGCGGCCTGCTCATTACATCGGGCGCTGAGTTGTTCTTTCCGCGGAACAGAGCTAACCAACCGGATAGATCGGTGATCGATACAGGAATGTTGAGGTAAAGACTTTCGGGTTTCATGTGCTCTTAATTAGAGTTGCATAGTTGATAAGCGTGTTTGCTGTTAGTATGCTGATGAGAAGATGTTCTTTGTTACGCGAGGAGTAAATGTGTCGCACAGAGTAGGTCTGCATTCCGCGCCGGGGAAGTTCATTGCTTGTTCAGGCGCTGGCGCCTGAACAAGCAATGAACTTTCAGATACTGTGATGTTAAAAAGTTCGCCAGCGAACTTTTTAACATCACAGTACTTCATCCGCGGCCTGCTCATTCCATCCGGCATTGAGTTGTCCCTTCCGCGGAATAGAGCTAACCAACAGCAATGGTGGTGACCAGTGATAGGCTCATAGTATATGCTCATGGAACAGACTAAAACCATTCAGTTAATTAAACGACAATTCACTATTTCAAAAAAGCATCTACTTTCTCATAGAACCACACGGGCTCATCATAGAAGATAAAGTGCTTGCCGGTGTCAGTGATCTCTACTTTCGCATTTTTGATGTTAGCTACTTGTGAGGTGTAGGCGGCAGTAATGCTTTCGTGTGTTACGCCATAGTCTTTGTACGCAATCCATGCTCCAAGCAACAATACAGGACAATCAATAGCTGCTACCTGCTGGCGCAGATCGGTGGTCATCATTTCATAAATTACTTCACCTTGTGTTTTGTTATCAGATTTTTTGCCGATAGCAGCCACCTGGTTGATGCGGTCCGGGCTGGTGATCATCGATCCTAAAATCATTTTCTGTGTAGCTTCCGTTTGTTCTTCGGTTTGAGCCACGTTCATGCGATCTCTCATCTGTGTTGCCATTGGCTTTGCTGTTTCAGCGGTTGCTCCGGGCATTTGTACCACCGTCAGGAACGGCAGCCCGTCTACAGCAATCACTTTACTAAAAACCCCTGGTGCAGAAGACGCAGCCAGAAAGGATATAAACCCACCCATGCTGTGGCCCATCAATACAGGCTTGTTTAGTTTTTTATCTTTGATATACTGAAGCAAGTCATCTTTTACCGATACAAGGAAATGATCGTTCAGGTTAGCGGGGTTTCCGCCAAAGCCAGCCAGTGTCAATACATGGCATTCATAATTCTTTTCGTAACGTGCTACGGTTTCTTTCCATACATCTGCAGTACAATAGAGTCCGTGAATGAGGATCATCGGTTTGCCTTTTCCTTTCACGTCTGCTTTAAAGAATGTCTGTGCCTGGGTAGTCATGGCTGCTGACAGGATAGCCACTGCTATACCGAGGATTAAAATCATTTGCTTCATTGTCATAGTTGTGTTTGTTTAAAAACTTGTTCAAATGAACGGAGCTTTCCTGCGCAGGTGAATTTTTATTGACCAACTGAAGGGGTGAGTTGACGAACTACATTTATGCTGAAGTTGACAACAGGCAAAGGGCAATTGACAAAGCGATCGGGTTTAAATGCGATAATCTTTGTCAATTGAGATTTGTAAACTGCCAATTTGGGTAGCGGCATGCAGTTGATAAAAGATTTCCTACCGTTGGTCAATACTTTTTCATAACATCACGTGAAGTGTGGTTACTTTAATGTCTTATGAGGAAATTCTGGAGTACGCTTTACCGGTTTAAGGTGCATCATGTGGTGTTGTGGGCCGCTTACTTTGCTTTTTGGATCATCTACTACGCTAAATTTTATCAGTCGCTGTGGAGCCTGACTTTAATAGTAGGGGTGTATTTTATATTTCATTCGGTTCCCTTCTACATCACCAGCTATTACCTGTTTCCTCAATTTCTTTATAAGCGCAGAAATGGAATGTTTGTGCTTCTGTTGCTGTCGCTGATTGTATTGGCTTCACTGGGACTGGCGATAGCGCTTTATTATATGCTGGCACCCTATGCACCTGAGGTGGTAAGTAATCCGACCAACGTATTTCAGATTGCCATGCTTTCCATTTTCATGATGGTAGGTGCACTGTGTGCGGTAAAGCTTACGCTGGATAAACTCCGTTCTGACAAGGTAAACCAGCAACTCGACAAGCAACGACTTGAAAGTGAACTTCAATATTTAAAAGCACAGGTCAATCCGCACTTTCTTTTCAATGCGATTAACAGTGTCTACTTCCTCATTAAAAAAGATCCTGATGTGGCCGCAGAAACACTGATCAGACTTTCTGATCTTTTGCGCTTCCAATTGTACGATTGCTCGGATGAGCGCATTCCTATTGAAAAAGAACTGGAGTACCTTCATAACTTTGTAGCGCTGGAGAAGATCAGAAAAGGAGGGAAGGTGAAAGTAAGTTTTGAGGTGGCTGAGGAAACGAGCGGATTTGCCATTGCTCCCTTTATGGTAATTCCCTTTTTAGAAAACGCTTTCAAACATGTTTCTACTTTCTCTGATAAAGAGAATTTTATACATATCCACCTGAGTAAAAATGGGAGCCTGTTTAAGGCTACCTTACGCAATACATCCGACAATCTGGTGCGCTATGAAGTAGGTGGCATCGGACTGAAGAATGTAAAGCGCAGACTGGATTTATTGTACCCCAACAAACATACCCTCGCTATTAAAGAAGAAGCCGGAATATTTCTGGCAGACCTGACCTTGCAAACCGAATGATACGAATACGAACTATTGTAGTGGAAGATGAACCTCTGGCGCGCGAGGGACTCATCAATTATATCAAGGATGTTGATTTTCTTGAGGTAGTAAAAGTATGCGAAGATGCGCTGGAGGCTAACCGCGTGCTGGCTTCAGAAAATATCGACCTCATGTTTCTGGATATACAGATGCCTAAGATCACCGGTATTGATTTTCTGAAGTCGCTGAAGAACCCACCCATGGTGATCATGACTACGGCCTATCCCAACTTTGCGTTACAAGGCTATGAACTGGATGTACTCGATTACCTGGTGAAGCCTTTTCCCTTCGATCGCTTCTTAAAGGCGGCAAACAAAGCCCGGGATTACTTTGAGTTGAAGAATGCCTCTGTTTCGGAATCAGCCACTAAAGCGAAGGAAGATTATTTCTTCGTGAAGTGTGATTACCGCTATGAGAAGATTCACTTCCATGATGTGCTCTATGTAGAGGGCATGGAAAACTATGTGGTGATTCATACGGCGGCACAGAAATACGTTACGCTGCTACGGATGAAAAACCTGGAGGAAATACTGCCCGTCAATGAATTTATGCGCACACATAAGTCCTACATCGCAGCGATAAAAAAGATTTCCTCCATTGACGGCAATGAGATCATCATAGGAGGAAAGCGACTGCCCATCAGTCGGGAGAAGAAAGCGGAGATCATGGAGAAGGTGGTGAGGTAGATGTTTGATGTTCGAAACTGAATGTTGGAGGTTTGAAGTTAGAATACCTATTTAGACGAATGCCGCTGCCTCAAAACACTTTCCACCTCCGACAATTTCACTCCTTTGGCAGCCAGCAATACCAGATAATGATACATCAGGTCAGCTGCTTCATTCACAAAAAGATCTTTGTTGTTGTCTTTGGCTTCGATGATTAACTCCACCGCCTCTTCGCCTACTTTCTGGGCGACCTTATTTATACCGGAGTCAAACAGTGTGTTGGTGTATGATCCTGATTTTGGATTCTTCTTTCGGTCAGTAATGATATCTTCGAGGAAAGAGATTCCCTTTGCTTCGTTTTTTTCATTGAAGCAGGTATCGGCTCCGGTGTGGCACGATGGACCTTTTGGTTTTGCTTTGATAAGCAAGGTGTCATCATCACAGTCTTTTATTATATCCACCAGCTCCAGGTAATTACCTGATGTTTCTCCTTTCGTCCAGAGCCGTTGTTTGCTTCGGCTGAAGAAGGTGACTTTCTTTTCTTTTAATGTTTTAGTGAATGCTTCGCTGTTCATAAAGCCAAGCATGAGCACAACGTTGGTAGTTGCATCCTGTACAATGCAGGGAATAAGTCCGTTCAGTTTATTGAAATTCAATTGAGAAACATCGATCATAGCAGAGGTGGTTGTGAGTGGTTTATAGGATTGGTTGTTATAGACGAACAGCAACACCTTTCTTTTTAAGGTAGTGTTTTAAGTCAGGTATTTTTATTTCGCCAAAGTGAAACACACTTGCTGCCAATGCGGCATCGGCTTTACCATCGGCAAAAGCACTTAAAAAGTGTTCAGAAGTTCCTGCTCCACCTGAAGCGATGACGGGTATGGTTAACTGATCGTATAATTTTCTCAGTGGATCTACCGCAAAGCCACTCTTGGTTCCATCATTATTCATGCTGGTAAAAAGAATTTCTCCAGCGCCTCTTTCCTGACCTTCCTTCGCCCATGAAAATAAATTCAACTCCGTTGGTTTTTTGCCTCCGTGTGTGTGCACGATCCATTGATCTTCTACTTTACGTGAATCAATAGCAAGCACAATGCACTGCGATCCGAAGGCTTTGGCAAGCTCATCCAGTAATCCGGGTCGGGTTACTGCGGAAGAGTTAATGCTTACTTTATCCGCTCCTGATTCGAGCAGGGGAGCTACGTCTTCAATGGAACTGATGCCACCACCTACAGTAAATGGAATGTTTACATTTTTGGCAATTTGCTTTACTAAGTCGGCAAGTGTCTTACGTTTTTCATTGGTAGCTGATATATCGAGAAAGACTAACTCATCAGCACCTTGCTGGCTGTACGCAGCACCCAACTCTACCGGGTCACCTGCATCGCGAAGGTTAATGAAGTTGATACCTTTTACAGTACGGCCATCTTTGATGTCAAGACAGGGAATAATTCTTTTAGTGAGCATGAAGTTTAGTTGACGAAGTTGGCCAATTCAGTAAGTGTAACTCTCTTTTCGTAAATCGCTTTTCCTACAATCACACCATGTACGCCGATGTATTTTAGTTTTTCCAGATCTTCCATGCCACTCACTCCGCCACTGGCTGTAATCTTCAGATCAGGAAACCGGCTTCTTAATTTTTTATAGAGCGCAAGATTCACTCCCTGTAGCATTCCATCATTACTGATGTCGGTACAGGTCACGTATTCCAGGCCATCACCTTTAAACTTCGTCACCAGGTCGTAGATGTTCATTTTGGTATCTTCCTGCCAGCCGCTCACTTTGATCTGCTCTTCTTTTACATCTGCGCTGAGAATAAAATTAGAAGCACCAAATTTTTTTATCCATGAGGTAAATTTCTCAGGCTCTTTCACCGCCAGGCTGCCGATATTAATCTGATTGATGTTCATGTCCAGCAGGCGCTCTACTTCTTCTTCTGTTTTCACTCCGCCACCAAAATCAATTTCAAGTGAGGTTTTGGTCATGATATCTTCAATGGCTTCCCAGTTGACTACCTTACCTTTTTTCGCTCCTTCCAGGTCAACTACATGAAGGTATCTTAAATCGGCATCTTCAAACTCGCGCGCTACATCCACCGGATCATCGCGATATACTTTTGTTTGTCCGTAGTCACCTTGTGTGAGTCGCACACACTTTCCATCAATGATATCGATAGCAGGAATAATTCTCATACGTCAAGAAATGATTTAATTACGAGTTCTCCTGCCTTCGCGGATTTCTCGGGGTGAAATTGTACAGCGCAAAAATTGTCCTTTCGTAAAGCAGCACTGAATGGAATGCCATAATCAGCTGCGGCTACCGTGTTAGTATTTGCAGGCACATAATAGCTGTGCACGAAATAAACCTGCTGATCTTCCAGTTGGGGATTAAGCCAGTCTTTCACATCGATGAGCGAATTCCAGCCCATGTGTGGTACCTTCAGATCCGGTGACGATGCAAAACGTTTTACTTCTTCATCAAAAATTCCAAGACAAGTTGTATTGTTCTCTTCAGAGTGGCGACACATCAGTTGCATGCCCAGGCAGATTCCGAGTACAGGTTGTTTTAAGCTGGTGATCAATTGATCCAGCTTTTTATCCCGGATGAAATTCATGGTTGTGCTGGCTTCACCTACACCAGGGAAGATAACTTTATCCGCTTTCTTTATCTCTTCTGCATTTTCCGTCACGATGTAATCAACACCAAGCCGATCTAATGCAAATGCAACAGATTGAATGTTGCCCGCATTGTATTTAATTACTGCCAGTTTCATCTCAAAGAGTTCCTTTAGTGGTGGGCAACTGATCTCCTTCTTTCTTCACGGCCATTTTTATTGCTTTGGCGAAAGCTTTAAAAATAGCTTCAATTTTATGATGTTCATTTGTGCCCTCTGCTTTAATATTCAGATTACACTTAGCGGTATCGGAAAATGATTTGAAAAAGTGATAGAACATCTCGGTAGGCATTTCACCAATTTTTTCTCTTTTGAATTCGGCATCCCACACCAGCCATGGCCTTCCTCCGAAATCAAGTGCTACCTGTGCCAGGCAGTCATCCATGGGCAAACAAAATCCATAACGCTCTATACCACGCTTGTCACCCAGTGCTTTGATGAAAGTTTCGCCCAATGCCAATGCCGTATCTTCAATGGTATGATGTTCATCAATATGAAGATCACCCTTTACAGTAATCTCCAGGTCAATCTGACCATGCCTGGATAATTGATCCAGCATATGATCAAAGAAACCCAGGCCGGTATTGTTTTTTGATTGACCACTGCCATCCAGATTTACCGTAATCTGTATATCGGTTTCCTTTGTTGTTCTTCGGGTAGAGGCAATCCTGTTTTGTTGTGTGAGTAAATTATGAATGTCTTTCCATGAGGTTGTAGTCAGTTCACAATAAGAGGTTAATCCAGACTGCTCCAGTTTTTCATTCAGGCTTCCATCGTTGATGAAGATAGCTTTGGCTCCGAGATTTTTTGCCAGCTCGACATCGGTAAGGCGATCTCCAATGGTATATGAATTCTTCAGATCATACTCAGCTCCAAAGTAGGAGGTAAGCATGCCCGTGCCGGGTTTACGTGTAGGCAGATGATCAGCAGGGCGTGAACGGTCAATGTGAATGTGGCTGAATTTTATTCCTTCTTTCGCCAGCGCATTCATCATTTTATTTTGTGCGGGCCAGAAGGTGTCTTCCGGGAAGGTAGAAGAGCCTAACCCATCCTGGTTTGTTACCATCACTAATTCATACTGCGATGTGGCTGCTATCTTACTCAGCCATTGAAATACACCAGGATAATATTCCAGTTTTTCCAGGCTGTCAATTTGCTCATCGGGTGGCTCAAGGATCAGCGTACCATCGCGGTCGATGAAAAGCACTTTCTTCATTGGGTTATAATTGTTTTAATGCGTTGATTAAAAAATCATTCTCTTTTTCTGTGCCTACGGTAATACGTAAACAGCCATCGCAATGTAAAACTTTAGAACGATCTCTGACAATCACCCCTTGGTCTACAAGGTACTGATAAGTTTGAGCTGGGTTGTCGATCTGCACCAGTAAAAAATTAGCAGCCGAAGGAAATATCTTTTTCACCTTACTTACTTCTTTCAGACGTTCCTTAAGAAGCTCTCTTTGTTTAATTAACTCCGCTACCCAGATTTCTTTTTGTACCACATGTGTAATGTGATCAAGTGCCAGTTGCTGAGTGGCTTCGTTAATATTATAAGGCGGCTTTATCTTATTGATAATGGTAATGATCTCCTTGCTTGCAAAGCACATCCCTAGTCGCAGTGCCGCAAGCCCCCATGCTTTGGATAAAGTTTGAAGGATAAGAAGATTGGGATATTCGGTTAACCACGTGGTAAGACTGGGTTGATTAGCAAAATCAATATATGCTTCATCCACAATGACCAAACCCTCAAAGGATTCCAGTACAGTCCTGATTCTATCCAGGCTTAACAGATTGCCGGAAGGATTATTAGGGCTGCACAGGAAAACAATTTTTGAATTCGTGTCCACGGCATCCATTATGGAGTTTACATCCACATCAAAATCGGTAGTCAGTGAGGCGGGTTTGATTTCGATGTCATTGATCTCAGCGCTTACGGAATACATTCCATAGGTAGGCTGTGGGATAATCACATTGTCTTTGCCCGGAACACAAGATGCACGGATGATTAAGTCAATGGCTTCGTCACTACCATTGCCAAGGAAGATCTGATCGGTGCTTACTTTTTTGAGTGCAGCAATTTTCTCTTTTAGTTTTCGCTGATGCGGATCGGGGTAACGATTATAAAGAGCCGGGTAGGGGTTTTCGTTCGCATCCAGGAAAACAGAAGCATTACCCTGAAAGTCATCACGGGCCGATGAATAGGGCTTCATCCTTTTTATGTTTTCCCTGACCAGTTTATTGAGATCGAAATTTTTCACTGATACTTCTCTGTTAATAATATTGTTAGTAATAAATCATCTTTTTCACCACTAGGGTCACTAATGTAATACACACAAAGGGAATGCCGCCGCCTTAGTCCCTTGTGCAAATTCCCTTGTGTACTTCGTGTTGAAATGCATTAAAGGTCACGATTAACTCTTAACGTTTAACTTCTCCAACCGAATGCTGATCGACTTTTTATGACCGATCAACTGCTCTGCCGCTGCCATCTTTTCCACTACAGGCCCTATTACCTTCAGCCCTTGCTCACTTATTTTCTGGAAGGTGATGTATTTCATAAAGCTCTCCAGTGAAACTCCGCTGAATGCTTTAGCGAATCCATTTGTAGGGAGGGTGTGATTCGTTCCCGATGCATAATCGCCTGCCGACTCTGGCGTATAACCACCAAGAAACACCGACCCTGCATTGATGATTTTATCTGAGAGTGCTTCGCTATTGATGGTATTGATAATTAAATGTTCCGGGGCATATTCATTCACAAAGTCAATGAGTTGGGTTTCATCATTGAAGATGATAGACAAGCTGCTCTTCAACGCTTCTTTGGCGGTGTCTTTTCTCGGGAGCAATTCGACCTGCTGGTCTACCTGGGCTATTGATTTTTCTATTATGTCTTTGTTGAGACTGACCAGTACCACCTGGCTATCTGCTCCATGTTCCGCTTGCGATAAAAGATCGGCCGCAACAAAAGAAGGATCTGCGTTTTCATCAGCAATGATCAGTACTTCGGAAGGGCCTGCCGGCATATCGATGGCGACACCTTCCTGACTAACAATTTGTTTTGCTTTAGTCACGTATTGATTGCCTGGACCAAAGATTTTATCCACAGAAGGAATACTCTTGGTGCCGTAGGCCAGGGCGGCAATGGCTTGTGCACCGCCTATTTTGAAAATCTTTGTTATGCCTACCAGGTTGGCAGCAAACAAAATAGCAGGGTTAACTGATCCGTCACTTGCAGGAGGTGTACATAAAATCACTTCACTGCAACTGGCCAGCTTTGCCGGAATCCCCAACATGAGAACGGTAGAGAAAAGGGGAGCTGAGCCACCCGGTATATAGATGCCTACTTTTTGTATGGCTACACTTTTGCGCCAGCACTCTACGCCAGGCATCGTTTCTACTTTGATTACATCACGCTTTTGTGCTGCATGAAATTTCTCAATGTTTTGTGCCGCAGTTTGGATGGCTTCTTTCAATTGATCATCTAACTGTGCTACAGCAGATTTGATTTCACTTTCCGAAACCCTGAAGTCAGTGAGTTTCACTTTATCAAATTGCTGTGAGAATTCAAGCAATGCTGCATCTCCTGACTTCTTAACCCGGTTAAGAATGTTCTTGACAGCACCATCCAGAAACTCCAGTTCCAGTTGAGGGCGCCGGCTGAGTGCCGGCCAGCTTTCTTTCGAAGGATTGATAATATGTTTCATTCGTTCATTGGGCTAAAGCCCTTTTTTAATTTACTGATGATCTTCTTTCTAACCGGGCTTTGGCCCAATTACTAAGCAATCATCTTTTCAATGGGTATCACCAATATGCCTTGCGCACCAAATGATTTAAGCTGATCAATCTTTTCCCAGAAGTCATTTTCATTTACTACGGAATGTAACGAAGACCATCCCGGTTTGCTCAATGGCATAATGGTAGGACTGTTGATGCCGGGAAGAACACTGGTGATCTTCTCAATGGCATCATTGGGGCAATTCAAAAGTATGTACTTGCTGCTCTTCGCAGATTGTACGGCTTCGATGCGGAATATCAGCTTATCAAGTATTTCTTTCTTGGCTGCTGTCATTTCAGGATTGGCCACCATCACCGCTTCTGACTGCATCACAATGGCTACTTCCTTCAGGCCATTACTTAGCAAGGTACTTCCTGTGCTTACAATATCACAGATTGCATCGGCCAGGCCAATGCCGGGAGCTATTTCCACCGAGCCACTGATTTCATGAATACCAGCCGTGATATTATTCTTGTCCAGAAACTGTTGAACAATGGTAGGATAGGAGGTAGCAATGTTTTTACCCTGAAGGAATTCGATGCCGGTGTAAGTATCGGCACGGGGAATAGCAATGGATAAGCGACATTTTGAAAAATCAAGTCGTTTGATGAGGTCGTTGCGCTTTTGTTTTTCTACGAAAACATTTTCACCTACAATACCCACATCCGCTACATTGTCTTCTACATATTGAGGGATGTCATCATCACGAAGAAAGAGCAGCTCCACCGGAAAATTTCTGGCGGTAGCTTTCAGCTGATCTTTCCCATTATTGAAAGACAAGCCACTTTCTTTAAGAAGGGCGAGTGATCCTTCCTGTAGTCGTCCTGATTTCTGAATGGCAATTCGAAGTGTGGTATTCATATCATTTTATATTCTGTCCGTTCTTTTTTAAACAACAAAAAAGGCTTGCCGTGTTGGGCAAGCCTTCTTAAAACTGTTTATGTTTTAATCAAAACGCATACCCGTCACCCATGTAGATTACATGATGATGGTGGTGCAAGCTGTTTTGAGATTTTTTCATTGTTATTATGCCTCAAATAAAAGCGATGAAATAATCAAATCAAAATTATTGTCAAATAAAAAATAAAATAGTGCCCTGAAAACAGGAAGTTCTTTGTGGCGCGGAACAAATTTCAATCCACTGGGTTTGTAACTTGCGGTATATAAGCTGTGGATGTTACTCTGCTAACGCTTATTAGTACTTCGAATGATGAAAAAATATAGCATTGCCCTTATTTTACTGTGCATTCTTCTTTCCTGCTCCGAATCGAAAGAATCACGACTGCAGAACTTCCTCATCAAAGGAAACTTTGCCGTAAAGGAAAACCACTTTGAGCAGGCCGCTTATTATTATACAGAGGCCATCAAACTGGAGCCCTGCTTTGCGGATGCCATAAATAACCTGGGCACCATCTACTTCAACCAGGAGAAGTGGGATAAAGCGCTGGAGCAATACAATAAGGCAATTGAATGTAAACCCGATTTCCTGAATGCCTATTTCAACAGGGCGAATACCTATTATGAAATGAAGGAGTACTACAGTGCCTCGCACGATCTGGAGAAGGTGATCGTTGCTAAGCCGGATACCGCTATCGCTTACTTTACACGTGGCTTGATTGCCACTAAACTCAGGGAATACGATAAGGCACGCACGGCCTTTGATAAAGCGATTCAATTGGATGGCGAAAAAACCGAATACCTTGTTAACCGGGCCACTGTAAAGTTTTACGAAAAACAATTTGATCAATCGGAGGCAGAACTGCTCGAGGTGCTGAAGAAGGATACTACGGAATCGAATATCTACAATACGCTGTCCATGATTGAAACAGAACTCAAGAATTACGATAAAGCCATGATGTGGGTGAATAAAGCATTGGAGCATTCACCCAACGAACCTTACTTTTTGAATAACCGGGGCTACATTTACCTGAGCTTGAATGACCTTGTTAAGGCGGAAGAAGACATCAACAAAAGTATTGGCCTCGATCCGTATAATGGCTGGGCATATCGTAACAAGGGAGTCTTCTACCTGATCAGGAAGGACTATCCTTCGGCAGAGCGTTTGTTGGCACAGGCACTTGATATGGATCCGTTTATTGACAAAGTTCATTTCTATTATGGAATGGCATTGCTGAATGTGGGCAAGCAGAAAGAAGCGTGTGCTCAATTCACTTTATCCGAAGAGGCAGGTGATAAAATGCTTACGGTAGATCTGATCAAGAAATGCCGATAATGGATTTGCTGCAGTTGGTTGAGAAACTGGAGCAACGGTTAACGCTTGCTTTGCCCGGAGCCCTGGCCCATGAGCCTATGCGGGCAGTACCCGTTGGCACGCTGCTTCCTAAATTTGAACACAAGCTGCCACCCAAGCCGGGCAGTGTTTTAATCCTTCTTTATCCCGATGAAGGAAGCATCCGGTTTCCATTAACAAAACGACAGACGTATGCCGGTGCACATAGCGGGCAGATCAGTTTGCCAGGCGGCAAGACAGAAGCAGGGGAGACTTTTATTGAAACCGCTTTGCGCGAAGCAGAAGAAGAGATAGGGATTAACAGAACAGAAGTAACGGTAGTAGGAAGGCTCAGTGATTTCTTTGTCATCCCGAGTAATTTTCTGGTCACGCCTGTCATCGCGTACAGTAAAGTCAAACCCGTGTTTGCAGCAGATCCTTATGAAGTAGCCAGGATACTGACTGGGGATATTTTTGATTTGTTAGATGATGGTGCCGTGAAAAGCAAGGAGATAACTGCTGCCAGTCATTTTCAAATGCAGGCTCCGCATTTCGAAATAGAAGGAGAAGTAGTATGGGGTGCCACGGCAATGATGCTGAATGAGTTCCGGATGATCCTTAAAGAGATCGTCAACTCATAGACAATCAAATTGAAAGTTGAAGCTTATTAAAGCTGGCTCAGCGTAATCATCTTGCCGCGATCGGCATCCCAAAGCTTAAGACGAAAACAACGAATCATTTCCAGCGGATGCCAAGAGGTGGTGGATACGTTTTTCAATTCGGGCATGCTTTCCATGGCTTCCTTCAGCCGGTAGAAAGGGATGCGGGAGTTTAAATGATGTACATGGTGAAATCCAATATTGGCGGTGAACCAGTGCATAATGGGACTCATCTTCATTAAGCTAGTCGAAGCCATAGCGGCATGGTCATATTTCCAATCGTGATTTTCGCGAAACTGTGCTCCGGGGAAATTATGCTGACAATAGAAAAGATAAGAACCCATACCAAAAGCAATGAAGAAGGGAGCAAACCAACTGATGAAAAAGATGGCTGGTCCAAAATAAATATAGATTGCGGTAGCGGCTGCGGCATGGAATACCAATGCAAAAAGTGAATCCAGATGCTTGCCCGGACTTTGTATGAACGACTTCAGGTTCAGCCAGTAGATGAATAAAGTAAAGTATCCAAAGATCACTGTAAGCGGATGACGGTTAATCAGGTAAAGTCTTCTCTCTGCTTTGGTTAATTTGGTATAGCGACTTTTACAAATGGTGGGATAAGAACCAATCCCCGAGATAGTCAGCTTTGAGTTGTTGTTGTGGTGATGCTCATGTGAACGTTTCCAGATGTTTTCAGGAGCAAGCAGGTAAATGCCTATCGACTGCATCAATAGGGAAGCAATGGTAGAATTTTGAAGAATAGCACGGTGTTGATAATCGTGATAAATAACGAAGGCTCTCACGTAAAGTAAACCGGTTACTATGCTGCAAACCAGGCGAACAGGAATTGGTAGGTTAGTAGTAAGAAAAGAAATAGATAGTAAGCCGATGATTAAGACAAGAGTAACCAATAGTTCAAGCCAGCTTCGTGTCGGGTTTTCGCCAGTGAATTCTTTACTTGCTGCAATGAGTTCTTTACCTGTACGCATTTGTTTGGGTTCGGTCCCTTTTAATCGTACACAAAGGTACTTAAAACCAAACAAATATTAAACGGTGCCGTTACCCCGAAAAGTGTCAAAGGGTGCGCTTATTCTTCCATCTGCGGTGCGACCACAACCAGGTAACAGGATCCTTTACTATTTCCTGTTCCAGACGTCTCATAAATGTCTCCGTTATTTCGCCCGGGGCAGTGTTTTTAGGTTCTGCAAACAATAGTTCGGGAGACACCTCATAAAAGCCTCTTCGTAAGCGTTTTATGTTCATATAAATCACTGGGTAATTGAACTTGGTGGATAGCTTTTCCGGGCCTGTAAATACAGGTGTATCCTGATTCAGAAAGTCCATCCAATGGGCTGTTTCCGGTGAGGCATTTTGGTCGGCCAGAAGCGCAGTAGCGGTGAGCTGACTACGATTGGCTACCATATCCCGCAAGGTATTTTTAACTGGCGTAATGCGGGTGCCGAATTTGGTGCGCATACGGGTCATCATTTTCTCGAAATACGGATTGGAAAGTGGACGGTAAATCACCACCAGCTGATAGTTGGTGTTCAGTGTAAAACTCGGACCGCCCCATTCCCAGTTGCCATAGTGTCCCATCACGATGATAAAGCTTCTTTTTTCCTGATAAAGCTGATCCAGCCATGCTGGTTTTACGAAGGTGCAGTGTGCTCTGGCTTCCTCCTCGGTGGTCTTCATGGTTTTGAAAGTCTCGAGTGTAAGATCACACAGGTAGCGGAAGTAGGCTTTGGCAAGCGCTGTGATCTCGGCTTCTGTTTTTTCAGGAAACGAATTTCGCAGGTTAGTGAAGACTACCTTCTTACGATATCCGGAAATCCAGAACAGGTAATAAAGAACATCAGATACTTTGTAAAGCGTGCTAAAGGGAAGTGAAGCAAGCAGATACAGAAAAGGATAAGTGAGATAAAAACCCAGGGCCGACATACACGATTTTTTTGCAAAGATAGCAGACGGATGGCAAAGAGGAATTAAGAGAATTGAATTGTGAATGATGATTAGTGATAGGGAGTTGTGATTGACAGAATGTCAACCAATGATGATGCGGATATGAACTTTTTTTTGTTACACAGGTGCCAGTGCCTTCCGATATAAAACAGTGGCAGATGAGCCATTTAAAGGTAAATGCGGATGATGGCTTTATACGCGGCAAAGAGTATGAAGTGAGGTGCGTCTATAAAGGAGGCGAAAAAGCGCTGATCTATAGTGATACTATTCGCATCTTTGTACAAGCATAATAAGTTTATCATGTACGCAATTATTGAAGGAATAAAAATAGAATTAAACTCACGAAACCAGTTAATAGCTACTATTGACAATATGATCCATATGGACTATAACGAGATTTGGATAAAAGGAAAAGGAGAAAGTAGTTTATGCACTATGACAAATCCTTCGCATGCTTTTTTTATGTATTTGCGTTTTGATGGGGACAGCGGCTTCAGATCTAATAATTCGACTGCTGATAAAAATCAAACTCAGGATTTTAGATTATCTAATGGACAAATTGACCAGTATCCAGAGACATGGCTAACTGAGAGGGCACGAGTTAGAGAAGTAATATTAAAGTATTACGACACAGGTGAAATGGATACCTCCCTTGATTGGATTCAAGAAGAATAGTTATCACATAAAAAAACTACAACAAAGTCCCGAAGTTAGTCTATGCTGAAGTGTTTAGTGATACACTTATCCACTATTCACTTTTAACTCTTAGCCCTTAACTAATTACTTCCCCCTTAGTATATTTCGGTCCTTAATAATCGGCCAAGAATACAGGCAACACATGAGTAAAGAGATAACAATAGGAACTCCGCTAACTTCTTCAGCAGTAAAAGTAATGATGCTGGGTTCGGGTGAGTTAGGCAAAGAAGTAGTGATTGAATTCCAACGCTATGGGGTAGAGGTCATTGCGGTCGATCGGTATGAGCATGCTCCGGCCATGCAGGTGGCTCATCGTTCGTATACCATTTCTATGTTGGATGGTGTTGCCCTGCGCCAGTTGATTGAAAAAGAGAAACCGGATTACATTGTTCCCGAGGTAGAAGCTATTGCCACGGCTACCCTGGTGGAATTGGAAAAGGAAGGATTTACCGTTATACCCACGGCCAATGCAGCGCGACTCACCATGAATCGTGAAGGCATACGCACTTTAGCTGCCGAAGAATTAAAAGTAAAAACTTCACCTTACCGGTTTGCCAATAGTAAAGAAGAATTTGTAGCGGCTATCAAAGCCATTGGGCTTCCTTGTGTGGTAAAACCGATCATGAGTTCTTCCGGCAAGGGCCAAAGTGTGGTGAAGACCGAAAAGGATATCGATCACGCCTGGCAATATGCACAGGAAGGAGGACGAAGCGGGGGTGGCAAAGTAATCATCGAAGGGTTTGTTGATTTTGATTACGAGATCACGTTACTCACCATCCGTCATCGCGAAGGTGTTTCGTTTTGTGATCCGATTGGCCACAGACAGGAGCATGGCGACTATCAGGAATCATGGCAGCCACATCCTATGAATGAAAAAGCATTGCTCGAAGCACAGTCTATTGCGCGCAGCGTAGTGAATGCCTTAGGCGGTCATGGACTTTTCGGAGTAGAATTTTTTGTAAAGGGAGATACCGTTTATTTCAGTGAATTATCTCCGCGACCTCATGACACCGGCATGGTAACCATGATCTCACAGGATCTCTCTGAGTTTGCCTTGCATGTGCGCGCTATCCTGGGTTTGCCCATACCGGTTATTCGTCAATCAGGGCCATCCGCGTCTTCGGTTATATTGGTAAAAGGCAATTCAAAGAACATTACGTTTTCAGGATTGGCGGAAGCGCTATCCGAGCCGGATACACAACTTCGCTTGTTTGGTAAGCCCGAAGTGCAGGGCGAAAGACGTATGGGCGTTTGTCTTGCCAAAGGCGCAACCATTGAAGAGGCGAGGAGCAAAGCCAACAAAGCGGCTGCTGCTGTCAGACATAATTTTAATAATTAATACATCGTACTAAATCAACACCATTGGAATTTGCATCGATCAGTATAACCGTTTGGCTTATTGCCATCACCGTCATTGTGAGTTGGTATGCCTTTGATAAGAAAGAGATCACTCGTAAGCTGATCATGAATCCATATCGCGTTTCGGTTCAGCATGAGTATTACCGGTTCGTTACTTCCGGGTTGCTTCATGCCGACTTTTCTCATCTTTTATGGAACATGCTTTCGTTCTATTTTTTCGGACCTATAGTTGAAATGTATTTCAATCACTACTTTGGCGTAACGGGTTCTTTCTACTTTGTTGGATTCTATATTTTAGCCGTCATCATATCCGATGTACCGTCCTATTTCAAGCACAGCCATAATCCCGGGTATAATTCGCTTGGTGCTTCAGGAGGTGTTGCAGCCATTATATTTGCTTCCATCATCTTTCTGCCGACACAGAAGATTTGTCTCTACTTTGTGTTTTGCTTTCCTGGCTTCATTTTAGGAACTGCTTATGTAATCTGGTCGTACTACAAAGGAAGAAAGGCGGATGATAATATCAATCACGAAGCGCATTTGTACGGAGCACTGTTCGGCATACTGTTCTGCCTGGTCATGATCCCTTCTGCTATTCGTCCTTTTATCGAGCAGTTATCTCAATTCCGAATCCAGGATTTATTCGGACGATGAGAAAGGTACTTTTACTACTGCTTTGCTTTTTACTTGGCTGTGCGATAGAATGCATGAGCCAGTCCAAACCAAAATTCAGAGTAATTGCTGTTTCTGAAAACGGAGGTCATCACATCGCTTATTCCAGAGCAGCAAAAGTATGGCTTGACAAGTTCGCTGCTGAGAGCTCTTTTGCCATTGATTACATACACAGTGCTGACTCCATCGATGAACAATTTCTAAGCAAGTATCAGTTGTTTATACAACTGGATTTTCCTCCTTATACCTGGAATGAGAAATCGATGAAGGCATTTCAGAATTACATTGAAAAAGGAAAAGGCGGATGGATTGGATTTCATCACGCCACCCTGCTGGGCGAGTTTGATGGTTACCCGATGTGGAACTGGTTTTCTGATTTTATGGGAGGCATCCGTTTCGAAAACTACATTGCCACCTTTGCCGATGCCAGAGTAAACATAGAAGATAAAACTCATCCGTGTATGAAAGGCATCACCTCACCATTTCCAATACAAAAAGAAGAGTGGTACACCTACAATAAAAGTCCGCGCCCCAATGTGCACGTTATCGCTTCGGTAGATGAAGCATCCTATTCTCCGGCTTCAGAAATAAAAATGGGCGATCATCCCGTGATCTGGACAAATAAGAAATACACTGCCCGCAACCTCTACATCTTCATGGGTCATGCACCTGAGCTCTTCGAAAACAAAGCTTACACTATGCTTTTTCAAAATGCTATCTTCTGGGCAGTGGGAACGAATTAAGCGCAGAATTGTCAGCGCTTCATCACTTCTGTTTTGAAATTTGTGCAACGTATTGAAATAATGATTCTTCAAAGCGAATTGTTCAAATACAAATTATCTATTGCCCGCGAGAGTCGTAATGACACGCCAGATTAAATGAGTAGGGCCGCTGTTGTTCACCTCGGTTTTATGATGATAGCCAGCGATCATCATAAACCGAGGCTCTTTCAATCACAGTTATCAAAAACGCTGGGCGTTTTTGATAACTGTGATTTCTTTTTGCGCGACTACACCCTTTCTATAAAATACCGTCTATACAGCGCGCAAGGAAAGATGAACGTACAAGTAGCTGTGGTCATTACTTCTCTTTGCTGTCAATGATAATAAAAAAACTACCCCTGATCTGCCTTTGCTAAAAAGACCGACAGGGGTAGCTACTGAATGATGGATTAGATCTTTCTATTTACTTCATGGCCGGAGTCACATAAGAAGATCCCATGTTAACTCGCACAAAACCATAGGCTTCGTTCAACGCATTTACAATTTGTCTGATGTATTCTTTCTTATCGCTTACCACCGCATTTTTCTCACCTTCGGCAGTGGCAATGCGCACAGCATACTTTTCTCTTACCAGGGAAGTAACCAAAATGCCAATCAGTGCAATGGCTAATCCAACCCAAATGGCGATAGCGTTAATGCTGTAATAATTTCCATTAAAGTAGACACTCTCCATCCACGATGCAGGGATCAGCTTCAGTATACCGCACACAGATATGATTACTCCAAGCACAAATATAATAATGCCCGGAGCTCTGTCAGGTTGTACTGTCTGCAATCCGTGTTTGGTTATCCCATTCAGATTGTATGATTTATTTTTCACTTGAAAAGTGGACTCTGTGATGACTACATCATGTCCGTCTGTGTATAGCACTTTATCAGGTATCATAATCGTTTAGTTTATCTTTTTCCATTAAAGTTTTAATTATGATGCCATGTTATCTGAGTAATCTGTTCCACAAGCAAAATGCCAAAACTGTGGCATTGATGAGGGTATCAATTTTTCATGTGGATCTTTATGGAAATTCAAACCCACTTCACCGGCCTTACACACCACGAGATAATTCGCCTGGATCGCGACTATGAAAAAGCAGCGCAGACTGTCCGGTTATCGTATGTCAACGATTCAATGCCCGGTATTACGCGCATGCGTAAGGGGAAAGGATTTTCTTATCTCGATCCGGCCAGGAAAATCGTGAAGTCCGAAGATCAGTTAACCAGGATTAAGAAACTGGCTGTGCCTCCGGCCTGGACTAATGTGTGGATTTGCTCTAAACTTGATGGACATATTCAGGCTACGGGGTATGATCTTCGCAAGCGAAAACAATACAGATACCATGAATTGTGGAATGCGGCGCGCAATGAAACCAAATTTCATCGTCTTTATGAATTTGGAAAAGCATTGCCTTTGCTTCGCATTCGCCTGCAGGAAGATTTGAATAAAAGAACATTATGCCGCGAAAAAGTGATCGCCACTGTCATCAGTGTGATGGAGCGCACCTACATCCGTATAGGAAATGAAGATTATGAAAAACTATACGGCTCTTACGGAATGACGACATTGAAAGATGGTCACGTTAAGATCAGCGGTAGTGAAATTAAATTTTCATTTGTGGGGAAGAAGGGTATTTCCCACGCCATCACCCTTAAGAATAAACGCCTTGCAAAAATTGTAAAGCAGTGCCAGGATATTCCGGGAAAGGAATTGTTTCAATATTATGATGATAACGGAGTGCGTCATTCCATCGACTCAGGAATGGTGAATGAATATATAAAAGAGACGTTGCATGCTGATTTTACAGCGAAGGATTTTCGTACCTGGGCGGGTTCTATCAATTTGCTTCACTGCCTGAAGGCGATGGAACATCCTGGAAATGACACGCAATGTAAAAGGAATGTAATGGCTGCATTGGATCATGTGAGTTTAAAACTGGGAAATACGCGCACCGTTTGCCGGAAGTATTATGTCCACCCGCAGCTCATCCAGCTTTATGAGAACAATACCCTTAAGAAATATTTTAGCCCAACCGACACAAGTGAATCGGAAGAAGATCTGGCTTCGGAAGAAAAGGTATTGATGAAAATTTTAAAATCGTTAAATACGAAGTAATAATCTTCGCAGTAGTGTAGTGTTTTATCCCTTCCTGAGGAATTTCTAAGCCTGTTTAGATCTCAAACAGACTGTTTGCCAATGGCATCAGCTTTATCCGCCATTGCTACGACTTTACAATTATGACTTTATTCATTATTATATTCAGTGCCATTGTTGGCTATCCTATGTTTATGATAGCGGTGTATCTTTTCTCCAAGGGCATCTTCAATCGGCAAAAGGAGTTCAGTGAGCTTAACCTGAGAAGGAAGAGCGTGAATGTTGCTCAAAAAAAGAAAGATATAGCACATGCTTGATTCATTTATTGCCCATTAACACGGTAATGATTGACTTAAATGTTTTAATGGGCATATAATTACCCAGAAAACAAAAATTAACTGTCATTTGAAATCTGGCAACTTATTTTAATCTGATATCAAAAATTAAAAACCTTTTATCCCTTATTATTATGAGAAGTATATTATATCTAATCGCGGTTATCCTCATTATCGGATGGTTGCTTGGTGTGTTCTATTATAGCGCTGCTGGATTGATCCACG
>NNBV01001370.1_pt1 | contig 22391 bp, 21 predicted proteins | sample 1173771 | NCBI WGS metagenome assembly NNBV01 (sample SAMN07173938, study PRJNA388173) | plant metagenome | isolation source: symbiotic tissue sample KVS11 | place: Norway: Troms, Kvaloya island | reverse complement strand
TACAAGGTGCTCAGGGGTGGCGTGGGGTGGGGGAGGGGGATAAGGGGCAGGGGCCAGGGTGGGCGCCGCGCCGTCGAGCGAGGGGATGCCGTCGGTGTCGAAGCGGTGCACCGGCAAGGTGGGCTGGCGCAGCGGCCGCGTGAGGGGCCGGAAGGGGGCCAGGGCCGCGAGCAGGCGGAGCAGCGCCACCAGCCCGATCGACCACAGCGTGGTGCGCAGCACGTTGTCGGCCGACACGTTGGCGACCAGCACGTCGTGGTCCTCGCCCTGCAGCACCACGTACACATAGCCCGCCTCGCGACCGCCCATGCGCAGCGGCGCCGCGCTGAACACCTTGCGCGCGTCGGGGCTGCGCGGGTCGTCGCCGGCAATGGGCAGCGGCGCGCCGGCCAGCAGCTTGCGGATGGGTTCGAGCGAAACCCGGTCGCGCTTCAGGTGGCCGGGCGGCGCGGCCTGGGCCTCGATGCGCCCGTCGAGCCCGAGCAGGTAGACCTCCACGCTGGGGTTGACGGCCATGAGCTTGTCGAACAGGTCTTTCACCGCGTCCTGGTTCAGGCCGCCGGGCTTCATGAGCTCGGAGTTCTCGGCGATGTGCGCGGCCAGCCCGCCCGACAGGCGCTGAATGACTTCCTGCTCGTGCATGCCGTTGGAGCGCACCTGCAGCCACACCGACGCGCCGCAGCACACCAGCAGCAACACCGCGAACACGGCCGACAGGCGTCTCGACAAGGTGGCCCAGACCATCACGATGCGTCCTCCCCACTGCCGGTGGGCGAGAGCTTGTACCCCCGCCCCCACACCGTGAGAATGCGCCGCGGCTCCGCGGGGTCGGCCTCGACCTTGGTGCGCAGCCGGTTGATGTGCGTGTTCACCGTGTGCTCGTAGCCGTCGTGCTGGTAGCCCCACACCTGGTTGAGCAGGTCGAGCCGCGAGAACACCTTGCCGGGGTTGCGCGCAAAGAAGTACAGCAGGTCGAACTCGCGCGGCGTGAGCTCGATGAGCTTGCCGTCCAGGCGCACCTCGCGCGCCAGCGGCTCGATGTCCAGGTTGCCCAGCGTGAGGCTGCCCGACTCCATGCGCGCATTGCGCGCCAGCGCGTCGGTGCGCCGCAGCAGCGCCTTCACGCGCGCCACCAGCTCCAGCACCGAGAACGGCTTGGCCAGGTAGTCGTCCGCGCCCAGCTCCAGGCCCAGGATGCGGTGCACCTCGCTGGAGCGCGCGCTGATGATGATGATGGGCGTGTAGCGTGTCATGGCGCGGGCGCGGCGGCAGATCTCCAGGCCGTCCACACCCGGCAGCATCAGGTCGAGCACCAGCGCGTCCCAGTTGCCGCGCTCCAGCTCGCGCAGGCCGGCATGGCCGTCGGCGGCGTGCTGCACCTCATAGCCCTCGTCGCGCAGGTGCATGCGCAGCAGTTCGGCAATGTGGGCGTCGTCCTCGACGATCAGCACGCGTTTGGGGGTGTCCATGGGGCGCCATTGTCCTGCGATACGGCGGCGGGAGTTATCACGATTAATTGAACTTTGCGTGATGAATCGGCCAAGGGGTGCGCCCAACAATCCAGCCCATGAACAGCACAGCCACCGCCCCTCTCGCCGACACGGCCGACCCGGCCGCGGCGTCCGACAAGCGCCCCATCCACCCGCTGTGGATGCGCATCACGCATTGGCTCAATGCGCTGGCCGTGGTCGTGCTCGTCACCAGCGGCTGGCGCATCTACAACGCGGCGCCGTTCTTTCCGTTCAGCATTCCGGGGTCGATCACGCTCGGGGGCTGGCTCGGCGGCGCGCTGCAGTGGCACTTTGCGGCGATGTGGCTGCTGGTGTTCAACGGCCTCGTGTACCTGGCCGTGAACATCGCCAGCGGCCGGCTCGCCGCCAGGTTCTTCCCCATCACGCCGCGTGGCGTGGTGCACGACGCGCTGGCGGCGCTGAAGGGCAAGCTGTCCCACGCCGACCCGCGCCACTACAACAGCGTGCAGAAGCTGGCCTACCTGTTCGTGATGCTCGACCTCGTCGTCATCGTGCTGTCGGGCCTGGTGCTGTGGAAGTCGGTGCAGTTCGGCCTGCTGCGCGACCTGCTGGGCGGCTACGAGTTTGCGCGCCGCATCCACTTCTTTGCGATGGCGGCGCTGGTGGCCTTCGTGGCCGTGCACCTGGTGATGGTGGCGCTGGTGCCCCGCACGCTGCTGACCATGGTGCGCGGCGGCGCGCCCAGGAAGTAACCGAACCGCGAACGAGCCCTCATGAAAATCTTCAAAGCCCCCACCCTCACCGGCATCGACGGCGGCGCCGTGCTGCACGAAGCCCGCGCGCTGATCAGCAAGAAGCTCGACCAGCCCTCGCGCCGCGCCTTCATGCAGCGCTCGCTCACGCTGGGCGGCCTGTCGATGCTCACCGGGTGCAGCATCAGCGACAACGCCCAGGTGGAGGCGGCGCTGGGCAAGATCTCTCGCTTCAACGACAAGGTACAGGGCCTGATCTTCAGCCCGACGCAACTGGCGCCCACCTACACCGAGGCCGAAATCACCCGCCCCTTTCCCTTCAACGCCTTCTACGGCGAAGACGAGGTGCGCGAAGTGGACGAGGCCAGCTACAAGCTCGAAGTGACCGGCATGGTGGCCGACAAGCACGCCTGGACGCTGGCCGAACTGCGCGCCATGCCGCAGCACGACCAGATCACGCGGCACATCTGCGTGGAAGGCTGGAGCGCCATCGGCAAGTGGGGCGGCGTGCGCTTTGCGGATTTTCTGCGCCTCATCGGCGCGGACACCACGGCCAAGTACGTCGGCTTCAAGTGCGCGGACGACTACTACACCAGCATCGACATGCCCACCGCGCTGCACCCGCAGACGCTGCTCACGCTCACCTACGACGGCCAGCCGCTGCCGCCCAAGTACGGCTTCCCCATGAAGCTGCGCATGCCGACCAAGCTTGGCTACAAGAACCCGAAGCACATCAAGGCGATGTTCGTCACCAACACCTATTCCGGTGGCTACTGGGAAGACCAGGGCTACAACTGGTTCGGAGGGAGCTGAGGGGCTGCCACAGCCGCTCGACTGCCGAAGAAAGCGCGAGGCCGAGTTCAAGCGAACCAGGCCGATCTTGAAAAAAACTCATCAATCAACCGAAAGACTCCCAATGAACAAGCTCACCGCAACCCTGCTCGCAACCTGCATGGCCTTTGCCGGCGCCTCGGCCTTTGCCGCCGACTCGATGTCCAAGGACAGCATGGCGAAGGACTCGATGGCCAAGGACGGCATGAAGAAGGATTCGATGGCCAAGGACTCGATGGCGAAAGACGCCATGGCCAAGGACGGCATGAAGAAAGACTCCATGGCCAAGGATTCGATGGCAAAGGACTCCATGGCCAAGGACGGCATGAAGAAGGACAGCATGGGCAAGGACGAAATGAAGAAGTAAGCGCCGCACAAGACGCCGGCATTGACGGCCGGTGGATTCGGCGGCAATGTCGCATCCACCGGCACCGTCAGCACCAGCGACTTCAGTGGCGACCGCGACTGAATCGCCCTCAAAGGACAACGACACATGAAATCCCTCGCACTCACCGCCGGCGCACTGGCCGCCGCAGCCCTCGTCTGGTACGCCGTGCCCTCGTTCGCTGAACCAGCCAAACGCGTGCCCGCGCCCACGGCCGACCTGGTCGCACCAGCCGCTGCCAAGACCGAAACCGCGGTGTTCGCCGGCGGCTGCTTCTGGGGCGTGCAGGGCGTGTTCCAGCGCGTGCAGGGCGTGAGCAACGCGGTGTCCGGCTATGCCGGCGGCGACGCCAAGACGGCGCGCTACGACGAAGTGGGCTCAGGCCGCACCGGCCACGCCGAAGCCGTTCGCATCACCTACGACCCCAAGCAGGTCAGCTACGGCAAGCTGCTGCAGATCTATTTTTCGGTGGCGCACGACCCGACCGAACTGAACCGCCAGGGCCCGGACACGGGCACGCAGTACCGCTCCACCGTGTTCGCCGAGAACGCCGAGCAGGCCCGCATTGCCAAGGACTACATCGCCCAGCTCAACCAGGCCAAGACCTTCGGCAAGCCGCTGGCCACCACCATCGAAACGGCCAAGCCCTTCTATGCGGCCGAGGACTACCACCAGGACTACCTCACGCTGCACCCGAGCCAGCCCTACATCGCGATCAACGACATGCCCAAGATCGACGACCTGAAGAAGTTGTTTCCGGAGAGCTACAAGGCGCAGCCTGCGTTGGTGAAGGCGGCGAAGGCGGGCTGACCCCAAGGCCTGCCACCGGACCTGGGCGGCCCGGCAGGCGGCCTACAGCAGCTTCAGCCGCTTCGCCTGCTCGGTCAGCTCACCCCTGAAATTCGGATGCGCAATGGCAATCAGCTCCCCTGCCCTTTGCTTTGCCGACTTGCCCCGCAACTGCGCCACGCCGTATTCGGTCACCACATAGTTGATGTCGTTCTTGCTCGTGCTCACATGGGTGCCGGGCGAGAGCGACAGCACGATGCGCGAGATGGTGTCGTCCTTGGCCGTCGAGGGCAGCACGATGAAGGCCTTGCCGCCGCGCGACCGGTTAGCCGCGCGCACAAAGTCAGACTGCCCGCCGGTGCCCGAGTACGGCGCGTAGCCCAGGCTCTCGGAGCCGCACTGGCCCAGCAGGTCGATCTGCATCGTCGCGTTGATGGCGATGAGGTTGTCGTTCAGCCCCGCCAGTGCCGGGTCGTTGGTGAAGTTCACCGGGTGCATTTCCAGCGCGGGGTTGCGGTCCATGAAGCGGTAGAGCTTGCTGGAGCCCAGCGCAAAGGTGGCAATCGACTTGCCCGGCAGGTAGTTCTTGCGCCGGTTGGTGACCGCGCCGCTTTCCACCAGCGTGAGAATGCCGTCGCCGATCATCTCGGTGTGAATGCCCAGGTCTTGCTTGCCCGTGAGCTGCATGACCACCGCGTCAGGGATGCCGCCGTAGCCGATCTGCAGCGTCGAGCCGTCTTCGATCAGCTCGGCCACGTGCTTGCCGATGGCCTGCTGCACCGGGCCGATCTTCGGCAGGCCGACCTCCATGACCGGCGCGTCGCTTTCCACCAGCGCGGCAATCTGCGAAATGTGCACATGGCAGGCGCCATAGGCAAAGGGCACGTTCGGGTTCACCTCCAGCACCACCGCGCGCGCCTTGGCGATGGCGGCCATGGTGTAGTCGGCGCCCAGGCTCAGGGAGAAGTAGCCGTGCGCGTCCATCGGCGAGGCCATGCTGAAGACCACCTCGGCCGGGATCTGCCCGCGCTCGATCTGCGCCGGAATCTCGCTGAAGTAGTTCGGCAGAAAGTCGATCCAGCCCTCCTGCCCGCCCGCGCGCGTGGCGCCGCCGAAGAACAGCGCGACATGGCGCACATGGTCGACGGTCTCGGGGTCGATGTAGGCGTACTTGCGCATCGCCAGAATCTGCGCGACCTTCACGCCGAGAAAATCGCGCCGCTGCTCCGACAGCGCGGTCAGCAGCGAGGGAGGTTCGCCCACGCCGGTGGGCACGATGATCATGTCGCCGTTGCGCACCTGGCGCACGGCATCGGCGGGCGAACAGAGCTTCTGGCGGTACAGGTCCTGGGACGTCGTCATGCGGGGGTCTATGCCTCTTTGTAGTCGCCGCGGCGCGCGGCCTGGTTGCTGCGGGTGCGAAGCACCAGCGCCTGCTGCGCGACGGACACGTTGGCCGCGTCGCCCTTCCATGCGTCGAGCGCGGGCTGCTGCACCGCGCGCGAGAACGAAAAGGTCAGCGCCCACGGCATGCGCGACCTGAAGCGGATGTTCATTTCGTTCAGCCGGGCAGAGGCCAGCTGCGCCGACTGGCCGCCCGAGAGAAACGCCACGCCGGGCACCGCCGCGGGCACCGTGCGCAGCAGGCAGTTGACCGTGGCCTCGGCCACCGCTTCGACCGAATCCTGCACGGCCGCCTTTGCGGCGGGCAGCACCATGTTCGGCTTCAGCAGCATGCCTTCGAGCAGCACGCCCTGCAGGCGCAATGCAACAAAGGTCTGCTGGAGCACTTCTTCCGTGACCTCGGCGCAGCGTGCGAGCGAATGGTCGCCGTCCATCAGCACCTCGGGCTCGATGATGGGCACGATGCCGGCCTCCTGGCACAGGGCCGCATAGCGTGCGAGCGCGTGGGCGTTGACGCTGATGCAGGCGCGCGTCGGCAGGCCCTTGTCGATGGCGATCACGCCGCGCCACTTGGCAAAGCGCGCGCCCATGCCGGCGTATTCGGCCAGGCGCTCGCGCAGGCCGTCCAGGCCTTCTGTGACGGTCTCGCCGGGGTGGCCGGCCAGCGGCTTGGCGCCCATGTCGACCTTGATGCCGGGGATGATGCCCACGCCTTCCAGCGCCTTGGCAAAGGGCTGGCCGGCGTTGGTTTTCTGGCGGATGGTTTCGTCGAACAGAATCGCGCCGCTGATGCTGTCGCCCAGGCCCGGTGCGGTGACGATCAGCTCGCGCCAGTCGCGCCGCGCGGCCTCGGTCTGTGGAATGCCGAGCGCCGCAAAGCGCTTGTTGCAGGTGGCGTTGCTCTCGTCCATCGCGAGCAAGCCCTTGTCGCCGGCGACCAGCGCTTGCGCGGTCTCCATCAATGTCTGTGCAGTCATGGGTCGTGGCACCTTTCGTGCGGCCATCCTACCCCTCTCCCACCATTCCACGGCGTAGCACCGCCACCTGATCGCTGGCCGACTTGGCGCGCCATTCAATGCCGTGCGCCGGGTCTTTGCCCCGCCGATGCCAACGGGCGTTAACCTCCGCGCGGGGCACCGTCCTCAAAGGAGATCTGGATGAAGAGCAGGTCACCACAGTGTCATGGGCATCGTGTGGAAACACGGGGTTGGCTGGGCGGGCTTGCGCTTGCCGCGGCCACGGTCTTTGCGCCTTCGGCATTTGCCGAACTGGGCGGCGCCCCCACGCTGGGCACGGTCGCCCCGCAGCCGGTTCAACGACGCGCCGACGCCGCGTCGAACAAGATGGCCACCACCGAACAGGCCAGCACTGCCACGGACTGGCACACACGGGAAGCCACGCAGGCAGACGGCCTGGTCGAACGGGAGTACCTGACCGCCGACGGCAAGGTGTTCGCAGTGGCGTGGCGTGGTCCGCACCGGCCGGAGCTCTCGGTGCTGCGACCAACGCCATCGACTTCGGCCTTCCGTTCTTCTACGGCCGGCTGGTAGCGGTGCTCAACGAGGGGCAGACCGCGCTGGGCCAGCATGGGCCGTTCACCGCGCTGGCTTCGCCCTGAGGGGGGTGGACAAGGCCGCGACCGCGACCACGCCCGCACTCGCGCCGCAGTCAGGCCACGCGCACCAGATAGTCGGGGAACTGCGGCTCGGGCAGCACCGCCAGCACCTTGAGCTGCTGCTGCGTACGCTTGCGCGCGGCCTGCAGATGGGCCGTGAACGCCTCGGCGGCCGAAGCGAATTGCCGCTCGCACATCGGCTCCACGATGGCCCGGTACTCGCCGAGCACCAGCGGGCTGATCGGTTGCTCGAACATGCGCAGGAAGGTGCGATTGACGATCAGCGGCATCTGGCATTGCCGCAGGATGCCGAGCATCTTGGTGTTGGCGTGCTTCGAAAGACAGTCGCCATGAATCTGGCTTTCGATGCGCAGCAGCTCTTCGGTGCCGACCGCCGCCGGGTCGCTCAGCGCCTGGCGCAAGCCGAGCAAGAACTGCGCGTCCAGCTTCGGGCCGCTCTCCAGCAAGGCAGCCGGCGCCAGCAGCAGCAGCAGCTCGAAGTCCTGTGCAATGGCGCGCGCGGTGAGCGGCCCGGCGCGCCAGGCGGCATAGGCGCTTTTTTCGACCAGGCCACGGTCGACCAGCCGGCTCAGCACCTCGCGCAAGGCCACCCGGTTGACGTTGAAGTACGCCATGGCCCGCGCCTCGTCGATGCGAAAGTGGCCGAACACCACGGCGGCTGAAATCGACCGCTCGAACTCGCCGTGGATGCGCTCGCTTTCGGACGGAATGTAGATGGTCGCGCCCTGCGCGTCCTGCCCGAGCGAGGCTTCGTCGATGGCCAGCCGCTGCGGCTCCACCTGCTGGCCGCGCGGCGCCACCATGTAGCCGCGCCCCGGGAATTTTTGCAACAGCCCTTCTTCGTGCAAAAGATGAAAGGCCTTGCGCACCGGCACCCGGCTGGTGCCGAACACGTCGGCCACCGGCCCCTCCAGCAGGACCAGTCCGGACACGATGCGCTTGTTGACGATGGCGTGCCGCAGCCGGTTGCGGATCACTTCGTAGCGCAGCTTGCGCTCGCCCGCTTCGGTGCCGGTGGCTGGCGGCGTCATTTGCTTCTGCTCACTGTCGTGCAGTCCTGTCTCTTGTTCTCGTTGGGTTTTCAGCCGCTGCGCAGGAACTCGGTCCATTTGCGCACCAGGTAGTTGTGCTCGTCCATCACGGTGTTCCAAACGGCCACGTTGCTCATTCGCTGTGTGTAGGAACCGCCGTCGCGCACGCTGCCGCGGCGGATCAGGATATTACCGTCCGGCCCGGGGAGGTCTTCGCTGGCCGGCTCTCCCTCGTACCAGTAGCCCCATTCGGCAGCGCTCAGGTGCGCGCGCGTGCGCTGCGGGTTGGAGATGTAGAAGCCCTGGCGCGCCATGGCGGCGCCCGCCCAGCCCGAGTGCCACCAGTTCAGGTAGCGGTAGGCCGCGTCGAGCTTGGGGCCCTGCGCGCGGCGCGAAATGCCCATGCCGCCGTACCAGGCGCGGTAGCCCTCGCCGGGGCACGCGAGCCGGTAGGCCAGCCCGGCTTTCTCGTAGGCCGAGATGGCGGGCGACCAGTTGCTCTGGATGGCCACGCGGGCATCGATCATCATGCGCGCGGCATCGGCGTAGTTGCCCCAGAAGCCGCGGAACAGGCCGGCCTTTTTCTTGGCCATGAGCAGCGCAATCATCTGGTCGATTTCTTCGATCTCCAGGTTGCTGATGTCGCGGAACGTCATCTCGCCGCTCGTGCGCAGCGCCAGCACCGCGTCGAGTGCGCCGATGGCGGCATCGGCCTGCAGCGCCACGCGGCCGGTGCATTGGGGCGACACCAGCCACGACCAGCTTTCATGCGCGATGTCGAAGAGCTGCGAAACCTCGCCCGGCAGGTAGACGAAGCTGTCTGCGTTGTGCGTGAGCGGCAGCATGCTGATGCGCGTGGTGGGCGCATCGCCCACGCTGCCGTCCGCCTGCACATACAGCCGCGTCACCGGGTTGCAGCCTTGCCCGTAGCGCGAATCCGCCGCGAGGCGGCCTGTTTTGGGCAGCGCATTGACTTCGGGCCAGTGCACGAGCCGGTCCAGCTCGATGGCCTGCAGCGCGCCGGCCGGCCAGAGGTAGTCGATGCTGTGAAACCACTGGTCGTACACGTCGAAGCTGCCTTGCTCGATCACGGCCTGGCGTTGCGCGTCGAAACCGTCGAGCACTTCGAAATGAATGCGCAGCCCCAGCTCCGCCATGGCGCGCTTGCGCACCGCCTCGGTGAGCGTGACCGACGTGCCCAGCACGCGCAGCTCGGTTCTCTTCGATCCCGATGCGGGCATGGCTAGGCTTTGGCCGTGGCAAGCGCCGGGACCGAACCTTCTTGCGCATAGAAGTTTTCGAACGCCCGCCATGACGCGGTCACGGCCTCTTCAGAGAGGCCTTGCGTGATGAAGACCAGGCGGGAATGTCGGTTGTCGTCGGGCCACGCGTCGAGGTGTTCAGGCGGGTGCATCAAGTGTCCGATCCCATGCAAGACAGTGGGTTGGCCCTGCGCGAACCCTTCTGCCGCAATGCCGAGCAGCCCCTTGATGCGCAGCAGTCGGTCGCCATGACGGTGCACCAGCAGGGTCAGCCACAGGGTGAGCGTGAACCATTCTATGGGTCGCTCGAACACCATGCAGAACGCGCTGGCCTGCGTTTGCGCGAGGTGCCGCGCATGGTCACTGCCCTGTCGCGCGAGGTCGAAAGCAAGGCCCGCGTCGGACCGGGTTCGCATCGTGCCCGCGCTCACGCGTGCAATCCACCGCGCGATGTCGTCGGCAGGTTCGTGCGCGATGTCGTCGTGCCATGGCGTCGGTCCGGTCGGGGCTTCCAGCTGCGTGGCCAGCGGGTTGAGCCCTTCGAGCATCGCGCGCAACGCCGCCGCTTGCTCCGCGCTTACCAGGTCGGTCTTGCTGAGCCACAGGGTGTCGGCCGCGGCCACCTGCGCGGTCCATTCGGGGTGCAGCGCGTGCTGCTGTTCGGCGTGCACCGCGTCGACCACCGTGGAAACGAAGGCGGGCCGAAAGTGGTGGCGCAGTTGGGCGTCGCCCAGCAGCGTGGCCAGCACCGGGCCCGGCGTTGCAAGGCCGGTGGTCTCGATCACCACGCGGCGGAACGGCGGCAGCTCCCCGCGCTGGCGGCGCGAGAAGAGGCGCATGAGCGCGTCTTTCAGCTCACCCCTGATCGAGCAGCAGATGCAGCCGTTGTCGAGCAGCACGGTGTCCGCATCGATGGCACCGACCAGCAGATGGTCAAGGCCGACGTCGCCGAACTCGTTGATGAGCACAGCAGTGTCTGCTGCGCCGCTGCCCTGCAGCCAGCGCCGCAGCAGCGTGGTCTTGCCGCTGCCCAGAAAGCCGGTGAGGATGCCGACGGGCAGCACGTCGAATGCGATGTCGGTCATGGGGCCTTCATGTCGTCGGGCCAGGGCATGGCCAGCGGATCGATCGCGCGCCCCAGCAACTGCTCGGCCGCGCCCCACAGCGCGCTGAAGTCGGGCACCAGCACGCTGGCGCCCGTCGGCCCGATCAGCAGGTACGACTGGCCGTGAAAGTCGTGCAGCTCCAGCCTGAAGAGCTTCAGCAGCCGGTTGGCCCGCGCGATCTGCAGCAGGCGCTGGCGCCGCCCCTGCACGGTGCCGGCGGCCGCGTGGCTCCAGTGCGCCGCGCCTTGCAACAACCCACACATTCCACACATGGTGCATCGCCTTTCAGGGCATCACGTCGCCGGAGTTGGGCCCCAGGGTCTGGCCCACGTACAGGTTGCCACCGGGGTCTGACGCCAGCAACACCGCGGTCGGTGCCACCTCTTCGGGGCGACCGAAGCGGCCCAGCGGAAGGCTGGCTTCCTTGGCCCGCTTCCAGTCGGCGCTGATGCCGTCGACCAGCGGCGTGGCGATGGGCCCGGGCGCAATGGCATTGACCAGCACGTTGAACGGCGCCATCTCCAGCGCCAGCGACTTGGTGAAGCCGATCACGCCCGCCTTGGCGGCGGCGTAGTGGCACAGCTCCACACCGCCCTTGATGCCCAGCTGCGAGGCCACGTTGATCACCCGCCCCCAGCGCTGCGCGCTCATGTGCGGAATGGCCCTGCGCGCGCAGAGAAACACGCTGCGCAGGTCGACCCGCAGCATGTCGTCCCACATCTGCGTCGGCATGCTGGCGCACGGCGACTGGGTCAGCATGCCCGCGTTATTGACCAGGATGTCGATGCCGCCCCAGGCGTGCACGCAGGCGTCGATGGCGCGGTTGGCCACCGCTTCGTCGCTGATGTCGCCCACCGCGGTCTCCGCATGGCCGCCGGCCTCGCGGCAGCGGCGCGCCACGTCTTCCACCCGCGCGCGGTCGAGGTCGGCCAGCAACAGGCTGGCACCCGCTTGCGCATAGGCCAGCGCAATGGCGGCACCGATGCCGCTGCCCGCGCCGGTCACCACGGCGCGCCGTCCTTGCAGAAGTGTCGGGTTCATGTCGAGTTCCTTGCGTGTCAGTTGGGCCAGCGCACGGTGAGGCCGCCGTCTGCAATGACCGATTGACCGGTGATGTAGGAGGCGTCGTCGCTGGTCAAGAAGCGGATCAGCGACGCCACCTCGCGCGCCTTGCCGACCCGCCCCAGCGGAATGCCGGTGGCCGCCTGCCGCAGACCTTCGGGCCCCAGCGAGTTGACGGGGTCGAGCGACTGCGGTGTTTCGATCAGCCCGGGAATCACGCAGTTGCAGCGGATGCCGCGCGGCGACAGCTCCATCGCCACCGCGCGGCACAGACCGGTGACGCCCGCCTTTGCCGCCGAGTAGTGCACGTGGTTCTCCCACCCGTACACGCCCCCTGCGATGGACGACACCGCGACCATCGATCCGCCATCGCCCATGTGGCGGGCGGCGGCGCGAAAGGTGCGCATCACGCCGCTCAGGTCGACGTTGATCACGTCCATCCATTGCGCGTCGCTCATGGCCGTGAGCGCGGACTGGCGCAGCAGCCCGGCGTTGGCAACCGCGTGGTCGATGCGCCCGAAGCGCTCGATGGCGGCTTGCGCGAAATGTTCGACCTGCTCGGTATCGCCCACGTCCACGGCCACCATGGCGCAGCGTCCACCTGCCTCGGCCACCAGCCGTTCGGTCTGCGCCGGATCGTGCGGGTCGCCCGGAAAATAGCCGCCCACCACCGCCACGCCGGCCTGCGCGTAAGCCACCGCCAGCGCCTGGCCGATGCCGCTGGCGGCACCGGTGACCAACGCCACCCGGCCCGTTGAGGTTGTCGATGAAGTCATGTGGCGCGCCCCTTACTTCACGGACTTCGGGTCGACGTGCGGCACCAGCATCATCACCACGCCGGAAATGACGCAGGGCACCGCCCCCCAGTAGACGGCGGCCTGCACCCAGTCGGCACCGTGCGACAGCGTGTAGGTGATGCCGAAGCCCGCCGCAATGGCGCCCACCTGCCCCATGGCATTGACGAACGACCCGGCGGTTGCGCGAATGTGGCTCGGAAAACTTTCGCCGACCAGAAACAGCACCGCGGCATACGGGCCGATCAGAAAGAACAGCCCGAGCGAGTACAGCGGCACGATGCGCCAGAAGTCGCCCTGCGGCGCCTGCAGCATCATGTAGAACGCGACCCCGCCCAGCACCCAGCCGATGGCGACGGCCGTGCGCCGCCCGATGCGGTCGCCCAGCCAGCCGTGGAACATGTAGCCCAGAAAGCCGGCCAGGTTGGAAATGATCAGCACCTGCAGCGCATTGGAGAAGTCCACACCCTTGCCCGGCGTTCCGCCCGAACCGCCGAGCACCGACGTGCCCAGCACCGCGAAGATCACGATGGCGAACCAGTTCAAAAAGAAGCCCAGCGCCAGTGACAACGTCGGCCGCAGCGAGGCGCCCTTGAACATGGCCGACATGCCCGTGTGGTGCCGCGCGGCCAGGTCCACGCCCTGGGACTGCGCCAGGCGCTGCGCGTCGCCCGTGCGCCCTTCCTGCTGCAGCCTGGCGATGCGCTGGCCGGTGAGGAACTGCGGTGTTTCGACCAGCCTGCGCCCGAGCACCGCGATCACGATGGCCGGGAACATCGCGAACACGAAGGACAGCGCCCAGCCGCCGCCCGCGCCGAACCAGCGCTCGCCCAAGGGATACAGCGCCGCGACCAGCACCGCGGTCAGCACCGCCCCCACGGGCCAGCCGCCCTGCACCAGCGAGTAGATGAAGCCGCGCCGCCTGGTGGCGGCCGGGTCGGTGTGCACCAGGGAGAACAGCTCGCTCAGGTAGGTGGCGTTGATGCTCTGCTCCGCATAGCCCAGGCCGGCCAGCGAACGCACCAGAATCAGCAGCACGAAGCCCACGCCGGCCGACACGCCGATCACCCAGCCCGCGAATGCCGTCAGCCCCGAACACAGCGCCGCGCCCGCGACGGCAATGATGATGCCCTTGCGCCGGCCCAGCTTGTCCGCGATGGGGCCGATGCCGAACGCGACGATCACCGTGCCCAGCGTGACCCAGGTGTTGAGGTTGGTCTGCTGGTCGGCGGTCCATTTGAAGTGGTCGCCGAGCCGGGGCAGCAAGGTGCCGAAAAGAATGAAGTCGTACACCGCGAAGACCCAGGCGAAGAAGCACACCCAGGTGGCGTAATGGACCTGCTTCTTGGTGACGACGGGGGGTGTCCAGGCGGCTGCGGCGGGTTCGGCTGCTGCTGCCTGGCCGGCGGCTTCTGCTGCCTGGCCGGCGGCTGTTGCGGCATGCGAAGGGGTAGAGGCGTTCATGGCTGTTGTTCGCTTTCTGCGGGTGGGTGCCGTGCGCTGCGCTTGCCTCAGCCGCGCGGGCTGCGGCGCAGGAAGTCGTCGGCAATCTGGTCGCAGGTCATGAAGCGCACGCCGTCGTGGGCCTTGAAATGCTCGATGAGCCGCTCGAGCATCAGCAGCACCTGCGGCCGGCCGGACACGTCCGGATGGATCGTGATGGGGAACACCGCGTAGTCGTGCTCGCGGTAGACCCAGTCGAACTGGTCGCGCCACATCTGCTCGATGTCGCGCGGGTTCACGAAGCCGTGGCTGTTGGGCGACTTCTTGATGAACATCATGGGCGGCAGGTCGTCCAGGTACCAGTTGGCCGGAATCTCCACCAGCGAGGTTTCGGTGCCGCGCTCCAGCGGCTTCATCCATGCGTCGGGGTGCTTGCTGTAGTCGATGCGGGTCCACTTGTCGCCCACGCGCACGTAGTACGGATGAAAGTCGTTGTGCATCAGGCTGTGGTCGTACTTGATGCCCTTCTTGATGAGCAGTTCGTTGGTGATGGGGCTGAACTCCCACCACGGCGCCACATAGCCTGTGGGTGCCCTGCCCGCGAGCCGCGTGATGACGTCGATGCTCTTGTCGAGCACGGCCTCTTCCTGCTCGGGCGTCATGGCAATCGGGTTCTCGTGGCTGTAGCCGTGAATGCCCAGCTCGTGGCCCGCATCGACCACCGCCTTCATCTGATCGGGAAAGGTCTCGGCCGAGTGGCCGGGCACGAACCATGTGGTGGTCAGGCCGTACTTCTTGAACATCTTGAGCAGGCGCGGAGAACCCACCTCGCCCGCGAACATGCCGCGAGAGATGTCGTCGGGCGAATCCTCACCGCCATACGACCCGAGCCAGCCACCGACAGCGTCCACGTCGACGCCGAACGTTATGAAGATTTCCTTGGTCATGTTCATTCACTCCTTGGGGTGGGTTGGGGACAGCACTTGGTCTAGCGAAAAACCGATATGAGCCTTTGCCGGGCACCCGCCGTCATCGCGTTGTGGGTGCGGTTCAGGTTCTTCATTTCCATTTTTTGTACTTTGATATAAAAGTACATTTAAACGGAATGTAGGAGTTTTTTGTGTGCCTCATTTAGGGGTTAACCCGCACAGATCACGCAACGCACCACGCCGCATCACGCCGCGACGGGCCTCGATGCGGCGTGTTTTCGGTTGTGGAATAGCGGACGGGCTTCGGCACCCTTTGCGGTGTCGAATCGCCGCGAGCGCTCGGCTCGCAGCCCTTCGATCTGCAGCAGGAAGCTGCTAGATCACGTTCTTCTCAAGCAACGGCCGGTTCTCCAGAACGCGCGCAAAAGACAAAGGCGAAAGATCAAGACTGCGGTATTCGCCGAAGCGAATCAGCTCGGCGATACCGCGCCCCGCCGCCGGGCATTGCTGCAGCCCATGCCCCGAAAAGCCGTTGGCAAAGAACAGGTTCTCGCAGTCCGGGTGCAAGCCAAGGATCGCGTTGTGATCGAACAGGTTCATCTCGTAATACCCAGCCCATGCGCCGGTCATGCGGATGGCTTCGAAGGCGGGCACGCGTTCGGCCAATGCGGGCCAGATGAATTCGTCGAAGGCGCCGTAGTCGACTTCGAGCGGCGCGTCGTCAGGGTCCTGGTCTTCGGGCGGTGCGAAGCCGCAGATGAACTGGCGGCCTTCCGGGCGCAGCCAGATGCCCGAGGTGTCGATCACCAGCGGGCAGCCGGGCAGCGTGTCGGGGCACGAAAAGCTGAACACGCTGCGGCGGCGTCCGCGCACCGGCAGGTCGATGCTGGCCCACCCGGCCACCTTGGCCGCCCATGCGCCCGCGGCGTTGACCACCACGTCGGCAGCCAGCGTCTCGCCGTTGTCGAGCTGCACGCCGGTCACGGTGCGGCCCTCGCGCCGCAGGCCGGTCGCATGCGCCTGCACATAGCGCGCGCCCTGCGAGGCGGCCTTCTTGCGAAAGGCCTGCAGCAGGCTGTAGCCGTCGTACCAGCCCTCGCCCGAAAGGCCGAGCGACGCAAGTGCGATGCCCTCGGCGGAGATCCACGGGAAGCGCGCCTTCAGTTCGTCGGGCGCGAGCAGCGCCACGTCCACCGCGTGCGCCTTCTGCATCGCATGGTTCTCGCGCAGCACGCCCTCGCCCGCCAACGAGGCAAGGTACAGGTAGCCCGGTTCGACCAGGCCGATGTCGGGCACGTCTTGCCCCACCTTCAAGGTCTGGCCGAGGTGGCGGAAGAAGTCGATGCCGTAGAGCGACATCTGGATGTTGATGGCGGTGGAGAACTGCTGCCGGATCGAGCTGGCCGACAGCGCCGACGACGCCTGCTTGTAAGAAAAATCGCGCTCGACCACGGTGACCTCGAAGGGCTCTGCCTCCGGGCTGCGTGTCAGGAAGTAGGCGATGGCCGAGCCGATGGCCCCGCCGCCGATGATCACCACACGACGCATTGAATGCCTTCCTTGGTTGCCGCTCATGGCTGTTGCAGATGCATGTACGCCAGCTGCGCCGCCGCCAGGTCCCACAGCGCATGGCCCACGGTCTTGATCAGCACCGGCCCGCTGTGCGCCGCAGGCGATGCGGTGGCAAAGGCCTGCACGGCGGACCAGTCGATGCCTGCCTGAATCAGGTCGCCCGCCTCGGCGCGCGCACCCTGCAGCGTATCCACAAACACGGCACATCGGCGCACCAGTTCGGGCGGCACTTCGGCCATGTCGGCGCGGTAGGCACCAACGGCTATCACGGTGGCGTCCGGCCGAACGCGCGATGGCACCACGGGACCCGAAGCGTTGGTCGTGGCGACGATCACGTCGGCCTCGTCGGCGACGCTGGCCGCATCGGCGATGGCGCTGGCGTCCAGGCCCAGCGTGCGCATGTGTTGCGCGAGCAGCTCCGCATGCCGCTGCGTTCGCGCATGCACCCAGAGGCAGCGCACACCCGCGACCTCTGCAAAGGCCTCGGCATGCGCAAGCGCCTGCACGCCCGCGCCGATCAGCAACATGCGCCCCCCGACGCTGCGCCCTGCCCGTGCGGCGCCGGCCAGCGAGAGCGCCGCAGTGCGCCGTGCGGTCAGCACGTTGCCGTCCATCGCAAGCAGGCGGGTGCCGGTGGCGGCGTCCATGAGCGTGACCTCGCCCTGCACCACCGGCAGGCCGATGGCCGCGTTGTCGGCGTGCACGGTCACGGTCTTGAGCGCGGCGAAGCGCGGGTCCGCGGCCGGCATGAGCAGCAGCACGCCGCCACCGGCCAGCGGCACGGCGGTGCGCGGCGCCGCATGCGCCTCGCCGCGGCGTTCGCTCTCGAACATATGCAGCAGCGCTTCGACCAGCGCTCCGTACGGCAGCGCGGCGGCCGTCTGCGCGGCGTTCAGCGTCCGCATGTGCGCCTGGCTGTCAGGAGCCGGCCACGCGGACGCGCTTGCCGTCCTTGTAGGTGAAGACGGTGAAGTCCGGCTTCTGCAGGTTGCCCTTGGCGTCGAAGCCGATGGCGCCGGTGACGCCCTCGAACTTGACCTTGCGCATGGCCGGCAGGTAGGCCGCAGGCTCCACCGAGTTGGCCTCGCGCATGCCGGCGGCCAGCGCCATCATGGCGTCGTAGAGGTACGGCGCATAGGTCAGCACCTCCACGCCGAAGCGCGCCTTGTAGCGCTGCTCGAACTCCGCGCCCCGGGGGGTCTTTTCGATCTCCTTGCCGCCGCGCGTGCAGTACAGCAGGCCGTCGACCGCGCCGCCGCTGATCTTGGCGACTTCGTTGGTGCACAGGCCGTCGGTGCCCAGCAGCTTGGCGGTGATGCCCAGCTGCTTCATCTGCCGCGCGATGAGACCGCCCTGCGCGTCCATGCCGCCGTAGAACACCACGTCGGGCTGCTTGGCCTTGATGCTGGTGAGGATGGCCATGAAGTCGGTGGCCTTGTCGCTGCCGAACTCCTGCGCGACCACGGTGCCGCCCAGCGCCTTCACGCCGCGCGTGAACACTTCGGCGGCGCCCTGCCCGTAGGCGGTGCGGTCGTCGATCACCGCGATCTTCCTGGCCTTCAAGTCATTCACCGTGAAGCTGGCGATGGCCGCGCCCACGTCGTCGTCGCTCGCCAGGATGCGAAAGACGTTGTCGTAGCCCTGCCTGGTGAAGGTCGGGTTGGTGGCGGTCGACACGTCGGGCAGGCCCGCGCGGCTGTAGACGGCCGAGGCCGGAATGGCGGCGCCCGAATTGAAATGGCCCAGCACGCCCTTCACGCCCATGTCGGTCAGCTTGTTGGCCACCAACATGGCCTGCTTGGGGTCGGCCTGGTCGTCTTCGGACTGGAGCACGAACTTGATCTTCTTGTCGCCGATCACCAGGCCCTGCCTGTTGAGGTCTTCCACCGCGAGACGGGCGCCGTTGTCGTTGTCCTTTCCCCAGTGGGCGGCGCCCCCGGTAAGCGGGCCGGCATGGCCGATGGTGACGGTCTGCTCGGCCTGCGCGAACGCGGCGGCGGGCAGCCCGAGCATGGAGGCCAGTGCAATGCCCAGGGCAGTGCGACGGATGTGCAAGACGATCATTGAAAGCTCCCTCTTGTCGTTGGTGGTGTGCACGCAGAATAGAGTCGCGGTGGTCTGCGAAACAAACGCTAAATACTCACAACGTTGTGCGGCCCCGGAAGGAATCGATGAGAAAAGACATACCCAATCTTGGTGCGCTCCAAGCGTTCGAGGCCTCGGCGCGGCTGGGTAGTTTCACGCGCGCGGCGGCCGAGCTGGCGCTGACGCAGAGCGCGGTCGGCCGGCAGGTGGCCATGCTGGAGCAGCGCCTGGGCGTGCCGCTGTTCTCTCGGGTGCGCAGGCGCCTGACGCTCACCGACGTGGGGCGCGAATATGCGGCGCGCATCCGCCATCACCTCGACCAGATCCGCCGCGACACGCTCGAGATAAGCGCCGGCCACGAGATGGGCTTTGTGCTGGAGCTGGCCGTGGTGCCGACCTTTGCCACGCAGTGGCTCATTCCGCGGTTGCCCGATTTCAGCCGGTTGCACCCCAACATCACGGTCAATCTTTCAGCGCGCTCGCAGCCCTTCTCGTTCCAGGAAAACGCCTACGACGCGGCCATCTATTTCGGCGACCAGTTCTGGCCCCACACGCGCGGCGGGCTGATCTTTTCCGAAGGCGAGATGGTGCCGGTATGCAGCCGCGCATTTCGCGATGCCAACGGGCCGTGGGACGAAGCCGGCTTGGAGCGCTGCCGCCATGTGCATCTGAGCACGCGCGCGCACGCCTGGCGCGACTGGTATGCGCAGCAAGGTTGGGAGTACACGGTGCATGCCTCGCGCGGGCCGCGCTACGAGCTCTTCACCATGGTGGTGGCGGCCACGGCGGCGGGCATGGGCGTGGGCCTGGCGCCGCGCATTCTGGTCGAACACGAACTGCGCACCGGCGAGCTGGTGATTCCGGTGGACCGGCACCTGGACGTGCGCCAGGGCTACTACTTCGCCTACCCCGAGGGCCGGCCGGCCTCCGGGGCGCTGGAGCATTTCAAGCAGTGGGTGCTGGGGCTGACGCCTGCCTAGCCCCGTGCACGGCCGAACAGGCTCTGCGCATTTCGGCCCAGTAGCATCGAGCGATGCACATCTCTCTTGAAAGCCCCGACCAGCCCGACGTCGTGCAACTCATCGACGACCTCGACGCCTACCAGAAGCCGCTGTACCCGCCGGAGTGCCACTACGGCATCGACATTGCGGCGCTCTCGGCCCCCGACGTGCTGTTTGCCGTGGCGCGCGATGCGCAAGGCCATGCAGTCGGCTGCGGCGCCATCGTCGTGGGCCCGGCGTTCGGTGAACTCAAGCGCATGTTCGTGCGGCCCGAGAACCGAGGGCAAGGCATCGCAGCCAAGCTGCTGGCCTTTCTGGAAAGCCGGGCGCAAGCGACAGGCTGCACCAGCTTCATGCTGGAGACCGGGCCGAGCCAACCCGAAGCACTGGCCTTCTATGCCAGCGCCGGCTACCAACGTCGCGGGCCGTTCGGTGCGTATGCGCCGGACCCGTTCAGCGTCTTCATGCACAAGACGGCTGCATGAGCATTGACGCAAACGAAAGAACCAAAGCCGAACGAATGCGAGCCTTCGGCTTATGACGTTGTGCATATGCCTTCCGGCAAATCCAATTTCCGATTGAATCGAACTACATTTTTTTGTGTTGTCCGCCGGCAGAGCCTTCAGGGTGACAACATGACGGCCGTCCACAAAAACGCCAAGAACTGACAGCCGATACGAAAGACGGGCCAGCCGAGTCCGCCTTGTCTGCGCCAGGTCACATGGCCTGACCCGAGAGTTCTTCAGGGGAGTCCAGAAAGCACTGCGAACGCAGGGCTTCGGTCGACCGTGAAGAAGGGGCAGTGGTCATGAACAGATCTTTTGTCAGCGTCTGGAATGACGCGCTCGGCGCGTGGGTGGCCGCTTCGGAACACACCCGCACCCGGGGCAAGCCCCACCGTGGGGGCCGTCGGCCCCCGGCGTTGTTCGCCCTGGCGGCCGCGGCTTTCGTCGTGATGCAGGCCTGGCCCGGATCGGCGCTGGCCGACCTCATCCTGATGAGCAACACCTGCACCACGGGTGGCAACACGGTGGTGGGCCGGGTCAACCCTGGAGCGACGGCCGACGGACCTGGCGGCGTCGGTTCTCCCGCGCAAGACGGGTCGGGCTCCTATTCGGCTGTCGCGGGCTGCAACGCGAGCGGCGGAGGCATCACTGCGGCAGTGGTGTACGGCACCTTCTCCAAGGTCACGGACATCGGAGGCGCGGCCTTCGGCTTTCTCGCCACCGCTCAGCGCTGGGGTTCGTCCTTTGGCCTCGAATCGTCGGCGGGCGGCATATCGAGCATTGCCATGGGTTTTGGGGCCAACGCCTCGGCGCTGAACTCGGTCGCGATTGGCGGGGCCGGGGGGGACGGAACCACACCCCTGAGCGTGGCGAACTCCACCACGGCTTCGGGCGCCGGGGCCATTGCGATCGGCAGCAATGCGGTCAAGGGCGCGCAAGCGGCTGCGACCGACTCCATCGCCGTTGGCGGCGAGTCCAGCGTGAACGCCGCCGCGGCGGGTGGCATTGCCATCGGCCTGAGGGCGAATGTCACCGCTGGGAATGGCGTTGCTCTTGGCGTTTCCTCCAATGCGCTCTCAACCAACGACATCGCGCTCGGCTTCAGTGCCACCGCCGGTTCGGCAGCTTCCCCGACGCTCGGGAGAAATATCGCGATGGGTTCAGGCGCCAACGCCGCCGGCGGTCAAGCGACTGCAATCGGTCGGTTGACGAACGCCAGCGGACAGGGCTCTACGGCCATCGGAGGCAATTCGGTCAACGGGGCGCAAGCGGCTGGCGCCAACGGCATCGCCATTGGCGGGGAGTCTTCTGTCGCGTCCGGCGCAGACGATGGCATTGCCATTGGAAGGGGCGCCGGTGCGGCCCGTACGCTCGGCGTTGCCGTCGGGACCTTGAGCCGTGCGGGTGGCGTCAGCTCGACAGCCGTGGGCTATGCCGCCAATGCGGTCTTCGACAGCGACATCGCCATCGGGTCTCGCGCGCTCTCCAGCGGTTCCGCGGCCGGAGATTCGGCATCGGTGGCTGTCGGGCGGGATGCAAGAGCCGAAGGCCGTGGTTCAAGCGCATTTGGAACCCTGGCGAACGCTGCGGGCCTCAACGCCGTTGCACTCGGCTTGAATGCCTCGGCCGCGGGGCAACAGAGCTCGGCATTGGGACTGTTTGCAAATGCCGCCGGCAACGACGGTGTTGCCCTGGGCGTATTTTCCTCGGCGCTGGGCGATTCTTCGGTTGCCATCGGCTCCAACGCTACGGTCGCGGCGCAGACGACATGGGGCGTTGCCATCGGGAATAGCGCGCTGGTCGAAGCCGACGCCGGAATTGCCATCGGTGAAAGCGCAAAAAGCGGGGCTGTCGGACAAAACATAGCGATCGGCTCCGGCGCCAATGCCAATTCGAGCACGGCCGAGGGCGGTGCGGTGGCCATCGGGCGCGGTCAAACCGCGACCGGCAACGGTGCCGTTGCCATTGGCGACCCCAACACAGCCAACGGAGACGGGGCCATCGCATTGGGGGCCAACAGCACGGCGGCCGGAAACACCGCGGGCACCGTGGCGGCGAACGGGTCGGTGGCGGTGGGCAATTCGAACAACGCGATCGGCCAAGGCGCCGTGGCCATCGGCAATTCGAACAACGCGATCGGGCTGGGAGCCCTGGCTTTGGGCGACAGCTCGCAGGCCAACGGCGCGCGGTCCATTGCCCTGGGCAGTTCAGCCAACGCCGCCTTCTCCAGTGACATCGCCTTGGGTAGAAATGCGCTTGCTGTCGGCGATGCCAGCGGCGCGACCCCTTCGATTGCTTTTGGCGACAGTACAAGAGCGACCGGCGCCGGCG
>NNBV01001185.1_pt1 | contig 22410 bp, 30 predicted proteins | sample 1173771 | NCBI WGS metagenome assembly NNBV01 (sample SAMN07173938, study PRJNA388173) | plant metagenome | isolation source: symbiotic tissue sample KVS11 | place: Norway: Troms, Kvaloya island | reverse complement strand
GAAATGAGGGCAGCACAAGTTATGCCACGGAATTTCTCTGTTGCGGCGGGCTTGGGGGCGTGCATCGCGGCGGCGGCTTTCTTACCGCCCTGTGGCGGCGGGGGCGGCGGCGGGGGTGGCGGGGGTGGCGGCGGTTTGCCGCTGCTTCCGATCCCGGCCCCCGCGCCCACGCCGGGCCCTGCCAATGTCACCCTGAGCGGCACGGCCACCTACGAGTCGGTGCCCAATGTCAGCGGTGCCCTGGTGTACGCCGACACCTCGGTCAAGCCGGTGCGAGGCGCCTATGTCGAGGTGCTCGATGCCAGCGGCAATCAACTGGTGGTGTCCTCCACCGACGACAACGGCGCCTATGCGGTCAGCGTGCCTGGCAATACCACCGTCGTCGTGCGTGTCCGCTCCCAGTTGACGCGGCCAGGTCCGGGCGCCAGCTGGGACGTGACCGTGCGGGACAACACGCAGTCCAGCGGTATCTATTCCATGCAGTCGTCCGCGTTCTCGACGGGCACGGCGGCGTTGACGCGCGACCTGCGCGCGGCCAGCGGCTGGGGCGGCACGAGCTACACCAGCCAGCGCGTGTCCGGCCCGTTCGCCGTGATGGACACCGTCTACACCGCGATGCAGAAGGTGCTGTCGGTGGCACCGACCACGTCGTTTCCGTCGCTCAAGGTGTTCTGGAGCGTCAACAACACCCGAACCGGCGGCAGCATCGCGCAGGGCCAGATCGGCACCACCTTCTTCATTGCCCGCAGCACCGGAGCCGAAATCTATGTGCTGGGCAAGGAGGATGTCGACACCGACGAGTTCGACGCGCCCGTGATCGCGCACGAGTGGGGCCACTACTACCAGGCCTCCTTCAGCCGCGACGACTCGCAGGGCGGCGAGCATTCAACCAACGACCTGGTCGACCGGCGGCTCGCGTTCTCCGAAGGCTGGGGCAACGGCTGGTCCGGCATTGCGCTCGGGCGCAGCACCTATGTCGACTCGAGCGGACCGGGGCAACAGGACAGGATCGCGAGCCTCGACCTGTCGAAGGGGCCCACGTCCAACCCGGGGTGGTTCCGCGAGATCTCGGTCCAGTCGATCTTCTGGAACCTGAACCAGCAGGTCGGCTTCAAGCCGATTCACGACGCGATGACGAGCACGCTGTTCAAGGGCGGTGCGCCGGTCACGTCCATTCATCCGTTCACGGCGGCCTTCAATGTGGCTGCGCCCGGCAGCGCGTCGGCGCTGTCCGCCTTGCTGACGGGACAGAACATCAGCGCAGCCTCCAACGATGCCTACGGTGTGCAGGAGGGCAACAGCGGTGGCGTGCCGAGCGCGCTGCCCATGTACAAGACCGCGGTGGTCGGCGGCGGCACCACCCAGGCCTGCGTGACCAACAGCGCGGATCCCTCGCGGGCGGGCAACAAACTCGGCAGCTTCGCGTATCTGAGCTTCGTGGCGCCGCCGCCGACCAGTCGGTCCTACCAGTTCGCTGTGGCGTCGCCTGCGGGCGCCAGCCCCAGTTTCGCGATCTACCAGGGTGGCGTCGTCAGCCGCAATCCGGGCTCGGTGAACCTGGCGCCCGGCCCCTATGTACTGGCGATCAACGACCTCAACAATTCCGGCGCGAACACCTGTTTCGGTGTCGCCATCCAATAGCAGTGGGGAAGACCGCCATGAACCTCCTGAACCTACGATTCGGCGCGACGATGGCCGCGATGGCATGGCTGGCGCTTGCCGGCGTGTGCGGGCCGGCCGTTGCGGACGGCGTGCCGGCAGCCCGTGCCGCCAGGCACGCCACGGTGCCGCGCACCGACCCGATGACCGTCGCGGTCCGCAAATCCAACGATTCCGGCGTGACCATCCAATACCGTGTCGACGGCGCAGGCCGGATCGGCCGGCCGGTCTCGGTCGTGCTGGAGTTCGACGGCGTGACCGATCCCTCAGGCGCCACGGTGCGCATGACGACCGATGCCAGCCTGACCCTGACGACCAGCGCCAGCTTGCTGCTGCCGGCCGGGCAGCGCACCAGCGCCACTGCCACGGTGACGAGCAGCAGCGAGGGCCTGGCCTATCTGAATGTCTTTGTCAGGCAGAACGGCGCCATGAGCATCGTGGCCATCCCGGTGCAGACCGGCGCTGGCTCTGCGGCGATGAAGCCCTTGGGCGAGATGAAGTCTTCGCCCGAGGGTGAAAAGATCATCTCGATGCCGGCCAAGGAGCCGCTCAAAGAGTCGGTCAAAGAGCCCGCCAAGGAGCCGAAGACGCCTTCAAAGTAGCTCCGGCTACGGGCCCTGCCGCCTGCCGCGCAGGCCGAATTGCAGCGCTTGCACTGCGCCCGCATCGCGGGCTATAATCGCTGGCTCTGCCCTTGTTGCGTCCGCAAGGGTGTTGTTTGGGCAGAGATTTATCAACCTTCTTCCGTAGCCGGAGAAATCTGGCAAACGCTGTTGCCAATTGAAGTGGCAGTGGCGGAAGAGGATTTCCATTTTTGGAGAAAACATATGAGTCTGAGCAACTCCCTCGGGTTGCTGGGCCGCAAGGTGGGGATGATGCGTCTCTTCACCGATGACGGGGACGCAGTTCCTGTCACGGTGGTGGATGTGTCCAACAACCGTGTGACCCAGATCAAGTCCCAAGAGACCGATGGCTACGTCGCCCTGCAGGTGACGTTCGGTTCGCGCAAAGCATCGCGCGTGACCAAGCCCCAAGCCGGACACCTTGCCAAGGCAGGTGTCGAAGCAGGCGAAATCATCCAGGAATTCCGCGTCACCGCAGATACCGCAGGTCAGCACAAGGCTGGCGGCGTCATCGCGGCAAGCAGCGTCTTCTCGGTGGGCCAGAAGGTGGACGTGCAAGGCACTTCCATCGGCAAGGGCTTCGCAGGCACGATCAAGCGTCACAACATGAGCTCGCAACGCGCGTCGCACGGTAACAGCCGTTCGCACAACGTTCCCGGCTCGATCGGCATGGCACAAGACCCCGGTCGCGTGTTCCCCGGCAAGCGCATGACGGGCCACCTCGGCGACGTCACGCGCACGACGCAAAACCTCGACGTGTTCCGCATCGACGAAGCACGTCAACTGCTGCTCATCAAGGGCGCGATTCCGGGTTCGAAGGGTGGCTTTGTCACCGTGCGTCCCGCCATCAAGGCCAAGCCGCAAGCGGCTGAAGGAGCGAAGTAATGGAACTCGAACTCCTGAACGAACAAGGCCAGGCCGCGTCGAAGTACGACGCCCCCGAAACCGTGTTCGGCCGTGACTACAACGAAGACCTGGTTCACCAGATCGTCGTTGCATTCCAGGCCAATGCCCGCCAAGGCACGCGCGCCCAGAAGGACCGCGAGCAGGTCAAGCACTCGACCAAGAAGCCTTTCAAGCAAAAGGGAACGGGCCGCGCCCGTGCCGGTATGACGTCCTCGCCGCTGTGGCGCGGGGGTGGCCGGATTTTCCCGAACATGCCCGACGAAAACTTCTCGCAGAAGATCAACAAGAAGATGTACCGCGCCGGCATGGCCGCCATCTTCTCGCAGCTCGCTCGCGAAGGCCGTCTGGCCGTGGTCGATTCGCTGACCGTGGATTCGCCCAAGACGAAGCCGCTGGCAGCCCGTTTCAAGGCGATGAATCTCGAGTCCGTGCTCGTGATCGCCGAAGAAGTCGACGAAAACCTGTACCTTGCCTCGCGCAATCTGGTCAACATCCTCGTGGTCGAACCCCGTTACGCCGATCCGGTGTCGCTGGTTCACTACAAGAAGGTGCTGGTCACCAAGGGTGCCGTCGACAAGCTCAAGGAGATGTTCGCATGAGCCGCGTGAACCCTACCGCCGCTGAACGCAAGTTCGAAGAAGGCCGCCTGATGGCGGTGCTGGTCGCCCCGATCGTGTCCGAAAAGGCAACGATGGTCGGCGAAAAGTCGAACGCTGTCACTTTCAAGGTGCTGCAAGACGCCACCAAGCCCGAGATCAAGGCCGCTGTTGAACTGATGTTCAAGGTCGAAGTCCAGGGTGTGTCGGTGCTCAACACCAAGGGCAAGACCAAGCGCTTTGGCAAGTCCATCGGCCGCCGCGACAACGTTCGCAAGGCCTATGTGACGCTGAAGGCAGGTCAAGAGCTCAACCTCGTCGGGGAAGGCGCTTAATCATGGCCGTCATCAAGATGAAACCCACTTCGCCGGGCCAACGCGGCGCGGTGAAGATTTCGCGTGATCACCTGTACAAGGGTGCTCCTCACGCAGCCCTTCTGGAACCCCAGTTCCAGAAGGCCGGCCGTAACAACAACGGTCACATCACGATCCGTCACCGTGGCGGTGGTTCCAAGCACCACTACCGCGTTGTCGACTTCGTGCGCAACAAGGACGGCATTCCGGCCAAGGTCGAACGCATCGAGTACGACCCGAACCGCACCGCCCACATCGCTCTGGTGTGCTACGCCGACGGCGAGCGCCGCTACATCATCGCCCCGCGCGGTCTTGAAGCCGGTGCAACCCTGATGTCGGGCGCTGAAGCCCCGATTCGCGCCGGCAACACGCTGCCGATCCGCAACATCCCGGTTGGCTCGACGATCCACTGCATCGAACTGCAACCCGGCAAGGGCGCGCAGATCGCACGTTCGGCTGGCACGTCGGCAACGCTGCTGGCACGCGAAGGCGTCTACGCCCAGGTCCGCATGCGTTCGGGTGAGGTGCGTCGCATCCACATCGAATGCCGCGCAACCATCGGCGAAGTGGCCAACGAAGAACACAGCCTGCGCCAACTCGGCAAGGCAGGCGCCAAGCGCTGGAAGGGCATTCGCCCGACCGTTCGCGGCGTCGTGATGAACCCGGTCGACCACCCGCACGGTGGCGGCGAAGGCAAGACTGGCGAAGGCCGCCATCCTGTCGACCCATGGGGCAATCTGACCAAGGGCTATCGCACCCGTAACAACAAGCGCACGCAGGTCTTCATCGTGTCGCGTCGCAAGAAGTAAGGGATAGCCAATGACTCGCTCTCTCAAAAAGGGTCCTTTCGTCGATCACCATCTGGTGGCCAAGGCCGATAAGGCTGTGACGAACAAGGACAAGAAGCCGATCAAGACCTGGTCGCGCCGCTCGATGGTTCTGCCCGAATTCATCGGTCTGACCATCGCTGTGCACAACGGCAAGCAACACGTGCCCGTGTACATCACCGACCAAATGGTCGGCCACAAGCTCGGCGAATTTGCGCTCACGCGCACGTTCAAGGGGCACCCCGCGGACAAAAAAGTCCAGAAGAAGTAAGGAACGACCATGTCTGAAACACGTGCAGTCCTCCGCGGTGTCCGCCTGTCGGTCGACAAGGGCCGTCTGGTCGCGGACCTCATCCGCGGCAAGAAGGTCGATCAAGCGCTCAACGTTCTGCAGTTCACGCAGAAAAAGGCCGCTGTGATCATCAAGAAGGTGCTCGAGTCGGCAATTGCCAACGCCGAGCACAACGACGGTGCCGACATCGACGAGCTGAAGGTCAAGACCATCTACGTCGAGCAAGGTGCAACGCTCAAGCGTTTCACCGCCCGGGCCAAGGGTCGCGGCAATCGCATCAGCAAGCCCACGTGCCATGTGTACGTGACGGTCGGCAACTAAGAAGGCCTGGAAGAAATATGGGACAGAAAATCCACCCAACCGGGTTCCGCCTTGCGGTTACCCGTAACTGGTCCAGCCGCTGGTACGCAAGCGACCGCGATTTCGCGGGCATGCTGGCCGAAGACATCAAGGTGCGCGAATACCTGAAGAAGAAGCTGAAGAACGCTTCGGTCTCGCGCGTCATGATCGAACGTCCCGCCAAGAACGCACGCATCACGATCTACTCGGCACGTCCGGGCGTCGTGATCGGCAAGAAGGGCGAAGACATCGAGAACCTCAAGCGCGAGCTGGGCAAGCAGCTCGGCGTGCCGGTGGCCGTCAACATCGAAGAAGTGCGCAAGCCTGAAATCGATGCACAGCTGATCGCCGACAGCATCACGCAGCAGCTCGAAAAGCGGATCATGTTCCGCCGTGCCATGAAGCGCGCCATGCAAAACGCCATGCGTCTGGGTGCCCTGGGCATCAAGATCATGTCGTCGGGCCGCCTGAACGGCATTGAAATCGCTCGTTGCGAGTGGTACCGCGAAGGTCGCGTGCCGCTTCATACGCTGCGCGCCGACATCGACTACGGCACCTCGGAAGCCAAGACCACGTACGGCGTCATCGGCGTCAAGGTCTGGGTCTACAAGGGCGACACGCTGGGTCGTAACGACCTGCCGGCCGTCGAAACGCCGCGTCCTGAAGAAGAACGTCGTCCGCGTGGTCCCCGCCGTGATGGTCGCCCTGGCGACCGTCCGGGTGGTGACCGTCGTGGTCCCGGCCCCCGTGCCGGCGCCCGCGGCCCGATCGGTGGCAACACCGCTCCCGCCGATGGCAGCGACAAGCCCGCAGAAGCAACCGGCGGTGCCGGTGCAGACTCGAAACCCGCCGTTAAGCGCGTCCGCAAAGCCGCGCCCGCTGCAGCAGCGGACGGTGCCAAGACCGAGTAATCGGTCGCTCCCGGGCGCGAAAGCGCCTGGGGCCCTCACGGAGTAATAAAACATGCTGCAACCTGCACGCAGAAAGTTCCGCAAGGAACAAAAGGGCCGCAACACCGGCGTCGCAACCACGGGTAACTCGGTTGCGTTCGGTGATTTCGGTCTCAAATGCACCGATCGCGGCCGCCTCACGGCACGCCAGATCGAAGCCGCTCGTCGCGCGATTTCGCGTCACGTGAAGCGCGGTGGCCGGATCTGGATCCGCGTGTTCCCGGACAAGCCAATCTCTACCAAGCCCGCTGAAGTGCGGATGGGTAACGGTAAGGGCAACCCCGAGTACTACGTCGCTGAAATTCAGCCCGGCAAGATCGTGTTCGAGATCGTCGGCGTGCCCGAAGAACTCGCCCGCGAAGCGTTCCGCCTGGCCGCCGCCAAGCTTCCGCTGCGCACGACGTTCGTCGCTCGCCAGCTCGGCGCCTGAGAGGAGAACACTGATGGCAACCCGTAAGAAAAAAGAAACCGCGGCTCCGGCCAAGGTGACCAAGGCCGCAACCCTTCGCACGAAGGACATTGCCGGCCTCGAAACCGAAATCAAGAGCCTGCAGAAGGCCCATTTCGGTCTGCGCATGCAGAAGGCCACGCAACAGCTGTCGAACACCTCGACGCTGCGCGTGACGCGTCGCGACATCGCTCGCGCCAAGACCATTCTTGCTCAGAAGAGTCAAGAAACCCCCGCCGCCAAGTAAGGACTGAACATGACGGAACCTAAAAAATCCCTCAAGCGCACCTTGATTGGCAAGGTGGTCAGCGACAAGCGTGCCAAGACCGTGACCGTGCTGGTTGAGCGCCGTGTGAAGCACGAGCTCTACGGCAAGATCGTGGCCAAGACGAGCAAGTACCACGCCCATGACGAAAATGGCGTGTACAAGCTGGGCGACACCATCGAGATCACGGAAAGCCGTCCGATCTCGAAGACCAAGAACTGGGTTGTGACCCGTCTGGTCGAGAAGGCCGCCCTGGTCTAAAAGCCAAGATACCCGGCGCGATACAGCGCATGCAAAAACGGCCCACAATGTGGGCCGTTTTTCTTTTTCCGGAGCACATAGATGATCAAAGTCGGCGACACCCTTCCCTCGGCCACCTTGCAGGAGTATTCGGAAGTCGAGGGCGAAGGCTGCAGCATCGGCCCGAACGCCGTGGACGTGACCAAGGCTTCGGCCGGCAAGACCATTGCGCTGTTCGCGCTGCCCGGCGCCTTCACGCCGACCTGCTCGGCCAAGCACGTGCCGGGCTATGTGCAGCACTTCGACGACTTCAAGGCCGCCGGGGTGGACGAGATCTGGTGCGTGAGCGTGAACGACGCGTTCGTGATGGGTGCCTGGGCCCGCGACCAGAAGACCGGCACCAAGGTGCGCATGCTGGCCGACGGCAGCGCCGATTTCGCCAAGGCCACCGGGCTCACGCTCGACCTCACCAGTCGCGGCATGGGCGTGCGAAGCAACCGCTATTCGATGCTCGTGAAGGACGGCAAGGTTGCCTCGCTCAACGTCGAAGGCCCTGGCAAGTTCGAAGTCAGCGATGCTGACACGCTGCTGGCGCAAGCCCGCGGCTGAGCAGCCTAGAGATCCACCTTCAGGTAGTGGGCCCCGGCAACGGGGTTGTGATAGTAGGGCGGCACCTCCGCGAAGCCCAGGTCTTCGTAGAGCGCCCTGGCCGACTCCATGTCGTCCAGTGTGTCGAGCAGCACGCAGCCGTAGCCCGCGCTGCGTGCGGCGTCCAGCAGGGCCTCGGCCAGTTGACGGCCCAGGCCCAGCCCGCGAAAGCCGGGGCGCACGTACAGGCGCTTCATTTCCGCGGCATTGGGGTAGTCCACGTTGTCCAGCGGACGCAGTGCGCAGCATCCCGCCACATGCCCCAGCGTGCCATCGGCGCGCGTCAGCGTCGGTGCCTGGCGGCCGGCTTCTTCCTTCACGTTGACCGGATCGACCAACGCCAGCAGCAGCGTGCCGCGCGGCTCGGCGTAGTCGCCGGGCAGGGCGGCCAGCTCGCCCTCGAAATCCTGGAACGACAGGTCAATGCGCAGCGAGCTGGCGTAGTCACGGAAGATGGCGCGCGCGGCGTCGAGCTCGTGCGCCGTTTCGGGCGTGAGCAGAACGACAGCCGGCATGACCGACAGCGGCAAAGGACGGGACACGGAAAAACTCATATGCGCAAGGAAGTAACCCGACAGGCCAGGTCAGGCCCCGCGCGCAGCGCGAAAAACCTGAACGGCCCAGAGCAAGCGGGCAACGCCACCCACGGCGAGCGCCCGATCAGCGGAAGGCGCAGATTAGCAAAGTCCGGGCCTTTGCCTGCTTCGGGTTGTTGCTAGGCACCACGGGCGGCCACCGCGCAAAAACAAAAGGCGCTCTGTCCGGAGCGCCTTTCTGTTTGGAAAAACCGAAGCTCAGGCCTCGGCCAGCAGCTTTTCGATCAGCTTGTGCAGTTCGGCGAAATCGGGCTCGCCCACATAGCGTTTCACGATCTCGCCGCGCTTGTTGACCAGGTAGGTGGTGGGCGTGAGCTTCACGTCGCCCCAGGCCTGCGCCACGCTGCCGGTGTTGTCGATGGCCACCTTGAACGGCAGCTTGCGCGTTTGCGCGAAGTTGACGACATAGCTCGGCGGGTCGTAACTCATGGCCACGGCCAGCGTGTCGTAGCCCTGTGCCTTGTACTTGTCGTAGGTGGCGATGACCTTGGGCATTTCGCCCACGCAGGTCACGCAGCTCGTGGCCCAGAAGTTGACCAGGGTGACCTTGCCCTTCAGGTCGGCGGTGCTCTTTTGCGTGCCGTCGAGCAGCACGAAGGTGGAGGCCGGCGCGGCGGTGGCACCGGAGCCGAAGTACACGCCCGCGCCGGCAGCCAGTGCGAGGACGACGGAGGCAGCAGCAATGTATTTCTTCATGGCATCCGGAAGGAGAGGGGCGGCGCTAGTTTAGTTCCGCCTGCCCGATCGTGCTGGCGGCCTGCAGCTGCCCCGGAATGGCTTCCCCCGGCCCATAATCGCTCCCCCATGCCGCCGACCGTCCTCCGCCCCTGGCTCGCGCTGACCGCCGCAGCGCTGCTCGCCGCCTGCAGCCCCACCTTCAATTGGCGCGAAGTGCCCATTGCCGAGTCCGGCCTGATCGCGCTGCTGCCCTGCAAGGCCGACCGCGCCAACAGGGCCTTGCCGCTGGGCGCCGAATCGGTCCAGGTCGACATGACGGGCTGCGAGGCCGGCGGTGCCACCTTCGCCATTGCGCATGCCTCCGCCAACGGGCCGGCGCAAGCGCAGGCCTGGCTGGGCGCCTGGCGGGCCGCCACGCGCGCGCAACTGGCCGGGCCGGGCAGCACAGGAGGGCCGGATGATTCGCCCGGCGCCCAGCCCACCGAAGCCCCCGCCACCCTGCAGCGCGCCACCGCCACCCCGGCCCCGCTGAGGCTTGAAGCCCGCAAGCCCGGCGCCGCGCAGGTGCAAGTCCTCTGGTTCGCGCAGTCGCAAAAGGACGGCACCGTGGCGCTCTACCAGGCCACCGTGCTGGGCACGCCTTCGTCGAGCGAGGCCTCGCAGACTTTCTTCGAGGGACTGCGCCTGCCATGACAGCCGCAAGCCCGCGCGTTGCACGCCGCACTGTCCGTCTTTCGGGGCTGCCGCGTTGTGTCACCTATCTACCTACCCTGGGCGGCCCCGCATAATCGGCGCGTCGTCCTCTGCCTCGCATGAACAGCATCCTTCTCATCGCCCACTCACCGTTCGCACATGCGCTGCGGCAGTGCGCGCTGCATGTGTTTCCCGATTGCGAGCAGGCCATCGTCGCGCTCGACGTGTTGCCCAACGTGTCGCCCGAGGAGACCCTGGCCGCCGCGCGCATCACGCTCGAGCAGCAGTTGCGCGCGCCGCGTTCGCAGGTGCTGGTGCTGGCCGACGTGTTCGGCGCCACGCCCTGCAACGTGGCACAGAAACTCGTGGACGGCGCCCGTTCGCGGCTGGTGGCGGGGGTCAACCTCCCGATGCTGCTGCGCGCGGTCACCTACCGGCACGAGCCGCTCGAGACGCTGGTGCAGCGCGCCCTCGCGGGCGGCACCGCCGGCGTCATGCAGGTGGCGGTGGCGGCTCCCCAGAACCAGGCGAAGAGAAAGCACAGTGATCAAGAAATCCGTGACCATCAGCAATAAGCTGGGCCTGCATGCACGTGCATCGGCCAAGCTGACCAAGCTTGCCGGCAGCTTTCCCTGCGAAGTGTGGCTTTCGCGCGGAGACCGCCGCATCAATGCCAAGAGCATCATGGGCGTGATGATGCTGGCCGCGGGGCTGGGCTCCACCGTCGAGCTCGAAACCAACGGCCCGCAGGAAGAAGAAGCGATGAACGCGATCGTCCATCTCATGGACGACAAGTTCGGCGAAGGCGAATGAAATGGCCCACCCCCAAGCTTTTTCACCTCGTGTAAGCGCCAACCCCCTTGCAGGGGGCGATGCCGCTCGCCCGGCCAGGCCGGTTCGACGGCATCTCGCACGCTAGGTCATGACTTTCGCAGTCCACGGCCTTCCCGTTGCCCGTGGCATTGCCATCGGGCGTGCGGTGCTGGTGGTGTCCAGCCGCATCGACGTGGCCCACTATTTCATCAAGCCCGAAGAGATCGAGACCGAGATCGACCGTGTGCGCACCGCGCGCAACGCGGTGGCCGAAGAGCTCGTCAAGCTGCAGGCCAACGTCGCGCTGATGGGCCCGAACGACGCGCCGCACGAGCTCTCGGCCCTGCTCGAAGTGCACCAGATGCTGCTGCAGGACGAAGCCCTGAGCGGCGGCGTGAAGCACTGGATCAGCGAGCGGCTCTACAACGCCGAATGGGCGCTGACCACGCAGCTGGAAATCATCGCGCGCCAGTTCGACGAAATGGAAGACGCCTACCTGCGCGAGCGCAAGGCCGACCTCGAGCAGGTGGTCGAGCGCCTGCTGCACCGCATGAAGGGCACGGCCGCCGTGCTCGCGCCCAGCCCGCCGCGGCGCAAGCGCGCCACCACCGACGACGACAACGACGACCCCACCGCGGGCGACGGCATCGACGTGCCGCTGGTGCTCATTGCGCACGACCTGTCGCCGGCCGACATGCTGCAGTTCAAGAAGAGCGTGTTCGCCGGCTTCGTGACCGACGTGGGCGGGCGCACCTCGCACACCGCCATCGTGGCGCGCAGCATGGACATTCCGGCGGTGGTGGGCGCGCGCACCGCGAGCCAGCTGGTGCGCCAGGACGACTGGGTCATCATCGACGGCGACGCCGGCGTGGTGATCGTCGACCCGTCGCCGATCATCCTGGCCGAGTACGGCTTCAAGCAGCGCCAGGGCGACCTGGAGCGCGGCCGGCTCGCGCGGCTGCGCCACAAGCCGGCCGTCACGCTCGACGGCCAGCGCGTCGAGCTGCTCGCCAACATCGAGATGCCCGAGGACACCGTGGGCGCCGTGAAGGCCGGTGCCGTGGGCGTGGGCCTGTTCCGCAGCGAATTTCTCTTCATGGGCCGCGAGTCGTCCACGCGCCAGACCCGCCTGCCCGACGAAGAAGAGCAATACCAGGCCTACAAGCGCGCGGTGGAGGGCATGCAGGGCATGCCCGTCACCATTCGCACCATCGACGTGGGCGCCGACAAGCCGCTGGACAGCAAGTCGACCAACAAGCAGGAGCACCTGAACCCCGCGCTCGGCCTGCGCGCCATTCGCTGGAGCCTGGCCGACCCGGCCATGTTCCTCACGCAGCTGCGCGCCATTCTTCGGGCGGCGGCGCACGGCGAAATTCACCTGCTCATTCCGATGCTCGCGCACGCCAGCGAGATCCGCCAGACGCTGTCGCTGATCGACTTTGCGCGCACCGAGCTCGACCGCCGCGGCGCGGTGCATGGCGCCGTGAAGCTCGGCGCCATGATCGAAATTCCGGCGGCCGCGCTCACGCTGCGCATCTTCCTGAAGCACTTCGACTTTCTGTCGATCGGCACCAACGACCTGATTCAGTACACGCTGGCCATCGACCGTGCAGACGAGTCGGTGGCGCACCTGTACGACCCCGCGCACCCGGCGGTGCTGCGCCTGGTGGCCGACACCATCACCGAGTGCCGCCGCCAGGGCAAGGGTGTGTCGGTGTGCGGAGAAATGGCCGGCGACGTGGCCTTCACGCGCCTGCTGCTGGGCATGGGCCTGCGCAGCTTTTCGATGCACCCTTCGCGCATCCTCGCGGTCAAGCAGGAAGTGCTGCGCGCGGACACCAGCAAGCTCGAGGCATGGGCCAGGAGCGTGCTCGAATCGGACGACCCCGCCGCCGCCATGGCGCTCTGAGCCATTCGCGACACACCGAGGAACCGGCTTGGCCGGGCCTCTGGTGTTGCCCCCGGGAGGGGGTGGAGGAGCGACATGAAGTGCGCGCAGCCTGGGGGCGAGCCGAAATATAACGATACATGCCGCAACGGCGGCGAAAGGACTTGCGGGCCACCCGCAAGCACGATCAGGTCTTCTCTTCCAACCCAGAAAGAAAGGCCTGCATCATGAAGTTCGTCTCCACCTCCGTCTCCTTCACCCAGATCATCGCCATCAGCTCGTTCGCCATGCTCGCCGCCGCGGGCGCCAAGGCCGAGAGCTACGAGGGCGTGCAGCCGGCCGTGTCGGCCAAGAGCCGCGCCGACGTCAACGCCGAAGCCGTGCGCACCGCCTCGGCACCCAACCAGAACGTGGTGCGCGGCTCGCGCGGCCCCGAGACCGTGGCCGTCTCGATGGAGCGCGACCGCGTCGTCGCCGAAGCCATGCGCACCGCGGCCGCGCCCGACCAGAACGTGTCCTCCGGCTCGCGCGTGAACAGCAATGTCATCTCCACCCTGCAGAACCCCGTCGACGCGCGCGCCGCGGCCGTCAACGCCAAGAGCAGCCGGCTGTAAACGGCCCCTCGGGCCCCCGCCACCCCCCTCGCAATAAAGCGAAACACGCCGATACCCCGGCGAGAGGACCTGGCCCGGTGCGCATCGCACCATCGAGCTTCCTCCTCACAACACAACACCCAAGGACTTGATATGAAGCACTGGATCAAACGCACTCTCTTCGGTTTCGCTGGCGCCGCAATGGTGGCCGGCAGCATCGCCGGCTGCGCCGGTCAACGCCACGGCTGGGGCGCAGGCGACGGCGCCGAGTTCCGCGCGAAGATGGTCGAGCGCGTGGGCAGCAAGCTCGAGCTCGACGCCGCCCAGAAGCAAAAGCTCACCGTGCTGGCCGAGAAGCTGCAGGCGCAGCGCGAAGCCATGCGCGGTGCAGGTGGCGCAGGCGACCCGCGCTCGCAGTTCAAGGCGCTGTTCGCGGGCAACAAGCTCGACCAGGCCGGTGCCACGCGCCTGATCGACGAGAAGACCACCGCCGTGCGCAGCGGCAGCCCCGAGGTCATTGCCGCTGCCGCCGACTTCTACGACAACCTGAACGCCGCCCAGCAGCAGAAGGTGCGCGACTTCATGGACCGTGGCGGGCGCCGCTGGAGCCACCGTGGCTGACCTGCGCTCACCCTCCGGCTTTGCGCCCCTCGCGGCGCTGCGCCCACCCTTTGCCAGCGGACAACACCTGTGGGCCGGCGAAGCCGCCTCCGCGGCGGCGCGCGAACAGGCACTCGGCGCCACGGGCGGCGTGCGCACGCTGCTGCGGGCCGAAGGCGCGGTGGTGTTCGGCGTGGCGCTGGCGGCCTATGCCCAGTTTGGCGCGGGCTGGGGCGTGTTCGCGCTCTGGCTGCTGGCGCCCGACCTCTCGCTGCTGGGCTACCTAGCGGGCCCGCGCGTGGGCGCGGCGCTCTACAACGCGGCGCATTCGTACGCCGGGCCCGCGTTGCTGCTGGCGCTCGGCGTGCTCGCGGCCATGCCGTGGGCGCTGGCCGGCGGGTTGATCTGGATGACCCACATCGGGCTGGACCGCGCGCTGGGCTACGGCCTGAAATACGCGGCGGGCTTTGCCTTCACGCACCTTGGGCGCATTGGACGCATCGGGCGGGCCGACCCATGGTGAGTGCCATGCCCGTCGTGCCCAGCCACGCACGGCCACCCTCGCGTCCCGCGGCGGCCCTGACCTGGACGGTGCGATGCCACCCGGTCTGATGGTCAGCGAAGTCATCCGCCATTTCCTTGCCAGGAGGCACAATCCCGCCATGCCGCGCATCCTGTTGATCGACGACGACGAACACCTCGCCGCGCCGCTGACCACCTACTTCGCCCGCTTCGGCTGCATCCTCGAAAGCGCCGTGCGCCCGAGCGAAGGCCTCGCCAAGCTGCGGGCCGGCCAGTACGACGCGGCCATCCTCGACGTCATGCTGCCGGAGATGGACGGCTTCGAGCTGTGCCGCGAGATCCGCAAGGAAAGCGACATTCCCATCGTGATGCTCACCGCCCGCGGCGAAGTGATGGACCGCGTGGTCGGGCTCGAACTGGGCGCCGACGACTACGTGCCCAAGCCCTTCGAGCCGCGCGAACTGGTGGCGCGCGTGCAGACCATCCTGCGCCGCCAGCGCAGCGCGCCGCCGGCGGCCACCGGCACGCAGCAGCGCGTGTTCGACGGCCTGTCCATCGACCTCGATCGGCGCCAGGTGCTGCGCCACGGCGAGCGCGTGGAACTCACCGGCACCGAGTTCGAACTGCTCGCGCTGCTGGCGGCCGAGCCCGGCAAGGTGTTCAGCCGCGACGACATCCTCAACCGCCTGCGCGGCCACGAGGCCGAGCTCTACACGCGCGCGGTCGACATCGTGGTGAGCCGCCTGCGCAAGAAGCTGGAGCCGCTGGACTGCATCAAGACGCTGCGCAACGCCGGTTATGCGCTGGCCGTGGCGCGCAGCGAGCCCGCATGAGCGTCGACCGGGCGGACCACCGCACCGTCATGCGCGAGATGCGCCGTCGCATGGCGTGCCATGACGACGTGTCGCGCGAAGAGTGGCGCACCCAGTGGCATGCGCGCTGGAACGAAAAAGTGCAGGGCAAGCGCCGCTGGCGCCGCTCGCTTCGCGTGCGGCTGGTGCTGATGTTCGTGGTGCTCGCGCTGGTGATGGCGGCGGTGTTCATGGGCGGCATGAAGAAGTCGTTCTCCACCGGCTGGGCCGAGGCCGCCAAGCCGATGCTGACCGACTACACCGACCGCCTGGTCGCCGAAATCGGCACGCCGCCCGACGTGGCGCGCGCGCAGGCGCTGGTGGCCCGGCTGCCCATCACCATTCGCATCGTCGGCCCCACTGTCAACTGGGACTCCAACCCCGGCGGCGCCAACAGCCCCGGCGGCTGGATGCACGACCGCGACGAACTGATGGGCAACGACAAGTGGTTCATTCGCTCCACTGCTGACGGTCACCGCGTGGTCTTCGGCTGGGCGCCCAAGCTCTGGCAGCTGGCGCCGCGCGTCATCGGCTGGGCCACGCTGGGCGTGCTGCTGTCGTGCGTGCTGCTGGCCTATGGCTATGTGAGCCGGCTGCTGCGCCCGCTGATCGACATTCGCGAAGGCGCGCAGCGCTTCGGCCGCGGCGAGTTCACGCAGCCCATTCCCGTGCGCCGCAACGACGACCTGGGCGACCTCGCGCAGCGCATCAACACCATGGCCGACGACATCCAGGCCATGCTCGACGCCAAGCGCGGCCTGCTGCTGGCGCTGAGCCACGAGCTGCGCTCGCCGCTCACGCGCGCCCGGCTCAATGCCGAGCTGCTGCCGGCCACGCCCGACGGCCAGGCCGAGCGCGAGGCGCTGCTGCGCGACCTGAACGTGATGCGCGACCTCATCAGCGACCTGCTCGAAAGCGAGCGCCTCGCCAGCCCGCACGTGGCGCTGCTGCGCGAGCCGGTCGACCTGGCCGTGCTGATCCGCGAGGCCGTGGCCGAGATGCCCGATGCACGGCATGTGCACCTCGACCTGGCCGAGGGCCTGCCGCCGCATGCCGTGGACCGCATGCGCGTGCGGCTGCTGGTGCGCAACCTGCTCGACAACGCGCTGCGCTACAGCGCCGACGCGCCGCGCCCGCCCTGCGTGTCGCTGCGCGCCGTGCTCGACGGGCGCAAGCAGGGCGTGGAGATCGAGGTGCGCGACCACGGCCCCGGCGTGGACGAGGCGCAGCTCGATCGGCTCACCGAGCCCTTCTACCGCACCGACGGCGCCCGCGCGCGCGCCACCGGCGGCGTGGGCCTGGGCATGTACCTGTGCCGGCTGATCGCCGAGGCGCACGGCGGCGAACTGACGGTGCGCAACGCGCAGCCGGGGCTGCAGATCATCGTGCGGATGGCCTGAAAGGTCGGGTGAAGCGCGGCTGCGGAGGTGGCACTGCTGAGGGAACTTCAGAGGGAACTGCAGAGGAGGTGCGCTGTCGCCTGCGCTACCAGCCGGGCCGGGGGCCACGGCTACGATGCGCCTCCCAGCCAGCGTCGGTCAATCAAGGAGACACCATGAGCAGCCCCCTCACCAACCACCAAGTCCGCCTCGCCAAGCGCCCCGAAGGCGCGGCCACGCGCGAGAACTGGAAGTTCACCACCGAGCCCGTCGGCGAGCCGGCCGAAGGCGGCGTGCTGGTGAAGACCTTGTCGCTGTCGCTCGACCCCGCCATGCGCGGCTGGCTCAACGACGCCAGGAGCTACATCCCGCCCGTGGGCATCGACGAGGTGATGCGCGCCGGCGGCGTCGGCCGCGTCGTGGCCTCGAAGAACCCGCAGTTCGCGGTGGGCGACACGGTGTACGGCACGCTGGGCGTGCAGGAATACATCGTCGTCGCGCAAGAAGAGCTGAAGCGCAACGGCCTCGTGAAGATAGACCTGAACGTCGGCAGCATCACCCAGTGGCTCAACGTGCTGGGCATGCCCGGCATGACCGGCTACTTCGGCCTGATGGACGTGGGCCAGCCCCAGGCCGGCGAAACCGTGGTGGTCTCCGGCGCGGCCGGCGCCGTGGGCCAGACCGTGGGCCAGCTCGCCAAGATCAAGGGCTGCCGCGTGGTCGGCATTGCCGGCGGCGCCGCCAAGTGCGAGTGGGTGGTGAAGGAGCTGGGCTTCGACGCCTGCATCGACTACAAGGCCGGCGAGGGCGCGGTGCGCGCGGGCCTGAAAGAGCACTGCCCCAAGGGCGTGGACGTGTACTTCGACAACGTCGGCGGCGAAATTCTCGACCACGTGCTGGCCAAGCTCGCGCGCAAGGCCCGCATCATCATCTGCGGCGCCATCAGCCAGTACAACAACGCCAACAGCATGCCCGCCGCGGGCCCGAGGAACTACCTGAGCCTGCTGGTGAACCGCGCGCGCATGGAAGGCATCGTGGTGTTCGACTACGCCGACCGCTACCCCATCGCCATTGCCGAGATGGCCGGCTATTTGAAGGACGGCCGCATGAAGAGCAAGGAAGACATCGTGAAGGGTCTGGAGACTTTCCCCGAGTCGCTCAACAAGCTGTTTGCCGGGGAAAACTTCGGCAAGCTGGTGCTGGAGGTGGCGCCGAGTTGATGGCCGCGTGAGACTCTGCGGCGGCCCGAGGCCCTAGGCCCTAGGGCCGTGGCCAGCGCCTGGCCGTGTGTGTACGCATTGAAACAGTGAGCGTGAATTTCACACACGAACGGGCCTTCATTGCGTCGCTTGGCGAGTTCCGGGTTTTTGCGCCGTTAGCCTCGACCCCCTCATAAATCAAGCGGGGAAAGAGGAATGAACAAGAGTCTTTTTGTGGCGAGCGTCGCAGTGTTGGCCTTGTCCGGATGCGCCAGCATCTTCAATGGCAAGACGCAGCAGGTCACGCTGAGCAGCGTGCCGGACGGCGCCATGGCGGTGGTCACGAACGGTGCCGGCGACAAGGTCCACACCGGCACCACACCGGTAACGCTCACGCTCAACCGGGGCGCGGGCTACTTCAAGTCGGAGAGCTACACCATCGTGCTGACCAAGGCCGGCTTTGCGCCGAAGGAGCTCAAGCTCACGTCCACGGTCAGCGGCTGGTTCATCGGCAACATCCTGTTCGGCGGCCTCATCGGCATGTTGGCGGTCGATCCGGTGACCGGCGCGATGTATGTCTTTCCCGCGTCGGTCAGCGGCACGCTGGAGTCACAGGCGGCCAAGACCTCGGCGGCCGAAGGCGGCCTGACCATCGTGTCGACCGAAACGCTTACCGCCGAGCAGATGAAGCTGGCACGCCCGCTGCAGCCTGCATCGGTCCTGCAGTAACCGCTTCGACCCCATGACCCCTGCTCGTGGAGCCGCACCGGCGGTGGCGATGCGAGCAGCTGGTTCGACACCTTCTCTTGAACCGGCGTTGAACAGGAATGATGGGCGCTCTTCGAGTAAGGTCGCGGTGCCGCTTTCAGGCGGCGCCTCAGACATCACTCAGACCCACTTTCTTGCCATGCCCGTGCTACTGATCATCGACATGCAGATCGGAATGACTTGGCCAGAGTCCGGCATCCGGAACAACCCGCAGGCTGAATCGATCATTGCAGGGCTCCTCGCCGCTTGGCGTGCGAAAGGCGCACCCGTCGTCCATGTACGGCATATCTCTCGAACTGCCGGATCGCCTTTCTGGCCGGGTCAGCCGGGCGTGGAGTTTCAACCCGAACTCAGTCCGCTTGCGCACGAGCATGTCGTCGAAAAGAACGTGCCAGACGCCTTCATCCACTCGGGGCTCGAGCGTTGGTTGCATGCGCGTGCACTCGACTCGTTGGTCATCGTTGGCGTGAGCACCAACAACTCGGTCGAAGCCACGGCTCGCACGGCCGGTAACCTGGGCTTTCGCACCTACGTGGTCTGCGACGGTACCTTTGCGTTCGAGAAGACCGACTTCCATGGCATTGCGCGATCAGCCGACGATGTTCATGCCATGGCGCTGGCCAATCTTCACGGCGAGTACGCGACCGTCATCGGTTCTGGCGAAGCAGGCAACCTCGACTGATCCGAAGATTGTTCGAGCAAGGCTCCCCCGATAGCTCAGCTCCCCACCTTGTTGGGGTCGCGCCAGGCCCGCTCGAACGGCAACCGCCACGCGTGCGGCGCAATCAGCTGATGCACCGGCTTGGGCCCCCATGACCCCTGCTCGTAGAGCCGCACCGGCGGCGGCGATTCGAGCAACTGGGTCGACACCTCCCACAGCCGCTCGATGCCTTCGGCCGTGGTGAACAGCGTGCGGTCCCCGCGCATCGCATCGAGGATGAGGCGCTCGTAGGCCTCGAGCACCTCGCCGGCCAGGCCGGTGTCGCGCATCGCGAACTGCAGGCTCAGCTTGTCCAGCCGCATGCCGGGGCCGGGGCGCTTGCCGTAGAACGACAGCGACATCTTCGACGCGTCCGCCAGGTCGAAGGTCAGGTGGTCGGGCCCCTGCGCGCCCACGCCAGAGCCCGGCGGAAACATGCTCTTGGGCGGCTCGCGGAACGCAATGGAAATGATGCGCTGGCCCTCGGCCATGCGCTTGCCGGTGCGCAGGTAGAAGGGCACGCCGGCCCAGCGCCAGTTGTCGATGTGGCACTTCAGCGCAATGAAGGTCTCGGTGTCCGAGTCGGGGTCGACGCCTTGCTCGCCCCGGTAGCCGCTGTACTGGCCGCGCACCACGTCGGCGGGGCTGATCGGCTCCATGCTGCGAAACACCTTGTTCTTTTCTTCGCTGATGGGCGCGGGCTCCAGCGCGGTGGGCGGCTCCATGGCCATGAACGCCAGAATCTGGAACAGGTGCGTGACCACCATGTCGCGGTAGGCGCCGGTCTGCTCGTAGAAGCCGGCGCGCTTGCCCAAGCCCAGCGTCTCGGGCACGTCGATCTGCACGTGGTCGATGAAGTTGCGGTTCCAGATGGGCTCGAACAGCCCGTTGGCGAAGCGAAACGCCAGGATGTTCTGCGCTGGCTCCTTGCCCAGGAAGTGGTCGATGCGAAAGATCTGCGCTTCCTGAAACACCTCGTGCAGCTTGCTGTTGAGCGCGACGGCGCTGGCCAGGTCGGTGCCGAAGGGCTTCTCCATGACGATGCGCGAGCGCTCCACCAACCCGGCCTCGCCCAGCGTGCGCACCACGGTCAGCGCCGCGCTGGGCGGCACGCTCAGGTAGTGCAGGCGCTGGCATTCGGTGCCCAGCGAAGCCTCGGCCCGGTCGACCGCGGCGCGCAACGCGGCGGCACCGGCCGACAGCGGCACGTAGTCGAGGGTGGCGGCAAAGGCGTCCCAGTCGGCGGGGCTGGTCTTGCGGCTGCCGAACTCGTCGAGCGCGGAGCGGGCCGAGGCGCGAAAGCCCTCTACGTCGAGCTCGTCGAGCGACACGCCGATGATGCGGCAGCCCGGAATGAAGCCGGCGCTGCACAGGTGGAACAGCCCCGGCAGCAGCTTGCGCCGGGCCAGGTCGCCGGTGGCGCCGACCAGCACCACCACCTGCGGAAAACGCGGGCCGACACCGGGAGGGATCTTCGCCATGGGGTCACCTTGGAGCTGTTGTGCCCAAGGCCTAGCGATTTCGGTGCCAGCCCGGGAGATCAGTCGGTCGCCGGGCGCAGGGGCACGTCGCCCAGCGCCTCGTCGTCGCGCAGGCCGTGCGCGGCCTTCAGCAGTTCGATCGACAGGCCGTCGCTCTGGCCGGCAAAGCCCTTGGCCACGCCTTCGAGCACGGTGGACAGGCCGATTTCGCCGTCGGCGCGCGCGTCCATGCTCACGTTCAGCACCCGGGCCGCCATCTGGCGGTAGGTGACGGCGCCCGCGCTGTCCAGCGCGGCCACCAGGTCCAAATACAGCGCCAGGTTCAGGTCGAACACCAGCTTGGGGGTGATTTCGAAATCCTCGTTCTTGTTCTTGTTGTCCATGGGTGTGCTCCTTTTTTCTGAGCCTCGACTCTAGCCAGAAAACAGGGGGCTGACCCGTCGGACACAGCCTGATTCAGTCGCGCCGCGCGCGCGTGCCCAGCAGCGCCGCCGAGATGATGAGCCCGGCCGAGAGCACGATGGTCCAGGTCAGTGGCCGGCCGGTGACCAGCAGCAACAGCGCGGTCGAGCCCAGCGGCGTGAGGTAGCTCAGGATGCCGATCTGGCGCGCGTCGCCACGCTTGAGCGCCATGTCCCACACGAAGAAGGCCGCGCCCAGCGGGCCCAGGCCGCACAGCACCAGCAGCAGCCAGTCGCGGCCCGACAGCGCGACCGAAGGTTCGAGCAGCACATGGCAGGCCAGCGACAGCACGCCCGACACCAGCCCGAACAGGCCGATGGCCGAGGTCGGGAAGGCCGCGACGCGTTTGGTTCCGAGCGAGTAGCTGGCCCAGACGAAGGCCGAGGCCAGGGCCGGCAGAAAGCCCCAGTAGCCCGTGGCCGTGCCGCTCTGGGCGGTGCCACCGCTGGCGCCCAGAATCGCAGCGGCCGCGCCCGCGAACCCCAGCAGCCCCGCCACGATGTGCAGCGGGCGCAGCCCCACGCCCGGCAGCACCACCGGCGCCAGCACCACCATGAGCAGCGGCCACAGGTAGTTGACCAGGTTGGCCTCCACCGGCGGCGCGTAGCGCAGCGCGATGAACAGCAGAAAGTGATAGCCGAACAGGCCGTAGATGCCCAGCGCCAGCGTGCCCGGTGGCACCTGCCAGGCGCGGCGATCGCGCAGCACCAGCGGCCAGCTCGGCACGCTGCCGATGATGAGCGCCAGCCCGGTGAGCAGGAACGGCGGCAGGTGCGACAGGGCCGTGCCGAGCGAGGCAAGGGTGGTCCAGAGCGCGATGGCGAGCAGGGCGTAGACGGTCGAGGACATGGGCCGCGAGGCTACGCGATCCGGTCGTCGCGCAATGACGTTGCGTCGTCGCGCAACGACGGTGTGGGGTTTGCTCCTTCCCCCTCTGGGGGAAGGCTGGGATGGGGGCAGGCCTTCGATCAGGCGCTGCGCTTTTTCTGAGGCCGTTGGCGCGCTCTCCCCCTCCCCCTCCCCCCCCCCGCGCGTGGTGTG
>NNBV01001012.1_pt1 | contig 22411 bp, 17 predicted proteins | sample 1173771 | NCBI WGS metagenome assembly NNBV01 (sample SAMN07173938, study PRJNA388173) | plant metagenome | isolation source: symbiotic tissue sample KVS11 | place: Norway: Troms, Kvaloya island | reverse complement strand
CCCGCCCTCTTCGCCCTTTCCCCTGGCGCGGTTCAGCCCGCTTGCGATATCACCGTGCGCTCGACCAGCCGGTCGTCGCCCAGCACGATCATCGCGAACAGCATTTCTTCCAGCGTGTTCGCCAGCTTCGTCTTGCGCGCCAGCAAGGGCGTGGCCGCGGGGTTGAGCACCAGAAAGTCGGCCTCGCAGCCCGGCTGCAGGTTGCCGACCACGCCGTCGAGACCCAGCGCGCGCGCCGCGCCGCCGGTGTGGCGCCACCAGAGCTCCGAAGGCGCGATGCTCAGGCCGGTCTTGGTCTGGCCCTCGCGGCCCACGTAGTACGCGGCCATCATGGTGTGGAACGGGCTGAAGCTGGTGCCGCCGCCCACGTCGCTGGCCAGCCCGTAGGGGTAGCCCAGGCGGTCGGCCGCGCCGAAGTCGAAGAAGCCGCTGCCCAGGAACAGGTTGCTGGTCGGGCTGACGGCGGCCGCCGTTTGGGTGTCGCGCAGCAGCGCACGGTCGGTGTCGTCCAGGTAGATGCAGTGCGCGTACACGGCGCGCTCGCGCATCAGCCCGAAACCGGCGTACACGTCGAGATAGGAGCGCGACTGCGGGTAGAGCTCGCGCACCCACGCCACCTCGTCGCGGTTCTCCGCCACGTGCGACTGGACCCAGGTGTCCGCGTACTTTGCGGCCAGCTCGCCCGCGCCGCGCATCTGTGCGTCGGTACTCGCGGGCGCAAAGCGTGGCGTGATGGCATAGCCCAGCCGGTCCACGTTGTGCCACTTGCGAATGAGCGCCTCGGTGTCGACGAGGCTTTGCTCGGTCTGGTCGCGCACGCCGTCGGGCGAGTTGCGGTCTTGCAGCACCTTGCCGGTGATCATGCGCAGGCCCCGGCGCTGCGCGCCTTCGAAGAAGGCATCGACCGAAGCCACATGCGAGGTTGCGAAGGTCAGCGCGGTGGTGACGCCGTTGCGCAGCAACTCGTCGAAGAACACGTCCGCCACTTCGTTCGAGTGCGCGGGGTCGGCGAATTTGGCTTCCGCCGGGAAGGTGTAGTTCTCGAGCCAGGGCAGCAGCCCCGGCGAAGGCGAACCGATGATGTCGGTCTGCGGAAAGTGAATGTGCATGTCCACGAAGCCCGGCGCGAGGATGCGCCCCGGCAGGTGGGTCACTTCAGCGTCGGCGTGGCGCGGCGCCAAGGCGGCATGGCTGCCGGCGTCCAGCACGCGCTGGCGGCCAGTGCTGTCGGGGGCGATCACCAGCAGGCCGTCTTCGTCGAAAACGGGCTGGCCGGCGGCGTCGAATCGCAGGAGGGAGGCGCGGTAGGCTTTTTTCATCGTGGATGCGGAGGGTAATGCAGCCCTGCCGCAGCGAAATTCCCTTGCGCGTATGAGTGCTATATGGACGCGGAACCGTGAGGCCGACGCAATTGAGAAAAGTTCTTGTTTGCTTGGCATGCAGCCTGGGTCTGCTGTTAATTCCGCAGGCATTGAATTGGTGGCAGACCCGATATACCCACCAAATGGGTATTTATTGTTTTACCTATTTGATGGGTAATTTGACAAATACCCATCAAATCGCTAAATTCTGAAATACCCAATTCATTGGTATTTCAATGCAGCAAGTTCTTTCGGTCCCGTCACAGCTCGGTGTGCTGCTCAAGGCCGCGCGCAAGGAAGCAGGCATCTCGCAGGTGAAGCTCGCTGCACGGCTCGGCATCAGCCAGAGCCGCATGTCGCACATGGAGCTCAACCCCGGTTCGGTGAGCCTGGAGCAATTGCTGGCCATCTTCGGTGTGCTGGGCCTGGAGATGCTGGTCGGCTCCAAGAACCCGACGCAGCGTTCGAGCGCGCATACGCCGTACGGGGAGCACCCGAGTCCCAGGCATGTCGCCAATGAACCACCTGCTTCGGAGTGGTGAGCATGGCGCGTACCCCCCCTGTTCCGGCGCTGGCCATCTGGGCCAACGGCCAACGTGTCGGCACCTGGCGCATACCCGAGCGCGGCGCGGACGAGTTGCGCTACGACGACGCCTGGGTCGGTTCGGCCGCGGGCCGCCCGCTCTCGCTGTCGTTGCCGCTGGTCGGCGGCTTCACCCACAAGGGCGCGGTCGTCCAGAACTATTTCGACAACCTGCTGCCTGACAGCCTGCCCATTCGCGAGCGCATCGCGAGCCGCTTTCGCACGCGCACCACACAGCCGTTCGACCTGCTGCAGGCCATCGGCCGCGATTGCGTGGGCGCGATCCAGTTGCTGGGCGAGGACGACGTCCCGGCGAGTGTCGAGCGTATCGAGGGCGAGCCGATGCGCGAAGCCGACGTCGAGAAGCTGCTGCGGCAAACCGTCGACCCTGGCAGGTTCGCGCAGGCTTCGGCACCCGAAGACGAACTGCGCATCTCCCTGGCCGGCGCCCAGGAAAAAACCGCGCTGCTGTGGCACGAGGGTCAGTGGGTGCGCCCGCACGGCGCGACGCCCACCACGCACATCCTGAAGTTGCCGCTGGGCCTGGTCGGCCATCGCCAGGCCGACTTCTCGACCTCGGTGGAGAACGAGTGGCTCTGCCTGAACATCCTTCAGGAATACGGTATTTCCGTGCCACGCACGGCCATGCTGAAGTTCGGCGCGCAAAAGGTGCTGGCCGTGGAGCGCTTCGACCGCCGGCTGCATTCGTCGGGCAAGTGGTGGCTGCGCCTGCCGCAGGAAGACTTCTGCCAGGCGCTGGGCAAGCCGTCGCACCTGAAATACGAAGCCGACGGCGGACCGGGCATGACCGACCTGGCGGACGTGCTTCGCAGCTCGGCCAATGCGCAGGAAGACCTGGCCACGTTGCTGGCCGTGCAGCTTCTCTTCTGGATGCTCGGCGCGCCCGACGGACATGCGAAGAACTTCAGCATCGCCTGGCTCCCGATGGGCCGCTACAGGCTGACGCCCATCTACGACGTGATGTCCATCTGGCCCGTGGAGGGCAAGGGGCCCAACCAGTTTTCCCGGCACGAGGCCAAACTGGCCATGGCGCTGATCGGCAAGAGCAAGCACTACCCTTTCAAGACCATCCAGCGGCGCCATTTCAATGCCATGGCGCACAAGTGCCACTACGGCCCCGACGCAGAGGACATCATTCAGCGCGTGCTTGACGCCACGCCGGGCGTGATCGATCGAATGGGCGCGCGCTTGCCGCCGCACTTTCCGGCCGCGGTGTCCGACACGATTCTGGAAGGGCTCGCGCGCTGCGCCAAGGTGCTGGCAGGCATGCCTGCTTTCTAGGCCCACCCCTACCTGATCGCCGATGCCGTTGGGCGCTCAGCGTGTCACACGCCCCCGCACCCCTTCGGCCAGCCAGTTCATCTTCAGGATCTGCTCGTCGGTCAGTTGCGCGCCCTTGACGATGACCACGCGGCCTTCGTTGTCGCGCACATCGCCCGCCACCGCGCGAAACGGCTGCAGCTTGCCTGTGGCGATGTCTTGCTGCCGCGCGAGCACCTCGTCCTGCACGGCCTTGGGAACCCGGGTGCCAAAGTCGCCGACGCGGATCATTCCTTCCTTCACGCCGCCCCAGAGGTTGCCGCTTTTCCAGCTGCCGTCGAGCACCGCCTTGGCGCGCTGCGTGTAGTAGCCGCCCCACTGATGGGTGACCGCGACAAGCTGCGCGTCGGGCGCGATCTTGCGCATGTCGGAGTGGTAGGCGATGGCCATCTTGCCGCGCTCCTGCGCGGCCGACATCACCGCCGTGGAGCCGGTGTGGAAGGCGACCACGTCGGCGTCCTGGTTGAACAGGGCCATGGCCGCGTCACGCTCCTTCGGCGGATCGAACCAGGCGTTGAGCCACACCACGTGCACCTGGGCCTTCGGGTTCACCGAGCGCATGCCCAGCGTGAAGGCGTTGATGCCCTGCAGCACCTCGGGAATCGGAAAGCCCGCGACATAGCCCGCAATGTTCGTCTTCGTCATGCGGCCCCCCGCGATGCCGGCGAGGTAGCGTCCCTCGTAGTAGCGTGCGTTGGCCGTCGCCACGTTGGGCGCGGTCTTGTAGCCGGTGATCGATTCGAACTTGACCTCGGGGAAGTCCTTGGCCACTTTCAGCGTCGGCTCCATGTAGCCGAAGCTCGGCGTGAAGATCAGCGAATGGCCTTGCCGCGCAAGGTCTCGGATCACGCGCTCGGCATCGGCGCCCTCGGCCACGTTCTCGACGTAGGTGGTTTTGACCTTGTCGCCCAACGCGGCTGCGACGGCCTGGCGGCCCTCTTCATGCTGGCGCACCCAGCCGGCGTCGGTGACGGGCGTGACATAGACGAAGCCGATCTTCAGCGGCGGCGGTGTCTGCGCATGAGCAGACGATAAAAAGCAAGCGGCAACACACGCCAGAACGGCGCGGCCCACGAGGTTTTTGTACATGGTGTTCCTCTACATGGCCCCAGAAAAAACAAGACCCGCAACCGGCTGGGACGACCTGATGCGGGGGCGTGATTTTATGCGGCGGGCGGCAGCGAGACTTTCTGCCGGCTCTTGCCTTCAAGCACCGACACGGCTGAACGCCTTGCGCCCCGCGTCCAGCACGATTCCACCGGCTGCGGCAACCAGCGCCCTACCGCGGCGCTGCCATGCGCGTAGCGGATGCCTGGATCTCTTCCACCGTCACTGTCATCTCGCCCATTTCCAGCGGCCCGTAGTTCGACAGAAAGGCCACGTCCGCCGCATCGCGGCCGTAGGCCACCACGATGCGACCGCCGCGCGGCTGGTCTTGCGTGGCGTCGAACGTGTACCAGCGCCCGCCGACGAAAGCCTCGAACCAAGCGTGCATGTCCATCGGGTCGAGCCCATGCAGAAAGCCGACCACCAGCCGGGCCGGAATGTGAAGCGCACGGCACAGCCCGACGCCCACATGCGAGAAATCGCGGCACACACCCGCACCGTCGTTCAGCGTGTCCAGGGCGTCGGTGGAGCCGTCGCTCACGCCGTATTTGTATTCGAGGTTGGTGTGAATCCAACTGCGGATGGCCTCGACCTGTGCGTAGCCGGGCGTGGCATCACCCGCAATTTGTTCGGCGCGCTCGCCCATCTTGTCGGACGGGCAATAGCGGCTTTGCAGCAGGTACTGCAGCGCGTCGAACGGCAGGTCTTCGACCGGCACCGCCGCGGCGCTGGGCTCCACCGCAATGGCGGCCTCGGCCTCCATGATCATCTCGACCTCGATGCGCATCGTGCCCTGCGGAATCTTCAGGCGCTGGCACAGGTTGCCGAAGCTGTCGACGTATTCGGTGGTGGGCACCCAGGGGTGCAGTTCATAGCGTTCGCTGACCATCCACTGGGCCTCGCCGCTGCGGGGCCGCAGCATGGCGACCACGGGGCAGTCGCTGGGGGCGGTCACTGTCATCTGACATGTCGCGTGGAGCCTCATGGGCATGTCCTTGCTGGTTGAAACATGGAAAAAGAATGGGCCTGCCGCTTCATTGCGAGCAGGCCCTGCGCGCCTCAATAACCCGTCAAGCCTTCGGCGGATCGTTCTCGCGATCGAAGTGGCGGGGCCCGCCCACCGCCGTGATGAACGCCGCAATGGCTTCATCGGCTCCGGCTGCAGCAGCAAGGATCAGGCCCGGGTCCGCCGCGCCGTCCGGCAGCGTCATCGGCAGTTGCGCCTCGGCCAGCAGCGCCTCGGAGGCACCCAGCGCCAGAATCGTCTTGCAGTGCCAGTAGTGGTCGCGCACAAACTCCAGCGTGTGGGCATCCGCGTCCAGCGCTTCGACGGCCGCTTCGCCGTCGGGCAGCACCAGCGCGTCGAACAGGAAGCCGGGCGAGTTTTCCATCGTCGCGTCGACCGCGAACTTCTCGCCGCCAGCGCCCACGCACGTTCCCAGCCGCGCGCCGACGAGCCGCGGCACCGCACCGGCGGCCACCAACGCCGACACCACCTTCTGCAGCGATGCGCCCTCGACGCCGTTGGCCACCAGCACCGCCACCTTGCGCGTGCGGATGCCGCCGTCGCCGGGTCGTGCCGTGAGCGACAGCGCCGGTGACACCTCCACCTCCGGTGCCGCCGGCGTTTCCAAGGCCTTGGGCAACGGCGCGGGCAGTTCCATGCCCAGGTCCTGCGCCAGGCGCTGTGCCAGATCGGGTGCGGCGTTCAACAGGCTGGCCACCACGCGCTCACGCACGGCCGGCACCGTCACCTTCGACAGCTCGAAGCGAAACGCATTGCCGATGTGCGCCTTCTCCGCCTCGGTCTGGCTCTCGTAGAACAGCGTGGCTTGCGTGTAATGGTCGGCAAACTTCTCGGGCTTGATGCGCAGCTTGTCCGCGCTCTCCTTGGCGTCGATGCGCCTGGCGATGCTCGTGAAGCCCTGCGCTGCGCCTGCCTGAAACGGGCAACCGCCGGCCAGCGAGTTCGGCTCGTAAGACACGCGACCGCGGTGGATCGCCTGGCGGTGCATGCCGTCACGCTGGTTGTTGTGCACCTGCGCTATCGGTGCGTTGATCGGCAGCTCATGAAAGTTCGGCCCGCCCAGGCGGCTGATCTGCGTGTCGACGTAGGAGTGAATGCGCCCCGCCAGCAGCGGGTCGTTGGTGAAGTCCAGGCCCGGCACGATGTGCGCCGTGCAGAAAGCCACCTGCTCCGTCTCGGCAAAGAAGTTGTCCGGGTTGCGGTTGAGCACCATGCGCCCGACGATCTGCACCGGCACCAGTTCTTCTGGAATGAGCTTGGTCGCATCGAGGATGTCGAAGCTGAACTGCTCCGCCTGCTCTTCCGTGAAGATCTGCAGCCCCAACTCCCACTCTGGGTACTCGCCCGCGTCGATGGCCTCCCACAGGTCGCGGCGATGAAAGTCCGGGTCCGCCCCAGAGATCTTGACGGCCTCTTCCCACACCAGCGAATGCGTGCCGAGCTTGGGCTGCCAATGGAACTTCACCAGAAAGCTCTCGCCCGCCTCGTTCACCAGCCGGAAGGTGTGAACGCCAAAGCCTTGCATCATTCGGTAGCTGCGCGGAATGGCGCGGTCGGACATCTGCCACATCAGCATGTGCGTGGACTCGGGCATCAGCGAGACAAAGTCCCAGAAGGTGTCGTGCGCGCTGGCCGCCTGCGGCATCTGGTGGTGCGGCTCCGGCTTCACCGCGTGCACGAGGTCGGGGAACTTCATCGCGTCCTGAATGAAGAACACCGGCATGTTGTTGCCCACCAGGTCCCAGTTGCCTTCGTCGGTATAGAACTTCACGGCAAAGCCGCGCACGTCGCGCGCGGTGTCCTTGGAGCCGCGTTCACCGGCCACCGTGGAGAAGCGCACGAACACCGGCGTGACCTTGCCGGCCTCCTTGAACGGCGCGGCCTTGGTGTACTGGGTCAGCGACTCGTAGGCCTCGAAGAACCCATGGGCGCCCGAGCCGCGCGCGTGAACGATGCGCTCGGGAATGCGCTCGTGGTCGAAGTGGGTGATCTTCTCGCGCAGGATGAAGTCTTCGAGCAGCACCGGGCCGCGCGCACCCGCCTTCAGCGAGTTCTGGTTGTCCGCGATCGGCACGCCCTGGTTGGTGGTGAGCACCTGTCCGCTCGAATCGACACGCACCCGGTCCAGCGTGCCGATGGTCGCGTTGACGCCCTCGCTCGCGACGGCGCCCGTCTTGTCGGAAACGTTCTGCTCGGACAGCGTGCTCGCGCCCGGCAGGCGAGACGGCGGCTGCACCGTCACACCTGCCGGCGTGGCCTGTGCGTTGGCCTCGCCGTGTTCCAGGGCCTTGTTGGTGTTGGCGGGCATGCCGCTCGCCAGGGCTTGGGTGTCCATCGCCTTCTGAGCAGGTGGATCGCCCTTGCCGGCCTGGGGCGGCATCGGGCTCGCCGGCCCGCTGTCGGTGTTGCGGGCGGCGGCTCTTGCCGCATCGATTTCAGCAGCATTCGCTGCGGGGTTCACGGGGGTTTTCTTGGCCATGGCTTTCTCTCGAAATGGGGAGCGCAAGGCTATGGTTCGAAGATGCACCCCGTTGTAGGAAGCCGCCGCATGGCCGCCGGGAGATTTGAAACAGGACAAGACAGGCGGCGAACCCCATCGAACGCAATGCAGAGGTGGCTACTTCCGCAGCCTCGGCGGCTTGGGGGGCCTGTGCTCCAGGTGGCGCTCCCAGAGAAAGAGCAACGGCAACGCGAGCAGATGAATTGCAGCGAACAGCAAGCCCACACAAAACATCGCTACCGCAATGAAGGGGCTTGCAGCAATGCCAAGAAAAAGTTTCAGCATCTCAGCCATACAAAAAAGTAAGCATGTTGCCAAAGCCGGCCCGTGCAGCCCCGTAGGAAAACGCCACCAGATGCAAGGGTTGTTGCATGAATGACCTACAGCCCCCGCACCGCCGCCTACACGCAACCCGCGTGCACGCCGACGCCCCACCGCAAGCACGGCCCTAGATTGAAGACAACCCATCTTTGCCCACCTGAAGGAGACCCGTCGAATGATCGGCATCGTCGTTCCCGCCCACAACGAAGAGGCTTGCATCCGCGCATGCCTGACTGCCTTGCGCGACGCCGCGCGGCACCCTGAACTTGCGGGCGAGCATGTGGAGATCGTCGTCGTGCTCGATTCATGCACCGACGCCACCGGCGTGTTCGCCTGCGCCGGCGGCGCGACCACGCTGAGCATTCGCGCCAAGAACGTCGGCATGGCGCGCGCCATCGGCGCCGAGGCGCTGCTTGCACGCGGGGCGCGCTGGCTTGCTTTCACCGATGCCGACACCCTCGTGTCGCCCTCGTGGCTTGCAGACCAGTTGTCCCTGGGTGCCGATGCCGTGTGCGGCACGGTGGCCGTGACCGACTGGACGCCGCACGGCACGCATGCGTCTCTGCTGGCGTGGCATTTTCAGCAGACCTACACCGACGACGAAGGGCACTCGCACATCCACGGCGCCAACCTGGGCGTTTGCGCGGCCGCGTACCGGCGCGCGGGCGGCTTTCGCCATCTGGCGTGCAGTGAAGACGTGGCCCTGGTCAATGCGCTGGTCGCGTGCGGCGCCTCGGTGGCGTGGAGCGCCAAGCCCCGCGTGGTCACCAGCGCGCGCAAGGACGCACGCGCCGTCGGTGGGTTTGCGGACGCCTTGCTGGGCGCGGTGGCCCAGCGGCTGGAAGCTGCATCGCGGCCGCTGCTGCTGGCGACGCCTGCCGTTGTGAATCCGTGACCCGAACGGTGCACGGCCAAACCGTGCGCACCAACAACAAGCAAGCCTGACCTGAACCTGACGCGCAGGTTAGTTCGCTTTGGCAAGGATCTTTTCTTGATGTAACTTGAGGCGAAAAGTAGTACGTAATTCGTAACAAAGCTCCTAGGATGGCGCCAAACAAAGGAGGGACACGTGACACGTGCATCTCGGCGCATCCGCATTTCTTGCCCTTCTTCCCTGGTCTGTGACAGGGCTCTATCCGTGTGGACGGTGCGCGGGCGCGAAAGCGCGAGCGCATGAGCGCGCCGCCTCGGCCCGCGACCGACATCGCCCCCGGCCTGCCCGTGCTCGAGCTGCCGCTGGACCGCCCCCGTCCCGCAGTGGCCAGCTTCGACGTTCGGCACACTTCACGCACGCTCGACCCCGGCCTGTTGCCGGCCCTGCGCGTGGCAAGCGCGCAGGCCGGCAGCAGCCTGTTTGCCAGCCTGCTCGCCGCGTTCGTCGCCACGCTGTACCGGTTGAGTGGGCAGAACGATATCGCCGTCGGCATTCCGGTGAGCGGGCCACCCGCAAACGCGCTGCTGCCGGTGCGCATCGCCACGCAGGCCCCGTTGCGCTTCGACGCCCTAGTGGCCGAATGCCAAGCGGCCCTGAGCGACGCGCCTGGGGAGCGGTTTTCATCAGCCAACGTGCGGTTCCATCCAGACCCCGCCTTGGACGACCGCCCGGTCGACACGCAAGGCACGCCGCCACCCGCGTTCGAAAACGTCGAGTTCGCGCTGAACCTCCGGCTGCATCACGGCGACTTGGTGGCCGAGGCCCATTACAACGCCGACCTGTTCGACGAAGCCAGCGTGCAGCGCTGGCTGGAGATGTTCGAGTGCGTCGCGCGCTCGGCCACTCAAAGCCCGACCCAGTTCATCGGCCGGCTCGACGTGCTCTCACAAGAGGCCGCGCGCGCCCTGTTGGCGCTGCAGCCGCCCCGCACGGCGCTGGTGGGCGCGCCCTTGGCGCATGCCGGCTTCATGGCCCGTGCCGCGCGAAACCCCGCCCACCCCGCCGTGCAAGACGGTGCGCACCGCTGCAGCTACGGCGATCTAGACGCCCTTTCCAACCGCCTGGCCCGTGTGCTGCGGGCGCGCGGTGTCGGCCGCGGCCAGCGCGTGGGGCTGTGCCTGGCGCGCGGCGTCGACATGCTGGTCGCGCTGCTGGCCGTTCTGAAGTCGGGCGCCGCCTATGTGCCGCTGGACCCGAGCTTTCCGCAGGCCCGGCTCGACTACTACGCGCAGGACGCCCGACTCGGTCTGCTGCTGACCACGTCCGACATGGCGCCCGCGCCGCGCGCGTGGTGCGCCGACGCCGCCACCCGCCTGTTCGAGCTCGACCGCGAGCCCGGCTGGCGCGGCGCATGCCCCGACCCGCTCGCGCCGAGCCCCGCGGACGCATTGCCCGACGACGCCGCCTACGTGATCTACACCTCGGGCTCCACCGGCAAGCCCAAGGGCGTGTGCGTGCCGCACCGCGCGGTGGCCAATCTGCTGGAGTCGATGCAGCAGGCGCCCGGCATCGGCCCCGGCGACAGGCTCGCGGCCGTGACCACGCTGTCTTTTGACATGGCGGTGCCCGAGCTGCTGCTGCCGCTGGCCGCGGGCGCCGAAATCGTGCTGGTGCAGCGCGACACCGCCATGGACGGCCATCGTCTGCGCGCCCTGCTGGAGGCCGAGCGCATCACCGTGCTGCAGGCCACGCCAGGCATGTGGCAACTGCTGCTGGAGGCGCAATGGCAGGGCCGCCTGGGCACTGGCTCAGGCCCCGGCCTGCGCGGCTGGATCGGTGCCGAGCCGGTGCGCGGGCAACTGGCGCTTGCGCTGCTCGCGCGCTGCACCGAGCTCTGGAACCTCTACGGTCCGACCGAAACCACCGTGTGGTCGACCGCGTGGCGCATGCAAGCCGACATGATCGCCGCCAGCGGCGTGGCCATCGGCCAGCCCATTGCCAACACCGACGTGTGGATCCTCGACGCCGCGCTGCAGCCCTGCCCCCAGGGCGTGCCCGGAGAAATCTGCATCGGCGGCCACGGCGTGACGCTGGGCTACCTCGAGCGGCCCGAGCTCACCGCGGAGCGCTTCGTGCAGGTGAACATTCTGGGTACCGCCATGCAGGTCTACCGTACCGGCGACCGCGGCCGATGGCGCAACGACGGCCTGCTGGAGCACATGGGCCGGCTCGACTTTCAGGTGAAGGTGCGCGGCTACCGCATCGAGCCCGGCGAGATCGAGGCGCGCTGCAACGAACACGCCGGCGTGTCGCGCAGCGTGGTGGTGGCGCGCGAAGACCACCCGGGCGACGTGCGCCTGGTGGCCTACCTGGCGCTGGTGCCCGGCGCCACGCTCGAGCGCCGCGCGCTGGCGCAGCACCTGCGCGAACGACTGCCCGCATACATGGTGCCGCAGCATGTGGTGACGCTCACGGCGCTGCCGACACTGCCCAACGGCAAGATCGACCGTGCCGCGCTGCCGCCACCGCAGGCGGTGCCGCGCGATGTACCGGCCGGCACTGACGCCGGCACCGTGCCGCCCCCTGCTCAGCACGCGCCGTTGCACTGCCGCTTCGACCGGCCCAGCGCGCCCCTCACGCCGTCGCAGGAGCGCATCCGCCTGCTGGAAGAACAGCACCCCGGCCGCGCGTTCCACAACATGCCCTGCGCGCGTCGGCTGCTGGGTGCGCTCGACGTGGCGCATCTGGAAGCCGCGCTGCACGAAGTCATTCGCCGCCAGCCTGCTTTGCGCACTTGCTTGGCAATCGATCCGCACAGCGGGCTGCATGTTCAGTCGATCGCGCCGCATGTGGCGTTCTCGCTGCCTCTGACCGACCTGCGCGGCCTGCCGGCGGACCAGCGCGAAGCCGAACTGGCCGACCGCATGCAGGCGCTGGCCGACCGCCCCATCGACATGCACCGGGCGCCGATGGCCCATGCGGCGCTGTTCCAGCTCGACGACCATGCGCATGTCTTCGTGTTCGTGCCGCACCAGTTGGTGTGGGACGACGGCTCCTTCGCCCTGCTGCAGCGTGAACTGGCGGCGCTTTGCGAAACCTCGGGCGCTGCAGACACGCAGCCGCTGCCCGCCATCGCCACCACGCACGGCGACCATGCCGAATGGCTGACCCGGTCGATGACGCAGCCCGCCTTCCAGAAGCAGCTCGGCTTCTGGCGCGACCGCGCCGCCAGTGTTCCACCGCAGCCGCCACCTCGCACCGACATGCCACGCCGCGCGGGCCGGCACGGCCAGGGTGGCACGCAGCCGATCGACATCGACCTCGCCACCACCGAGCGCCTGCGCGGCGTGGCCCACGGGCTGGACGTGACGCTGGGCATGCTGGCCTTCGGCATCTACGCGCTGACCCTGGGCCAGGTGACGGGCACCGGCGCGCTCGCCATCGCCCACCCGGTGCGCGGGCGCCAGCATCCTGAAACCGAGGGCGTGATGGGCCGCTTCGACCACCTGTTGCCGGTGGCGCTGACGCTGGACATGCATCAGCCGCTGGCGCGCTTTCTGCGCGGCGTGAAGGACGAACTGCACCTGCTCGCGCACCACCCGCACGCGCCGCCGGAGCGCCTGGCGGCGCCGTGCCACTGGAGGTTTTCTTTCCGCGATGCCAGCCACGACACGGGCCGCCTCGGCGCGTTGCGCTCCCACCCGATGCACCTGACGCAGCGCGGGGCCACCGAGGACATCGTCCTGCGGCTGGTGGACCGAGCGCACGGGCTCCAGGGCGCCCTGGTCTGCAACACCGGCCTCTACCTGCGCGAAACCGGCGCCCGGCTGCGCGAGCGCTACCTGGAGCTGCTGCGCCGCGCAGCCGACCAGCCCGACGCCACGCTGGCCAGCATCGCCAGCACCGAGGGATCGGCCAGTGCGGCGTATTTGCTGAAGTTGCTTGCGACGGAGGCGGTAGCGGTCACAGAAGCGGCGCAGGCACCGGCGCTGCCCACGCTCCACCTGAAACACCTGGCGCATCCCGGGGAGGCCCCACTGGCGCAGATCTGGGCCGACGTGATTCGCATCGACGTCAGCGACATTCGCGCGAGCGACAACTTCTTCGAACTCGGCGGCGACTCGTTGCTCGCGCAGCGCGCGGTGCAGCAGACCGCGCTGCAACTGGGCTACCGCGTGGAGCCGCAGCGCTACCTGTTCGAAACGCTGGGGCAGATTGCGGCCTCGTCGGTGGCGCAGGCCGCGCAAGCCCCGCCGCCGCCCGGCCTCACAGCAAAGCCGGCAGGCTTGCTGGGCCGCGCCTTCGGCGGCTGGTTGCGCAAGGGCTGAGGCGCGCCAGGGCCAGTGGCCATGCGCCTATTCCGCGCGAATGCCGTTGCGCAAGATACCGATCGCGTCGATCTCGACTTCCACGACGTCCCCCGGTTTCATCCACACCGGCGGCGTGCGCTTGGCGCCGACACCGCCCGGCGTGCCGGTCACGATCACGTCGCCCGGCGCCAGCGGCACGAATGCCGAGATATGCGCAATCTGGCGGGGAATGCTGTGGATCAGCTTGTCGGTCGTGGTGCGTTGCATCTCCTGGCCGTTGAGCCGCGTCACCAAGGTCATCACCTGGTTGTCCGCAATGTCGTCGCGGGTCACCAGCCAGGGCCCGAACCCGCCCGTGCGCCAGAAGTTCTTGCCTGCCGTCCATTGCGGCGTGGCGGTCTGCCAGTCGCGAATCGACCCATCGTTGTAGCAGGCATAGCCCGCAATGTGCTTCCACGCATCGGCCTCGCTGATGCGCCGTCCGCCTTGCCCGATGACGATGGCAATCTCGCCTTCGTAGTCCAGCTTGGTCGACTCGGGTGGCATCACGATGTGGTCGCCGTGCGCAACCTGCGACTCCGCGACGCGCAGGAACAGCGTGGGCTGCTCGGTGATTTCACGGCCCGTTTCACGCACGTGCTCGCCGTAGTTCAGGCCCACGCAGACGATCTTTCCGGGGTTGGGAATCACGGGCAGAAACTTCACTTCGCTCAGCGCCAGCGTGGCCTTCGCGTTCGATGCGGCTTGTGCTGCTTCCCCCAGCAGGTCCGCGGCAATGAGCGCCTTCAGGTCCGTGGCACGCGCGCCGAAGATGTCGCGCAGCTCGACAACGCGGTCGCCGAGCACGGCGCCGTAGCTGTCCTGGCCGTTGTGGTGGTAGCTGATGAGTTTCATGGTCTGCCTGGGATGGTTTGCGGGTTGATGAATTGAATTACGCCAATCGACCTCCTATGCGCGCAGCGCCTTCGGTCATCAGCTGCACGAGCTTGTCGAGGTCGACGATGGAAAGACGCGAGGTGTCGAAGACCAGCGAAATCACCGCGCCTGCGCCGGCATCGGCCTTGCCGGCCCTGGGGATGGGGGCGGCCACGGCCGCGAGCTGCGGCTCCAGTTCGCCGATCGACACGTAGTGCCCCGCCTTGCGAATGGCCGCAAAGTACTTTCTGAATTCGCTCCACTCGCCGGGCAGTCCGCCGCGCACCGCTTCGTCGCGCCGCGCATCGAACACCTTGCGCAGTTGCGCGGGGGTGAACATCGACAGCAGCACTTTGGGCGCGGCGCCCAGGAACAGCGGGCGCGGCCGTCCGCGGCCATACGACAGCGTGGCTGGCGTACCGCCGCTCTCGCGGTGCGTGTCCAGCACCTGCATGCCGAAAATGCTCGACGCCACGCAGTCGAAGCCCGTGGCCGCCACCAGTTCGCGCATCACGGGAATGCCTTCGCGCAGCACCGGGTCGGCCTTGCGGATGTAGTGGTCGAGCAGGATGATGCGCGGCCCCAGCGCGTAGTGCGAGTCTTCCACGCGCTGCAGCAGCCCGGCCTCCAGCAGCAGCCGCACATAGCGGTAGCCCGTGGGCAGCGACACGCCGAGCGTGGCCGAGATGTCGTCCGCGGTGCGCGTCAGGTGCGTGTCGTCGAAAAGGTCGAGAACGCCCAGCATGCGGCTCAGGCTGGACATGGATTTTTCCGGCACGCCAATTTCTCCAGGATGTCATGGCGCGACGGGGAGGAACTGCGAGATGCGATCCAGATCGTGTCCCGTGCGCGCGGTGCCGACGATATATCGGTCGGGCCGCAGTATCACCGCTTGCGCATCGTTCGCGTCCAGCCAGTCCTGCAGCGGCGCGTCGGGCCGGTCGATCACGATGGCACCGGCCCGGCGCCAGCGTTCGGCGGTCGCGGGGGCGGCTGCAGCCAGTGCGTCGGCCCGACCGATGACCGCGCTGCGGCGGCCCAGCAGGTCGTCGAGCAGTCGGCCGTCGGCCAGCCGCGGCTGGGGAAACGGGCGACCGGCCGGCGTGCCCGCCGCGTCGGGCAGCGTGTCGAACGCGCCCGAGCCCAGCATCTGAGGCGGCAGTTCGAAGACTTCGGGGCGGCCCGCTCGAAATTTCGCGTCGCGTTCAGCGGCCAGCGCGGGGTCGGTGGTCTGGATGATGGTGCCCAGCCGCACCGCCAGCTCGATCAGCGCGCGCACATGCGGCGCGCGTTCCGACTCGTAGGTGTCCAGCAGCGACGCGGGCGCCTGCCGCGCGAGCACGGCTTCGAGCTTCCATGCGAGATTGGCCGCGTCACGGATGCCGGCGCACATGCCCTGACCCAGGAAGGGCGGCGTCTGGTGGCAGGCATCGCCCGCCAGCAGCAGCCGGCCCTGGCGCCAGCCTTGCGCAATGACGGAGTGGAAGGTGTAGATGGCGGCGCGCTCCAGCCGCGCCTGCTCGGGCCGCACCCACGGCGCGACCATGCGCCACAGCGATGCGGGCTGCACCAGGGCTTCACGGTCGTCGTCGGGCAGCACCATGATTTCCCAGCGCCGTCGGTTGCCCACCACATTGCAGTAGGTCATGGGCCGCGCCGGGTCGCAGTGCTGCACGGTGTGCGCGGGCAGGTCCACCGGATGCGTGAGCAACACGTCGAACACCAGCCACGGCTGGCACAACCCCAGGTCGACCATGGCGCTGCCCATGTGCCGGCGCACGGGCGAGCGCGCGCCGTCGCAGCCGACGACGTAGCGCGCGCGCACGGCCGAGGCTTGGCCGCTGCGCGTGTCGCGAACGTTCAGCGTGACGCCCTGGGCATCGTGCAAATCGTGTGCATCGTGCGTGTGTTGCGTGTCTTGCGTGAGGCCGGTCACCTCGTGCAGCAGCCTCACCTCCACATTCGGAAAGTGCGCAAGGCCTTCGCGCAGCACGGCTTCGAGCTCGGGCTGGTGAAAGTAGTAGTTGTTGGCGCCTCCATGCGGGCCGAGCGCGGCAGTGCCGCCCCGGATGAGCAGGGTCTCGCCGGCAGCATTGACAAAGTGCATGCCCTGCTCGCCTGGCCGCGCAATGGCCAGCGCCTGCTCGCGCAGCCCCGCGCCCTGAAGAATGCGCAGCACCTCGCCGTCGAAGTGAATGGCGCGCGGCAGCGGGAACACGCCGCCCTCCTTCTCGAGCACCAGCACCGACAGGCCCGCCGCGCCCAGGAGGTTGGCGAGGGTGGCGCCGGTGGGGCCCAGGCCGACGATGGCCACGTCGCAGGAACTCCGAAGCTCAACCACGCTGGTCTTCCTCCATGCGCCGCGCCACCTCCGCCTGCCATTGCGCGCGGCTCATGAACCTGGGAAACCGCTTGGCGATGGCCTCGGCGCGGGCCAGGATCACCTCGTCGGGCTGCGACAGATCGACCGGCTCACGCAGCGGCTGCTCGCAGTACCAGGGCGTGTCCGTGAAGAGCTCCAGCCGGTTGCCCTCCGGGTCGCGGCAGTACACCGACACCGCATTGCCGTGCGTCACCGGATGCATGTCGCGCGCGCCCTCGGCCAGCAGCCGGTCATGAAACTGGCGCAGCGTGGCGATGTCGGGCACCCGGAACGAAATCTGGTTCACCACGTTGAAGCCCAGCTCCGCCGGGCGGCCAGTGGCCAGCACCAGCTGGTGGTGCTCGCGCGGGTCGCGGCTCAAGAACACCAGCTGGACCGCACCCAGGTCGCCCGCGTCGGTCTGCGTGAAGCGCAGCGCCTGCTTGTAGAAGCGCGCCATGCGGGGCAGGTCTGTCACGTACAGCCCGATGTGGCTGAACTGCAGGTTCGACGGTGTGTTTTCTGTCATTCGAATGTCTCCAGGCGATAAAGCGTTGCCCCAACGACCATCAATCCGATGAAATCATATTGTCATTCTCATATTTTGACAATACGCGACTTATCAATATCATTCCAGCGCGTGCAGACCGCTCGCATGATCAACAGGAGACAAACCGATGAACGTTCTGAAAATGCCGGCCCGCCGCTGGCTGGCCCTTGGCGTGATGACCGCGGCAGCGGCGGTGGGAACGGGTGCGGCGGCGCAGGCCGACTACCCGAGCAAGGCGGTGCGCATCATTGCGCCGTTCCCCGCGGGCAGCGGGCCCGACGCGAACGCGCGCGAGATCGCGGCCGAGCTCACCAGGATCCTGGGCCAGACCTTCTATGTGGAGAACCGGCCGGGTGCGTCGAACATCATCGGCACCGAGGTGGCCGCCAAGGCCACGCCCGACGGCTACTCGCTGTACATCGGCACCACCAGTTCAATGTCGGTGGTGCCGCACCTGTACGCCAAGCTGCCCTTCAACGCCGAGAAAGACTTCGCGCCGGTCAGCCTGCTGGGTGTGCTGAACACGGGCCTCATCGCCACGCCCGGCGTCGAGGCCAAGGACGCAGGCGCGCTCATCGCCGCGCTCAAGGCCAGGCCAGACTCCGTGGCCGTCGCCACCGCGGGCATCGGCAGCTACTCGCACCTGTCGGCCGTGTGGTTCAACAACGCGGCGGGCGTCAAGACCAACCTGGTGCCCTACAACAGCAGCAGCCCCTACACCGACCTGATCGCGGGGCAGGTGCAACTGATGTTCGACGGCCTGCCAGCGGCCGCGGGCAACATCCACACGGGCAAGCTCAGGCTGCTGGCCATCACGGGCAAGGAACGCGCGCCGAGCTTCCCCGACGTGCCCACCTTCGCCGAAGCTGGCCTGCCCAATTACGCGCCCATCGCCTGGCAAGGCATCCTGGCGCCCACGGGCACGCCCAAGGCGGTGCTGGAAAAACTCAGTGCCGCGATGCAGAAGGCCTGCCAGTCGCCCACGCTCGCAAAGAAGTGGCGCGACTACGGCGGCGAGTTGCGCTGCAACACACCGGCCGAGTTCACCGCCTTCATCAACGCGGACCGCGCGATGTGGGGCCAGGTGATTCGCGACGCGCACGTGAAGCTCGACTAGGAACGAGGCGCCACCGGCGGCCCGCAGCCTACTCGTTGTCCGGCGCCTGCAGACTCGCGGAAATCTGGTACTCGACCCAGCCCCAGTAGTGGTCGAGCGTGGTGCCGTCGCGCACGGCCCGCTCCCAGTTGGCCAGCGCAAAGGCGGGGTGTTCCTTGGCCGGCGCGTACTTGTCGCGCAGGCCGGCGGCCCCCAGGTCGAGCTCGTCGGCGAAGTCGTCCATCGAGAACGCCGCAGCGCCTGCGCCGTGCGCGTCGCTCCATGCATGCTCGCGGCCGGCCGCGGCGTTCTGGCCCGCCAGCACCACGCAATCGCGCCCGCGCGCCTTGGCCCGCAGCAGCGCCTGGTCGGCCTCCTTCAGCGATGCGCTGGCATCGCGGCCGGCCTCCATCGGCGCGATGCCGATGGACACGGTCAGCGGGATCGCTTCGGAGCCGGTCACGAACGGGTGCGCCGAAAACGCCTGGCGAACCGCTTCCACGCAGGCATGCGCCTCCACCAGCGGCATCGCCTCGAAGACCAGGCCGAACTCCTCCCCACCCAGCCGCGCAATCGGCACCTGGCCGGGCACCAGCGCGCGCAGCCGCCGGGCCACCTCCACCAGCGCGACGTCGCCCACGTCGTGGCCGAAGCGGTCGTTGATGGACTTGAAATAGTCCAGGTCGATGATGGCCACGGCCGCCTGCGCGCCGCCCTGCACCATGGCCTGCGCCGACTGCATCGCGGTGTTGAAGCGGCGGCGGTTGGGCAGGCCGGTGAGCGCGTCGGTCTCCGACAGGTCGATCAGCTTGCGGTTGAGCAGCGACAGCTCTCGGTGCGCCGCGCGCAGGGCGTCTTCGCGCTGGATGAGTTCGGTCACGTCGGTCCACACGCAGGCGATGCCGCCCGCGTCCCAGGCCTGCTCCTGCACCCGGTAGAAGCGCCCGGTGCGCGCACGCATGGTCATGGGCATCTGCAGCGGCCCGGTCTGGGTGCTTTGGCACAACTGCGCGTGCACTTCGTCGCCGCCGAAGATGTCCTGAAACTTCTTCCAGTACTCGCCCTGCGCCGCACCGCGCCGTTCGATCTCCGGCACGCTTTTGATCAGGCTGAGAAAGTGCTCAGAGAAGAACCTGGAGTTGACATAGCACAGCGCCCCCGCGGCGTCGTGCACGATGAGCCCCACGTTCACCACCGCCATCAACCCCTGCAGCAGGCTGTCGTCCGCACCGGGTGCCTTCTGCCCCGACACGTCCGACCAGATCTTGAAACGCCCGCCATCGGGCTGCGCAAACATGCGCAGTTCGAGCCAGCGGCCGTCGGCACGCTGGTAGCGAATCGGCCCTTGCTCATGGGCATGCCGGTGCATCGCGTTGCGCATGGCATCGGCGCGCTCCTGAAGCGACGCCTGCGGATGCTGGAGCGCGAGAAATGGCTCCAGGGTTTCAACGTACGGCGTGCCCACGCGCAGGAACGGCGCCACTTCCGGGAAGAACGCCACATAGCGCTCGTTCCAGAAAGTGACCCGGTCTGCCGCGTCGTAGCCGCAAACGGCAGAAGCCCCATGCGCCATCAGGGCCTGCACCAGATTCTCTGAGCCGAAAAACATCTGTTTCGTCCACGCCTAGCTTTTGGAGCCGTGCGGCATGCACGCCTCTCCCTGACTCGATTGTTTCACGAATTAACAATTACACACCACTTCGCGCGGGGGCTTCTTGGGCCATTGACCTACTCGAATGTCCGCGCTTGACCGTATGCGCTCGGCGACGCACGGAGCGAGCCTTCAACGTCAAACCCGTCACCCCACACAAGAAAGGCCAGCCACCATGACCGCTGCATCCACCGCCATGCCCGCATCGATCACCGACGACATGCTGACCCCGCTCGACATGACCCCGCTCGATGTTTCGCAGGCCATGCTCGAAGGCGAAGAAAACCCGAACGTCGCACGACCGCTCACGCCCAAGGAACAGGCCGCGCGCGGTGCCACGGCAGGCAACGACCTGGAATTGAGCAACGGCGCTCGCTTGCTGCGCGCGCTTCGCAGTCCTGCCGTGGTGTGGGGCGCTGCTGCCGCCGTCGGCATTGCGCTGGCGCTGGTCTACGGACGGCGCACCGACCGGTTCTGATCAGCCGCTTCTGAAAAACCGAAGAACCTAAGGCGCGGCGGGGTCGTGCGTGGCGTCTGCGCTCAACCCGATGCCGCCGCCCATGCCTGCGCCTCCAGCCCCACCCATCCCGCCTGCGCCTGCGCCTGCGCCACCACCTCCTCCGCTCTTCGCCCCACCGCCGCCTTCGCGCTGCGCCGTGCCCTTTGCTCGCACCGGCCCCTGCTTGGGAATGCCAAGCTCCGCGGGAATCGGCCCCAGGTCGAGCACCTCGCGAATGAACAGGCGCAGCGACACCACCAGCTCCGCCGTTTCCACGGGCCGCCCGGCGACCATGTCGTTCGCGGCACGCGCCGCCAGCCGCACCTGGTCTTCGGTGCCCAGCAGGATCACGTCGGACAGCGCGGCCTCCACCGTGTCGCGAATGCGCCGGCGGCGGTCCGATGCCGCCAGCGCCGCAGCCTCCGCACCTTCGCGCGCGCGCAGTTCGCGCAAGTGGCTCGGGTCCACCGACAGGTCACCGGTGAACGAACCGCCCAGCACCTTGTAGGCCGCAATCAGCGTCTTCAGGCGCTCGTTGATCTGGCGGTTCTGCCGCTCGCGGCGCTGCTGAATGCCATGCATCACCATGAGGCGAATGCCCACGGCCACCAGCGACACGACGACAAGGCCGAGCAGCGTGGTCAGCAGGCCTTGCCAGGAACTGAAGTCGAGTGAATTGCGCATCGCCGAATCATGCGCATGCGACGCGCCACCCGGCGCCAGACACCGGCGCGCTCAAGCGACAGGCAACGCCGCCGATCCCGCTGCTCCCGCCAGGGCAGGCGCGCCGCCCGCCTCCGCCAGCGCCTTCGCAAACAGCTCGTTGCGATGGTGCAGGCCCATGCGCTCGAAGGCCCGGTTGCGGTAGGTCTTCACCGTGCCCGCGGAAATTCCCAGGTCGGCGGCAATGCCGTCGTAGGTCCAGCCGCGCAGCAGCCGCTGGCACACCTCGCGTTCGCGGCGCGGCAGCTCGGCCAAGGCAGACGGCTCGGGGTTGAGCGCGACCACGTCGCCGCCATCGCCCTGTGACTCCTCCACCTGCTGCGCAGCCGTGAGCCGCAGGTGCAGCTTCACCGTGGCCAGCAGCGGCGGTGCCAGGCTGCACAGCAGATCGACCTCGTCGTCGCGGAACGACGGCTGCGCCATGCCGCGGTACAGGTTCACCGCCAGCACGCCGCCGGAAGCGTCGCCCTCCACCAGCGACACGCGCTCGCGCAGGCCGTGGCGTATGTAGATGGCCTTGCGGTGCTCCAGTGGAATTTCTCGCGCATGCCAGCGCGTGACCACGGCGTCGCCGCCGTCCGCAACTTCGCGGGCCGCCAGAAACGTGCGGTCGCGGCTGTACAGGCCCTGTCGGTACACGCGCCAAGAATCGCGCGTGCCGTCGGCAATGCCGAACGCGCCGCCGCCGTAGCTCTCAGGCGGCGCATCTGGGAACAGCTTGTAGACCGACATCCAGCACATCGGCAGCGCGCGGTTGAGCTCGGTCAGTGCCTTGGCGCTGAAATTCGGCTGGCCGGTGCAGCCGATGACGCCGGCCAGCGCCAGGCTGGCGCGCTCCGGCGCACCGGCGGGGTCGAGCTGCCGAGGCGCGCACTGCTTGAGGGGAATCAGGTCCATGGGGGCAAGCTAGCGGCTGCGGCGCAATCTTCCATCGGGGTTGACCCTGTTCCGCCACGCCTCAATTGCAACTGAAGTTGGCGGCGTCTTCCGTGCTGCCGCTGCCCTTGTAGCGCGACTGCTTCGGCCAGGCGCACAGCGGGCGCGTGCGGCCGGGCGTGGTCACCTCGCGGTTCTCTGGCCGGGCGCGCGCCACGATGCGCTCGGGCGGCTGGCCCTTTTCCACCCAGTTGACCAGCGCGCTCAGGCCGTCGTACTGGTCGGTGGCCGGGCCGCCCGAGCAGTGCGCCATGT
>NNBV01002112.1_pt1 | contig 22418 bp, 15 predicted proteins | sample 1173771 | NCBI WGS metagenome assembly NNBV01 (sample SAMN07173938, study PRJNA388173) | plant metagenome | isolation source: symbiotic tissue sample KVS11 | place: Norway: Troms, Kvaloya island | reverse complement strand
CTGTAAAGGGAAGGGTTACGTTCGGGCCCTTATCAATAACAAAACTTGCGTTGGATAATGGTCTGTAAAATGTATTCCATCGGTTCCCTGAATTGGTAAAAAGCGGAGCACCTATAATATTATTTGCGTTGGCAGTGACGCCTGAAACCGACCATGTGTTATTGTTCTCTTTATACTTAAGGTTATTTAAAAATTCAATATTACTTCCAACCGCCTCTACTTCAGAACCYGCATTTAGAAATGCATTATTCTTTATTTGAATATTGGAAATGCTATTCCCTTTTATTTTTACCGCTACCAGGTGTGTATCGAAGACATTGTTATAGATGTTAATGTTTTTGAATTCCCATGTACGGCTATTGTCGATGTACACGGCAGCACCACTTGCCCAATTCGTTTTTGCCATGCTGTTATAAAAAACATTGTTTCGAATCGTAATGTTTCCACGACCCATATCCCATATGGCCATTCCGAACCCTTTATTTTCAAAATACGAATCGTAAACTTCCACACCGGGGGCGCCTATTTCAATGGCCTCTTTGCCACTGGCTCCGTCTTTGTCAATCATCTTAACGTTATAAACTTTCATATTTTCGGTGCCTGCAGGTGCGCCAAACATTTCTGGATGATTGACAATGGACAACCATGTATTGCAATTGATATTATAAATTTTATTACCCGGCCCTGCGTTCCACAATTCAATCGCAATATCTTCACCCCATTTGCTGTCTGCTTCATTTACACTTATTTCACAATCATGAATTTTACAGTTTTTAAAATAGCCATCATAGATAAATTTTATTCCGTAGCCCTGGTTATCCTGAATTTTGATATTATAAATATCTGCTCCTTCCAATTGGGCAATGCAAAGATTACCTAAGGTTTCATCCGATAAATCGCGACCTGAATTGATGAACGTGCAATCGTGAATGACGGTGCCCGTCATATAAAATTGTGGATATACATAAAAGTCTTTATCGCCCGGGCCAAATACGGCACCCCTTTGAGAAACGTCTTTAAAGGTGACGTGATGCATATTTACATTGTTACGATTCTCCACCCACAAACCCGCTTTCAATGATTTGTTATTTCCATCCACTGTAAAATGAGCAATGGTTTGATTACCATTGGCAGGAGCAATGACCGTACTGTTATTGTTGCGAAAAGAAGTGCGGTGTGCCGATACTAGCTGTATTAAACTGCCATCGTACCAGAGTTTAAAGTTAGATGCCGTAGCACTGATGCCTGGGGCTAATGTTACTCCTTTGGAAGAAACAATAGTGTTTGCTTCGCCAGCACCAATCACATTTACACCAATAGGAATAATTGCGGGATCTGTTTCTACATACGTTCCTGCTTTTAGATAAAGGGTATCGCCTTCACCCGCAGGTACTCGTGAGGCTGCGTAAGCCAATGTTTTAAAAGGGCTGTTAACGCTACCCTTGTCAGGATTATCCTCTCCATCGGGCGAAATAAAATATTTGGTGATAGAAGGTGAAGGCAAAGGAGAAGATGATTGGGTTCGAAAAGATAACCCGGCGTTTTCAGCTAACTTTTCTTCATGAGCGTTAACAGCAATTACTTTCCAGTAATACAACGTCCCCTCTATCAAAGGAAGAGCAGGTGTAAAATTGGTTGTTTTCAATTGCTTTTGTTCCACAGCGAGTGAAGTAAAATCACTTCGCGTGGACACAATCAGTGTATAGCTATCTGCCTTCCCTAGTTCTTCCCATGTGAAAGAAGTAGTTACTGTTACTTCCTTCGCGCCCGTTGCTGGTGAAAGTTGATTAAATATGCCCAATGGTTCCGCAACAGGTGGAGTGGTACTCTCCCGACATGATGACGAAAGTAATGAAACCATGACCACTAGTGCAACTGGTGGCAAATGAAATATGTTTTTATTCCACCTGGCCGTCTTGCAAACAGTACATATCAGGTTAAAAATATATTTGCTATTCATCTTGTCTCTACCCTTTTCAGAGTGCGTCATTGAAGTTTAATTCCAGGTTTGGAATGGACCAAACGAAACTCTCACTCGTGTAAGGGTCACTCCCTGTGGCTCTGTCTCCACGTGGAATGCTGACTTTTATAGCTCTGAGGTAATCAATCCGATCACCCTCGTTAAATAATTCAATTAGTCGTTCTTCATTGATTATTTCTTCGGTCATCTCTCCAGCAGTAAGAGGCACATAGGCAGTGCCCGCTACGACAGCATTCCATGCACGGGCTCGTACTACATTAAGGTCTGTTGCCGCACCTGCTTTATCTCCCGCACGGAACTTTAGTAAAGAACGGGTGAGGTAAATTTCTGCCAGGCGGATAAGAGGAACGTTAGTGCGCACATTCTTTGAACCTCTGTAATATTTATTGGCAAACAGGGTAGTGAAATCTTTGATAGACACCCGATCATCGTATGCCTGATCGGAACGATGATTGTTTAACGGATACCGAACAGTAATCAACTGAGTAAATCGTTTATCTCGTTTCGCACTATTGTTTATAGTGGTATCGCTTTGGGGGTTGGCCATCCAGCCAAGACGTTTTACGGTGCTAAACGACATATAGGTTTCTACCCATGGCGTAGGGCTATTGTTCCAGGTTTGGTTGATTGCAGAAAGATGGTTGGGTGCAGGAAGGTTGTCATCAAAAAAAGGAGCGTAAAAAATAACTTCTTTTCCTCTGGCGATTGAGCTTTTATTAAAAGCTTCAATGGGATCTTCGTTTAAATTATACTCTCCACCGTTTTGATCTATAATAAAATTACATTCCTGCAAGGCACTGTCATACGATCCCTTTTGCAGATAAGCACGAACCAACATACCGGAAGCGGCATAGCGATTAGCCCTTACTTCATAAGAGGGATGGTGTTTTGAAGCATCGAACTTATCAGGGAGTAAAGCCTTTGCTTTTCGTAAATCGCTTACAATTAAGTCATAGACTTGCTGTGTTGTTCCTACTTGCGGGTTCCTTGCTTCCTGTGCAGACTTGGCATAAAAAGTAGGCATAGGGATATCAATTGTCGAATTGGCTCCCCCTTTAACATAGGCATGACCGAATGTAGTTTGCAATACATAATAAGCATACGCACGAACAAAATAGAGTTCACCTATAATGCGATCTAAATTATTGGTAATTTCTTGCTGCGAAGAATTGGGATAAGGGTTGCCTTGCTTTTCATTAACAAACTCCAGCGCATTATTGACCGTAGCGATGACCCGGTAAAGCTGAACAAAATTTTTCTCGGTGTAGGCATTAAATTCTTTGGTCGCTCGTGTATATCCGAAAGACGGATCGGTAACAAATCCCACATCATCTCCCATGCTTGATTTTACAATCCGTTCATTCACCCAGGCCATGTTCCATTCGTGCCCGGAAAATAATCCGGCATAAGCGCCAATTGGTGCTCGCTCAAATTCTTCCAATGTAGCCCACGGCACTTGCGGTGGTCTGTCAATATCAAAGTAATCGGAACAACTGCTGCATATCAGCAAAGTGATCACAATAAGAATATATCGGGGTGATTTCATTGTCAAGGTGCTCATCTTTTTCGATCCAATTAAAATTTTATATCGACACCAAATGTTATCGCTTTCAATTGAGGAATTGCATTCGCGTAGTATACAAATCCAGGTGTATTGGCGGCCCCTGCACTTTCCGGGTCGAATCCAGGATAGTTGGTTTTTGTAAACAGGTTAGCTCCTGAAACATAAAGGTGAGCCGATTTTACTTTTAGTTTATCCACTACAGCACCTGGCAGTGTATAACCGAGTTGCACATTGCGCAGGCGCATAAAATCACCTTTGTAAAGAAAGCCATTGTGGTACGAATCAGATCCGGAAAAACCAGCGACAAGCTGACCATTGTACTTGTATGTATAACGTGCGCGCAACTGTGGATACTTGACTACATCACCCGGAGCCTTCCACGATTCTTCCCCCACCTCTTTCAGTATTACGTGCGTGGGATTAACAATGGTAGCCTGTTGACGATCATAATCAAGAATATAATTGCCTCCTGAAAAGGCAACCATAAAACTGAAGTCGAAACCTTTGTACTGAAGCATGTTGTTGATCCCACCCTGGTATTTGGGATCACCTGATTTACCTTCCTGATAAAACCGGTTGGCTCTGATGTTGGTAACGGTAGCAGGTAGCATTACATTTTCTCCATTGCTTTTCTTGCTGCGCTGGGTTGAACCGTTGGCTGCAAAAGCTTCGGCATCGCGCTCATAGATCATCGGTACACCTGTAACAGGATCTACTCCAGCATAATCAGCGATATACCAAACAGCCCTGCGGTCTCCCTTACGAGAGATGGAGTTTTGATACACATTCTCTAAACCTCCTCCGGATTGATCAATGTCAGAAGTCAGTTTCCTGATTTCATTTCTGTTCAAACCGATATTAAAATCGGTTGTCCATTTCAGTCCGTTCTTATCATAGTTGACGGAGTGCAATTCCAGTTCATATCCGGAGTTAACCATATCTCCAAAATTTCCCCAGATCGTACTGAGTTTATCATAACTTCCCTGACCGAAAAGAATATCCTGCGAAGAAGAAACACCAGCCGAATAAGGTAAGCCTGCCTGCAGCAACATTCCATCTACAAAGCGATGATAATAGGCTACCGATCCATTCAATCGATTGTTAAAAAATCCAAAATCTAAGCCTACATCGGTGCTTTTAGTACTCTCCCATTTTAGATTATTCACAGCAATGTTTATAGGCACTGTGCCGTTTACTCCTTTTATATCTTTACTGCCGTACGTGATGGGGCGAATATTATTATTATACTGCACTACATTCAGGTTGGCAGGTATATTTTGATTTCCTGTTTCTCCATAGCTTCCGCGGATCTTCAAAAAGGTACCGTTCAAAAAAGACATAAAACGTTCTTCGGAGATAATCCACCCTGCGGAGAACGCTACAAATGTTCCCCAACGGTTTTCAGTTGTAAACACAGAACTTCCATCGCGTCTCAAACTAATGCCCGCCAGGTAGCGGTCTTTGAATTTATAATTTGCGCGTCCAAAGTATCCTAAAAGATAGCGTTCATATCCTTTCTGTCCCTGGCCCGAAGAGGTAGTAGGTAAACCCAACTCCTGGTATCTGCCATTCAAGCCTGTGCCATTAATAGCACGCAGGTATTGAAAAGATCGTGTGGCTTCCACACCTCCTAATAAGGTTAGCGTGTGTTCACCAAAGGAGCGGTCGAAGTTAGCATACGCATTATAATTCATCGCCGTGAACGTAACCGCCTCTTCGTATGCAGCCGATTCAGGTTTATCTTTATCTGCATTGGTTCTGATGTCGCCACTCCTCCAGTTTACGCGGTTGCTTTGTAAAATATCTCCACTCAGTTCCGATCGTAACGAAAGGCCTTTTATGAATGGTAACCGGTAGTTAAGTGAAACACCTCCTAGCCCACGATACTGTTGAACCTGATCCAGTAAATTTTCTGAATCTCTTACGGCCACAGCATTGGATTGCGTGTACGCATTATAATAGCGATTTGGATTATCCAGCTCATAAATGGGAAGCCAAGGCAAAGCATCCACAGAAATACTGGTAATGCCACTTTCACGCTGATCATTTTTAGTATATCCAAAAGTAAGCTTTGTGCTGATAGTAAGATCTTTGGAAGGAGTAAAATCAAGATTGGTACGAATGGTAAATCGTTCTAAAGAATTATTGGATTGAACTCCATTATCTTTTCTGTAATTGCCTGAGATGTAAAAGGAAGTGTTCTCGGTTCCTTGGGAAGCCGAAAGATTAATGTTCTGAAATGTTCCTAACCTAAATAATTCATCATACCAGTTCGTATTAATCGCTTCTGCCTGCTGGCGGGTAAGCTGTGGAGAAGCCAAGGAGATATTGGCTAAGGGAACATTGTTATAATATTGATCCATTTCAAAAGACTCCGTATTAGCAGAAGAATTCTGATAGGCTTTATCCATAATCTGAAACCATTCCTGAGTATTGGCGAATCCGACATCAGATGGTGTCCGCGTAAGCTTAGAGAAACCAGTAGAATAATTTAACTGAACCGAACCCTCCCCTTTCTTTCCACTTTTAGTAGTAACAATGATTACTCCATTAGAACCTCTTGAACCATAAATGGATGTAGCAGCAGCGTCTTTAAGAATCTGAATACTTTCAATATCACTTTGATTAATTAATGACATAGGGCTAATATTTGAACTTCCGAGGCCTGACGACCCCATAGAAATAGGCATACCATCAATGATGTATAGCGGATCGGTACTCAGGTTGATTGAATTAGTTCCGCGTATAAGAACTTTGACCGGTGCGCCTGGTGAACCGCTTTGCGATTGAACGTTGACGCCTGCAGCTAACCCCTGAAGGCCAGACTCAAAATTAGCGGTGGCTCTGACGGTGAGGTCACTGGCTTCAATACTGGAAATCGAACTGATGATATCACTTTTCTTTTGCGTACCATAGCCCACTACAAGTACTTCGTTTAATGTCGCTATGTCTTCCACTAAAGAAACATCGATTGTAGTTCGGTTGCCCACAGCCAACTCCTGAGTAACATATCCAATGAAAGAAAAAGTGAGTATATCATTGGCACCGGGTACAGTAATCGAATATCTACCATCTACATCGGAAGTAGTGCCCGTATTTGTATCCTTGATTAATACATTGACACCTGGTAAAGGTTGTTTACTTTCGTCTACAATCACACCTGATACGAGAATTGAGCTGCCCTGCGAAAGAGTTTGTGCATCGGACGCATCCGAGATCGTGCTGGTTTTCTTTGTAAGAATAATCTGGTTACCATCCGCTTCAAACTTTATTTTCCGAGACCCCAGGAGTTTATCCAGGAGTGAACCTAACTTCTCCTGCACGGCGTTGATGGTCACTTTATCATCTGCAGGTACTAGCTGTGATTGAAACAAAAATTTTATTTCTGCCTGCTGTTCGAGTTGGGAAAGTACATCGCGAAGACTTCCTCGTTTTATATGAATACTTACCCTTTTCTCCAGAATTTCCTGACCTGCTGCGTTGTCCGTATTTGCAAGCAACAAAAAGCCAGTAAAGAGCAGAAGAGGGAGTAAGGAAATTCTTGTAATGAAAATGAGTTTTTCATGTAAAGCTTTTTGCATAAATTAAAAAATTAGTTCTTGGAAGTGAGGGTGATGAGACAAACAGTCCTTAGGTGAAGAATCAGAGGGAGATTTTAGGAACGGTTTATGATTATATATCTCCGCTTTTTACTTAAAAATTATGTTTCCATAAGCTGAATCCGATTTAAAGTCATTCCTGATTATTACAGCCTTTTCCCGTGATCAGAATGCGCGAATCCAAAATCTCATAACGGGCATTTACACCTTTGCAAATGAGGCGCAACTTATCATAGAGCGGCATATCTTCCAGGTAAGCATTGAGCGAGCATTGACTCATTACTTCTTCATCGTAAACAATGTCAATACCATAAGCGAGTTCAAGTCTTTCAAAAACCTCACGCAGCGGGGCATCATTAAATTCAAAGTTTTCGTTTCGCGATGAACTTAACAAAGAGGGATTTTCAACGAGGGACTTAATCAGGCGGGATTCCTCACGCAGAAATATCGCCTGTTGATTGGGTGTAAGCAATACTCCTTCCAGTTGAACATTGCCATTCTTCTTATTGATCTTCGCATCAGATTCAGTATACACCGACACCCTTCCTGTCTTGACCTGAACAGAAACTTGCTTTTCATTTTCGAATGCACGGATAGTAAAACTTGTACCCACTACTTTAGTAATCAGTTTATCAGCATGAACGATAAAGGGGCGTTTGGCATCTTTTGCTACTTCGAAAAAAGCTTCTCCTGTTAATGTCACGTTACGATAGCTGGGATCAAATACTTTAGGAAACTCCAAAGAGCTCTGGGATTTTAATATGATGGAGCTACCGTCACCCAATACAATTGTTTTGGGCTGATCACCGTTGTTAAACTCTTTTACAACATCCGATTCAAAATTAGTTATGGACAAAGTGTCGTTAGAGGCACCTTTGTTAACCCACCAGAGAGCTACACTTGCAGAGGTAACGATTAGGATAGAGGCGGCTATTTTGAAAAACCCAGGCCAGAACCTATTCGGCATTTCCTGTAACTCTTCCTGCCTGATCGATTCCTTAAGCCTTGTCCATATCTCGTGTTGTTTATGCTCACTTACGATATATTGCTTCTCTTCTATGACAGCGAGTATCATTTTTTTTGCTTCCTCTACCTCCGGTGCTTTCTCCGGATGACGTGCGGTCCATTCTGTCCAAAACCGATCACGTTGCCGGCTTTGACCTGGAGATTTTACCCACTTCAAAAAGTGATCATCATGGGTAAAATCAATAGCGCTATATTTTAAATACTTCTTCATTTTCAGCAAGCCTGTATTAGAGAACCGTGTTGTTAACTACTTAAAGGGGAGAATACTATTTTTAACTCGTTTAAGGATAAAAATATTTGCTTTCATTGTGAATTTCACAGTGCAATCGTTAGCAGGTGAAAAGCAAAAAAAAGATAAACGAAGTACTTATCTTAGAGAAATAACGAAGCTGCTCTAATCCTCTTTGCACCAGATTACGTGCAGACTGTTCGTTTACTTCCAACAACGCACCAATTTCCTCGTACGAGAGTTCGTCATAGAATCGTAGAATTAAGGATTCATACTGCCTCGGAGAAAGGTTATTCAAATGCTTTTTTAATTTCGTATTCTGTTCATGGGTTTGCTCCTTTTCAATCATACTCTCTTCATGAGAAAACGATTTACTGATCAAAAGATCATCCAATTGAAAATCAAAAAGCGAGGATTCAATGTCCTTGTTTTCATTTTTAACAATTCTTCTGCGCAGTGCCCGGTAAAGATAAAATTGAATTGAAGTAGTAGAAGACAGATTTGCCCGATAACGCCACAGGTCCAGAAACAAATCGTGAATGGCGTCTTCTACAATGATTTTATTACTGCACACCTTCCGTCCATAGTTGTATAAGGACTTGAAAAACCGATTATACAATACTTCAAAAGCATCCTGATTCCCCCGCTGAATGTTCAACCAGATTACATCATCTTTGGTGTGCTCGTTAAAGGATGCCATTTATAAAAAATTAAGATTTAAAAAAAGCAGTAAATGTTGTTTTAGGGTATTTCATTTTGAACAAAGCTTGTTCAACAATTTTAGCTAAGCGAGTCCTAAATGGATATTTTATAACTACCCCACATGACTAAAGTAGTAAATAAGCAATTTTAACTCACCAGGAGGACTAAATTTTTAGTATTACACGTTTAAATGCACGCTATGCGTTATTTAGCGTTAATTCTGATTTCAAAAATAGCATCAAACGGCACTCGTTCCTCTGTTCCTTTACTGATAAAGCGCAACCTCCGTCGCAGCGATATACATCTCCATATAGCATCTTAATACGGTACCCGGTCAATGGCTGAGGCAATTCATAAAATAAGCGCTTATCTGATTGGATGACCAAAGCGATTTTACTTCAGAACGATTGTGCACAAGATCCCATCTTTCTTTGTCTGCATCTATCTGTTTGATAGGATTTTTTTAAGTTGAGCACTTACAATTTTCCAGGATCTGTTTCTCTACATAGGAATGCTCGAATCGAAAGTTGACTACTGAAAGGTCTTGTATTCGCCCAATGCAAATTCACTTTACATTCCAATCCTACCTATGAGCAATCGATGAGAAAGATCAACTATTTACGTTTAATCAGAATACCTTGGAGTGAAGATTCATTTTGATTTTAGTGACTATTTTTTTTAAAGAGAAATATCCAAACCAGGTTTCCTGCAAAAGTGCTATGCAATGCCGATCCTCTTTGTTCAGGTTCCTATCCAAAACATTATCAACTTATTCATCATAAAACGTATTAAACACCCACATTAGAACTAAGCATTGTTTACTACCTTGAAGCGGAATACATTTAAAGATAATTTCAGGCAGGTATGCAAACGGCGGCTGAGCTTTCGGATTACGAAATTTTAATAAGAACTGTAGCTGCATATTATTCCGAAAGTGCTGTTGGCGTTATGCTTTTGTTAATCTTCTTGCGCTACTCCAGGATCTATAATCGTCATTTCCTGAAAATGTGGTCTTATAGCTGGCTGGCCTTCGTTGTCAACACGCTGATTATAGGATCTGTAACACTGTATGGAGTGACTCAAGTCACTATTGCCAGGCATGTTGGATCGTATATTTCGATCGTAGCGAATATGTTTCAGGTATTCTTTTTACTATTAGGTTGTTACGAGTTTATCAATAATAATAAAAGACCACACCGTCAACTAATAATCTATTGGTCTATCGGTATATTTATTACTGGTCTTGCTATCACCCTCCCCTACATCGCAAGTGCCGATATGGCAACTGCGCGATATCTGATCCGTGTCGGATCCAGATATCTTATTATAACTGTCGGATTTATCTGGGCAGCTTACATTACGGGTTTTTCATCTACGTTTTCTAAGGGATTAGGAAAAAATCTCATAGCGTTTTCCTTTTTTATTTATGGCGTGTACCATGTTTACTACTTCACCATCGTTATTACAAATTCATTTTTCATTGATCTGAAATTTCCCTTTTTCTTTGGAATCGTAGAATTGGTCTTAGTCGGACTAATCGGAATCAGCATGGTTATTTGGTTGTTAGAGGACGAACGTGAACGTTTGTTAAAGACTAATCTGGAACTTGATAACTTTATCTACCGTACTTCACACGATCTGCGATCTCCCATCGCTACTATGCTAGGTATTACGAGTTTGGCGGAGTATGAGATTCAAGATAAACTATCGCTCCGTTACATGGGTATGATCGATGGCCAATTGCAAAAATTAGATCGTGTCATTTCTGACATTCTCCACCTGGTAAGAGGAAAAAAAACGGAGTTGAAATTTGAGACAATAGCATTTAATAAGATAATTCAAACGATCATAAGTGATTTAGAACTTACTCAGGGAATACGCAATATTAATTTTGAATATCCCGAACAACGTGAGAATGTATTATATACGGATTACAATCATTTGAAAATAGTATTGATGAACGTCCTTAACAATGCGATTAAGTATCACAATTTTAATCATGAAAATCCGTATGTCAGGATTTCCTTTACAAGAGTTTCCGGAACCGTGGAAATTTCCATTGAAGATAATGGTCAGGGTATTTCCGAAGGAAGCCTTCCGCATATTTTTGATATGTTTTATCGCGCAAACGCGACCATAGACGGAACTGGCCTGGGACTCTATATTGTCTCTGAAGCGCTTTCGAGAGTTGATGGAAAAATCTCTGTGAAATCCACATTAGGAACTGGAAGTACTTTTAAAATCACCCTGTTGAACACATGACGGCGATTTGTTAATATAAAATGATACCCACCAGCATAAAAATGATCACGTTAAATAAACTACTCCCCGTTTACATCATTAAGTAATTACCTTAGTATACCAACGTTCGGATTATGCATCAGGAAGAGACAATTATGGTCAGTGGATCTGGAAATTCAATGATGAAGATTGTTATACTCATTCTTGGAGCAATCAATCAAAGGGGAATTTTAAAAGGGACATCATGCCGATCCACTTCTCATTTAAGTTTTAAAGCAGGCATAGCAATTCTGATCGCCTTCAATCCGCTAACACCCTGCAACTCTTCTAACTCAACAAGTTGATAGGAAAGGATACGATCCCTCTCCTTTTCAAAACGTTTGAGATAGGTCATATATTCCCGGTGGCTTTCCTCATTGAGATAAATTACTGACACCGTACCCGGTTGTGTTAAGCGCTCATTCGTATCCCGGATGCGTACTTTATCAATACGTTTCTTCATCATCTGGTAGCGTATGTTATAAGCCCCTTCCACGTCAAATCTTCGCTCTTCTTTACGGAAACTGATATCAATGAAATTGCTATGAACAAAAATAAGCTGTGTGGTTTGGAGTGGCACCTCAAGCTGATACTTAACTGAATCCGTGAGATGAGCTACATCCAGCATAAAAATCAATTGGGCGAAGCGAAACTCTTCTACCAGTTTAAGTGGAATGCAGACAACGGTGCAATAGACTGTCCCAAGTAAATATCATACTCCACTCCATCGGTCCGAAAAGATTCAAAGTAATTTGGAAATATTTCAAGAAGCCGTTGGTGGAAAAGATGTAATTGAGCAGCCAGTGATCTATTTATTAATTGGATGGATTTTTCCAGCCCGTTTCGGTTAATGAAAAAATATCCATTGGTATCGCGGGCTTGCTTTAGGTAATTCGTAACAAAACTCACGATCACAGGATAGTGTGTTGCGAGCGTATTTAAAAACAAGGGGATTTCAACATCAAGGAATTGAGGTATACTGACCTCGCACTCGGTTGTTAGTTCCTCGTCCAGAAGTAACCGAAACATTTTACACATTTGCATTTTCAAAAGCAATGGTTGCTCAGGAGTCATTTGCCGTAGCTCTGACAAAACAAGTTGCAGTACATCCAACTGAGTTTTAAAATCCTTTCGCAATGCGCTATTTCGCTCTAAAGTAGAATTACGAATATCGATGGCTCCATAGAGTGGGTATACTTCACGAAAGTGTACTGTACTCATTTCATACTGCTGATTGCCAATCCGGCAGTCCTTGATATACTGCCAGGCAAGTTCTTTAAATTTCCATTCCACAGCAGGCTGAAGTGAGGTAAATTGTTCTTTTACCAGGCGATCGATATAGGCAGTCCCTTCGGTCACCGTACGATGAACCAACTGCGACAGCAGTAGCAGGGCATTATTCAGTCGTGCTAATAAGCGCCTGTCGGAAATATCTACGACAGTAGAATAAAGTTCGAAGATACCTATCAAGGTGCCATGATAGTGTATTGGAAGAAGTACAAGTGATTTAATTCCCTCGGACAGAACAATTTTAAATGGCAAACTGGTGGTGTCCGCATCTTGCTGTGTAGTATGAAAGAACCGGGAAGGGTTTTCTTTAAACTGATCAAGGAACAATAACAGATCATCTTCTGAAAACCCTGCATGCTGAGCAGACCTGGAAAGATAACTTAGCTGCTTGCCTTCGAAGGCGAAAACAAGTTTATCATTGACTTCAATGAATGGCAGGATACTCAATTCAATTTGAGTAGTGCCCAGGAGCGACTGTAAGAATTTGAATATTTCAGGATACACTTTCCCCATTTCTTCCGGATTATCTACCGTCATTGCCTCACGGATCAATTCTAAAACAAATGACTCCGTACCATCCTCTCCATTTATGATTGAAAAACCGTCGAAGTGAAACTGCGACAACGGAAGCTTCTCAAGAAGTGCATGGTGTGTTTGCTCGTCCAATCGACCGGAAGGCGGCAGGAAAATATTTATTTCCGGCAACACTATTTTTGTCGTCACATTCGTAAAGCGAAAGTCAAGTTCGATACGCATATACCTCATCAGCCCGGTCTCCACTTCCTGATACCCCTGCATCACCTCGGTGACAGGAAAAACAGGAAGGTGATACAGCCGCTGAAGAATAAGTGCATAGGCGCCTTCCTCGATTCTCCTCTTGCTTATAGCCAGATCTGTATTTAAGAGTACAATGTGCTTACCCTGATGGACGTTGTGTTTGATTAAATTGTAAAACCGATCCGTGCTGTAGAACGTAGCAGGACTTATCGGTAATGAAAGTCCCCATACGATTTCCTGTTCATCGGTCATAGGACTTAACAAAGCACCAAAGATCAATTCATAAAGAAATGAGCACTCCCGAATATGAACGATTTCATTTTTCCAATCCGGATGAAGCTCAAACTGATCCAGGATAAACTGGTAAATTTTTTCTTTTACTACCGTATTGGTAATGGTGCGTTGACTCAGATAGTCGAAGAAGGGTTTGAAAGACAATGATGAACTGATACCCGAATTCAGGTCGGCCAATTCTTCTCTGATAATTAAATCCGTTTTCATCGTTGATGATGGTTCTTATTCCATTTAATCTTCCGCGAATAGAAGATTGATTTCTTTTTGTGACTGAAGGTTGTCTACGGTTAAGTTTTGATTCACCATTTCAATTTCCATCGGCTATGTAATTGTCATTGCATGTGCGTATCAGCAAGCTGTCGGGCAGGCATCTTTCATTTTAAATAACACAGCATTAATAAAAGTGTGCGGCTGCAAAAAATATCACAACCCCCAAGTGAACAGCACACACACTTCTACAATTAAACGATGGTCGGATTCACGTCTTTCCAGTTTATCCGGCTCAATAACCGGGGTATATCCATTCTACAAATAGAACTGCTCAGCGGATCCGCAGTGAGGTTCATCAGCGTGACTCCGATCAAAGCCAGTAAAAAGCTTTGGTCAGAAATGTTATAACTAATGAATTGCGTTTGCAGGTCGGAAACAACGTGTTCCATTTCTTTTGAAGAATTGCAATTGCGAATGATCTCCGTTAATTCTCTCAGGGAACGTGCAGGTTTATTTTCCATACATCAATCATTAATGGGTGCTGACTATTACACTTGAGCTCACTGGCTTCGATCGAAATGCATTCCACTTATCAGCAACACGATCTACCAGATAGTAAACCATTGGCACGACAAATATGGTTAGCATCAGTGACGACAGCAGTCCGCCCATCATTACAATTGCCAACCCGTTTTTCCATTCAGCACCTGCGCCAGATGCCGTGGCAATTGGTAGCATCCCGATTACCATGGCGATGGTAGTCATAATGATGGGGCGAAGTCTGGCTTCACCTGCAGCCAGGATAGCCTGGTAAGTGGACATTCCTTCGGTCTTTTTATGATTAATGAAGTCGACAATTAAAATCCCGTTCTTCATCACAAGTCCCATCAACATGATCACGCCAAGTATGGTAAAGATGCTCATGCTGTTCATGGCAAGATTTAAAGCGATTAACGCACCAATCAAAGACACAGGAACCGAGAACAGAACCACGAACGGATATACAAAACTATCATACAATAAAACCATGATGAAGTAAATCAGGACAATAGCTGTCAGCAGGGCTATTCCCAATGCCCCGAATGAATCTGCCTGGCGTTCGATATCACCGGCCCAGTTCATTTCTACACTTGCCGGCAGCGGATGCGACATTAATTCCTGATTAATAACGGCCGCCAGTGCGCCTGACGTGGTACCCAATACATTGCTTTTTACAGTCACTGAGGTTCTGCGGTTTTTACGCTCCAGCATAGATGCCCCACTGCCTTGTTTTATTTCAGCAAATTGCGTTAATGAAATTAATTCACCTTTGTCATTCACAAATGATATGTTCTCTACATCAGAAGGATTGCTGCGATCAAATTCATCTAACCGGATATTAATATCATATTCATTGCCGGGTGTCTGAAACTGCGAGTCGGTATTGCCGGTGTAGGCATTCTGCAACGTGGCTCCTACCGAACCGACGGTCAGTCCCAGTTGTGCCATTTTCTCGCGGTCGATGATTACATTTAGCTCAGGGTTTCCCTCTTCCACACTTACTGACACATCATTGGCACCAGGTAAGCGTTTAATCCGCTCTGCTAACTGAGCAGCAGCGTGTAGTAAGGTATCGCGTTGTTCACTGTTCAATACAATCTGAATAGGTTCTTCACCGCTCACCAGCCCCACCACGGATGAATTGACTTCTACGCCTGGATATTTTCCTTCTACTATTTTGCGGGCATTTAGCATAAACGCTTCGGTTGACATCTGCCGTTCTTTTTTATTTACCAATCCTACGGTGAGTTCCGATTTATTTTCACTTCCAATACCGGAGACACCTCCCATTCCCGAGGAGTTTGCTCCGCCAATGTTGGAAAATACCGTAGCTACCTCGGGCTGTGCAGCCAGATAGTTTTCAATTTCCCGGGTGCGCAAATTATTTTCTGTGAGTGTCGTGCTCTTGTCGTATTCCAGTTTCAAGGAAAACTTGCCACGATCACCAGAGGCCACAAGTTCCTGTCCTAAAATTCCCAAACTCATAACCCATACGGTAGCAACAAAGGCTGCAATCACTGACAGTGTGGTAATCACTTTATGACTTAGGGTCCATTTCAGCTGATTGACATATCTCTTAACGATATTGTCGATACATGCTTCAAACCATATTAAGGGTTTATGAAGAATGTTATCATTACTTAAATGCGTGATCTTTCCGAAGCGTGATGCCAGCCAGGGAGTTAACGTAAAACACACGAACAAGCTTACCAGCGTGGAGATCACAATGGTTATCGAATACTGACGAAGGATATCACCGATAGTCGTATTGATTAATGCAATGGGTATAAAAACAACTACAATCACCAGCGTAATGGCAATAGCCGAGAAGCCTATTTCGGAAACTCCGTCTAATGCTGCCTGTATCCTGTTTTTACCCATGTGCAAGTGACGGTGAATGTTTTCAATCACCACGATGGAATCATCTACCAGGATACCAATTACCAGCGACATGGCCAGCAGCGTCATCAGATTCAAAGAATAGTCTAACAGATACATTCCGATGAATGTAGATAGCAGTGATGCGGGGATAGAGATAAGCACTATGAGGGAGTCGCGAATACTATGCAGAAAAAGCAACATGACCACTGCCACCAGAACGACAGCAATAACCAGATCATGTGTAACCGCTTCGGCCGATTCAAGGGTAAAGTCAGAGGTATCATCGGCAATAATGACTTTTAACTTTTTATCGGCATACTTCTTTTCAATAGCTGCAATTTTGGTTTTCACCTGTTCACTAATGGCTACCGCGTTGGCGTCACTTTGTTTTTTTATAACAATACCGATCCCGTCGCGGCCATTGAAACGGTTAAGCGTAGTTTGCTCTTTTACTCCGTCTTCAATGTCGGCTATATCAGATACGCGAATAGAACTTCCCCCTGGCCGGGTGACAATATCCAGGTCGCGAAGTTGCTGTACCGATGAAAACTTACCTGCCAGACGAACTGTAAGTTGCTCACTCCGGCTCTTTACTTTACCAGTGGGAAACTCCATATTGGCATTTGTAATCGCTTGCGTGACCTGGGATATCGACAGACCATAAAAAGCGAGTTTATTCTTATCTACATTAACTTTTATCTCCCGCACCTGGCCGCCCAGCAGGCTGGTTTGACCAACGCCTTCGATTTGCTGAAACTGGGGCAGTACTTCATCATCGATGAGATCATAAAATTCTTTTGCACCCATCTCTGATACAGCCGTCAATTGCATAATCGGCTGATCACTGGGACTTACTTTTGAAATGGAGGGTGATTCCACATCGTCGGGAAGATCAGAAAGAATGTTATTAATTTTTCGTTGCGCTTCCTGTTGTTTATCATCGATGTCGGTGCCTACTTTAAATTCTGCGGTGATTACCGATACTCCTTCGTAAGATTGAGAGAGCGTACTTTTTAGTTTATCCAAACCAGAGACAACATCCTCTATTTTCTTAGTAACACTTTGCTCTACGTCAGAGGGAGATGCACCCGGATAAGGCGTTGTAATGATCAGCGTGGGCTGAGAGAACTCGGGCATAAGTTCGTAGCTAAGCTGCTTGTAGGAAAAATATCCTCCTACCATCAATACAAGAAAAATAACAATAACGATGGAAGGACGGTGAATAGAAATTTCGGTCAGTTTCATAATTGAATTAGTTAGCCAGTGTTACATTCGAACCATTCGTCAGATTGATTTGACCGCTGTAGACAATTTGTTGTCCGGCAGATAAACCACCCAGCACTTCTACTTCCAGTGAATTACTGCGGCCTATCTCGATCGCTTTGAGTATCGCTTTATTGTTTTCCACAACAAAGACCTTAGGTTCTTTTGCAGAGCCCAGCAACGCTGCCCGTGGTATGATCAAAGCCGTTGCATGCAATCCTTTCTTTAGCGATGCTGTACCGTACATTCCGGCTTTTAAGTCGGCACCAGACGTATTTTTAACCAGGATTTTAACGGTGTAGTTATGGGAGTCATCTGAACGATTCGCCACGTAATCAATTCTTCCGCTAAACGTTTTGCCTGGGAAAACGCTTGTTGAAATCTCAACCATGTCATTTTCTTCAAATAGTACGACTTCATTTTCCGGCACGGCAACTTCCAACTTAAGCTGCGACACATCCGTCAGACGTCCTACGGGACTTGTTCCTAACGAAGTTCCCACTTCAACGTCTTTCATGGTAATGATGCCTGCGAACGGAGCTATCAGTGAATGCAGAGCGATATTCTTTTGAAGTTGTTTTAATTGTGATTCGGCATTTTTTAATTGAAGCCAGTAGTTATCATACTGTATTTTACTTACCCCTTCACTTTGCGAAGCTTTCTCATAACGCTCAAAGTTGCGTTTTGCTGATTCATAAGAGGCTTGCGCTGCAATAGATTGTGCTTGTAACAACTCATCGTCCAGTTTCATCAGGAGCTTTCCTTTACTCACTATATCCCCCTCAGCAAAAAAGACGTGCGTCACTTCTCCCTGAGCCTGGGGCACCAACATAATTTCTTTGAAGGGCAGAAATGTTCCAGTGTATACAAAAGTCTTATCTAAACTTTTGTTTTCCACCGCTTGTGCTTTCACCAACACTTTCTTATGCTCGTCGGGCCGGTATACTTTGGCTTGTACCGTATGCTGGTTACTGTTGAGTTTTACAACTGCCAGTACCACCACTGCTATTAAGACTACTGCAATGATTACCTTTTTCATTTTTTATAATTTGGTTAATGGTTATTGTTTAATTCTCCGTTTGCTTTTTGTAATTCCAGTTCGGCCAGCTTCAGGTTGATAAGTGAAGTACTAAAGTTGTTTCGTGCATTGGAAAGATCATCCTGAGCGCTCAAGAGATCCGTAATGGAAAGAATCCCATTGGTATACTCGATGTTGGCATTAGTAAACAGTTCTTCTGCCAGGGTAAGGCTACGCCTGGTATTTACCAGGGAGTTTTGATTGCTGGTGTATTGAATGATCGCGTCCTGAATTTCTTTTTCCCCTTTAAGCCTTGTCTGTTCCAATGAATTGATATTTTTCTTCACCGCTACTTCCTTCTGCCTGATCTTATTTTGCCTGCTAAAGCCATCAAAGACAGGGATCTTAAGCGACAACGACACATAAGAACTATTGATCCATTTGTTATTGATGGCATCAAAGGGGGCTACCTTATCATTGTATCCCGTATAGCCGTAAAACAAATTTGCATTTAAAGAAGGATAGTAACCAGCAATGATGCTTTTCTTATCCAGCAGCGCCAGTTGTATATTTTCTTTTTGTAACTGTACATCTAAACGATGATTCACATCTCCGGCAACGGCTCCTGTTAAGGTAGTTGTATAGTCAAATGGTACGACATCGATCGTATGTCCGGGGGTGTGGTTGATAATGTAATTGAGCAGATTCAGATTCTTATCCAGCGAAAGTTTTTGATTCTCATGTTCATTTTTCAGGTTCTCCAGATTAATGAGTAATCGTTTGTAGGTGCTTCCTGAAACGATGTCGTTGTTTTTTAACACCTCGTTCGTCTTTACTGTCTTTTCCAGATTTGTTATGTTGCTTTCGATCAGGCCCAGATTTTCACGCAGCACCTGGATGTTGTAATAGGTAGCGCTGACATTGTAGGTAATGTCTTCCTTCGTTTTGGAAAACTGAATCATAGAAGCGTTACGGGCCGACTTCGCTGCCTTAAGACCAATAAGTACCTGGTGGTTGTACAACGTTTGTGATAATTGAACATTGGCCGAAGTTGTCTGCGGAACAGAAAGTGTAGCCGCGGAGTATTCGCCGGCAGGCCCTCCAAACGTGGAAGCGGGGATGATCATCGCCGGCACTTCAAAATAATACTGATAAGAACCGTTCAGATCGATTGTCGGAAGAAGTCCGCTATTGGCTTCCTTAATCCGATGCTGGGTTGATTCAAGGTCTAACTCACTGTTTTTAACATCCAGATTATTTTCGAGCGCAAGTTTTATACACTCCTGAAGCGTAAGCTGTTGAGCCTGCGATGAGAGGCTCAAAACAAGTAAAAAAGAGACTATTCGGATTATCATAAGTGTTTAATTTATATGTTTAACATTTGTGTTAATTAATGGGCAAAAAAAATCAGTCGTCAGGGTATTCTTCGTTGAAGATGTTACAATACACGACCCGTTTGCGCTCAGCCAAAAACGCCTTATACCTTATTTCGTCATACCCGAAAATGGTTTGAATGATCGGTTTAGCAACCAGCGGGTAGTTGCAAAGCGACATCATATTAACCATGAAATGATCAATTTTAATTGGTTTCATGGTTCCGGCATCCACCTCGGCCTGAATCTGTTTTTCAAGCATCTCTTTCAGGACTTCACTATTTTTAGGATGCAGTTCCATTATTTTCTCCGGATTTTTGGTCATTTCCGTAATAAGGAACGTCTCCAGGTATGGAAACTCTGCTGTCTCCTCAATGAAGGTGTCGAGAAAAGTTTTGATTTTGGCACGCAGAGTCAGATCCGAACCTAATATGACGGCAAATTTGCCAGTCAATCCCCGCATGGCTTCTTCTAACACCAGGTTGAAAAGGAAGTCGCGGCTACGGAAGTAATAGTGTATGAGGGCACGGTTTACTCCGGCTTCCTTTGCTATCTCCTTGGTAGATGCATTGATGTGCCCCAGAGAAAAAAAGACCCTTTTTGCCGTTTCCTTGATCAAATTCTCAGTTTCGGATTCTTCCTTTACCATTTTAACTTACATGTTTAACACTTCTGTTAACGCAAAGAAACGCCATTTGTTACGACACTTCCAAGTTACCCGAGGATTATTTTATAGCGCATGGTCGGAATTCTCTTGAAATGTGGGAAGTGAGGCATGATCATGAGTCATTTATATGATTTTCCATCAGATCATCATACCTGCAATAGTGCAGGCTCGCTGTAATGGGACACGTAAAAAAAATGGCTCTAGTGCGCTTTTTAATGGAATACAAGTTTGTTCTTTGATATGCTTCGTCAGTTCAGGAAAGAACTTCTCGAACTCTGCTCGTGACCCCTGCGATGGTATCTGCTTTTTCACGAGTTTACTCATAGCACGCGACCGCGCCACCGGATTAAGAACATTCAGGTACCCTATCAGCTCCACATCCATCTCTCCGTTCAATCCCATCAGCTCTGCGGGATTGGTGTACTCACTTTCAATGAGTTGTCCTAATGCACCTAACGTAGTTAATAGTTTGTTGTTGGTTTAAAATTCTCTCTCAGCTTCGTTCCCCGAAGTATTCCTGTGCATCTCTGCGATTTGCTCTTGGATGCGGTCAACTGCTGACATATCCAGTTCCTTGTTACTATATGGATTCACGAAATACGTTACCTCACCCATCCCATCTTTACTCTTAGGCAGGTAGAGCTTTTCGCCAAAGTTTTTAAAGCAACATTAATAAGGAACATTCTTTTAAGATTCCTGAGGGTATGCGAAATCTCGCTGCCAGAATTCAACAATTAGAAAATCCCTCAAATCTCGAAACAAAGATTTCGTCTCTCTATGTGATGATATTTTAGGCTTTAAAATTGGCGTAATACCTATTATCAACAAAACGCCAGTGGGTTCGAACCCGGAATGTACAGTTCCAATCCGATCAAATGGGCGACGGAGTTGTCAACATTGTTGGATTCATCGTTACGTTATTAACAGAAGACAATAAAATTTACATGGTAGAAGAACTTGAAAATGACATCCATCCAAGGGCTTTGAAAAAGCTACTTAACCTTATCAGAGAGAAATCGCTAAATAATCAATTCGTAATTTCCAGCCACTCGCATATAGTCCTTAAGTATCTCGGCATAATGCCCGATAGCAAAATTTTCTATATCGAAGATACATGTGATTATAATACTGAAAGAATACTCTCTTCTAAAATAACTGAAATCGAAAATAAACCCGAATTGAGAATTGAACTTTTGGAAAAGCTCGGATACGATTTTCAAGATTTTGAGCTACATGTGAGATGGTCTAGTAAATCCGGACACAAAGAAAACTTAAATTTGTGTTCGAATGGAAAAGAAGATTAAAAAGACAAGGCATCGTAAATACGATGCTCAATTTAAGCAAGAAGCTTTAAAACAAGTAGAAAACGGTCAGACTGTTGGCTCGGTGGCGCAGGCACTCGGGATAAGTGAAGCATTACTCTATTCATGACGCAAGCGTCTTACGGTGTCTTTGATTAGCCCTAATACAGAAGTGGATCAATTACGCAAGCAGATTAAGCAGCTTGAAATGGAGCGGGATATTTTAAAAAAAGCTTTAACCATTTTCAGCCGTTAACTATGCGTGAGATCTATCAATTTATCTGCGATCAAAGGAAACACTTTCCTGTAGGAGAGCTGTGTAAAGCGGTTGGTGTTAATCGTAGTTGCTATTACGAGTATCGAAATGGCATAACCTATGCAAATAGGTCATCCGATCAGCAGCTTGCAAAAGAAGTTAATGAG
>NNBV01000232.1_pt1 | contig 22471 bp, 16 predicted proteins | sample 1173771 | NCBI WGS metagenome assembly NNBV01 (sample SAMN07173938, study PRJNA388173) | plant metagenome | isolation source: symbiotic tissue sample KVS11 | place: Norway: Troms, Kvaloya island | reverse complement strand
TACTTTTAATATTAGTTTTCATCGTCAGTATTTTGGGAAGTGGCGTTGCCTTATCCAGTGTACTTCAAGGGAGAGCGCAAAATGAAGTGGCTTCTCAAGCACAGATTCTCATTCAAATGGTGAACGCAGTTAGAAACTATACCCAAAATCGGATAGATCCCTTATTAGCGCCTACACTAGATACTAATCCAACGTTCACGCCGGAAATAGTACCAACTTTTTCCTCTAAAGAGGTTTTTGAAAATTTTCGGAAAAAGGCTGAATATAAAAACTTTTTTCATAAAGATGCAACACTTAATCCCACTAATTTAGTGGATAAAGCTGATGATTTTGAAGCTAAACTTGTAGAGCGTTTTCGCAACAAACCCAATACTCTAGAAATTACAGGCTTTCGTAAATTGTCAGAAAACGAAGTATTTTACATTGCGCGACCACTAAAGATTACACAGCAGCAATGTCTGCGGTGTCATTCTACACCAGATCAGGCTCCTAAGAGTCAGTTGGCAACTTATGGCTCGGAAAATGGTTTTGGCTGGCAACTCAATCAGATTGTTTCTGCTCAAATCATCTCTGTTCCTTCTCAAGAGATTTTTGCCAGTGCCAAACGCACTTGGATATTGATAATGGGACTTTTAATTACGATTTTTGCGATCGTAGTCTTCTTAATTAACTTTTTAATCAAAAAATATGTGATTCAGCGCATCAGAAGAATAGAGAAAATCGCCCAAAAAGTTAGCATTGGTGATATGAGCGCTGATTTTGAAGAAATCTCTAATGATGAAATTGGCGGGTTAGCAGAAGCATTTAATCGGATGAAAGCTAGCTTAAAAATAGCTATGGAGATGCTGAATAATCAAAGCTAACACCATTGGATTTTAGATTTTTGATTATGCAAAAGTCATAAGTTAAAAAATCAAGAGAGTAAGCGCTGCTGAAATTGTAAAGCTTTTTGAGGTTCGGGAATTTGTGCTGCTAAAATTTTCACAAGTTCTGCACGAGCAATTTTTCCAGAAGACTTAAGAGCTTTTTGGACTAGGAACTTAGCTATTGGGCCAATTAAATCAGCCAATTCTCGCTCACATTCATGCACAAAGCTGTCGCTAATTACTGGAGATTCTTGGTTTGGTAAATTATTTGAGTGAATTTCAGATTTAATAGTAAGTTCCTGTAATAGAGTCGGTTTCTCTAGAAGGAACATTGTTTTCTTCTTAAAATCAATTTGTTGATTTCCTCGAAGGTGGAGAACTAATTGACTAATTAATTCTTCAAAATTGGGCGCTGATGCCGCGACTTGCTGTAGTAATCTTGAGGCAACGGGGCCGACAAATTCCAAAAGAATTGTTTCCAAGCGGCTGTAATTTTCCGCAGACAGGATAGAAGTAGGCGGATACCTAATTAAATTTTCTTGAGAAAGTAAAACTTGAGGTGGTTGTGTAAAAGATGGCGGTTGAAGTGTTTGCGCTTCTTGTTTAGTATCAAGATGCTTAAGCACCCGCAGAACCTCAGCCGCAGACTGATAGCGCTGTTTAAAGTGGTGTAGCACCATCTTAGATAGGACAGATGCTAACTCAGAACTGACATTAGCTTGATGCTGCCAAGAAATTTCTCCTGTATCTGGATCTTCCTCAAAGTTTATAGGATGTAACCCTGTCAGCGATTGGATTCCAATAATGCCCAAGGAATAAATATCGCTGTTGGGGCGGGGCTTACCTTGCCCCTGTTCTGTAGACATATATCCTGGGGTGCCAATGATAATAGTATTCCCCGTGTGCCCTGGAGCTGTAAGCAGTTGAGTTTGGGCTTGTTTGACAGCGCCAAAGTCAATCAGCACTAACTTTCCGTCTTGTTGCCGCCTAATTATATTGTCCGGCTTGATATCTCGATGAATAACGTTGTGGCTGTGAATAAATTGCAGAATATCTAGAACCTGTTGAAGCAGTTGAATTACTTGATCTTCTGTCCAACGTTGATTGGGGAATAGTTCTGCTTTCAGAGTATGCCCTTCAATGAACTCTTGCACCAAGAAGAACTCTTGCTTGTCTTCAAAATAAGCTAAAAGACGAGGAATCTGGTTATGGTTGCCTAGTTGTTCTAGTGTTTCTGCCTCACTGCTAAATAGCCGTCTAGCAGTTTCGAGAAATTCAGGGCTACGAGTGACAGGCTTAAGGTGTTTGACAACGCATTTTGGGAAACCAGGCCGATGAGTATCTTGGGCTATATAAGTTTGACCGAATCCACCTCCACCTAAGACCTGGAGGACTTGGTAACGTCCGTCTAATAATTGTCCTAACATTGTGTCACGAGCCTTAAGTCCTCAAATTAATCTTGGCACAACTACTAGTTTTGGTAAGGTTTGTTGAGATAGAAAGTAGATAGTTAGTGCTGAAATTCAAAAGTTTTTTGAGGATTTTACTACAAGTTCATGACTCCCTAGACTCCAGATCGGCTTGCTGCCATATTATTGGTAAAGCTTTAATAATTCCTCATAACTCGGCAGTGGCGCAGCTTTGGAAGTAGTTGCTGGTTCAGAGGCTACGGTAACTTCTCCTAGTGGAGTTTTATTTACAAAGTAGGCGATTCCCCGAAAGCTCAATTTATAAGTTACTGGCGGTAGAGGTGCTTCCGCCGATTTGGAATTTTGATTAATGTGATACTTAACGCCACGGTACATGAGATTATAAGCTGGCCCAATTTGAGGAACTGGTCGAAACGGCTGTTCTGCTTTTTTGTTGCCGACTTTGTTTGGGTCGTATTCATAGCTCAGACCACGATAGTAAAGTTTCATAATTTTTGCTTCCTGAATAACTGTAGTTCAACAATGCCAATGACTTATCAGAGGTTGATTAGAGAGTTATGCAAGAGCTAATGTAAACTTACACTTTTTAAGGAACTGGTTAAAGGATTAGGCGTCTAAAGTGAAGAGTCATTGGGGATAGGGCATTGATTATTTCCTTTGTCCCCTCTCCCCACCTCCCGTATGCTTACCCTTTTCATTCGGGGGTTACGTGGTTAACAATGGGTTGAATGTTTTTTAAATGATTTAACCTTATGGCTAGAACTCCAAATGAATATGCCGTATACCTCCTACTGGAAAGCGGCCACCGAGAAGAAATACGCTTTCCTACCATTCAAGAGTTTCAGAAGTGGTATAGCGGCGAACTTGTGCCAAAATCTGCTTCTAATGACTTTATTAGTGTGCCGATCAAAAATATTCAAGGGGAATACATGGTAGTCAGACCTTCTCGGATCGTGGCAATCCGGGTAGAACCCGTTTTTAGTTCCAGTGTTGAAAGATTCAACTAAATGATGAGAAAAACCCTTGCTTTGCTTTCCTTAAGTCTGGGAATTGCCCTTGTAAACCCTCTCTGGTCGGCTGTTGCTCAGGTTCCTAATCTCCCGCCTCTGCCAATACCAACTACTCCTGAGATAACGCCGCCGCTAAAACCAATCGCTATCGGCAGCAATTGTACGCTGCGGCAGAGTTGCTTGGGTTGGGATGATCAAATTTGGAGTCAAAGGGGTAAGATAGGCGATCGCAAAGCGTTATTGGCTTCTATTGATAACAGTCTGGTTTATCTAACAAAGAAAGAGGCGATCGCAGCCTATCAAAATTATCCGATCAAGGAAATTACCCTGGCTCGCGTCCGCCGGAGTTTAATACGTTTCCGCCAACTGGTTGTCAGTTCTAAGTCAGCAGCACAACTACAAGCGGCTGTCAGCCGTGAGTTTGTCTTTTACCAGTCCGTGGGCAACGATGGCAAGGGTACTGTTAAGTTCACTGCTTACTACGAACCTGTTTACACCGCTAGCCGTGTTAGGACTGCAACATATAAGTATCCCCTTTATCGGCTACCACCTGATTTCAGCCAATGGCCGAAACCCCACCCAAAACGAATTGATTTGGAAGGGAAGGATGGCTTACAAGGGAATAAGAGCAAGTTACGCGGTTTAGAACTACTTTGGTTCCGCGATCGCCTAGACGCATATATGGTACATATCCAAGGTTCTGCCCAAATTAAATTAACTAATGGTAAAACAACGTCAATTGGCTATGCAGGTGGAACTGATTATCCCTGGACTAGTATCGGCAAAGAACTAGCCAAAGATGGCAAACTTCCCCTGGAAGGATTGACAATGCCACGTTTGATTAGTTATTTCCGGGGAAAACCGCAGGAGTTAAGCAATTATCTGCCACGCTGGGAACGATTTATTTTCTTCCAAGAAACAAGCGGTAGAGGAGCGACTGGTAGTATTCATGTGCCAGTGACAGCAGAACGTTCCATTGCTACAGATAAGTCTCTCATGCCACCGGGAGCGCTAGCGCTGATTTACAACTCATTTCCCTATCCTGTCGGTCGTGGCAAACTAGAGAGGCGTGCTGTCAGCCGCTTTGTGCTTGACCAGGATACAGGAAGTGCCATCAAAGGCCCGGGACGGGTGGATTATTTTATGGGGTCTGGTAAACTAGCAGGCGATCGCGCTGGCATCACAGGCGGTAATGGTTCACTATATTATTTGCTGCTCAAAGAATAAAGTTAGAAGTGAGGAGTTAAAAGTTAAGAGGAGTTATTAATTCAAAACTCATCACTTCTCACTCCTCACTCTCCTTAGTACGGCGGATAAGCAAAATCATCTTCATCAGCATAAACGTAAGAGTTGGAAACTCCTGCCATTGCCAACTTAGGCGTTTCTGATTTTACAGGTTCCTTCCCAAAATCTTTGTGTTCTTCAAAAGTCTTGCAAATCATTGCAGACTCAAGGGAATCGGAAGCAATTAAGTATTGTGTTAAAGTCCCTACTGTGGGATGTTTATAGTCCACAGTTGAAGCCACCAGAACCGTATTTGGTTCAATACCTCTTTCTTCACACTCAATTATGGGGCAAAAAATCCCGTGAGCATGGAACAAAGGGCCCTTTGGTGTTAAAGGTTGTTTGCGGTAAACAGCATAAGCCTTTTCTAGTTCAGCAACGAATCCACTAACTACTTTGCCTTGTTGATATTCGCAGTAGGTTTTGCTGAAACTCGCTCCGGCGGCACCATTAAGAGTTAGTTGTAGTGGTGATTCATGTAAAAACTTTTTATTCTCTCCCACTATAAAAATTAGATAGCGAGTAAAGGTTTTAAATTTAAGTTTGTCTGCTAAAAAAGCATCATAATTCTCTTTGAGCGTACCCAGTTTTAAACCACTTTCCCGGTCTTTGACGGATAACGGCCCCCGACGCACTATAACCAGGCGTGGAGTAGTTGTAATAAAAACCGTTTCGACTCCAGAGCTAAATTCATGCTCCACTTGCTGCCAATTCTCATCTGGCACAAAGCCAACAGCATTAGCATTATCCAGCTTAATTGCCAAACCGTGAGATTGCATACCATCTGTGCCATACCGAGGATTAATCATCTGACACCAGGGAAGGACTTGAGAAGGCGGTGCATTGAATTTCTCGTCTTCAAAGTCGAAATTAGCAGATGCTTTCATCGTTTTAGGCTATCAAAGTGTTTTATTGAACTTGTTTATCGGCAAAGCGCTGATCCTGGAGAGCCAGTTATATATATACTGTGGTTCCCCAAGTTTAGGAACTTAAACTGGCGTAGTAGTTTTTCCAGAGTAAGACACAATCAATCTATGTTGCAATCCCTATTTTGTTTTTTAACAACAAATTCTTTCTTTGGCATCTCCCTATCTCTAAATTACTGTGAACTTAAAGTAGCGAGAGTCTTCAAATCAGGCACTTCTAAATCAGGTTGACTGACTGCTGGGAAGTTAGCACCAATCCCTTGCTCTGCTCGACGATTTACCCAGACTGTTGAGAGTCCCAGAGATTTGGCTGTAACGATATCGTGATATACACTAGCAGCAACATGTAATATCTGCTCTAGCGGCAAATCAATTCTCTCAATAGCCAGTCTAAAATTGTTTAAGGAGGGTTTATAGCTTTTTGCCTGTTCTGCTGTGATTATCTGGTCAAATTCCACCTCCAAATGCTTTGCCGAGAAAGCAAAGAGATCGTCATCTACATTTGAGATAATTACCAACTGAAACTTTTGCTTTAAAACTCTAAGTGCCTTAACTGTATCAGGGAAAGGCAGCCAATACTGAATTGAATCAGCAAGTGAATTTAGTTCGTCAGTATTTGGCTCAAAGCCAAATCGCTCACCAAATTTCTGGACTACTCTCTTTAAAACTTCCCGATATTTGATATATTCTCCAATTTCAAGTTCTGCTTCAAATTCAGCAAAAAGTTCCAGAATTTGCTCGTCATCCAAATTAATGTTGTGTACCCGCAGAAGTGGCTTAAGTGCCCCTAAGATGCCGTTCTCCCAGTCGATTAGGGTTCCATAACAATCGAAAGTTAAAGCTTTATACTGATGGAAGCTAATCATCTTTTTATACTCCACAGTTTAATTGGTAGTGTTCAGTTTTCACAAACCAAAAGACGGGTAAACCCATCTATAGTTGGCGCAGCCCGCCGCAGATGGGTTCACCACATTTGCCGCTCTTAAAATCTCTGAATATTTCTTCTATAATCTAAGCAAAGTTTAAGTAGGTAGACAAGAAAAGACCAAGCTGTGTGAAGATAAACAACTAAATTGGCACAATTAAACTAAACTATCTTAATAAAAATGAAGTAGGCTAAAATCCTTTTGCACCTTGCCTGCTGCCTATTAATAGCTGCCTTGCTTTAAACGACAAATATTTACGCTTACCTACTTCGGGTGTGAGATAATATTATCCCACAGAGGGAATTCTTCCTAAGAATAGTTTGTATGGATGTTAAATTTCAGGATACACAAGCGAATACCACTGAACACTTAAATTCAACTAAACAGCTACTTGATGGCAAGCCAACCGTAAATCTTTCGGTAGCAGAGGCAGTGGTAAAAATCCTGGGAGATATGGGAGTGCAGTATGCCTTCGGTGTTTCGGGAGGCGCGATCGCCCCAGTTTGGGCTGCGTTACACCAAAGCTCCATCAAGGTACTACATTTTCGCCACGAAGCTGGAGCAGCTTTTGCAGCCATTGAGGCGCACTTTGCTAGCGATCGCCCGGTTGTGGTATTCACTACCACAGGGCCGGGGATCACTAATGCTTTGACAGGGCTATTAGCTGCCCGTTGGGAGGGCGCTAAGGTGATTTTCGTGTCAGCTTCAACCTCAGCACCACAGAGGGGACGTTGGGCTTGCCAAGAAACTAGCACTTACACTATGCCTAATGCAGGTATTTTTACTTCCGGGCAAATATTCCACTATGCAACCACTCTCGAATCCAGCGATGAACTCACAGAGGTTTCTCGAAGGCTTGCCCTTGGATTAGGACAACCAGGAGGATTCGTAGCTCATATAAGTATTCCTACAAATATCCAGACAAATTCACTAAACACATCATTGCCACGATTAACTCTGTGTCATGCAATGGCAACAGCAAGCGAAGAAACGATCGCAGAATGTGTCCGATTACTATCTGAGGGGCCCTTTGCTATCTGGGTCGGTTTCGGAGCACGGGGTGCTGCCAAAGAGATTCGCCAGCTTGCTGAAAGGACAGGGGCTGCGGTGATGTGTTCACCACGGGCTAAAGGTATTTTTCCTGAAGATCATCCTCAGTTTGTCGGTGTGACCGGCTTCGGTGGGCATGAGTCGGTTCTCAAGTACATACAGAAGTGCCGTCCTTTACGCACCTTAGTTTTGGGAACACGCTTAGGCGAACGCACATCACTATTGCTCCCTATGATGATACCTTTGCGGGGCTTTTTGCATGTTGACATCGACCCAGAGATCCCAGGAACAGCATATCCATCTGCTGAGACCTTTGCCATTCAATCTGACATCAGAGTGTTTGTCAAGGCTCTGCTGAAATACTTTTCGCAGCATCCTGTTCAGTTAGCAAAACCGATATTACCTAGACCTGAACACAGTACAATCAATCCACGTAAAAACGGGCAAGTGCGTCCCGCAGTCCTTATGGATGCTATTCAAAGACTGATTGTTGAGGGAAGCGATGTATTGGTGATGGCTGAGTCAAGCAGCTCCTCGGCTTGGGGAAATTATATGCTGCGGTTTGCCAAGCCACACCGTTACCGAAACTGTAGCGGTTTCGCGTCTATGGGGCATATTACCACCGGCGTTGTCGGTGCAGCACTAGCTCGTGGTGGTAAGGCGATCGCCATTGTTGGTGACGGTGCCATGCTAATGAATAATGAGATCAGCACAGCTGTGAAGTACCAGATTCCAGTTGTCTGGATAGTACTTAATGACGGATGCTATAATATGTGCGATCAAGGGATGGCAATGTTGGGCTTCCAGGGTGTAGATGCAGAGATTCCGCAGACCAACTTTGTAAAGATTGCTTGCGGGATGGGAGCTGATGGTATTCGTGTTGAGAGAGAGGCTGAGATTGATGCGGCTGTAGAGAAAGCAATGGTAGCGATCGCTCCCTTCGTGATTGATGTAGTAATTGACCCTACTCAGCCTGCACCAATTGAAAGTCGTATTCAGAATTTAATTACCCAGACCAGTACAAATTATTACTACTAACTTACTATATAAAAAAGGTTTTTATGGCACAACACGCAGTAGGTATTCGCTCACTCGCTGTGAGCTTACCTAGCATTAAACGTAATAATGATTACTATAGAGAAAAATACCCCGAATTGGTTACTCAAGCAGAGCAAAAAAGTTTAGGAAGGTGGTTCTCTCTTGATGGCTCCACCCCCAAGAATGAGTTTGACTTAGAAATGGTGCCCTATCTATCAGATCCCTTTCGGGGAACTGTCGAACGGTGGGTGCTAAGTCCAAATGAGTCACCACTAATGCTACAATGCCGTGCGGTAAAAGATACCCTTGCGGCTGCAAAGCTTTCTCTGGAAGATGTCGATCTGATGCTTGTTGCCTCGATCTGGCCTGAACAAATTGGATTTGGTGATGCTGCGTTTCTGGCGCGTGAGCTAGGTTTGCAGGGGGCAGCTTGGAATATCGATGCAAGCTGTGGTAGCACTCTAATTGCGTTGCAGAGTGCTTATGCTTTGGTTTCGGCAGAACAGTATCACAACGTACTAGTAGTTATCTCATGCTCTTACTCTCACTTTGTCCCCGAAGATGATACTGCTTCATGGTTTCTTAGCGATGGTGCCGGGGCTTTTCTGGTAAGTAAACTTGAATCACATCAGGGTATTCTTGGTATTAAGACTGTTCATGCTGGTGCGCTGTGCGATCTAGTTTACCCTGTGATCGCCAAAAATATACTAGGCAACTTGCAGGTTCGTATGCAGGTCAGCAAAGATGCAAACAGGTTAACTCGTGAAACGGCTGTAGGGTTTCTCCGTACTTGTTGTGAAGGTGCTATTAATGCGGCAGGTGTTACCCTTAAACAAATAGACTTTTTTATTTTCAACACACCTACGGCTTGGTTCGCACGCTTTTGTACGCGCGTACTGGGTATTGATCCAGAACGTACAATCGACCTCTATCCACAATATGCAAACATTGGGCCAGTACTTACTGTAGTTAATATGTACCATGCTGCACAGTTAGGAAAAATTAGTGAAAATGACTTAGTTCTTGTTTATGGATTTGGTGCAGCAGGTGCTGTCTCTGCCAGTGTGATGCGTTGGGGCAAAGTAGCGCTAGGTTCTGCTCCTATCCATAAAATAGAATCTGACTTGGCACTGACAAATTCTAAAGACAGAAGCAAAGCTCCTTCTTGTTAAGGTTGTTTACCAAGATTTAATGTTTATCTGAGTAGTTGCCTGTGAAGAAACAAATTCTTGCGACCGGAATTTTTATTTTATCTCTCATCTTTCCGCTCAAAGTTTCAGCGCAGAATAATGACGAGATTTATGTGTTTGGTGATAGCCTCTCTGACACAGGCAATATATTCAAGGCCACAGGCAGAATAATTCCTCCAAGTCCAACTTACTTTAGTGGACGTTTTTCCAATGGCCCAATTTGGGTAGAATATCTCGCCTCCGATTTAGGATTAGAATTAAATCTAAACACCAACTTTGCCTATGGTGGCGCAACCACAGGCTCTAAGAATATCGGCATACCTGGTTTACCAGGATTGCAGCAACAGATTAATAGCTTTACATCAGCAAATACTTCTGCAAACCCTAATGCCCTCTACGTCATCTGGGCTGGTACGAATGATTATTTAGATTACTTTTTTGGTGACATTCCCAATCCTACCCAAGCAGTCAAGAATTTATCAGAAGCAGTGACATCACTTGCTGCTGTTGGTGCTAAAAACTTTCTGGTGGTTAACTTACCAGATTTAGGAAAGTTCCCAGTTACAGGCGGCAATAGCCAAAATTCCAGTTTACTAAGCACTTTTACCAGTGCCCACAACTCCCGTTTGACTGCAAATCTCAACTTTTTGAGCCAGCAACTAAACCCTGATCTTAATATTATTCCTCTTGATGTTAATTCTCTATTCAATAGAATCATCGCTGCTCCTGGAGAATTCGGTTTTACAAATGCTACCGAATCTTGTATTGGAGACTTATCGGTAGTACCCATCAATGTTCCCAAGCAGCCAGTTGCCTGCGACCCAGATAAGTTTTTATTTTGGGATCAAGTCCATCCTACAACCTCTGTTCACAAACTAATTGGAGAATTAGCTTTTTCAGCCGTGAAGCCAGTACCTGTATCCGAACCCTCTGCTGTATTAGGGATGTTGGCGGTTGGTGTTTTAGGTGCAGTTGGGTGCGCGGTTGAGAGATACAAAGATGAGCGTCAAGTTAGCACAACAATTGTGTTTATGCCTGTTTTTAAAAGTCTCGATAGCCAAAGCCCAGAGTACTGAATTAATAATGTAAATCTTGGAATAAAAGTTATGGGGATTAAGTTTGAGAAAATCCTTATATGGGGACGTTCTGCTGAAGAATACACCAAAATGTTTGGTTTAACTATTGAAGATAACAAACTGAAAATTATTGATTGTGCAGGTGGGCCTGCGAGCTTTAATGTTGAGATGACCCATAGAGGAGGCAATGTTGTCTCTTGCGATCCCATCTACAAATTAAGTAAAACTGAAATTACTCAACACATCCAAGAAGCTAGCCGTGAAGTCATGAATGCGGTGCAAGGAAATCCAGATAATTTTCTTTGGCAGGATATTCAATCGTCAAGCGAATTACTAAATATTAGAAGATCCGCAATGCAGGAATTCATTGAAGACTTTTCTTTAGGAATTCAGGAAAAACGTTATGTTACAGGTGAACTGCCTACTTTACCATTTGCTGATCGGCAATTTGATTTAGCATTGTGCTCTCATTTTTTATTCATCTATTCTGAACACCTATCTGAAGAGTTCCATCTTGCTTCTATTGCAGAAATGTGTCGAGTTGCTATAGAGACACGTATTTTTCCATTGTTAAACACGTCTGGAAAGCCATCTCCATTTTTGCTGCCAGTCATTAACCAACTAATCAAGCAGGGATATAAAGTAGAAATTAGACAAGCATCCTATGAATTTCAGAAAACTGGAAACAAATTCTTGCGTGTATCAAAAAGCTAAGTCTTGAAAAAAGTGATTTAGTTTTTTCTATGATAATCCAGGTTTTTTCAGCTTACAACTGTAGGATTGTCTTCTCCATGAATAACAACTGCTCCTAAAGCTTTCAGGGAGGCTCTCTGAGCTTCCGTTATACCTGTAATTCCAGTGATGTCCATGCCTTGATAGGGTCTATCATTCCTCAAAATTTTTAGACACTCTCCAGTTTTCACATCCCATATTCTAATAGTATCATCTTGGCTACTACTAGCCAGGGTTTGATCGTGGGCACTGAAGGCAAGTGACCAAACCCACTTGGTGTGTCCTGACAAAGTTTTGAGGCATTGTCCAGTACTGACATCCCATAATTTCACCATTTGGTCGCCACTCCCACTCGCTAGAAGGCGTCCATCTGCACTAAAGCTAACTGAGTAGACAGAACTGGTATGACCTTGTAAAGTTTTAAGGTGTTTACCAGTTCTAGAATCCCACAACTTCACTGTTTGATCACTACTGCCACTTGCTAGAAACTGCCCATCAGCACTAAAACTAACAGACCACAGCCAATCAGTATGTCCTTGAAGAGATTGAAGGCATCGGCCAGTGTTGACATCCCACAACTTTACTATTTGGTCATGACAACCACTAGCTAATATATGACCGTCTGGGCTGAAGGCGATAGACCAAACCCGATGGCTTTGTCTATTCAAGGTATTAATGCATTGCCCCGTACTGGTGTCCCATAGCTTTATTGTGCGATCGTCGCTGCTACTTGCCAAAATCAGACCATTTGGGCTGAAGTTAACAGCTAATATTCGGTTAGTGTGGCCATTTAAGGTTGTGAAACATTGACCAGTATTAGTATCCCACAATTTAACCGTTTGATCTTCACTACCACTAGCTAAAATGCGACCATCTGGACTCAGGGAAACTGATGTTACCCGATTATTGTGTCCTCGCAAAGTTTGAAGACATTTACCTGTGGCAACATCCCAAAGCCTTACAATTTTGTTAGACCCACTACTAGCCAACATATAACCGTTTGGGCTGAAGGCAACAGACCAGACGCCATCACAATAACCCTGAAAAATTCTAATACAACGACCAGTACTGACATCCCACAGCATCACTTTTTGGTCATCGCCGCCACTAGCCAGAATGTAGCTGTCTTTGTTGGAACTTAGCGTAACTGACCATATTCGGCTGCTGTGTCCTCTCAAAGTTCTAATGCATTTACCTGTGGCAACATCCCAGACTCTCACCGTTTGATCATCACTACCGCTAGCAATAATATGCCCATCCAAACTGAAGGTAACAGAATGTACTGAGTCAGTATGACCTTGTAGCGTTAAATAGCATTGTCCTGTGTCAACATTCCATAGCTTCACCGTGCGATCATGACTAGCGCTAGCCAAAATGCGACCATCTGAACTGAAGGTAACGGAATGTACACGATTGGTATGTCCCTTTAAAATTTTAATACATCGACCACTGTTTATATCCCATAGATTGAGGGTATGATTGTCGTTTCCAGTTACCACTGTATGACCATCGGAGCTGAAGGTGATTGACCATACACTATAATCATCTACCGATAAAGTCTTAAAACACAGGCCAGTATCGATATCCCAAAACTTCACAGTTTTATCCTCACTGCTACTCGCCAGCATATGACCATTCGTACTGAAGGCGATAGACTGGATACCACTGCTATGCCCTTGCAAATTTGCAACACACTGACCAGTGCTAACATTCCATAGCCTCACTGTTTGATCATCACTACCGCTAGCCATAATATCTCCATTAGGACTGAAGGTAACAGATCGAACCCAACCAGCGTGGCCCCTGCAAGTGAGCATCTGTTGTCCATCTACAACCTGGTACAGGCGAATCTCATTATTAGTATCACCTGTAGCTAGAAGTTTGCCATTGGGGCTAAAGGCTACTGAAAAAATACCACCGAGAGTTTCAACAAAAACACACTTAGCTAGATCGGCGTGAGCAAAATTTGCATTATGCAAATTCCTACTCCGCATATCTGCTTGCCAAACAGTCAGATAAGAAAAATCATAGCCACTTAAATCTGTTTCTAAATGACAAAGCAGATTCAGAATATTGCCAGCCGTATATCCTGGTTCTAGCGGCGATGTTTCTCGAAGTTTTGTAATAATTTGAGCTAATTGGTTTTCAATGTTTCTTTTACTTCTTAAAACATTAAGCAACCCATCTATAACTGGTTTGATGATGAGACGAGTTTGAGTATCTTTAACATAATCTTTACCCGTTGCTTTCATCAGAGCATGACATCTGAATAAATTAATATTCTGAGTGGCAATTTCTTCACAGATGCTTTCTATCAATCTACTAGTCACATACTCCATAACTACAGGCTGGAGCGTAAATGATGATCCAGTTTTTTGAATGAGCGTAGGTGTAGCCTTCTCGATTAGCGATCGCCTTCCTAAAGATTCTACAGCCTCTAGTAATTTAGCTTGTGGTACTGGTGATATAATATCATCTCGCAATTCTGAGAGTGTTATTGACTCCCGATTAATCGTTAGCCAGTACATTATGTCCTTTTCTAAATCTGACAAGCGCTCAAACTGCTGCTCTAAAATATCTCGAATATCTCCAAAGACAGCCGTTTCTTGTCGCAAAAAGTCGGTCATATTACCATCAAAGATATCTTGAATGGTGGTAGCGACTATCTTTAAGGCTAATGGATTGCCTGCATAACGTTCAATTATGACTTTCCATTCATCCTCTACTGCCGATAGCCCCTTTAATTTCAAGATTTCTTGGCCTTCTAGCACCTGCAAGCCAATAAGTGGTAACGAGCGAACAGGTAGTGCTTGTCCTTCTAGCAATGCCACTTCTCTAGGTTTTTCACGACTAGTTATCACTAAGCAGCTTTGATGAGTTGCTTCTCCTACCCGTTTTAAAAGCTCACCATATTCCTCATATCCTTCTCGATAAAGTCCGGCGCGGCTACCACTGCGGAGAATTGACTCTGCATTATCAAGAATTAGTAAACAGCGATGATTTTGTAAATAATAGAGTAGCCGCGATACCCTCTCGCTAAAACTTTCTGGTAAGTTACCTTCTGTTTCCTGTTCGTCAGATAGAAATTGGATTATATTACCTAGAATAATTTTAACAGGTGGAGCTTCTCGTAGCGATCGCCAGATCACATACTCAAAGTTTTCCTGAATCTGTTGAGCAAATTTTACAGACAGCGCCGTTTTCCCAATGCCTCCTATTCCCAATAGCGCTACTAATTGGCATTGTTCGTCAAGAATCCATTGTTCTAGGGTATTAAGTTCTTCTGTACGTCCATAAAAAACTGAGTTAAAGATAGCTTCTCCCCAATCTAGACGAGTATTTGAGCTTGAATAGTCACTTTTATCTATTTTTAACTGGAAAGCTGAAAAAAGCTTTTCAATAGTCTGTTTGTCAACTCCTCCTTCCCGATTCATTACTTTCGAGATGGTAGCGGAATATAAGCCAGAGCGTGCGCTCATTTCTTCAAGAGTGTATCTGTTTCCAAAATTTTCCTTTGCTTCTGACTGATGCTTTGCTTCCTTAATTTTTTGTAACCCCTTGTTAGTAAGTGCAACGCCACGCTTGCGTCTCCAATTTTGTAAAGTCATGTATTAATTCACTGTTCGTGTAATCACTTTTAATTAAAAAGAATTATCTACTAGGTTGCTATAGATATGAGGTGATAGCCATAACAAATGAATAATCTTATGTTGCAGAGGATCTAAAACAGGTATAGGAATCCGATTATGATTACTGAACTTACTTGCGTGGTGCGCGGTCGAAACTCAGTACATCGCAGAGAACAGGGAACACGAAAGAAGAGAATAGACGTGTACTGAGTTTTTTTTAATCAAATACGAGTCCTATATATTACCAAAATATTCACTGATGAAGATCACCTTTGGCAATCCACTCGTCTCGGTAATTCAATACCGCTTGCTCAACAGACAATCTGGTCTGTGAGACATTGGTGACATCATTTCTTCAGCCACAAGCTTCTTGTATTTGCGTAATGGCAGATTCATTACGGATGGTGCTATTTATTTGATACCTTGATTTTCCGTAATATATTTGGGGCGTAAAGCTTAAGTTCAATCTCAAAATCTCGATTTTCACTGGTCAAGACCGTTCTAAATTGGCAATCTTGATAAAGAAAGTTTGTATACATCTAGCTTATCAATCAATGAATAAAACTGCTGCACTTAAATTTCCCCATTTGGAAACCTCCAGTAAAAAAAGAGCGCTTAAGCGAATCACCTTAAACTTGACATTAGATGAAGCCCAAAACCTTGAAAAGTATTGTGAACAGACAGGTAGACCAGCAATAGATGTGATTAGGGAACTCATTCAAGCCTTGCCTTAACCTGACTTTTCACACTAAGCCTGAAAAGTTTTAGTGTCAAAAGTCATAGCTCAAGTAGAAGGTGTTGCAAATTTAGACAAAGCTCTTTAACTTTACTCTCGTCAGAGTAAAGTTAAAGAGCGGTAATCATAGATTAGACTCTGACAACTAAATATTTATTATTTCAATCCTGTTGTTTGTTGCGAAAATTTTAAAAACCAAGGGTTAGAGATTATTCTCTAAAAAGGTTAACGACAGAATCAGCATAGTTGCTGAACTAGAGAAACAGTCTCTCATTTCTTATTGTGTAACTCAATAAGAAGGCTCTCCTAGACTAGTTATAAAAAATTAATACTTGATATCAGGTTAAATCCTTACATAGTAAGGGATTCAAGAAGAACAAAGCATATTTTTAGTACATCTTTGATTCTATTTTAAACAAACCCTGTTATATCAATTGTTTGAGCCATTTTTTAATGTTAATTTATCAACCTAAGTCTGAGAGAGCCAATAATAATTACTACATTATCTTGTTTTGGCGTGCTGCGCTCATTTACGACGGGCGTAGCACGTCTTCATTAAATTCTTACGTCCCTCTCAATCACCACAAAAAATTACCATACGTTAATTTAACACCTCCAATGCAACCAAATTCTGATGCTTATATCTTGAGAACGATCCCAGGTAAATCGTTCGCAAATATACTTTTATTTCGTCAGTGGCAAGGCTCGAATGAGTTCTCTAATCACATCCGTTGCTGGTCTGCCTGTTTGTTCACAATACTTTTCAAGGTTTTTGGCTTCGTTTAATGCCAAGTTTATAGTGATTCGCTTGACCGCCCATTTTTTGTTCATGCTGAAACAGATAAATCATGTAATCATAACTTCAAACCCTGATTTTACCTTCCTAGCTGGAAAGTAATCTAAATTTTGGAGATGCCGGGATACCCTTTCAATAGGACACGTTGTAAACAAATATTGCAGGTGTGCTTTACTGATTTACTAACTTGTTCATAAATAATACAGGAACAATCAAGATTTAGTACTCTAAAATCAAATAAAATACCCGTTCACATCAACTACGGGAGAAGGGTGAGACACAGAGTCCCCAGTGCCTACAACCAGGGCAAGTGAATGGTCTAAAGTAAGCGAATTCAAAAGCGCTCGACAAAAAAGATAAATTATAATAATCTCCGTATCTTCTCAATGTTCATTATTGAAGGTGCGGGTTTAGAGCTAGCTTATTGCTCAACCGAGAGTACCAATGGCATTTAGTTAATTTTAGATGCTCCAAGTTTTGCCGCTTCTCAATTTAATTGCAAAGCTACTTTATTCCCGTCGATAATCCAGTTTCTGTTGACAGAATGCCTATTTATATCGTTCTGATTAAATCCATCATGGAAGCTTAATTGCAATCAATTTAGAATTCCCAATGTTGAAGAAAGCCTTAACCTAAATTTGTACTAACTTTAACTCAATCTTTGCTTACGCTGTATGTCTTAGTAAGAAGATTGTGTAGTAACTATGGTAAAATACTGTATTCCAATCGGGTTTTAGATGTATTGCTGACATTCACCCAAAGCTAGAAGCTAAATTGGAGGTTTTTACGAGTTGTTGTTTACTGCATTAAGGTTCAGAGATTTATGAAACTGCAACTGACCCCATTATGTATACTCTGAGCAAAATTAACTGGAGCGTAGACACATGAGGCGCACAGGTGCTGCTTGGATAGCGGAAAACTAGTTGTCTACGCTGCCAGCATGACATTTGCATATTTTTTGTGGAGTTTTCTTACCTTATTTGAGGAGTACAAATGCTTGAGGCTATCGCTGTTGCTTGGTTATTACTGTTGTTTGGCGATTTTCTATCTACATTTTTTTACCACGTACCCGAGCACGTTTTTGGTAGCCTTCATTTAAAAACGCACCACTCCTGGAAGAAGGACTTCCGCCACTACGCTATTTTGACTTTTAATCCCCAAGTTCTTTTAGATGGTGTCTTGGGAGCTTTGCCTTATGTACTCATAGCAGTAGTCTTGTGGTCTTTCTCTCCCATTGGCGTAATTTCAGGATTGCTGCTTGGTCAGTTTCATGTATGGTGGAGACATATAAGTGTACTGGGTTGGCAAACTCCAAAGCCTGTAAATATTTTATGCCAAATTTTATTTATTACTACTCCTGAAAGACACTGGTTACATCATCACAGAACTAATTTAGGTTTCGGTGATATTTTCACCTTCTTTGAACAACCTGCACAAATGTGGTTACGTTGGCTTCGACTACTCAGAATTCGTTTTCGCTACTCTCGGATCTAACTGGAGCTACCTCTGACCTAAATACTTTTTAAAATTACCAAAAGAAGCTGCGATCGCAGCTTCTTTTTGTACGCTAGAGGAAATTATTCCAATCTCAGAAATGCGCTTACCTAGATACTCAAAAAGCTAATTTCCAATTTACGAGTATTAGCAACAAGAGATATAAATTAACATAGATTTAAATCTATACCTTTTCCTAATTATAAAAATTTTATTTATAGTTCTTCCATAACTCATCAAAAAGCCAGCGAGTTACAGAGATGGAGCGATGTCTCTGGTACACCGCTTAACTTTGCTGTTATATCGCCAATATTTTTGGGAAAACTAGTCTTAATTAGTAAATTATTATATCCCTAGATTTTATGACAATTCCTCTCTTTTCTAAAGATAGTGGGCGTAGCTTGCTTACACGATCGCAACTGGTACAGAGTGAGAAAATGTCCGTCTTGGGAAACTTAGCGGCAGAGGTGGCAGATAAAATTAATCACTCAGTTGGGTTGATTTTAGGAAATTTACAACCTGCTCTAGATGAGGTGTTTCATGTCCGCAGTTAGCCTCAGAAAGATTTTTAACAAAAAAGAGTTGCCATCTCTCCTCCAGAACTTAGTCTACCAGTTCAACATCGCGATTGATGTTGAACTGGTAGACGGCACGAAGCTGATTAGCATTGGGGAGCAAACAGCAAAAAACCGATATCCAATCGAGGTTTCAGGAGAAATTATCGGTTGGGTTATTGGGGGAGAACAGGCAACTCTACTTGCGACTTTGCTCTCGTTTTTGGCAAAACAGGAAGCTGAAAAGAAAGAACTCGCCAAAGAATTGCTGGAACGATACCAGGAAATTGATTTATTTGAGGATATCTCGACTCAACTCACAACAAGTTTAGATACGCGACAGATTGCCCAACTTGTGCTGCAAGAATTGAGTCAATTGATTGAATCATCTGCGGGAATGATTCTGCTTCTGAATCCAGATGCAACAGCATTTGAAATCATTGCCGAATTTGGAGTGTTTTTTGACCATAGTCAGCCGGAACCGGGTAAGGGAATTATTGGCAGCATTGTGCAATCCAACCGAGCAGAACTTGTCAATGATGTGCAAGCTGATTCTCGATTAGAAGGACAAAAAAACGTTAGTGCAATGATTTGTGTACCGTTACGAGCCAAAGAGCGGGTACTGGGAGCGATCGCTATTGGAACCTCCAAAACTGACTCATACAAGGCTGAACATCTGAAACTTGTGAGTATCTTTGCCTCTCAAACAGCGATCGCTATTGACAAAGCTGTGCTTTACGAGCAAAGCACTCAAGCCGCTATCCAGGCAAAAGCCCAAACACAGAAGCTTCAGCAAGCTCTCCATGAGTTGCAATTGGCCCAAACTAAATTGATCCAAAGCGAAAAAATGTCCAGTCTAGGGCAACTCATTGCCGGAGTTGCCCACGAAATCAACAACCCGGTTAATTTTATTTACGGCAATTTAAAGTATGTTGCCGAATATGCTCAAGACTTGTTGCACCTGTTGGAAAAGTATCAGAAATTCCTACCTGTTGCTCCTCCAGAACTGGAATCAGAGTTAGACAACATAGACCTGGAGTTTATTATGCAGGATCTCCCCAAACTGCTAGATTCAATGAAACTGGGCACAAGTCGCATTGTTGAAATTGTCCAATCCCTGAAAAACTTCTCCCGCCATGACGAAGCAGAAATGAAAGCCGTTAACATCCACGATGGCATCGATGGAACCTTAATGATTCTTCACCATCGCCTGAAAGCAGATGTTCATCGTCCGGCAATTGAAATCGTTAAAGACTATGCAAAACTTCCCCTAATTGAATGCTACCCCGGACAGTTGAATCAGGTATTTATGAACATCCTGGCAAATGCCATTGATGCGCTCGAAGAGTCATTAGTCATTAGTCATTGGTCATTGGCATCAAACGAATCACAAATGACAAATGACAAAGGACAAATGACAATCCCAAGCATTACCATTCGCACCCAAGCCCTGGACAAAGAGTGGGTTGTGATTCGCATTGCTGACAACGGCCCAGGAATGAAGGAGGAGGTAATTCGCCGTATTTACGATCCCTTTTTCACCACGAAAGATATTGGTAAGGGAACCGGGTTAGGTATGGCAATCAGCTACCAAATTGTTGTAGACAAACATGGGGGAATGCTCAAATGTCGTTCTCAACCAGGTGAAGGGACAGAATTCTGGATTCAGATTCCAGTCAATTGTGCATTTGCAGAAGCTACTGAAGAACAGAATTGCGCTTCTGCCTCGCCAACTCACACCACAGAATTATCTCATATTCCCGATATCGACGGCTTCATTCCATCAACAGTTCCAATGCTCAAACCGACGGATTTGCTGATCCGCCACACTCAATTGATCCAGCGACTCTCACAGCACAGTCCAGGCATAGAAGGTGCATCACCCGATCAAATTTACCAGATGTTTCAACACCACCCAATTTCGTTAAAGCTTTACGCCACTTTGTTGTCTTGGTTCTGTTGTTCTAACCCTACCCAAATACGCCACTAAAGAAACCTCAACCATGTTTAAGCAACTTGATGAATACAACAGTCAGCTATTTGAACAATGTCCTGTTGGGCTAGTATTATGCCGAACAGATGGGACGCTAATTAACATTAACCCTGCCTATGCTGCCATTTTGGGGCGCACTGTTCCAGACACCCTAAATCTTAAACCTAGCCAGATTACTCCTGAAAACTATGCCAACACAGATCGAGCTACCCTAGAGAACTTGGAAAAAACTGGTCGCTATGGCCCTTACGAGAAAAAGTTAATCCATAAAGATGGGCATCTGGTTCCAGTCAGAATCTCTGGATTGATGATTGAGAAAGATGGAGAGCAACTGATCTGGTCTAGTGTGGAGGACATCAGCAACCTTCGACGCGTTCAGCAGGAACGCCAACATACTGAACAAATCCTGAAACAGAGTGAAGCCCGATACCGCTCTCTGGTTGCTACTGCACAAATTGTTTGGGTAAGTACACCAGAAGGAATTTGCTTTGAACTGACAAGCTGGATAGCCTATACAGGTCAAAGTCTAGCAGAAGCAGAAAATGGGGGCTGGATTGATGCCGTTCATCCCGAAGATCGCGATCGCACAGCCCTCGTCTGGGGTGCAGCCGTGAGCAACCGCAGTCTCTACCAAATTGAATACCGAATTCGTGGCAAGGATGGTAGCTATCGCTACTTCTGGGTCTGTGGTGCTCCTGTCCTAGAAGCAGATGGTAGCATCCGGGAATGGATTGGCACCTGCACAGATATTCACGATCGCAAGTTGGCAGAACGAACTCTACAACAGAGCGAAGAACGGTTTCGCTCTTTGGTGACTGCCAGTTCACAAATTGTCTGGGTGGCTACACCTGAAGGACTGGCGGTGAGCCGTGAAATGCCTACTTGGTTAGCGTATACAGGTCAGAGTGCAGATGAAATCGAGGGTTTGGGCTGGCTCGACCCGATTCACCCTGATGACCGTGCCCACACAGCCCAAGCCTGGAGTAATGCTGTAGCAAATCAGAGTCTCTTTCAAACCGAATATCAGTTTCGTGGCAAAGACGGCAGCTATCGCCACTTTTTTGTCTGTGGGACTCCAGTTCTAGAAGCAGACGGCAGCGTTCGAGAATGGATTGGCACCTGCACTGATATTCACGATCGCAAACTAGCAGAAGCCGAAAATCAGCGTCTTAAAGAACGATATCGCTCCTTAGTAACTGCTACTTCACAGATCATCTGGGGAGCTACCCCAGAAGGACTGGGAATAAGCAGGGAAATGCTTACCTGGATGGACTATACGGGGCAGAGCGAGGCTGAAGTTGAGGGTTGGGGCTGGCTCGACCCGATTCACCCCGATGACCGTGCCAGCTCCACAGAAGCTTGGAATGCTGCTGTAGTCAAGCGAGGTATCTATCAAACCGAATATCGGCTACGTGGCAAGGATGGCACATACCGCTACTTTTCTGTCTGTGGTGCTCCTGTCCTGGAAGAAGACGGCAGCATTCGGGAATGGATTGGTGCTTGCAGCGATATTCACGAACGCAAACAGGCAGAAGCCGAAAATCAGCGTCTGATGGATATGTTAAATCATTCCAGTGATGCCATCATCGTCCGTGACATGAGCGACAAAATTTCTCATTGGAATCAGGGTGCTGAAAGACTCTACGGTTGGACACGGGAGGAAGTGAAAGACAAATGCATTCAGACTTTTATCAAAAAAACCTTTCTCAAACCAAAGGAAGAAATTGTAGCAGAGTTATTA
>NNBV01000690.1_pt1 | contig 22509 bp, 18 predicted proteins | sample 1173771 | NCBI WGS metagenome assembly NNBV01 (sample SAMN07173938, study PRJNA388173) | plant metagenome | isolation source: symbiotic tissue sample KVS11 | place: Norway: Troms, Kvaloya island | reverse complement strand
TCCCATGACTTTGAATGAACGGCTGTGTTGTCATAGAAGTCTACATCAGCAGTTAAAAGGGACAGAATATCTTTTGCTGAAAGATTTGCTAATGGCGCTGCAAAGAATTTGGAAAGATTGGCAAGGTGTATCTATGAAAAAACAGCAAGTCACACTTTGAACGAATTACATCAGAAATATAAGCTGTAAACACAGCTTTTTCCAAATTCAAAAATCACCTATTTTTTACTACAAAAATATGCTGAAACTATCTCAATTATCTCATGTCTTGCTTGCTACTTTAGTCAGCATCAGCTTTGCTAAAACAGTGAATGCAGAGCCAACTGCAACCTTAAGTGTTGTAGTAAATGGAATACATCACCAAAAAGGCGAGATTTGCTTCAGAGTTTACGCAAATGAAAAAGGATTTCCGATGAGTAGTACTAGTGAAGCTCAAAGTGGCTGCACTAAGATTACTGGAAGTTCTGTAAAAAAAGAATTTTCTGGTTTGAAGCCTGGAACTTATGCTGTTGCTGTAGTTGACGATCAAAATGGCGATCGCAAACTCAATAAAGACTTTTTCGGTATTCCCCAAGAAGGTTTTGGTATTTCCAAAAATCCAACTGTGTCGATACAAACAGGTACACCAAAGTTTCGTGATGCCAGTTTTGTTGTAAACAAAAATACAACAGTCAACATCATCATGAAATATTCGCTGGATTCATAAAGGAAATGGGGAGTAGGGAAGAAGTAGGGGTGCAGGGAGCAAGGGGCAGGGGGGAATAAAAATTACCTTTTTCCCCTCTGCTCCCCGCTCCCTGCCCCTTGTCCTCTTTCCAATGCCCCATTCCCAATCCCTTATTCTGTCGGAGACTAAAAATTTAATGGAAGATTTGGCAATATTTCTATCTAAGTCTTTGACGGGTTGGTTGGTTATTCAGGTGTGTTTCACGCTTGTCTTTATATGGTATCTGCGCTCATCTAAAAAAAACTTATTACCAGATGATCAGTTACCCAAAACCGCAGTGATTCTTTGCTTACGTGGAGCCGATCCGTTTTTGCCTAGATGTTTGCGATCGCTCCTAAATCAAAACTATCCACAGTATGATTTAAAAATAATCGTTGATAGTCACGAAGATCCCGCTTGGAAAATTGCCAGTGAAACTATCACAGAGCAAGAAGCGACCAACGTTCAAATCAGCCCTTTAAGAATAGTACGCAACAATTGTAGTCTCAAATGCAGTTCTTTAATCCAAGCTGTCCGTGAGTTGGATGATTCTTACAAGGTGGTTGCTTTAGTAGATGCTGATACTATAGTCCATGTGAATTGGCTCAGAGAATTAGTCAGTCCTTTAGGGGATGCTAAAGTAGGGGCGACAACAGGAAATCGTTGGTACGTACCCACAGGTAGGTATTGGGGATCTTTAGTGCGTTACGCCGGTAATGTATCCACGGTAGTCCAAATGTTTATCTTCCAGATTCCTTGGGGTGGGACTTTGGCTGTGAAAACAGAAGTACTTCGCCAAACAGAACTGCTAGATAAGTGGGGACAAGCTTTAGGCGAAGATTTTATGATGCACGACATCCTCAAAAAACAGGGGTTGCAGATAAAGTTTGTGCCTTCGCTGTTGATTGTAAATCGTGAAGAGACTGATTTATTCAACTTAATAGATTATCTCAAACGCCTCATCCTTTATTCTCGACTGTATCATCCACGTTGGTTAGCTCTAGTTAGTGAAGCTGTTTCTAGCATCTTGTTTCCGACTTTACTCATCATCTTAGTTCTTGAGTCGTTGTTAGAGGCCAAATGGGAAGCTGCGGCTCTGTTGTTAGGCTGCTATGGTATTTATACTGTCGGATTACTCTTGATAATGCTGGTGTTGGAATTAGAGATACAGCGAGTGGTTCGCTCTAATGACCAGGCGATGCCTACCGGCAAGCCGTTCCACGTCTACGCAAAATTATCTGTTGCTACCATCATTAAAATGTTGATGGCGATTCCCTTGACGCAGTGGGTTTATGGGTTAGCGATGCTATCATCCCTGTGGACATCAACAGTCACCTGGCGCGGTGTCAGCTATCGGGTTCAAGGGCCCTGGAATGTCCGGCTAGTGGAATATCGCCCTTATCAATGGTTAGATCAACCTATTGATAGCAAGGTTTCTCTTTGAATTAAATCGCTAAATATGAACTAGGGGATGAAAGTTATTACACTAAACATTCCCTAGTCTTCAAATTATATTATCTTATATTTAGTAGAAATACATTAGCTATAATCCTTGTCAAAATACACGCTTTTTCTTGTTGATTACCAAAATGTATTTACATTAGTGACAAGGGTTTAGACAAATATATTAAGGGGGATTTTTAGTTAGTATTTTGGATGTTTTGATAGTTTCTAATCCAGGTTTATAAACATCCTATTTACAATCGACAATTTCTGCTACTTGAAAATGCGTAAATCCTTAGTCTAGCTGTGTTAATGGGAATTCCTGAACTAGATAATCAGGATGTTCATGAAACATTTGCTGCGTAAATTCTAAGTTCAAAATCAGCAATCTTGTGAAATATTCCCCTTTATTATGACTAAGCAAAAACTTCGCATTGCACTATTTACAGGGTTGTACGCTCCTTTCTTGACTGGAGTTTCCGTCGCAGTTCATCAACGAGTTCGTTGGTTGCTAGAGCAGGGACATGAGGTTTTTCTAATCCATCCACAAATCAACGATCGCTACCCCAAAAATGTAGGCGATCGCCCCATGCCAGGTTTAGAAGAGATTCAGTCTTTCCCCAATTTCTCTGCTTACGCATTCCCCACACAACCACTGGTATTCTACAAGTCTCTTCCTCAACCATTGAGCTATCGTCATTGGAGTGATACCAAGTTGCTGGAAAAATTTCAGCCTGATATTATTGTGGTTGAAGAAGCAGCGCAAATGAGAGGTTTATACTCATTTTTCTTGCAAGGTTATGGTCGCCCCATCGGTACTGAATATGCAAGACGAACAGGCACTCCAATAATATCACTCTTCCATACAGATATCGTTGCGTATATCAAATATTACTTTGGAGATCGATTCTTCAGCTTGGTTCGTCCAATCATTCCGGCTTTAGTCAAGCAGTTTAGTGAGTCTTATGACTTCAATTACTTTTCTTCTAAAGAACAACTCACTAAATACGAAGAACTGAAATGCCAACGTGCTGAATACGTCGCTTATCAAGGTATCGATTGCGAAAAATTTCACCCACGAAACATCTGTTACAACCCTATTTCTAATGACAACCGACCGACTCTTTTGTTTGTCGGACGCATCACCCCGGAAAAGAATGTCAACCAACTGCTTGATATTTTTCCAGTCATCGCTGCCAAAATTCCTGATGTCCATCTGGTGATTGTTGGTAGCGGCCCTCTGGATGAGGAGATTCGTGAGCGTGCTAAAAAGTTTGGATCGGGTATTACTATCTGGGGCGAGTCCCACGGTACGGAACTTTTAGGTTGGTTTGCCAGAGCGGATGTTTTTGTTAACCCCTCCGTCACCGAGAACTTCTGCACTACAAATAACGAAGCGCTAGCCTCTGGAACCCCTCTAGTTGCTGTTGTTGCACCCTCAACCTCAGAACAGGTATTTCCTGGCCGTAACGGCTTCCTTGCCCAACCTAACAATCCCACAGATTTTGCCCAAAAGGTGATTGCGATTCTAGAAAATCCCGACTTGAAAGCAGATATGACTAGGCAGGCTCGCCCTTCTATACTCGATTTTGATTGGTCGGCATGTATGCAAAAATTTGAACACAAACTTTACCAAATCGTCGAAGGCTCACAGAAGGTGGAGGTAGGTACAGGCAGTATAAAACGCTAAGGATAACTAACACTGCGATCGCTAGTATTTACAGTACTAGTAGTCTGCCAACCCAAAAATGCGCTTGTGAGGACTGGGGAAAGGGGAAAGGGAAAAGGGTAAGAGATTTAAACCCTTTCCCCCTTCCCCCTTACCCTTTTCCCCGCCAACTCACGAAAGCGAACTACTAGCGATCGCTAATTGTTCCATGCCAAAGAATTCCTTGGAATCATATAACCTAAATCAGCACGATTTTGTTAGAATTATCATAAATTTTTAGTGAAATTTCCTGGTAGCTTTTAATTAATATGTTATTTGCTGTGTTATTATACTGGACTGGCGCTCTAGGTAGTAAGCACATCTAAAGCAAGCTTATGAGTAAGGTAGTAAACTTGCTGTTTGCTGAATTGTGTAAAATTTCTTGACTTAAAGTTTCAGTTACCCTGAAGATAAAAGGGTTAGATATCTGTCAAAGTACTAAGCACATTTGGTGTCGCCTAATTTTCTTTCATTTTCCTGCTTTTGGGCTAAAGATGGAGGGTAAGGGCGATACGTATTAACGCGGTAAAAAACTTAAAAAAGTACGCACGGATTGCTAAGACGTGCGGCAGTCGCTACAACAGGGGGAACCCCCTTCGACCAGACTGCCTTACTGCAACGCACTGCCTTGCGGTGAAGCATAAGGTTAAATGTGCCGTTGTACCCCGATGAAGCGTCAAGAAATAGCTGATTAAATTAAATTTAAAGCGATTTAATCATATATTTTGTAGCAGATACTTGTGGAAAAGCAAATGCTAGGTGTAAATGTTGTTATGAAAGTTGGCGATCGCGTCCGCGTTAAAGATTCGGTAGTAGTGTATCATCATCCTGAACATCGGAATCAGGCTTTTGACATCAAAGGCACAGAAGGCGAAGTTGTAGGTATTGCCACCCAATGGCAAGGCAGACCAGTAAGCGCTAATCTGCCGATTGTAGTCCAGTTTACTAAAAAGTTTAAAGCCCATTTACGTGAAAATGAGTTAGAAGTCATCTAAATCACTTATCGGCGGCGAAACCACTGAAAAATATTCAGTTCGCCGCGCATTCTTTTAAGCTCTTGGCGGTTCTGTTCTGCTGTTGTATAATACCATTCACAATGACGCTGAAACTCTGACCGTAACCGAACTTCGTGGTAGAACTGATGGGTGGTTTGGTAAGCGGCAAAAGCTTTCTCAACTTGGGGTTGAGGGGATGGAATAATATAGGGTAAATTTTTAGACATAAATTTAAGAGTAGGGAGTGGGGAGTTTTGAATTCAGGCAAATACCGCACTTCCTAATTAATAACTCATAATTAATAACTCATAGCTTTCTAAGAACTCCTAACTTGATTAAAGTCGACCGCGTAAACGATAGGCAAAAGAACTAATGTACTATTGAGCAGGTAAGGCTTGAGGGTCGCTCGTCACCCCTCCCCTAAGAACCGTGTGTGACTGTTTGCAATCACACGGCTCAAGCCTTACAAGAATACAACGGTTTTGGTGGGGGTCTGAATCCCCCACCAAATTCTTCCCTTCTGCCTTCTGCCTCCTGCCTTCGCTTCAATAGGGTACATCCCAGTTTTTATGATTCGATGAAATAATAAAATTTAATATGTCATTGCAAGGAGGAACGACGAAGATTGTTAGATTTCACAAAAATGGGATGCTCTCCATTGAATATTTCTACTTCTTAATTTTTGTGAAAAGCGATGCCTACCGCCGCAGGCATCGCTTTTACCTTTTTAGAGTAGAGCAAAGTATTGAATCTCTTTTTGGAGTTGCTAATTTACCCCTATTTTTAACCGAAATTGAGTGGAAATAATCTCCTCAATACCTATTGAATTTGCTGAAAATTTTCTATTGTCAAAAATATTTCTTCATCAGCGATCTGACTGTCGTAATCAATATTAATTTGGGTTGGATAGCCGAGTTTAGGATCGTAGCTTACATCTAGATTAAATGCCTTACGGTTAATAGCATCTTGAATCACATTAAAAAGCTTGGGAATTGTTCTGTATTTTTCAAAAAATTGCGGATTAACTGGTTGGCCTGTAGCTACAGAAGTGATTGAAGTTGTTTGACCATTACGGACTTCAATGACTACTGGCCCTCTAGCATCTGGGATACAAAAGCAACTATTGCTAACGGTAATACGATAGTTAGAAATATTTGCCTTATCCCACAACCCTCGATTAAATCTTAATTGTCTTAAATCCAAGTTGTTATTTGTTGGACATTGTGCTTTCTCTGCGTTAGTTTGGGATATCGCTGGTAGGTTGATACCTAGAGATAGCAATAGTGTTGCACTGATAATGATAGGTAAACGCATATCGAGCCATTTAGTTTGAAAATCCCTAATAACTATAATATATTTATTGCTTTACTTGTTTAAATAAACTTTGTCTTTTGATTAAAATTCCCTTAGTGATTAACTCAATTTCTATTTTTTAAGAAGACCTACCTAATATCCACTCTTGAAAACATCAATTAGGAACTTTACTAAAATATTTCTTATTACGCATAACGATAATTTTCTGGTTAGCCAAAGCGATTTGCAATGAGTTTAATTTTAGTATTAAAAATTGTACTGCGATCTCCAAAGCTACTTTTTTATCTGAAAAAGTTATAGAAAGCCCTAATCTTATCGAGTAATCTGAGGATATCAAAAGTGACTGATTTTAGTCAAGTCCTGAAACATCACAAAATCGTAGAATAGTTGAGAATTGTTCGCGTAAAATCAATACAACTTAATCAAAATGTTAATTTTTATGAGATAAGAAAAATCTATAGTTCTGTAGTAGTTGGATTTAAAATCCTCAGAATTCAAAAGAGTAGAAATTTGAATCCTCCTTGTAATTCAAGTACGAGGAGGATTCAATTATCCCTAATTAGCAATGCTGATGATTGTGGCTTTTGGGATCTAGCTGCAAGATTGCAGATATGCCTTAGCTTCTAGAGATTTTGAGAGATGTGTGATTACGCAACAATCTCAAAGTCCGTCGCTGCTAATACTGGTGACGCTGTGAATGGATTGTTATCGTTATCAATGTTGGCAAACAGACTACCTGTCCCATAGCCTGGTGATGTCAAGTTTTGGTTAAAGAACAGGTTGCCAGTTCCAAGACTGTAAGTAATGAGTCCAGAGCTAGTTGCAGCTGCTGCATCATTAGCTACTATCTGAATCTGGGACAGATTATTCAGTCCGACGAAAGTTGTCTTATCCAGGACAATTTAGACCTTACTGCATCCTGACTTTTTACGTCATGTAAGAAAGACAAAATTGCTCGTGAAGGCCTTTTGCAAAGTGGCTTTCAACTAATTGAATAATTTTCGCTAAAGTTCAAAGAAAGGTGAGTAGTTCGGAATAGATGACAATATAAAATATTAATCAGTGTTCTGATTGTGATTTTTGCGACAACAGTCTAACTCGTCCAGCAGTATTAATAAGTTAGTGTTTATCTGTAAAATATAGTGAGTCTTTATCCAAAATATTGAAAAGTGCCGACGACCTAAAATCGACTACGAAAAATCAAGTCATGCTATTACTAACAAAGGGTTTTTACTGAAGGTTGAAGTATTTATTGTTGCATTTGCTCTCAAACAACTATTTATATAATGAGTAAAATATAATACTTTAATCTGATTCAATATTTATTTTCTAGAGTTAGTGTCAGTGGAGTGAAGTGTAGTGCCACTGAACGCACAAACAACCTTGTTGTTACAAAGCAGCTAGAGATAACCCGCAACTTGGAATAATGGAGTGGTTATAAAATTCTTGGCATTTTCTCATTCTCTGGCTGACAACCAGAGAATGAGAGAATACTAACTCGCAGCTAAATTGCCCCAACCGACGTAGGGTAATTTTGCAGCCGTTGCTCGAACTTGGTCTGCATTTGCCACCAACTGACCACAAGCGTCCCAAGTCCCAGAAATAAATGTGCTTCTGGTGCCTTCACCGATCGCAACTGGGGCTGTGTAATCACCAATTTGCACTTGCAAGGTTTCCAGATTTACTGTTACGTCGGCTTGAGGATTGGCAGCAACTAAATCTTGCAGTTGTTTAACAGTGACAGCATCGGCTGTCAAACAAGGTATGCCCATTGCCACACAGTTACCGAAAAAGATTTCGGCGAAGCTTTCACCGATTAAAGCTTGGATTCCCCATTTTGCGATCGCTTGGGGTGCATGTTCCCGTGATGAACCACAGCCAAAGTTACGGTTGACTATTAAAATATTTGCGCCTTTGTATTGGGGTTGGTCAAAGGCATGTTCACCTTTAAGTGCTGTCCGGTCATCGATAAACGCGCCTTCACCTAAGCCATCAAAGGTAACGGCTTTTAAATATCGCGCGGGAATGATGCGATCGGTATCTATATCATTGCCCACTAAAGGTATACCGCGCCCTGAAACTGTTTTAACTTCACTCACCATAAACTTTATTTACCTATCATTTCAATGACAGCCTGTTAATTTCTACAAATGACAAGTGACAAATGACAAATGACAAAAAATTACAGCAACTCACGCACATCAGAGACTTCGCCTTTAATCGCAGCTGTGGCGACCATCGCTGGACTCATTAATAATGTTCGACCGGAGGAGGAACCCTGTCTTCCTTTAAAGTTGCGGTTGGAGGAAGAAGCGCTGATTTGTCTTCCTTGTAGCTTGTCGGGGTTCATAGCTAGGCACATAGAACATCCTGGTTCCCGCCACTCAAATCCAGCTTCTTGAAAGATTTTATCTAGTCCTTCAGCTTCCGCTTCTTCCTTCACTCGTTCGGAACCAGGGACAACGAAGGCTTTAATTCCTTCTGCAACGTGGCGACCTTTGGCGATTTTTGCAGCTTCTCGCAAATCGCTAATTCTGCCGTTGGTGCAACTACCAATAAAGCAGACATCTATTTTAGTGCCCTTTATCGGTTGACCAGGATATAAATCCATGTAGCGGTAAGCTTCTTCGGCAATAAATCGGTCTTCTTCCAGCAGTTCTTCTGGTTGAGGTACTGACTGGTTGACGCCGATACCTTGACCGGGAGTAATCCCCCAGGTGACGGTAGGAGAAATTTCGGCAGCGTCGAATACCACCACATCATCGTATTGGGCATCTGCATCACTCTTGATGGAATCCCACCAAGCTATTGCTTTGTCCCAATCTGCATCTTTGGGTGCAAAATCTCTGCCTTTGAGGTAATCGTAGGTGACTTGATCGGGATTGACATAGCCGCATCTAGCACCGCCTTCGATCGCCATATTGCAGACAGTCATCCTCTCTTCCATATTCATTTGCTCAAATGTCGTACCTGCAAATTCGTAGCCATAGCCCACGCCACCTTTCACGCCAAGGGTGCGGATGATATGCAGGATGACATCTTTGGCGTAAACTCCTGGGTTGAGAGTGCCGTTAACTTCTATTTTGCGGACTTTCAGTTTGGAGAGGGCGAGGGTTTGGGAAGCGAGAACATCGCGGACTTGACTAGTACCGATACCAAATGCGATCGCACCAAATGCCCCATGACTGGATGTGTGACTATCTCCACAAGCGATCGTCATTCCTGGTTGGGTTAGTCCGAGTTCTGGAGCGATGACGTGAACTATACCCTGGCTACCAGAACCGATGTTGTAAAAAGTTATGTTATTTTCTTGACAGTTATTTTCGAGCGCCTGAATCATTTCCTCTGCCAAGCTATCGGCAAAGGGACGCGCTTGGTTTTCTGTGGGCACAATATGATCGACTGTGGCGACGGTACGCTCTGGAAAGAGTACTTTTAGGCCTCTTTCGCGTAACATAGCAAAGGCCTGAGGACTGGTGACTTCATGAATTAGGTGAAGCCCGATAAATAGTTGCGTCAGCCCTGAGGGAAGTGTACCAACGGTGTGTAAGTCCCAAACTTTGTCAAACAGGGTACCTTTGCTCATACGTCAATCAGTATTTAAAGAGTCCGGTCTTAAATATTATCAAAAAAAGTTTAGGTTTTTGCAGATCACTGAATATTAGTTAGAGACTGACAATAAATAAATTATTCAATCTTGTGGGGTGGGCGTCTCGCCCGCCTTTATATACGGGCGGGCGAGACGCCCACCCCACAAGAAGTAGTTGAGTATTTTTTAAATTGGAAGTCCCTTAGAGCTTTGGGTCAAATCGTGGAGAATTGAGGGGGAAATTTAAACGCAGAGGAGCGCAGAGGTACGCAAAAAATTTGATCTCCTTTGAGGGAACAAAAGCGAAAATTCAAATAACTTTATCCTTTTCCACAAGGATGTGTTAAGACAATACGAGATAATTGCACTACCAGGTTATGTCCATAGATTTACGGGAATTTTATCAGGCTAGCGATCCCAGCAGAACTCTGTTTGTCAACAATAGCTCTGATGGCAAGTATTATATAGATTTTTCCTCGGTACGAGGTGGTGATATTCTTGGCAAGCTGAAGCAGAAAATTACTTTTTTTAAGCCCAATGAACCCACTTGCACTTTATTTACTGGGCATATTGGTTGTGGTAAATCGACAGAATTATTACGGTTACAGGCTGAACTGGAAAAGTTAGGCTTCCATGTGGTCTATTTTGAGTCGAGTGACGATTTGGAAATGACTGATGTCGATATTGCTGATGTGCTACTAGCGATCGCTCGGCGGGTGAGTCAAAGTCTTGATAAAATTACTCTGGAGTCACCTAACAAGTTTAATGAGTTGCTGCAAGGTGCTTGGAAGGTCTTAAACTCCGAGGTGACGGCGGGAAAAGTTAAGCTTCCAGTGCTTGGGGATGTCGGTTTATCCGCAGATAAAGAAAAGTTTTCTCTGTCTATGGGCATTGGTGAAATCACCGCGAAGATGAAAAATGACCCGACGCTGCGAGAAAAACTCAATCAGTATTTAGCACCGCAAAAAACTAAGCTGCTGGAAGCGATTAATCAAGAATTATTGGAACCTGCGATCGCTAAACTCAAACAGCAGGGTAAAAATGGTCTGGTGGTAATTGTCGATAATCTTGACCGCATAGATAATCGTGCCAAACCTTGGGGTCGTCCGCAGCAAGAATATTTATTTGTCGATCAAGGTGAGTTTTTGACGAAGCTGAATTGTCATCTTATCTACACTATGCCTTTGTCTTTGAAGTTTTCCAATGATTACGGAATGCTAACTCAGCGTTTCCCGGAAGATCCCAAGGTTTTACCAATGGTACCTGTGCAATGGCCTGATGGCAGTGTTCATACACAGGGAATGTCACTAATGCAGCAGATGGTACTTGCTAGAGCTTTTCCTGACATGACACCAGAGGAGCGTTTAAATAAAGTTACCGAGATTTTTGATAGTGCTGCTAGCCTAGAACGCTTATGTAAAATGAGCGGTGGTCATGTGCGGGACGTGTTAAGACTGCTGAATACCTGGATTATGGAAGAGATGAGTCTTCCCCTAACCCGTGAAACCTTAGAGCAAGTAATTCGTTCTCGGCGGAATGAAATCATGTTGCCGATTTCTGAGGATGAGTGGCAATTGTTACGTCATGTCAAGGAAAGAAAAAAGGTGAGTGATGACCACGGATATCAAAAACTGATCCGCAGTCGGTTTGTGTTTGAATATCGGGATGGTGGCGAGTCTTGGTTTGACGTTAATCCCGTTTTGGCTGAAGCGAGGGAATTAAGTTTGTAGTCAGCACTTTAGTGCTTATTATTCTATGTCTTTGAAAGCACTAAAGTGCTTACTACGAACTAAACACATAAGCTTATGACAGACTCGCAACCACCAGAAGATGAACATATAAACACCAATCGCACTCTGACACAATTAGCTTGGGCGATCGAATCCTCTGTGGGACAGTTTAAGCTGATATTGGCACGGTGTAATTATGCTAGCTTGCGCGATCGCTTAATCTCTAAATTGCGGGAAATTTGTCAAGTCGAAATTCGCGTCTTGGCGGTGCAGCAATCGAATAGGACTCTTTATACTGCGATTCGGGAAGAATTCGGCGAAGAAATACCAGCCTGTGTGATGGTTGTGGGTTTGGAATCAGTGCAGAATTTGTCTGTGATGTTAACTTCTGCTAATCAGGTACGGGAAGAGTTTCGCAAGAATTTTGCTTTTCCCTTAGTGTTGTGGATTGACGATGAAATCTACAAGCAGCTAATACAGCTTGCACCTGATTTGGAAAGTTGGGCAACTACGAGAAATTTTGCCATATCAACACAGGAATTAGTAGATTTTATTATCGAAACCGCTAATCAATGGTTTAGTAATAACTTAAAAATTAGCGTAGATGTATATATCACACTGGAAAATGAGTTAGAAGCGGCGCAAAGATATTTACTCCAAAAGCCCGATATTTATAATTTAGAAATTAAAGCTAATTTAGAATCTTTGTTAGGTTTTATCAAACAGATAAATAATCAAAAAGATTCGGCGTTAGAGCATTATCACAAAGCTGATAAGCTCTGGCAGCAAAGTCATAATTTAGAACGACAGGCAAAAATCCTCAGTGAGATTGGCTTTTGCTATTATTTAAAAGCTTTTAAACATCAAGATATCAATCATCCCGATTGGCAAGCAACTTGGCATTATGTTCAAGAGTATATAAATTTTATTACCCAGTTTCAAAGTCCAGATTTAATTGCTAGTGCAGTCGTTAAATTTGGTGATATCCTGCGAGACTTGCAAAAGTGGGAAATGTTACAGAGTCTTTCTGAACAAGCTTTATTAATCCATCAAACTAACAACCAGCCAAGGGAATTAGCCAAGGATTACGGTTTTTTAGCTGAGGTGGCTTTGGCTCAAAAAAACTGGGTTAAAGCAAATCAGTTGGTTAAGCAAGCCTTAAAAGTTTTTGATGAAATTTCTAATCTGGAATCAGCGAATATACCAGGAATTTTATCTTATATTCCAGAAAGTGATTTCAAGTCAAAAGACTTGAGCTTATATCAATTTATTTTAGGTCGTTCTCAATATTATTTAGGTCAAATTAAAGAGGCGACTATCAGCTTAGAAACTGCTAGCAATGTGGGTAATCCCCTAGAAGATGTCAGGATTTATTTGGATATTCTCAGGTTTTTGCGGCAGCTTTATTTTGAGCAGAAAGAATATCTCAAAGCATACAAAACTAAACAGCAACGGCGTTCCATTGAACAACAATTTGGCTTGCGGGCTTTTATTGGTGCGGGTAGGTTAGAAGCAACAAAACAGGCATTTGTCGAGACATTGCGCTCAAACTCTCCCCAAGGGAACATTGCCCCAGAAATTGCTGCATCTGGTCGCCTATTGGATGTAGAACGTTTAATTGAACGCATGGGTCGCCCTGATTATAAGTTGATAGTAATTCATGGGCAATCGGGTGTAGGCAAAAGTTCTCTGGTGAATGCGGGACTGATACCAGCTTTAAAGAATAAAGCCATCGGTACTCAAGATTATTTGCCCGTGGTAATGCGCGTTTACACCAACTGGGTGGAAGAATTAGGCAGGCTTTTGGGAGCGTGTGAGGAGTGGGGAGTTTGTAGAGACGCGATGAATCGCGTCTCTCCTAATTGGGGAGAGTCAGAACTCGGCACTTCAACTTCAGAACTCGGAACTTCGACCTCAGAACTCGGAACTTCGACCTCAAAACTCGGAACTTCAACCTCAGAACTCGGAACTTCGACCTCAGAACTCGGAACTTCGACCTCAGAACTCGGAACTTCGACCTCAGAACTCGGAACTTCAGCCTCAGAACTCGGAACTTCAGCCTCAGAACTCGGAACTTCGACCTCTGATATTCAAAATACCCACTCCTTACTTCTCTCGTCTTCTTCACGCCCTAGTGCAGACGCGATGAATCGCGTCTCTACAAAGTTTCTAATCACTCAACTACGCGAAAACGAACAACGCAACCTGCGAACGGTGTTAATTTTCGATCAATTTGAGGAATTTTTCTTTGTTTACACCGAACCTGCACAAAGAAAGCAATTCTTTGAGTTTCTAGGAGAGTGTCTGAATGTTCTATCGGTGAAAGTTATCTTATCGCTGCGGGTAGATTACATCCATTACTTGCTTGAGTGCAATGATTTGTCCAGTCTCAAGATTATTGGCAATGACATTCTTAGTAATAATGTGCTTTACAAGTTAGGGAACTTCTCACCTGCTGATACGAAGTCAATTATTCAGCGTTTAACTGAAAATACTAGTTTTCGCTTAGAACCTGCTTTAGTTGAACAACTCGTGCAAGATTTAGCCGGGGAATTGGGTGAAGTTCGTCCCATTGAGTTGCAGGTTGTGGGGGCGCAACTGCAAACGGAGAATATTACAACTCTGGCAGAATATCAGCAACGTGGTACTAAAGGGGAATTGGTTAAGCGTTATTTGGATGAAGTTGTTAATGATTGTGGTGAAGACAATCAGCAAGCAGCAGATATATTACTGTATTTGCTGACTGATGAAAAAGGAACTCGCCCTCTAAAGACTCGCGCTGAGTTGGAACGCGATTTGATGCCGTATTTCTCGAAGATCCCCCCAACTCCCCTTAAAAAGGGGGGCTTAATTTCTTTTACCCCCTTTTTAAGGGGGTCGCCGCAGGCGGGGGGATCGGAAGCTAAGGCAAAACAAGCTTCTGAAATCAGTAAATTAGATTTAGTGTTAGAGATTTTTGTCCAATCCGGCTTGGTGGTTTTGTTACCAGAAAATCCGGCTGACCGTTATCAACTGGTACATGACTACATCGCCGCCTTTATCCGCCAGCAACAGGAACCGAAGTTAAAGCAGGTGATGGCGGAACTGGAAAAAGAACGGGAACAAAGAAAATTTAGTGAAGCGAAACTGAATAACTTTCTCAAACGCGCCCTTTTTAGTTCCATCGCCGCAGGTTTAGGATTTGCCGGATTGGCAGCAGCAACATTCCAGTGGACAGTAGAAGCAAATGTTCAGCTAATTAACGCCATTAATAATTCTTCTGAAGCCTTTTTTGCCTCTGGACAATATTCAGATGCTTTAATAACAGCCTTAAAGGCAAGTAATAAACTCAAGCATACAATTTGGGCACAGCATAGAAGCGATACCCGAATGCAAACTGTAGCAACTTTACGGCAAGCGGTTTACTTACAGCCAAATGAGAAGAAAGAAAATCGTCCCATAGAGGTAAATACTTTAGAAGGTCATAGCAGTGGGGTCATTAGCGTCGCATTCAGTCCCAATAGACCACAGTTAGCTTCTGCCAGTTATGACAAAACTATCAAAATCTGGGATGTCGGCAGTGGTAAACTCATAAAAACCTTAACTGGTCATAGCGAGTCTGTCTATAGCGTGGTCTACAGCCCTAATGGACAACAGTTAGCTTCTGCTAGTACTGACAAGACCATCAAAATCTGGGATGTCAGTAGTGCTAAACTCCTCAAAACCCTTACTGGTCATAGCCGTGAGGTCATTAGCGTAGTCTACAGCCCCAATGGACAACAGTTAGCTTCTGCTGGTGATGACAAGACCATCAAAATCTGGGATGTTAGTAGCGGCAAACTCCTCAAAACCCTAACTGGTAATAGCAGTGAGGTCGTTAGCGTGGTCTACAGCCCTAATGGACAACAGTTAGCTTCTGCTAGTAATGACAAGACCATCAAAATCTGGGATGTTAGTAGCGGCAAACTCCTCAAAACCCTGACTGGTCATAGCAGTGAGGTCGTTAGCGTGGTCTACAGCCCCAATGGACAACAGTTAGCTTCTGCTAGTTATGACAAGACCATCAAAATCTGGGATGTCAGCAGTGGCAAACTCCTCAAACCCCTGATTGGTCATAGTATTTGGGTCAATAGCGTTGCTTACAGCCCCAATGGACAACAGTTAGCTTCTGCTAGTGGTGACAAGACCATCAAAATCTGGGATGTCAGCAGAGGTAAACTCCTCCAAACTCTGACTGGTCATAGCAATGTGGTTAGTAGTGTGGTCTATAGCCCCAATGGACAACAGTTAGCTTCCGCTAGTCTTGACAACACTATCAAAATCTGGGATGTCAGCAGAGGTCAACCCCTCAAAATGCTTACTGGTCATAACAATGTGGTCAGTAGCGTGGTCTATAGCCCCAATGGACAACAGTTAGCTTCCGCTAGTTATGACAAGACCATCAAAATCTGGGATGTCAGCAGAGGTAAACTTCTCAAAATGCTGACTGGTCATAGCGATTTGGTCAGTAGCGTGGTCTATAGCCCCAATGGACAACAGTTAGCTTCTGCTAGTTATGACAAGACCATCAAAATCTGGGATGTCAGCAGTGGCCGCACCCTCCAAACTCTGACTGGTCATAGCAATGCGGTCATTAGTGTGGTCTACAGTCCCAATGGACAACAGTTAGCTTTTGCTAGTCTTGACAACACTATCAAAATCTGGGATGTCAGCAGTGGCCGCACCCTCAAAACGCTGACTGGTCATAGCAGTGCGGTCATTAGCGTGGTCTACAGTCCCAATGGACAACAGTTAGCTTCTGCTAGTGATGACAATACCATCAAAATCTGGGATGTCAGCAGTGGTAAACTCCTCAAAACGCTGACTGGTCATGGCAGTGCGGTCAATAGCGTCGCTTACAGTCCCAATGGACAACAGTTAGCTTCTGCTAGTGATGACAATACCATCAAAATCTGGGATGTCAGCAGTGGTCAACTCCTCAAATCCTTGACTGGTCATAGTGGTTGGGTCAATAGCGTGGTCTTCAGTACCAATGGACAACAGTTAGCTTCTGCTAGTGATGACAATACCATCAAAATCTGGGATGTCAGCAGTGGTCAACTCCTCAAATCTCTGACTGGTCATAGTAATGTAGTCGAGAGTGTGGTTTACAGCCCCAATGGACAACAGTTAGCTTCTGCTAGTGCTGACAAAACAATAATTTTATGGGATTTGGATTTCGATAATTTATTACACAGTGGTTGCAGTTTGCTAAATAATTACCTCATTGTCCATCCAGAAGTGTTAGAAGAATTGCAATTATGCCAAACTCCATCGCGGTTGGCGCAAGGTGCGATCGCATTAGTCATCCAAGGTGAGAAGTTAGCGCGAAATGATGATATTAATGGCGCTGTTGAAAAGTTTGGCAAAGCACAGCAGTGGGATAATAAGTTAAAGTTTGATTCCCAGGCGAGAGCGAAAGAGTTGGCGAATCAAAGCAAGGGTGACAAGGAGACAAAGTGAGTATCTTTCTCTCAAAGATATAGTAAAATTACTTAAAATTTCCAGAAAAGGAAATAAGTTAGATTATGTCACTCAGTCGTAGCGACCTCGAAGCTGGAAATGAACAGACGAGACTATTAGAAGCATCACATTCTGGAATCAAGTTAACTACTCTGAGTGAAGATGAGTTGCAGCGATCGCTAGATGAAACACTACAACAGCAACCACCAAATTCTGATATCTGGATATTTGCCTACGGTTCGCTGATTTGGAATCCCCTAATCACATACGTCGAGCGCCGTGCTGGTATCATCTATGGTTGGCATCGGCGCTTCTGTACATGGATGATCATCGCTCGTGGAACTCCAGAGAATCCCGGATTGCTCTTAGGACTCGATCGGGGCGGTAGCTGCCGTGGGATTATTTATCGCATTGCTGCTGCTGATGTCCCATCAGAATTACCACTGATTTGGCGGCGGGAAATGTTGGGTGGTGTCTACATTGCCCGTTGGGTAAGGGTGTTTGACGGTACCCAGGAATTCCGAGCGATCGCTTTCGTTGCCAATCGCCAACATCCTAGATATGCTCATCAGATACCATTAGCAACCACTGTTAATAGTATTGCGATCGCATCTGGAAAATTGGGTTCCTGCGCTGATTATCTGATGAAAACTGTGGATGGATTGATGACAGAAGGTATTAAAGATAGAAAATTGCTCTTGTTACAGAAACTAGTACTGGAAAAACAAAAGGCGCTTTTAATTAATAGCGCCTCTACCCAAACTTGTGAACCTCTAATTGAATAATTAAACTGATACTATCAAAATCTAGATTTAAAATTATGGAAAATAATTCTTACCCAACGCTAATTTCAACTACTCCAAATCGCTGCTGTTAGCATAAATTGTCTAACTTAGCTCATAGCTTACAGCCGCATTGAGAACTGGGAGTGTCACTGATACCGCGCACAAAAATATCTACACAGGTTTCGATATAATCCTCACAGCTATAGCTGCCTTGATTGAATTTTGCACTGCGGCATAGCATTCCAGCTAACAGCATTCCTGTAAACATATCGACTGCTGGAAATGGATCAAGGTCTGCTCTGACAGTACCTCTTCTCTGACTCGATTGCAGGTAAGCTACCAGCTTTTGCCCTAAAGGCTTGGCAGCTTCTTGAATCACTTGTTTGGCTGCCTCTGGATGACGTTTGGCTTCTCCAATGAAGGTACGAATTAAGTCCTCTTGTGCCTCTAGCATACTATTGTAAAGATAGGCATAGTGCTTTAAATCAATTTTTAGATCCTGCGTCCATACTTCAGGGTGTGCAAGCGCTTCTGTCTGGAGTACGAAAGAATTTTCGATTACTGCTCCCAAAAGTTGTTCTTTGCTAGCAAAGTGGCGAAATAAAGTCACCTCATTCACACCAGCAACACGAGCTATTTCACGAGTAGTTGCTCCTTGAACACCTAAACTAGCAAATACCTGTGATGCGGCTTCTATCAAACGTGTACGGGTGAGAGTTGCTGAACGGATGGTTTTATTCATTTATGCTGGCAAGTACTTACTTACATGATATGTTATGTACAATAAGTTGTGTTTGATGATCTCGATTGCTGACACGTCGCCATCCAGCGATTGGGTGAAAAACATAAATACTACTTGTATTCCTTCACGAAGATATAAAGAGTTTCACCTTTGCCCAAAAAGTAGCAAATTTTTGTAGTATGTTGTATTATGTTATTATCTTGCGTGCCCAAACTCGTGGAGCCTACATACTAGTACGAGAGGAACGGTAACACTGCCAAATGCAGTGGGCGTGTGCGAACGGGGAGTACGAAGAACCTGGAAGGTAGGCTTAAAAGTAGCCATCCTTGAAAGAGTGTGTAAAAACTCACCAGAGGAGTCCCTCTAGTAGCTGAGAAAACGCAATGCTCCACCAACTTGCACGCAGATTAATTTGTAATTCGTAATGACGCTCGTACCTCGCTACTGCGATCGCTACGTTAACGTAATTCGTAATTAAAGCTCATCAAATTTTATTTGGGTTACATTTGTAGCTTTATTTTTAGGACTTACGCAATAACTCTCTGAAACTCTTATTTCTTTGTGTCCTTCTCTGACGAGACGCTGCGCGAATGTGTCCTTCTCTAACGAGACGCTGCGCGTAGCTTGCTTCTCCGTAGGAGTATGCGGTTCGTTTTTTCATTATTTTGCGTAAGTCCTGATTTTGAAAAATTAATATTATTTATGACAAACATATTTAAGCTAATCAACCAAATTGCTAGTGCAGAAGCACAGTTATATACCACCCAATTCCTCGCGCCTTGTGTCAAAGGTGGACGAGTTCGCACACGAGTAACTGGAATGGTCTACACCTTCACGTCAAAGCCTAGTAAATTTGAAGGTTGGGGCATCTTTCAAGCAGTGGATGAGAAGACAGCAAGGGTTGTGGAAGAAGCAGACTTACCCCAGATTGTGGAATATCTGCAACACTTTCCGCAAATACGACTGCGGTTAGCACATCAACTGCGAGGAAAAACTTGGTTAGCATATCCTGTGAATGAAACAGATATGCGTCAACGGTTGCAGGTGGTTAAACCGATCGCAGTGCATCTAGTAACCGAGGGTATTGCCTTTGAGCAAATTATTGCCCGTTGGAATGGTCAGTCTTGCTGGTTCGAGGAAGTAGATCGCCGTACTGATCCGACAATTAGTGAAACTCTACAATCTGCCATCAAGCAACTCACTCCCGTTGAAGAATTACAGTTTAAAAGCATCACTCCAGAAATCCGCACAGTGTATGAATTAGCAACTCGACGCATTGAGGGCTTTACTCAACCCCAACAGGATGAAAAACGACTGAAAAAGGCATTGCGGATAGGTGGCGGTACCTTAACTCAATTCCACGATCGCAGCGATTACTGGACAGTTGATTGGACAACTGCTGATGGTGTTCGCCACACTAGTGCGATCGCAAAAACAGACTTGACTGTTGTCAGTTCTGGCATTTGTCTGAGTGGACGCGATCGCGACTTTGACTTGCAATCATTAGTCGGTGTGATGGAACAACAAGATTGGTGAGAACAACAAATTACGGATTATATGAGTATCTTTTTTCACGAGCAGCTTTATCGCACCAATGCTGTGATGGCAAAGCTGAAAAACTATCCTGTAACAATTTGTGGGGCTGGAGCATTAGGAGCTAACATTGCCGAAAACTTGGCTAGGTCTGGTTTTGATAAACTGACCTTAATTGATCGCGATCGCATTGAGGAGCGTAACCTTTCCACTCAGCCTTACTACCGTTCTGATGTGGGAGCATTCAAGGCGAAGATTTTAGCGAACAATTTATATCGAGCAATTGGCACTAAAGTTGAGGCCAAGACAAAGGAATTGATACCAGCAAATACAACTCAACTACTCCAAGACAGCCAGTTAATTGTCGATGTTTTTGACAATAGTGCGGCACGTCAAGCAGTGAAGGATTATGCTCATCAAAAAAGTATTCCTTGTCTTCATGCTGGGCTAGCAGCCGATTATGCAGAAGTGATTTGGAATGACGTTTATCGCGTTCCTTCTGAGATTAATGATGATGTCTGTGATTATCCCCTAGCAAGAAACCTGGTAATCTTAACTGTTGCTGTCGCCTGTGAAGCAATTATCTCATTCATCGCAACAGCAGAACAGCGTAACTTCACCATTACCCTGAAGGATCTGACTGTTCAATCTCTGTTTTTGTAGATTGCGTAGACACTCTTGGCGGCTTGTTGCAGACATTGCCCATCAGAATTTACTTCTTAACTGTCTTCTTAACTGTCTTATCTGTCATTGCGTTTTATTGGCAATGGCCAGAAAATACAAACGCGATCATAAAAAACATTTCTCAATAATGCAAGTATCTCAATAGACTCTATTCTTTTTGAGGATAAAAATCATGAGTTCACTCAATCAAAGACAAAGCTACATATTAACCCAAGGTCAAGGTATCCATCTGTCTGGCAATCCCATTCAAACCAAAGTTTTCTCTATTCAAAAGACCATGCGGGATGGAGGAAAAATCCGTTTCAAAATTCGCTATTCTGCTGAACTACAGGGTTTTTGCCTGCTAGAAGTTTTTCTCATGAAAGCACAGAACGGAATACAAACTGCTAGCATGAATATCCCTAATAGTGGTTCGATAACTAATGTGCAAGAACAAGAGCAAGAGTTTAGTATTTGGGAGCCAGGAGATTATTACTTCTTTTTCAAAATGTCTTGCAATAATGGAACATTTTATATCGAAGATTATCAGCTTTTTTGGTCAGCTAGCTAATTATTTTTCGTTTGAAATACCATAATCAGTAGCCCTAAAATATAGCAAAATAAATGCGTAAATCGTCAGGATTGACTCTAGTAATCTAGAGATTTTTTGTAGGTGCGTTGGTAACTAGTGCATCTACAATGTCTTGGGATACGTTTGGGATAAACCAATTCACTTCGCCGCTTTTCAAGATTTGAGTACCAGCTTGATTGAATTCAATCACCCCAGTATCTGGATTTGTCTTTAAAACTAAGTTAGTTCCATTGGGAACCTTAATCACAAATCCACCCTGCAACTCTTGCCCTTGTTCGTCTATTCCTAAAGCGATCGCTGTGACATCATTTGGTAGATAAACTCCCTTACAATTCCATCTATCTTTAGTTGTCTGTCCATTCCCCAGAAAATATATTTCAGCCCCCTCGGAATATTCGTCATCGTCAATATCTGGTTCTGGCCCATAGATAGCTAGAGTCTTTCCTGTTTGATTACTGCACTGACCCCAATCAATTCCTGACTCAAAAGTATATTTTTGCAACTCTAACTCGTTAATTTTCTGAGTGATTTGCTCTGGTGTGTAACCCTCTAATTTAGCTTGTCTTTCTTTTGCAGTTTGCAAATTATTCAGTTCTTGAATCAGCGTTATATAATCAGGATTTTCGGTATATTCTGGGCGATCAGCTAACGAAGGTTGGGCAAATACTAAACTTGCGAGTAATACAGCCATCATTAAAATGTATTTGAAGCTTTTCATATTTTTGTCCCAATTTTTTACAAATTGCAGTAAATGTGTCTATAAACGATATTGTCAACATTATATTAAATATTGAGTTTTCGTAAAAAATACCTCGGTAATACTTCGATTTTATCGACTGCTAGTTTATTTATGTTAAGTCTTACTTTACTATTTCAACTGCATTTTGAAAATATTACCTTTAGTAGATTTAATTTAATACATCTATTTTTTCAGTAACAGCGCCATATCCAATTGTCTTTATATATTTGCATTGGATCATATATGACAATATGCGTAGGTTAGCTTGAGGAACGCAACCCAACATTTGTGATGCATTGTTGGGTTGTGCTTTGCTTAACCCAAGCATATTGTCATATATTCAGATTGAATTTGAATAATTACTAACATTCTAGTGCGTATTATTTTTGACTAACTATTAAGTATTTCTTGTAATACTGATTTATAAAAAATGAATTTTAAGTTGTCCGAATATATCTAATGTATTAGTGCAATTTTATCTTTTTGAAT
>NNBV01001881.1_pt1 | contig 22829 bp, 24 predicted proteins | sample 1173771 | NCBI WGS metagenome assembly NNBV01 (sample SAMN07173938, study PRJNA388173) | plant metagenome | isolation source: symbiotic tissue sample KVS11 | place: Norway: Troms, Kvaloya island | reverse complement strand
TCTGTCCAGTGGAACTCTGTTGCAACATGCTATGATGAGTATGTATCATTGGTCACATTCTACTACATCATCTCGTTATCGACTTCTATTCCTTTTCTTACTTCCACCTCCTCGCCTAGTCTTATCTCCGTTTTGTGCTTTTTTTTTTTTTCAAGCAGAAGCCGGAGTACGCGCTGCTCAGGAGTCTCGTGGGCTCGGAGATGTTTATAGGAGACAGTGCTGGCCCTGGGCGGATCGCCCGTCGTCATTCCGTATGCGCCGTTGGCCGAGGCCGCCGCGCTGCTGTACGAAAGCGCGCTGGTCGCCGAGCGCTACGCCGCCGTGCGCGAATTCTTCGACGCCCATGCCGACGACGTCATCGAACCCGTGCGCGGGATCCTGGCCCAGGGCCGGGGCTACACCGCCGCCGATGTGTTCGACGCGCAGGCCCGCCTGCGCGCCATTGCGCAGAAGGTCGAGCCCATGTGGCGCCACATCGACGTGCTGGTGGTGCCCACCGCGCCCACGCACTACACCCGCGAGCAGATGCGCGCCGACCCGGTGATGCTCAACCGCAACCTGGGCGCGTACACCAACTTCGTCAACCTGCTCGACTATGCCGCGCTCTCGGTGCCCAGCAGCCTGCGCGCCGACGGCCTGCCGTTCGGCATCACGCTGATCGGCCCGTGCGGCAGCGACCTGGCATTGGCCGAACTGGGCCAGCGCTTTCATCACGCCACCGGCCTTGCGCAGGGTGCGACCGGCGTGCCGCTGCCCGCGCCGCGCGCCATTCCGGGCATGGCCGCAGCCGATGCCGACATGCTTTCCATTGCTGTTGTGGGCGCGCACCTGTCGGGCATGCCGCTCAACGGCCAGCTCACCGAGCGCGGCGCCACGCTGCTGCGCGCCACCACCACGTCCACTGCCTACCGCCTGCACGCGCTGCCCGGCACCGTGCCGCCCAAGCCGGGCCTGCAGCGCGTGGCGCCAGGTGATGAGGGCGCCGCCATCGCGCTCGAAGTCTGGGCCGTGCCGCTTGCGCAGGTCGGCAGCTTCCTCGCGCTGATTCCGCCACCTTTGGGCCTGGGCAGCGTCGAGCTGGCCGACGGCAGCTGGGTGAAGGGCTTCATCTGCGAAGGCCATGCGCTGGCCGGCGCACAAGACGTGACGTCGCACGGCGGCTGGCGTGCCTACGTCGCCAGCCTCACCCCACCTTCTTCTTCTCTTTGAACTCGACCCCAGGAGCCCCGATGAGCACCCAAGACAAACCATCCGCATCGCATCGCCGCCGCCAGTTGCTGCAGGCCGGTGCCGCGGGCCTGGCCGTGCTGGCCGCGCCCGGCATCGTGCGCGCGCAGGGCACGCTCAAGCTGCGCATCGGCTTCTGGCCGGTGGCCGCCGGCCTGCCGTTCTTCGCGGCCGTGGACAAGGGCTACTTCAAGGAAGCCGGCCTCGACGTGGAGCCACTCAAGTTCGCCGGTGCCCAGCAGGTCATGGAGGGCATGCTCGCCGGACGCTGCGACGGCAGCGCCAACGGCACCGGCTCGGCCAACCTCGCCATCGGCGAAATCGCGCAGCCCGGCCTGTTCAAGATCTTCTGCACCAACCCGAGCAACGCCAAGTTCGTGCTCGACGAGTTCATCGTCGCCAAGGACAGCCCCATCAAGACCATGGCCGAGCTGGCCGGCAAGCGCGTGGCCTCGGGCCCCGGCATCCAGAACGTCACGCTGTGCAAGACCATGCTGGAGCGCGCCGGTGCCAAGGGCGCCACCGTCACCGAGCTGCCCATCGGCCAGCACGTGGCCGCGCTGGTGGCCGGCCAGGTCGACGCCTGCTACACGCTGGAACCCACCGGCACCGTGGGCCGCATGAACGGCACCACGCGCGTCATCGAGGCCGGCGTGGTCGCCAAGTACATCCTCGGCGACCCGATGGCCCCGTGGCACGGCGGCGCGGCCAGCCTCACCACCGAGTTCATCAAGAAGAACCCCGAGGTCGCCAAGAAGTACATCGCCGCCTATGCGCGCGGCGTGGACCTGGTGCGCACCAAGCCCGACGAGGCCCGCCAGTTCATGAAGGGCTACACCGCCATCGAAGGCAAGCTCACGGCCGAAGTGCCGCTCGCGTCGTACATGCTCTACAACGAGTTCAAGCCCAGCGACGTGGCGTACTTCCAGAAGTTCTACGACCTGTTCACCGAGAAAGGCATCTTCGAGAAGAAGGTGCTGGTGGACGGCCTCTTGTACAAGGCATGACCATGGCCGACGCAAGCCCGACCACGGCCGCGCCGTGGACCCCGCCGGCCAGCCTCACCGCAGCGGCACCCAAGACGCCGCTGCGCGACCGCCTGCTGCCCTTCATCGGCCCCGTGGTGCTGTTCATTGCATGGGACCTGGTGGTGCGCCTGGGCTTCATCAAGCCCATTCTTCTGCCCACGCCCGCCGACACCATCGCCGCGCTGATCACGGGGCTGGCGGGCGGGCCGCTGCTCACCGACTTTGCGATGACCGTGTGGCGCACCTTGCAGGCCTTTCTCATTGCGGCCGTGGTCGGCGTGCCGCTGGGCGTGCTGCTCGGCAGCAACGAGAAGGCCTACCGCAGCGTGGAGTTCCTCATCGACTTCTTCCGCTCCACGCCCTCGTCCGCGCTGATTCCGCTGTTTCTGTTGATCTTTGGCGTGAGCGATGTCAACAAGATCGCCATTGCGGCCTTCGGCGCGTTGCTCATCGTGGTGTTCAACAGCGCCTACGGGGTGATGAACGCACGTAAGCAGCGCGTGATGGCGGCCAAGGTCATGGGCGCCTCGCGCTGGCAGGTGTTCAAGGACGTGCTGATCTGGGAGAGCCTGCAGCCCAGCTTCGTGGGCCTGCGCTCGGCCGTGTCGATGGCGCTGGTGATCGTCATCGTGGCCGAGATGTTCATCGGCTCCGACACCGGCCTGGGCCACCGCATCATCGACGCGCAGCAGGTGCTCAACGTGAAGAGCATGTACGCGGCCATCCTCGCGGCCGGTGCGCTGGGCTATGCGCTGAACATTCTTTTTCTTGTTGCCGAGCGCCGCATCGTGCACTGGAGCGGGAGATGAAAGTGACACCCGACATCGTCGTCAACGGCCCGGTGTACGCCGACGTGCCCAAGCCCGTGTTCAGGCCCGGCCCGGCCGGCACGCACATCACCATTCGCGGGCTCACCAAGTACTTTGCGGGCTGGCCGCTGTACGAGAACTTCGACCTCGACATTCCCAAGCAGGCCATCGTGTCGGTCTTCGGGCCCAACGGCTGCGGCAAGTCCACGCTCATCAACATGATTGCGGGGCTGATTCCCATCGACGCGGGCGAGATTCTGTTCGACGGCAAGCAGCGCAAGGACACCAAGATCGGCTACGTGTTCCAGAACTACCGCGAGGCGATGTTCCCGTGGATGCGCACCATCGACAACATCGCCTATCCGCTGAAGCTCGAAGGCCGCAGCAAGGCCGAGGTCGACCGGCGCATGGAAGAGCTGGTGGCTTCGTTCGACGTCAAGTTCGACCTGAAGCGTTTTCCGTACGAGCTCTCGGGCGGCCAGCAGCAGACCGCATCGATCATGCGCGCGCTGGCACCCAACCCCGAGGTGCTGTTTCTGGACGAGCCCTTCTCCGCGCTCGACTTCGAGATGACCCTGTTCATCCGCGAGAAGCTGCAGGAGGTGTTCATGCAGACCGGCACCACCATGCTGCTGGTGTCGCACGACCTCGAAGAAGCGGTGTACCTCGCCGACGAGGTGCTGCTGCTGACCAAGCGGCCCACCAAGGTGGCCGAGATCTTGCGTTACGGCGATGCACGCCCGCGCACCGTGGAGACGCTGAGCACCGAAAGCTTCGTTGCCATGAAGAAGCTCAGCCTGGACATCTTTCAGCGCGAAGTCCGCCGATAAGGCGGCCATCAGAAGGAGTTGCGATGACAGGAGTTGCCATGACGCCCGCACAGATCGAAAGCTATGTCGACGCCGCCGCCGTGGCGCTGGCGTTGCCGCTGTCGCCCGCTCACCGGCCGGGCGTGCTGCGCTACTTTGCGCTGGCGGCCGACTTTGCCGCGCTCATCGAGGCCGTGCCGCTGTCGATGTCGGCCGAATCCGCCGTGCATTTCTCGCCGGTGGAACCGCAGGAGAAAGAAGCATGACCACCGCCGCCGAATTGCTGGCGCGCGACGCCTGCGCCATGGCCGAGGCGGTGCGCGGCGGCGGCGCCAGTGCCACCGCGCTGGTGCAGGCCAGCCTGGACCGCGTGGACGCGACCGACGACAAGGTCAACGCCTTCACTTCCGTGCTGGCCGAGCGCGCACTGCGCCGCGCGACGCAGGTCGATGCATCGCTGGCCTCGGCCAGCGGCGCGCGCACCCGCCAGTTGCCGCTGCTGGGCGTGCCCTTCGCGGTGAAGAACCTGTTCGACATTGCCGGCCTGCCCACGCTGGCCGGCTCCAAGATCGAACACCAGACCGCGCCCGCGCGCGCCGACGCGGTGCTGGTGCGCCGGCTGGAGCGTGCGGGCGCGGTGCTGGTCGGCGCACTCAACATGGACGAGTACGCCTACGGCTTCACCACCGAGAACAGCCATGAAGGCCCCACGCGCAACCCGCACGACCTCACGCGCATCGCGGGTGGTTCGTCGGGTGGTTCCGGCGCGGCCGTTGCGGCCGGGCAGGTGCCGCTGACGCTGGGCTCCGACACCAACGGCTCGATCCGCGTGCCGGCCTCGCTGTGCGGCGTGTTCGGGCTGAAGCCCACCTTCGGGCGGCTGCCGCGCACCGGCAGCTATCCGTTTGTTTCGAGCCTGGACCACCTTGGCCCGTTCGCCCGTTCGGCACGCGACCTGGCGCTGGTGTACGACGCCATGCAGGGCCCCGAAGAAGCCGGCGCACCGCACGACCCCGGCTGCGCGCAGCGTGCCGCCGAGCCCGTGTCGCCCTCGCTGGGGCACGGCACGCGCGGCCTGCGCGTCGGCGTGCTGGGCGGCTACTTCCGCGAGCGTGCGGGCGCCGAGGCGCTGGCCGCCGTCGACCGCGTGGCGGAAGCGCTGGGCGCGATCGTTTCGCAGGGCAGCGTCGAACTGCCGATGGTGGAAGCAGGGCGCGCCGCCGCGTTCCTCATCACCAACGCGGAAGGCGCGGCGCTGCACCTGGCCGATTTGCGCCGCCGCGCGCACGACTTCGAGCCGCTTTCGCGCGACCGCTTTCTCGCGGGCGCGCTGCTGCCGGCCGCCTGGGTGTCGCGCGCGCAGCGCGTGCGCCTGGCCTATGCGCAAGCCGTGGCCGGGCTGTTCGGCCGCTTCGACATCCTGCTGGCGCCGGCCACGCCCAGCGCGGCCACGCCCATCGGCGCGGAGACCTTCGAGGTCAACGGCCACACGCTGCCGGTGCGGCCCAACATGGGCCTGCTGACGCAGCCCTTCTCGTGCATCGGCCTGCCGGTGTGCGCGGTGCCGGTGTGGGGCGCGCATGCCAGCCTGCCCGTCGGCGTGCAGGTGGTCGGTGCGCCCTGGCGCGAAGACCTCGTGCTGCGCGTGGCCGCCGCCCTCGAAGCGGCCGGCGTGGCGCAGGCGCCCATCGCCGCACTGACCCCCGAGCGAGCCCGCGCATGAACGCCAGCGACATCAACCTGCCCGACGTGCTGGCCGAAGTGCAGGCGGCCTTCGCCCGCTACGAAGACGCGCTGGTGAACAACAAGGTCGAGGTGCTCGACGCGCTGTTCTGGAACAGCCCGACCACGCTGCGCTACGGCGCCACAGAAAACCTGTACGGCTACGACGAGATCCGCGCCTTTCGCGCATCGCGGCCTTCGCAGGGGCTTGCGCGCGAGCTGCTGATCACCGTCATCACCACCTACGGCCGCGACTTTGCCACCGCCAACTGCGAATTTCGCCGTGAAGGCGCGCAGCGCACCGGCCGCCAGAGCCAGACCTGGATGCGCACGCCCGAAGGCTGGCGCGTGGTCTCGGCGCACGTCAGCCTGCTGGCCTGAGGCCACGATTTTTTCCGCACCTACCCCCTCACTTTTTTCCTAGATCGGAGCACGTGATGACCCGCCAATTCAATCGCCGCGATTCCCTGAAAACCCTGGGCGCACTGGGCGCCGCCGGCTCGCTCGGGGGCTGGAGCACCCTGGCCGGCGCGCAGGCCAAGGCACTGACCGTGGGCGTGATCTACGTCGGCGCGCGCGACGACTACGGCTACAACCAGGCGCACGCCATGGCCGCCGCCGAGGTCAAGAAGATGCCCGGCATCAAGGTGGTGGAAGAAGAGAACGTGCCGGAGACGGCGGCCGTGCAGAAGACCATGGCCGGCATGATTTCGCAGGACGGCGCCAAGCTGCTGTTTCCCACGTCCTTCGGCTACTTCGATCCGCACATCCTGGCCGTGGCACCCAAGAACCCCGACGTGCGCTTCTCGCACTGCGGCGGCCTGTGGACCGAAGGCAAGCACCCGAAGAACGTGGGCAGCTTCTTCGGCTACATCGACGAATGCCAGTTTCTGAACGGCGTGATTGCCGCGCACATGACCAAGAGCAACAAGATCGCCTTCGTTGCGGCCAAGCCCATTCCGCAGGTGCTGCGCAACATCAACGCCTTCACGCTGGGGGCGCGCTCGGTCAAGCCCAACATCACCTGCAGCGTGATCTTCACCGGCGACTGGTCGATGGCGGTGAAGGAGGCCGAGGCCACCAACAGCCTGGCCGACCAGGGCTGCGATGTGTTCACCATGCACGTGGACGGCCCCAAGGTGGTGGTGGAAACAGCAGCCAAGCGCGGCAAGATGGTCTGCGGCTACCACGCGAGCCAGGCCAAGCTGGCCCCCAATGCCTACCTCACGGGTGCCGAGTGGAACTGGCTCACTGCGTACAAGACCATCATCGACGCGGCACAGGCCGGCAAGCCGCACCCCAACTTTCTGCGCGGCGGCCTGAAGGAGGGCTACGTGAAGATGTCGGCCTACGGCCCCATGGTGCCGGACGCCGCGAAGAAACAGGCCGACGACATCAAGGCGAAGATGATCGCGGGCAGCTTCGACATCTTCAAGGACGGCATCAAGGACAACAAGGGCGCGGTGGTGGTGCCGGCGGGCAAGGTGCTCAAGCAGAACGACCTGGAGCTCGAAAAGATGAACTACCTCGTCGAAGGCGTGGTCGGTTCGGTCTGACCCACAGCGCACCGCCGTCATGCGCCACGCACTCAAGGAATTCGCGTTGCCGGTGTTCGCCATTGCGGCGGCACTGCTGCTGTTCGGCCTGGTGGTGGCCTTCGCCGGGGTCGACCCGGTGGCGGTGTGGACCACCTTGTTCAAGGGCGCGTTCGGCGATTGGTTCTCCTGGCAGAACACGCTGCAGCGCGCCGCGCCGCTGATGCTCACCGCCCTGTGCGTGGCGCTTCCCGCGCGCGCCGGGCTGATCATCATCGGCGGCGAAGGCGCGCTGGTGCTGGGGGGGCTGGCCTGCGCCGCGCTGGCGCAGGCGGTGCCGCTGCCCGGCAACCTCGTCGGCACGGTCATCGTGTGCATTGCGGGGGCGGTGGCCGGCGCGCTGTGGATCATGTTCGCGGGCTGGCTGCGGCAGTTTCGCGGCATCAACGAAACCATCAGCAGCCTGCTGCTGGCCTACATTGCCATCGGCATCTTCAAGCACCTGGTCGAAGGGCCGCTGCGCGACCCGGCGAGCCTGAACAAGCCGTCCACCTACGCGCTGAACGACGGCATGTTGATCGGCGGCATTGCCGGCTCCGACGTGCACTGGGGCCTGGCCATCGGCGTGGTCGCCTGCCTGGGGCTGGGCTGGTGGCTGCGCGCCACGGCCTCGGGCTTTTCGGTGCGCGTGGTGGGCGGCAACCCGCGCACCGCGCAGTTGGTGGGCCTGCCGGCCACGCGGCTCATTCTGTCGGCCTGCGGGCTTGGCGGTGCGTGCGCGGGGCTGGCGGGCGCGGTCGAGGTGGCGGCGGTGCACACCAACGCCAATGCCTCGCTGATCGCGGGCTACGGCTACGCGGGCATCCTGGTGTCGTTCATTGCGCGGCACCACCCGGTGGCCATCGTGCCGGTGGCCATCTTGTTCGGCGGCTTCGGCGCGGCGGGCAGCCTGCTGCAGCGCCGGCTCGGCCTGCCAGACGCATCGGTGCTGGTGCTGCAGGGCATCGCCTTCGTACTGATTCTGGCCAGCGAAGGGCTGCGCACGGTCAACTGGAAGAAGTTTGGCGATCGCATGCTGCCCGAGGCCAAGCACTACGACAGGAGCGCCACTGCATGACCGCCGACCAATGGATTGCGCTGGTGGCCGGCATCGTGGGCGGTGCATTGCGCGTGGGCGCTCCGTTTCTGTTTGTGAGCCTGGGCGAGTGCCTCACGGAAAAGTCGGGCCGCATCAACCTCGGGCTCGAAGGCGTGCTGGTGTTGTCGGCCATGGCGGCTTTCGGCGGCGCGTACCTCACCGATTCGGCCTGGCTGGGCGTGCTCATCGGCGCGGTGGCGGGTGCCTTGCTCGCGCTGCTGCACGGCCTGCTGTGCTCGCTCGACCGCGTGAACGACGTGGCGACCGGCATCGCGCTGATGCTGCTGGGCACCGGGCTTGCCTTCTACCTGGGCAAGCCGTTGATACAGCCGCAGGCGCCGCAGATTCCCGCCATTCCGCTGGGCTTCTGGAGCGACAACACGGTGGTGCGCTCGGCGCTGCAACTCAATGCGCTGGTGCCCATCGGCGTGGCGCTGGCGGTGCTGCTGTGGTGGGGCTTTGCGCGCACGCGCGCCGGCCTGCTGGTGCGCATGGCGGGCGATTCGGCGCAGGCCACGCGCGCGCTGGGCTATTCGGTGTCGGGCCTGCGCATTGCGGCGACCACGGCGGGCGGCTTCATCGCGGGCCTGGGCGGTGCGTCGCTCACGCTGTTCTATCCGGGCAGCTGGAACGAGGGCATCTCCAGCGGGCAGGGCCTGATCGCCGTGGCACTGGTGATCTTCGCGCGCTGGAGCCCGTTGCGTTGCGTGGGCGCGGCGCTGCTGTTCGGCGGCGCGGGCGCCATCGGTCCGGCGCTGCAGTCCATCGGCATCGGCTGGGGCTACCACCTGTTCAACACCGTGCCCTATGTGCTCACGCTGGTGATTCTGGTGTTCACCTGCAAGCCGGGCAGCGCGGCCGTCGGCAGCCCCGGCGAACTTTCATCGACAAGGAGCTGAACTTCATGAGCGGTCTCGGAGGCCTCAACAAATCGGCGCACGGCGTGGTCGTCGGGCTGGTGCAACTGCAACTGCCGAACGTGAAGACGCCGGCCGACCTGGCCGCGCAGACGCGGCGCATCTGCGACATGGTGGGCAAGGCCCGCCGCAACCAGGGCACGATGGACCTGGTGGTGTTCCCGGAGTACGCGCTGCACGGCCTCTCGATGGACACCAACCCCGAGATCATGTGCACGCTGGACGGCCCCGAGGTGGCGGCCTTCAAGCAGGCCTGCATCGACCACAGCATCTGGGGCTGCTTCTCCATCATGGAGGCCAACCCCGGCGGCAACCCGTACAACAGCGGGCTGATCATCGACGACCAGGGCGCCATCCAGCTCTACTACCGCAAGCTGCACCCGTGGGTGCCGGTGGAGCCGTGGGAGCCGGGCAACCTGGGCATTCCGGTGTGCGCGGGGCCCAACGGCAGCACGCTGTCGCTCATCATCTGCCACGACGGCATGTTCCCCGAGATGGCGCGCGAGGCGGCGTACAAGGGCGCCGACATCATCCTGCGCACGGCGGGCTACACGGCACCCATCCGCCACGCCTGGAAGATCACCAACCAGGCCAACGCATTCTGCAACCTGGCCTACACCGCGAGCGTGTGCCTGAGCGGCAGCGACGGCAGTTTCGACTCGATGGGCGAGGGCATGTTCTGCCACTTCGACGGCACGGTGATGGTCGAGGGCGGCGGGCGCGTCGACGAGATCATCACCGCCGAACTGCGGCCCGACCTGGTGCGCGAGGCGCGCACCGGCTGGGGCGTGGAGAACAACATCTACCAGCTGTACCACCGCGGCTATGTGGCGGTGAAGGGCGGCGCGCAGGACTGCCCCTACACCTACATGCACGACATGGCCGCGGGCACCTACAAGCTGCCGTGGAGCGCCGAGGTGAAGGTGACCGACGGCACCCCCTGCGGCTTTGCGCCGCCCGAACGCAACTACCGGGGATGACGCGCGCCATGACCACCACCATTGCCGACACCACCGAGCGCCATGTGGCGGCCGAGCCCTATGCCTGGCCCTACAACGGCGCGCTGCGGCCCGACAACACGGCGCTGATCGTGATCGACATGCAGACGGACTTCTGCGGCAAGGGCGGCTATGTGGACGTGATGGGCTACGACCTGTCGCTGGTGCAGGCGCCGATCGAGCCGATTGCGCGCGTGCTGGCGGCCTTGCGTCCGCTGGGCTTTCACATCATTCACACGCGCGAGGGTCATCGGCCGGACCTGGCGGACCTGCCGGCCAACAAGCGCTGGCGTTCGCGGCAGATTGGCGCGAACGGCGTGGGCATTGGGGACGACGGGCCGTGCGGTCGCATTCTGGTGCGCGGCGAGCCGGGCTGGAACATCATTCCCGAGCTGGCGCCGTTGCCGGGCGAGGTGGTGATCGACAAGCCGGGCAAGGGGTCGTTCTATGCGACGGACCTGGCGCTGGTGTTGCACACGCGTGGCATAGAGAACCTGATCCTCGCGGGCATCACGACCGACGTATGTGTACACACGACGATGCGCGACGCGAACGACCGGGGGTTCGAGTGTCTGCTGTTGTCGGACTGCACCGCTGCTACTGACTACGGTAACCACCTGGCTGCGTTGAAGATGATCACGATGCAGGGGGGCGTGTTTGGGGCGCATGCCACTTCTCAGGCGTTGCTGGCGGTTTTATGACGTCCGGTCTTCTTGTTGTTGACGGGGTTTTTTGTTCAGGGCGACGCTCACGCCGACGGGGTGCCTTGCTCCGCGAATGTCCCCCGGGGCTGCGCCCCTCCTCCTTTATTTCGCTGCGCAAGGCACCCCGTCGGCGTGAGCGTTGGACAGAGCCGGGGTTGATCGTGCGATCACTCAGAGCGTGCCCTGGTGCACAGGGCGTCGGGTGCTCCCCGCAGCGAAATAAAGGAGGAGGCCGCAGGCCGGGGGACATTCGCGGAGGGGAGTACCCGGCGGCCTGTGCACGCGCCCTGAACAACGGCCACCCGAAAACGGGCCCATGCACACATGGAGGAAAGTCGACATGAATGCCACGTCCCCCAAGGCCATCGGCGCCCTCCCGGCAGGCACCGGCGCACTGGCACTCGACACCTACCAACTGACCAAACGCTTCGGCGCCTTCACCGCGATGGACAGCGTCACCATGCGCGTGGACCCCGGCACCGTGCATGCGCTGCTGGGGGAGAACGGCGCCGGCAAAAGTACGTTGGTGAAATGCGTGGCCGGCTTCCAACGCGCGGAGGAGGGCAGCATCCTCATCGACGGACGCGAACAAGACATTGCCAACCCCATCGTCGCGCGGGCACTGGGCATCGGCATGGTCTACCAGCACTTCACGCTGGCACCGGGCATGACCGTGGCCGAGAACCTGCTGCTCGCCGGCGGCAAGACACCCGCGCTCATCGACTGGAAAACCAAGCGCGCGGAACTCAAGGCATTTTTGGCAACCACGCCGTTCAGCCTCGACCTGGACATGCGGCCGTCGGAACTGGCCGCCGGTGAAAAACAGAAGCTCGAACTGCTGAAGCAGCTCTACCTGAAGCCGCGCCTGCTGATCCTCGATGAACCCACCTCCGTGCTCACGCCCCAAGAGGCCGACGAAGTGCTGGGCCATGTGCGCGAGTTCGCGCGCAGCGGCATGTGCACCGTGCTCATCATCACGCACAAGTTTCGCGAAGTCATGGCCTATGCCGACAGCGTGACCGTGCTGCGCCGCGGCAAGGCGGTGCACCACTGCCGCGTGGCGGACACCAGCCCGGCGCAACTGGCGCAGGCCATGATGGGCGGCGAACAGGCGGCCGCGAGCGCGCAGGCCGTCGTCGCCCGCAAGCCCGTGTCTTCACAAGCGCCGGTGGCATTGATGGTCGAAGGCCTCAAGGCCCAGGGCGATCGCGGCACGCTGGCGCTGCACGACCTGAGCCTGTTCGTGCGCGCGGGGGAAATCCTGGGCGTGGCGGGCGTCTCGGGCAACGGCCAGCGCGAGCTGGTCGAGGCGCTGGTCGGGCAACGCCCGCGCCTGGCGGGCAAGGTCACGGTGATGGGCCAGCCCTACGGCGCGCACCGCGCGGAGAACCGCAACCTGAAGGTGCGCAGCCTGCCCGAGGAGCCGCTGCGCAACGCCTGCGTCGGCGACCTCAGCGTGGCGGAGAACATGGCCCTGCGCGACTTCGACCAGCCGCCCCTGTCGCGTGCCGGCGTGTTGAACTTTCCGTACTGGCGCAGCCGGGCACGCGAATGGATTGCCGAGTACGGCGTGAAGACGCAGGGCGAAGGCGCGCCCATTCGCAGCCTGTCGGGCGGCAACGTGCAGCGCGCGGTGCTGGCACGCGAGCTGGCCGGCGACATCAACGTGCTGATTGCGGCCAACCCCGTGTTCGGCCTCGACTTTGCGGCCGTGGCCGAAATTCATTCGCGCATCGTGCAGGTGCGCGAGAAGGGCGGGGCGGTGCTGCTGATCAGCGAAGACCTCGACGAACTGCTGGAGCTGGCCGACCGCATCGTCGTGATGAGCGAAGGGCAGATCGTGTTCGAGACGCCCGCCGCAGGTGCCGAGCGGCATGTGATCGGCGCGCACATGGGCGGCGGGCACCACGAGCCGGCGAAAGCCGCGGCCTGATCGCTGCGCCTGAGCCGCAACAACCAGTGAGCCACAACACCATGCGCATCGAACAAGCCAAGCCCTTTCCCTACGACTTCGACATCGCCCACACGGCGCTGGTGCTCATCGACATGCAGCGCGACTTCATCGAGCCTGGTGGCTTCGGCGAAACCCTGGGCAACGACGTGGCGCTGCTGGAGGCCATCGTGCCGGCGACGCAGGCCGCGCTGGCCGCCTGGCGGCAGGCCGGCGGGCTGGTCGTGCACACGAGGGAGGCGCACAAGGCCGACCTCTCCGATTGCCCGCCCGCCAAGCGCAACCGCGGCAACCCGACGCTGCGCATCGGTGACGAAGGGCCGATGGGCCGCATCCTGGTGGCGGGCGAACCCGGCAACCAGATCATCGATGCGCTTGCGCCCGAGGACGGGGAACTCGTCATCGACAAGCCCGGCAAGGGCGCGTTCTACGCCACCGGCCTGCACGAGCTGCTGCACCAGCGCGGCATCACGCACCTGCTGTTCGGCGGCGTCACCACCGAGGTGTGCGTGCAGACCAGCATGCGCGAAGCCAACGACCGCGGCTACGACAGCCTGCTGCTGGAGGACTGCACCGAAAGCTACTTTCCGGCCTTCAAGGCCGCCACGCTCGACATGGTGCGCGCGCAAGGCGGCATCGTCGGCTGGACCGCGCCCAGCAGTGCGCTGCTGGCCGCGCTGCGGAGCGCGTCTTGAGCCGGTCTTGAAGCCGTCGCCAGCGACTAACATCCCACCCCGTGTCTACCGTCCGCCCCCGCCCCGAACCTTCCGCTCCTGCCGCCGCTGCTGCTCCTCCCTTGGAGGCGACCGTTTTCCGCACCCGGGCCGACGAGGTCTACGCGCAGCTCAAGCGCGACGTGGCCGAGTTCATCCTGGTGCCGGGCGACCGCTTCACCGAGAACGAAATCAGCGAGCGGCTCGGCGTGTCGCGCACGCCGGTGCGCCAGGCGCTGTTCCGGCTGCAGCAGGAGGGCTTTGTCGAGGTGCTGTTTCGCAGCGGCTGGCGCGTGCTGCCGTTCGACTTCGAGCAGTTCGAGCAGCTCTACGACCTGCGCATGGTGCTGGAGACCACCGCCGTGCACCGCCTGTGCGAAACCGACCGCCACATCGACCGCGGCCTGCTCGACACGCTGGCCGACATCTGGCTGGCGCCCGCCGCGCAACGCAGCAGCGACATGGCGCAGGTGGCGCAGTGGGACGAGGCCTTTCATTGCGCGCTGGTGGCCGCCGCCGGCAATGCCGAGATGGCGCGCGTGCACGGCGACGTGACCGACCGCATCCGCATCATCCGCCGGCTCGACTTCACCAAGCAGCCGCGCATCGACGCCACTTATGACGAGCACGCGAAGATATTGAAGGCCGTGCGCGCGAACCGCGGCGACCAGGCCGCGATGCTGCTGCGCGCGCACATCGAGACCAGCCAGGCCGAGGTGCGCAAGATCACGTTGCACCAGGTGCACCTGGCGCGCCACGCAGGCAAGACCCCGGCCCCGCGCTGAGGGTTTTGCTCGTTCCCCTTCCGGGGGAAGGCTGGGATGGGGGCAGGCCTTCGATCAGGCGCCGCGCTTTTTCAGAGGCCGATGCCCCCACCCCAACCCTCCCCCGGGAGGGGAGGGAGCAATGCAAAAGACCGGCCTCAGTCCGCGGTGATGTTCCCGCGCTTCACCACGCCCGCCCATCGGTCCGCGTCCTTCTTCATCAGCGCACCGAACTCCGCCGGCGTCGAGCTCGCCGGCACCATGCCCTGTGACTCGAACGACTTCGCCACCTCGGGCTGCTTCAGCACCTTCGCAATCTCCGTGTTCAGCCGCGCCACCACGTCCGCCGACGTGCCCTTGGGTGCCAGCACGCCGTACCACATGTCCACGTTGTCGGTGGTCACGCCGGCCTCGGCCAGGGTGGGCACGTCGGGCAGCTGCGCCAGGCGCTTGCTGCTGCCGGTGGCGATGGCCTTGAGCTTGCCGGCCTGGATGTGCTGCAGCGCCACGTGCACCGGCAGAAACATGAAGTCGATGCGCCCGCCCAGCAGGTCGGTCACCGCGCCCGCGGTGCCCTTGTAGGGCACGTGCAGCAGCTCGGTGCCGGTGCCCTGCATCAGCAGCGCCATCGAGAGGTGATGCGGCGTGCCGACACCCGGCGTGGCGTAGGTCAGCTTGCCCGGCGCGGCCTTGGCCTCGCTCACCAGCTGCTGCACCGACGCTGCCTTCTGCACATTCGGGTTGGTCACCAGCAGCAGCGTGCCCCACGAGGTGAGCGACACCGGCGCAAAGTCGGCCACCGGGTCGTAGCTCAGCGACTTGTACAGGCTGCGGTTCATCACCAGCGTGTTGACCTGCACCATCAGCGTGTAGCCGTCGGGCTTGGCGCGCGCCACGCGCTCGCTGCCGATGTTGCCGCTGGCGCCGGCCAGGTTCTCCACGACCACCGGCTGGCCCAGCAGCGCCGGCAGGCGGGCCGAGAGCTGGCGCGCCACCAGGTCGATGCCGGTGCCCGGCGTGTAGGGCACCACCAGCGTGATGGGCTGGTCGGGCCAGGCGTGCGCGGCGGTGGCCATGCCGGCGGCGGCGAGCAGGGCGGCGAGGGTGCGGGTCAGTGAACGCATGTGGTTGTCTCCGTGTTTTTTTAAGGGGCGCGCAAATTCAAAGGAACGAAGGCCGGGCCTTCAGCGCCACCGGGTCGTAGCCGGCCACGTGCTTGTAGTTGTCGGAGATGGCCTGCAGCTCGGCGGTGGGCACCACGTCGTCGATATGTTCGAAGCGCTGGCCGCCAGAGCGCTCGAACACCTCGCGCAGGATGGCGTCGGGCGGGTTGCTGCGGTTGGTCAGCACCACCTGGGTGGTGGCCTTGACGCGCACCCGGTCGTAGTCTTCCAGCGCGGCCAGGCCCACGCCCAGGTCCTTCAGCGCACCGGCCAGAAAGCGCGCGTCGATGATCGCCTGCCCCGCGCCGTTGGAGCCGCGCGGCACCATCGGGTGGGCTGCGTCGCCCAGCAGCGTGATGCGCCCATGCGTCCAGCGCGGCAGCGGGTCCTGGTCGACCATCGGGTACTCCAGGATGGTGTCCGACGCGCGAATCAGCGCGGGCACGTCCAGCCAGTCGAAGTGCCAGTCGGCGAACGCCGGCAAGAAGTCTTCCAGGCGGCCCGCGCGGCTCCAGTCGCGCAGGGCGGGCTGCGGCGCATGGATCTCGGCGACCCAGTTGACGAGCTGGTTGCCTTCGGCGTCGATGTCGTTGCGAATCGGGTAGATCACCATCTTGCCGACCGAGAGCCAACCCGCGCGCACCATGCTGCCGCCCGAGAGAAAGGGCTTGCAGCGCGTGGTGCCGCGCCACATGTTCACGCCCGAATAGCGCGGCGCGCCTTCCTGCGGGTACAGCTGCTTGCGCAGCGCCGAGTGAATGCCGTCGCAGCCGACCACCACCGCGCCGCGCACCGCGGGCGCATCGGCAAAGTGCACGGTGACGCCTTCGCTGTCCTGCGTGGCGCCGGTGCAGCGGTGGCCGCACACCACGCTGTCGGGGCCCAGGCGCTTCAGCGTTTCTTCGAGCAGCAGGGTCTGCAGGTCGCCGCGGTGAATGGAGAACTGCGGCCAGTCGTAGCCCGCGAACTGGCCCGCCGGTTCGCGAAAGATGAGCTGGCCGTGCGCGGTGAAGAACACCGCCTCCTGCGTGCGCACTCCCACCTTGTCGAGCGCGCTCAGCAGGCCCAGCTCGGTGAGCTCGCGCACCGCATGCGGCAGCAGGTTGATGCCCACGCCCAGCGGCTTCAGCTCGGGCACGGCCTCGTACACGCGGCAGGCGATGCCGGCCTGGTGCAGGCTCAGCGCCAGGGTCAGGCCGCCGATGCCGGCGCCCAGAATGATGACTTCTTTGCTCATGGTGAAAACGCGCGTTGCGCCCGGTTGCTTGTCTCCGGCCGCATTAGGAACGCGCATCCGCCATTTGGGAAATTTAGATGTGATATGGATTTATCATGAATCCTTATGAACCTCTCCACGCGCCAGATGCGCGCCTTTCTGCACGTGGCGCGCATCGGCAACTTCACGCGCGCGGCGGAGCAGGCGCACATCACGCAGGCGGGCTTGAGCATCCTGGTGCGCGAGATGGAAAAGCAGCTGGGCTGCCGGCTGTTCGAGCGCACCACGCGCGTGGTGAGCCTCACGCCGGAAGGGCGGCGGCTGCTGCCGGTGGTCGAGCGGCTGCTGACCGATCTGGACGACGTGGCGGCCGAGCTGGGTGCCGCGGGCGACGCGGCGCGCCGCACCCTGCGCATCGCGGCCACGCCGCTGGTGTCGTCGCATCTGCTGCCGCAGGTGTTCACCACCTTCCGCGCGGCGCATCCGCAGGTGAGCCTGCGCCTGTTCGACGCCGACCTGCGCGACGTGGAGGCCATGGTGGCGGCCGGCGACGCCGACATGGGCCTGGGCTTTTTCTTCAAGGCCGCGGTGGGGCTGGAGCGCACGCCGGTCGGGCGCTTTCACCTGATGCGCGTGGCGCCTTGCACCGCGGCAGACAACGCGCCGCCGGCCATCGGCACCGCGCCCTGGTCTGCCTTGCGCGGTGCCGAGCTGGTCGGGCTGCCGCCGGGCAACCCGATTCAGAAGGTGATCGACGAGCACCTGGGCACCATCGGCCGCGCCGACGCGCAACGCCCGGCCTTCAACTTCTTCGGCACGCTGATCTCGATGGTGGAGGCCGGCTTCGGCACCGCCGTGATGCCGACCTTCGCGCTGGCCGCCTGCCGCCGGCACCGCGTGCGCACCGACGTGCTGACCAAGCCGAAGGTCGGGCTCGACTTCTACCGTGTCACCAAGCGCGGCGCGCACGAGACGGAGGCGATGCAGGCGTTCGTGGCTACGTTGGTGAAGGCGTTGCCTGCGCTGTCGCGGTAGAAGCGCCGCCCCGGCCTGCAAAGCCGATGAATCCCCGGCCTGCGTCGTGGCGGGTCACACGCGCGCACCGATGAGTTGGTTTGCCACCTCCCACAGGCGTTGCGCATTGGCTGCATCGACGGCGTAGGGCGCGACGCCGGTGAAATCGGCAGGGCGCCGTTCCACGGCCACGGCTTCGTTGCAGTCTTCGAAATAGCGCCCGCCCACGCCATCGAGCAGGGGGGACCCCGCCAGCAGCACGGACGTGGCCGCGCCTTGCTCGGCGTTCTTGCGGCGTTCGACCGGTGTCTTGAGTCCGCCGGTGTGCTTCTGAAGCTGGGTGGCAATGGCGCCGGGGTGCACGGCATTGGCGAAGATGCCCTCTTGCCGCCAGCGGCGGGTGGCTTCCACCGCCATCAGCACGCACGCGGTCTTGGCCTGCGCATACGCGGCGAAAGGCTCGTAGGCGCGAAACCTGAAGTGCGGATCGTCGAAGACCACCGGCCCCATCAGGTGCGCACTGGAACTCAGCGAGACGATGCGGGCGCCTTCGGCCGCCTTGAGCGCGTCGTGCAAGCCGTTTGCCAACGCGAAGTGCCCCAGGAAGTTGGTTGCGAACTGCATCTCCCAGCCCTGCGGCGTGGTCTGCAGGTCGGGAATTGCCATGACGCCCGCGTTGTTGACCAGGATGTGAAGCGGGCCATTCCATTGCGCGCTGAACTGACGCACCGACGCCAGGTCCGCCAGATCGAGTGCCGCAACGTGGACGTCGCCTCGGTCGGCGCAACGCAACGCGTGCGCGGCTTCCTGCGCTGCCTGCGGGCGCCGAACGGCCAGCGTCACTTCGGCGCCGGCGTTCACCAGCGCCTTCGACGTCTCCAGTCCGATGCCGGACGCGCCGCCGGTGACGATGGCGCGTTTGCCCGTGAGGTCCACGCCGCGAAGCACTTCGCTGGCGGTCGAATGAAAGCCGAATGGGGTGGTGATGCGTGACACGGTAAGCAGCCCTGTTGGATAAGAGACGCTAGATTAGGTCTGCACCATCGATTTGATAAGTAGCGCGATGGTGCATGTCGAAGTGCATTCAACTCATCAATCAGAACGGACGCGCACCCCGCGGTGGTCGGCCCATCGAACGCGCAGCGCCGTGCTGCTCAGACCGATGCTGCGGGCGTCCTGGCGAAGTCGATGAACGTGCGCAGCGCGGCGGTCGGGTGGCGGTGCCGGGGGTAGTAGAGATGCAGGCCGGCGTAGGGCGGGGTCCAGTCGCCGAGCACCTGGATCAGCTCGCCGTGGGCCAATGCCTCGCGGGCCGCCCATGCGTACACGTAGGCCAGCCCCGCACCTCGCAAGGCCGCCTCGAGCGTGAGGTTGGCGTTGTCGAAGGTCAGTTGGCCCGGCACGTCCACCGTGATTTTCTGGCCGCGCCTTTCGAACTCCCACTTGTACAGGTTGCCGCCGGGCAAGCGCAATCGCAGGCAGGCGTGCTTCGACAGATCGTTCGGGGCGCGAGGCTTCGGGTGGTCTGCAAGGTATGCCGGTGAACCCACGACGATGTGGCGCTGCGCGCCGCCGATGGGCACGGCGACCATGTCCAGCGGCAAGCTTTCATGGATGCGTATGCCCGCATCGAAACCGAGCGCGACGATGTCCACCAGCCGCCCCTCGGTGACGACGTCGATGCCGACGTCGGGGTACAGCGCCGCGTAGTTCAGGATCAATGGCGCCAGCAACTGGCGCGCAGCCATTTCCGAGGTGTTGAGGCGCAGGGTGCCTGTGGGCTGTTCACGGAACCGGTTGACGGTTTCCATGGCGTCGGCAATGTCCCGCAATGCGGGTTGCACCTTGGCCAGAAAGCTCTCCCCTGCCTGCGTGAGCGAGACGCTGCGGGTGGTGCGGCTGAAAAGGCGCACGCCCAGCCGGTCCTCCAGCGCCGTGATGGCGTGGCTCACGGCCGACGCCGATACCCCGAGCGATGTGGCCGCGGCACGAAAGCTCCGGTGCGCCGCCACGGCGACCACCGCATGGAGTTCGGACAGGCCGGATGCTTTCATTGTTCGATCACGCCCTTGTGGATGTAGCCGCCGCGCGCCGGCGCTGCCAGTGCGGGAGTCGCCAAATGGTAGTCGGTGCGGCAAAAGAGCGGCGTGAGCGGGGCAGGCGAACGGGTGTGCGCTGCGGTGTCAGGCGCCGCAACCGCTGTCATGGTTCGGCCGGGTCTTTTTCAAGCATGCAGTCGATGAATGCACGCAACGCCGCCAGCGGGTGGCGCCGGCCGGAGTGATACAGGAACAGCCCCGGCCTTGTGATCGACCAGTCAGCGAGAACCTCGACAAGGGTTCCTTGCGCGAGATGCTCATCGACGCGCTCACGGTCGAAGGCATAGGCAATTCCCAACCCTTGAATGGCGGCGGCGACCCCGATGTCCGAATGGTTGGTGACCAATGGGCCTGTCACGGCAACTTCCATCCGCTTGCCTTTCTTTTCGAACTCCCATCGGTAAGCCCGCCCCTCGGCCTGAAGCCGCCAGTTGATGCAGGCGTGGCTGTGCAGGTCTGTCGGCGACCGGGGCTTGCCATGACGCGTCAGGTAGTCCGGCGACGCCACGGCAATCATCTTCACGTCCGGCGTCAGGCGCACGGCGATCATGTCTTTTTCGAGCCGCCCGCCCGCGCGGATGCCGGCGTCGAAGCGGCCGGCGACGATGTCGCTCAGTCCGTCGTCGACCACGATGTCCAGCAAGATGTCCGGGTGCGCGCGGTGAAACCGCCCCAGCCGGGGCGCGATGAGCTGGCCGGCGGCCATCCCCAGTGTGTTGATGCGCAGGGTCCCGCTCGTTCGCCCAGCCACGCCGCTGGCTTCGGCAACCGCCTCGGTCATTTCCCGGAACAGCGGCGCGATGCGTTCATACAGCTTCTGCCCGGCAACGGTTGGCGCCACGCTGCGTGTGGTGCGGTTCAGCAGGCGCGTTGCCAGCCGGGCTTCCAGCAGGCGGATGGTCTGGCTCAGCGCAGAAGGCGAAAGCCCCAGATGCTCTGCCGCGCGCGCAAAGCTGGCCCGCTCGACCACCGCTGCAAAAGCTTTCAACTCGGAGAATTCGGATCCACGCATTCTGTACTGGCCTCTTCATGGCTCATAAAAATTCTAGGATATTCCCTAAAGTCTGCCGAACGCACATCCTTGGGTTTTCATCTCATCAGCAAGGAGTTTCGACATGCGTGAACTGACTCTTCCCGAACCCATTGCCGCCTACTTCGCGGCCGACCGACAAAACCCCGAAGCCTTGGCGCGTTGCTTCACGACACAAGCTGTCGTGAAGGACGAGGGACACACCCATACCGGCCACGCCGCCATCAAGGCGTGGAAGATGGCGGCCTCCGCTCAGTACACCTACTCCACCGAGCCGTTCGCCCTGGACCGCGAGGCAGACGCCCAGACCGTGCGTGCGCACGTCGTGGGCAACTTCCCTGGAAGCCCGGTTGATCTTCGGTATCGCTTTCGCCTGGAACGCGGCCTGATCGCATCGCTGGAGATCACGGTATGAGCGCCGTGGGCTCCGACCTTCGATTGAAAGGACTTCGGGCGCTGGTCACCGGCGGAACGAAGGGCGTCGGTGCCGCTGTCGTTCAAGGGTTGCACGCAGCCGGCGTGCAGGTCATGACCACCGCGCGCTCCGTGCCCGTGCAATCGGACGACGCTGTGTTCCACGTCGCGGCCGACCTCTCGACCGCCGAAGGCGCCGCTGAGGTGGTGCGGGCGGTGCAGGCGCGCTGGGGTGGCCTCGACATCCTTGTCAATGTGGTCGGCGGCTCCAGCGCTCCGGGTGGGGGCTTTGCAGCACTTGACGATGCGCGGTGGTTCGATGAACTGAACCAGAACCTCATGCCGGCCGTGCGGCTCGACCGCGCACTGTTGCCCGCCATGCTGGCCCAAGGCTCAGGTGTCATCGTTCACGTCAGCTCGATCCAGCGCCTGCTGCCCTTGCCGGAATCGACCACTGCCTATGCAGCGGCCAAGGCCGCCTTGTCCACGTACAGCAAGGCGTTGTCGAAAGAGGTGACGCCAAAGGGCGTGAGGGTGCTGCGTGTGTCGCCGGGCTGGGTCGAAACCGAAGCCTCGGTCGCGATGGCCGAGCGACTGGCCCGCCAGGCTGGAACCGGTTATGAAGGAGGCAAGCAGATCATCATGCAATCGCTGGGCGGCATTCCGCTCGGCCGGCCCGCCAGGCCGCAGGAAGTTGCAGATCTGATCACCTTCCTGGTGTCACCGCGCGCCGGCTCGATTTCGGGCTCTGAACACCTGATCGACGGCGGGACGGTTCCGACGGTCTAGGCCCGCTACCGATGAAGGAGCGCAAGCAGGCGCTGTGCATGCGGACTGTCTGCTTGCGACTTCTGCAAACCTCAGAGGGCAAAGTCGTAGTCCACCGTGATCGGCGCATGGTCGCTGAACTTCACTGCCTTGTAGATGTGTTCGCTGCGCGCCAGCGCCGCGGTGGCGGGTGTTGCCAGGTGGTAGTCCAGCCGCCACCCCACGTTGTTCGCATAGGCCTGGCCGCGGTTGCTCCACCAGGTGTAGGCCTCGTCGGTGGTCTCGGGCTTGAGCATGCGGTACACGTCCACCAGGCCCGCGCCTTCGGTGCCGGCGTCGAGCAGCTTCGTCATCCAGGCGCGCTCCTCGGGCAGGAAGCCGCTGTTCTTCTGGTTGCCGCGCCAGTTCTTCAGGTCGATCTGCTGGTGCGCGATGTTGATGTCGCCGCACAGCACGAACTCGCGCTCCTTCTTCAGCGCCACCAGGTGCGGAAAGAAGCCCTTCAGAAAGCGGAACTTGGCCAGCTGGCGTTCTTCGCCCGAGCTGCCGCTGGGAAAGTAGCAGCTGATGACGGAGAACTTGCGCCGGGGCGTGTCGAAGCGCAGTTCCAGGTAGCGGCCCTCGGCGTCGAACTCGGTGTCGCCCCAGCCCACCACCACCTGGCTCGGTGCGTGCTTGGTGTAGATCGCGGTGCCGGCGTAGCCTTTTTTCTCGGCAAAGTGAAAGTGGCCCTTTAGGCCGGCCATCTGCTCGAAGCGGCCTTCCACGTCGCTCGCCTGGGCCCGGATCTCCTGCATGCAAATACAATCC
>NNBV01002555.1_pt1 | contig 22882 bp, 17 predicted proteins | sample 1173771 | NCBI WGS metagenome assembly NNBV01 (sample SAMN07173938, study PRJNA388173) | plant metagenome | isolation source: symbiotic tissue sample KVS11 | place: Norway: Troms, Kvaloya island | reverse complement strand
AAAGGCTACTGCCCATGAGTACGGCTTGCCTTACAAAAGCTCCACTACCTTCCTGGAAGCATTACGCGGACATGCCCGATTGCTTAAGCAGTTAGGAAAGCAACCTGTTGCCAGCCATTAAAACGGTAATGGTTTCTTCTATCAGATCATGAGCACAAAAGCCAGTGCGGCAAAGTTGCCTTTCTGAAAGGTCACTCCATCGGTGTAGCCATTATTGCCGTGACCTTCCTGCCAGATATAGTGTGCGCTGAGTTTGCAACTCTTCTTATTCAGGTACCAGTTGACACCCGCATCGTACATGCGGTCATGCCCTGAGAACTGTGCACCTTCATCGCCGCTAAACTCCATCACCATAAACGAAGGTTCGAGGAAATATTCCTTGGCCACAATTACATTATAGCCTGCGCGGATATGACCTGTGCGCATATTATAAATTGTACCTTCTGCATGGCGCTCCATGAAATTCCATTCGCCATCCAGGTTCAGGTTTTTAAAGTTCAGCAACATATCGAAGCCGGTACTGCGATTAGTTGTGAAAATATCTGTTTTACCTTGCTGTGAGCTATAGGCGCTGAAGGTAACTCCCTTGCGCTTGCTGTAATAGTTATTCGCATCATAGTTGATGGAATAGTTTTTCATTTCAGGATCACCCACGGTGAACATCACCCGCTCTACCGTAAGCGGGCTCCAAAGTATACCTGTTGACTCTGCCATGTTTTTCTGATCGGCCGCAGTGGTGTTGTTATTAAAAATGCCGGCATTGTAGCCAATGGTCATCCAGCCTTTCGTCTTCATGCCACCCACGTTCACACCGGTAGTTCGTCCATAATTTTTACCGGTGATGTGTTGACGAATGTATGTCTGCGATGGAGACTTGTCGAGTGAATTGACCACTAAGTCTCCGGTGATACATTCACGACTAAACTGAGGCTGAAGATATCCCGTAGTTACGTTGATCAGTTCATTCTTTGTTACCTGCCAGGTGATATACGCATCCAGAATACCTAAAGTACCGGTGTTTGTTCCACCGCGTACGGAGCTGAATTTATCCTTGCCCAGGTTATCGTATTGAATGGTGAGCACATAACTCAGTCGTTTGTAGGGCTTCCCTTTAAAACCCAGGCGCGCACGTCTGGCCATAAAACTTACCCGATCATCTACTTTCTGCAACGGGCCATTGGTAGTAATCTGTGCATGTTCATTCATTGAATAGGTACTCCACAACTGAAGGCTGGCGCTGGGCTGTATATATTTATAAAGACTATCCGGCTTTATCCAATAACTTTCCTGTGCACTTGCGTGAACAGATAAGACTATAAATACGAAAACGATACACTTTATTTTCATGACAGGTGAAGTTCATGCGCCTGACCATTGACACTCACCTTACCATTGACATGATCCGTTTTTAAGAGAGGCAAATTCAGCTTCTTTGCCTGACGATTGTACAATTCAACTGCGATGGTATCATCACTGAGATGATAACGGGCCCCGATAAATTTCACAATAGTGCCATACTCATCTCTTACCGGAACAATGGTAGCATCTACCCAGTAATGGCTGCCGTCTTTGGCGCGGTTCTTCACAATACCTGTGAACACCTGCCCGCTTTTAATCGTCTCCCAGAAAATACGGAACAACTCTTTAGGCATATCCGCATGACGGAAAACATTATGTGGCTTACCGATCAGTTCACTACGCGTGTATTTCGATACCTCACACAGTTTATCATTCACCATTAAGATATTTCCATTCACATCAGCTTCCGACAAAATAGTAGTCAATGCAAATACATTTTCACGCACCTGCAGGTCGTCCTGCATTTTCTTACTCTCCAGCACCTGGCGCGACATCTGTTCCTGGGTAGCCGAAAGCTCTTCCATATTCTGGCGCATCTCTTCTTCCTGTGCCTTCATTTCTTCCGACATCTGCTGACTCTGCTCCAGCAATGTGCGCGTGTTCTCATTTACCTGCACCGTGGATATGGTGCTGGCAATACTTTCTGCTACTTTTTCAATGAATGCAATTTCAGCATCCGTAAAAAGTTTAAACGATGCCATCTCCAGCACGCCATACACGATATCATTATGTACCAGCGGAACAAGTATCAGCGTACGCGGCAACGCCTGACCAAGTCCTGAAGTGATCTGAATATAACTTTCAGGCACTTCTCTCAAATGAATGGTGTTTCTTTCCAACACACACTGCCCGGCAAGGCCATCACCAAAATCAATTTTACGATTGATAAATTTTCTTTTTTCATACGCATAAGCCGCTGACAATTCAAGCGTATCTTTTGCTTCTCCTGTCACTACAAACAGGGCACCCTGGTTTACTTTCAGGTATTTGACCAGTTCCTTCAGCACTTCATCGGCAAGTGTTTTTGTATTGGTATTGTTTCTGCGAAGTACTTCACCCATTTTGGCAAGTCCTTCATTCGCCCAATCGCGGATGTTTTTTTCCGCTTCCGCACTTTTAAGATTGTCGCGCATTTCCACCAGTTCCGTTCCCAGTATGTCTTCGTTACTCAGTGGCTGAAAGGCCAGTTCCAGGTTACCTCTTCCTATTTCCTTTGCAAAAGAAGTGTATGCTTTCAATCCATCTACCAATAAATTCAACGACAGGGTCATATCCCCTACTTCATCTTTGCGCAAGCTATCCACATGATCAACTTGTTTGCCTTGCGCCAGTTCTTTCAGTTTCTCCTTAATCAATACAATGGCATCGGTAAGCTTTTTACTGAAATAGAAAGAGATAAACAAACCAACAGCAAGGATCACTAACCCGATAGTGATGATGGTGAATATGGTATTTCTGATCTGGCTGCTTAACTCTTCTTTTTTCTTTGCCACGGCAGCATCAATCTGATCGGTATAAAAACCGGTTGATATGATCCAGCCCAATGGCTTATACAATCTCGAATACGAAATCTTATTTATAATGTCTTCCGACCCCGGCTTCTTCATTGTGTATTCCACATATGCATCGCCATTGGCATTGGCAAGCTCGGATCTTACCTGGTAGATATTTCTTCCTTTCTCTTTTTCCACATTATGTTTGGCATCGCTTAGCACCTGTCCTTTCAGGTTTGCTTTCTCGGCATGCATAAGCATAGTAGGATATGGTAATGCGTTATCCGTCACCCAGAAATAACCTTCTCCCTTATCGAAGCGTATTTTAGACAACTGAAGCAGTGCCTCATCCATAGAATTCACTGCAGAGGTATCCTGAGAAAGCTGATGCTGGGTTTCCACTACACCGTAGGCGATGTCGGTGATGTGCTTCAGGTACAGTTTCAGTTTACTGAACTCCTCGGTACGATACTGCTCAATGTCAGCAGTAGCCTTGGAGTTGATTTTGTAAATAGCCAATGAACCGATCAGGGTGGCTGGCACAAGAAGGGCCAGGCTGATCATAAGGGTAATTTGTTGTTTTAATTTCATTTTAAACCGGGGGTTAGTCCAATTACAATACAACAATACAACTAATAAATAGCTGATTTTGAGGACAATGAGCAAGTGGAAATACTAGCTTAGCAAGTGGCAAAACAGCCGTAAGGGAAAGGTCCGGATTAAACCGGGTATTCTTTAGAAATATCACCAGTGGTCGGTTAATTTATCATCGCTATAAATAAAATGATCTTGTACCCTGATTAGGCCTAAAAGCCCTGGTTTTATTTATAAAATGCAATAATCCCGGAGTTGTTATAACGAGAAGTGATGCCCCCAGCTACTTTTATAAAGTTCATCCTTCCTTGCGCGCTGTGCAGAGGGCATTTTATAGAAAGTGTGTAGTCGCGCCTATAGAAAATCATAGCCATCAAAAACGCTTGGCGTTTTTGATGGCTATGATTAAAAGGGTCTGTTTTATCATGATCGCTGGCGATCATGATAAAACAGAAGTAAAAACCGCGGCCTGCTCATTCCATCTGGCGCGGCATTAAGCCTCCCGCGAACAATTGATAAATCGTATTTGAACGGACAGAGATAATTCAAGGACTACAGGTAAGAAATCAATGCTACCTTTTATCTTGTTTCAGTTAGCACAGCTTCGCTCTGAAGTATCATTATTCTAATACCTTTTCATTAGAGATAAAGAGAAGTGATGACCCAGCTACTTTATAAAGTTCATCTTCCTTGCGCGCTGTACAGAGAGCATTTTATAGAAGGGTGTAGTCGCGCAAAAAAGAAATCACAGCCATCAAAAACGCTGGGCGTTTTTTGATGGCTGTGATTGAAGGAGCTCTGTTTTATCATGATCGCTGGCGATCATGATAAAACAGAAGTAAAAACCGCGGCCTGCTCATTCGATCTGGCGTGGCATTAAGCCTCCCGCGGACAACCGATAAATTGTATTTGAAACAGGTAGGAATAATTTATGATTATTGGTAAGAAATCAATCCTACCTATGTGTTTCAGGTAGCACAGCTTCGCTCTGAAGTATCATTATTCCAATACCTTTTCATTAGAGATAAAGAGAAGTGATGACCCCAGCTACTTTATAAAATTCATCTTTCCTTGCGCGCTGTATAGAGGGCATTTTATAGAAAGTGTGTAGTCGCGCCTACAGAAAATCACAGCCATCAAAAACGCCGGGCGTTTTTGATGGCTGTGATTGAAGAAGCTCTGTTTTATCATGATCGCTGGCGATCATGATAAAACAGAGTTAAAACCCGCGGCCTGCTCATTCCATCTGGCGCGGCATTAAGCCTCCCGCGGAACAATGATAAATCGTACTTGAACGGACAGAACTAATTCAAGGACTACAGATAAGAAATCAAGGCTAACAATGTGTTTCAGGTAGCACAGTTTCACTCTGAAGAATCATTGTTTAATACATCATTAAGATTAAAAATAAGCCTGCACCCGTCTGGGCATATCTTGTAGCGCGAGTACCTGGTCGGCAGCGCCCAACTTGATTGCTTCCTTTGGCATGCCGAATACGACACTTGACTTTTCGTCCTGAGCAATGGTTTTAGCTCCGGCTGTCTGCATGTTCAGCAGACCATCTGCACCATCTCGTCCCATGCCGGTCATGATGATTCCTACCGCGTTTTGTCCTGCATGTTTGGCTACGGAATTAAACAATACATCTACCGATGGTTTATGACGATTGACCAGTTCTCCATCACGCACTTTGATAAAATACTTCGCACCGCTACGGTACAACTCCATGTGTCTGCCTCCGGGAGCGATATAAGCATGGCCACGCATCACACGCTCACCATCGGTTGCTTCCTTCACGGTTACTTCACAGATGGTGTTCACCTGGTCGGCAAACGATTTGGTAAAACCTGCAGGCATGTGTTGTGTGATCAATATACCGGGGCAATTGGCAGGAATACTGCGCAGAAAAAAACGCAACGCTTCTGTACCTCCCGTTGAAGCTCCTATCGCAATGACCTTATCGGTTGTTTTATAAATGGGTGAGTTGGGATTAGTCGGGTCGGGCTTCACTCCTGCTGTATACTCTACGCTGGGTTTGTTCAATGCATTTCTTTTTACGGGCACCATACTGGCCGCTTTGATTGCATCCGTAATCCGTATCTTCGATTCTTCGAGATGCTCCCTGGTATTTCTGATCTCTGACTTAGCAACGATTTCGATGGCACCTAGTTCCAGCGCACGCAAGGCAAGATGACTTCCTTTCTGTGTAAGACTGGAAATGATCACCACGGGCACCGGGTATTGCGCCATCAGTGTTTTCAAAAACGTAAGCCCATCCATGCGAGGCATCTCTATGTCCAATGTGATGACGTCAGGTATTTCACTCCGTATCTTTTGTGCGGCAAAGTACGGATCGGCAGCCGTGCCCATCACTTCCAGCTGTGGGTCGGAATTGATAATCTCTGTAAGCGTCTGCCTTACCAGTGCGGAATCATCACACACCAAAACCTTTATGGATTTCTTCATTGATTTCTGCTGCTGTTTTTACCAATAAGCGCATGCGCACTTTTCCGGTTGATGTGTTAAATACAATTTTCCTTCCATAGCTGCCACCTACATGTTGTGCGGTTACACGTATATCAAATTCTTTCAATACGGTAAACGCCATCTCTACATTGCGTACGCCAATCCGAAACAGATCGTTGCCCTGATAAATCGAATTGCATCCGCCAAATACTTTTGCTTCCAGGTTTTCTATGCTTGACTTCCGGTTCAATACCGATCGGATCAGCATGCGAGTAGCAGACAATCCCCGGTCAGGATTTGCCGTATCTTCTTCTGTGCCCGGCAGCAGGTAATGATTGATGCCTGCCATGTGCGTCTGTTTATCCCAAAGGCAAACCGATACGCATGACCCCAGTACCGTAGTGATGAGCACCGGTGCAGACGAAACAACGAACTGCCCCGGAAACAATGTATGTTTTCTCAGTTCACTCATCCTTTGTATTGATACACTGTTGGTCTCACTTGTGTGAGTGGCAACTTCATACCCATGATGGATTCACTATGTCCTAAAAATAATAGTCCGCCTGGCCGCAGGTGCGAGCAGAATTTTTTGATCACCTCCTCTTGTGTGGGCTTATCGAAATAGATCAGCACATTACGACAAAAGATGATATCATAATCTGATTTCAGAAGACCAAAACCGTTATCCATCAGGTTGATTCTTTTGTATTGAATCTTCCTGCGATACTGCGGTTTTATCCGTGCCAGGTTGGGATTGGTTTTGCTTCGGAGAAAATAACTGCGTTTCATTTCCAATGGTATCGCTGCCAGGCGATCTAATGTATAGATACCACTGAATGCCGATTGAATTACGCGCAATGAAATATCACTGGCCAGCAGACTGTAATTTAAAATGGGGTTACGCTTCTTAAACTCTTCCAGTACCATGGTTAGCGTATAAGGCTCTTCACCTGTAGAGCAACCCGCTGACCAGATCTTCAAATTACTTCGTTCGGCTAGGTAGGCTGGTAAAAAATCGCCCGACAAATAAGAGAAATGTGCCGGCTCGCGAAAGAAATCCGTTTTGTTAGTGGTGATCAGATCGATCACGTTAAATAACTCTGTTTGCTTTCCCTGGTCACTGAAAATGTAATCCAGAAATTCTCCATACGAATTCATACCCAGGCTCTTTATTTTCTTATTGAGTCTGCTTTCAAGCATGGATTTTTTTACGGGCGGAAGCTTGATGCCATATTCACGAGTAACATAGCTACTCAGTCGCTCAAAGCTTTCGTCGTCAATTCGTATAAAAGCGTTTACGCTGGGGGCGTTCATAATCGCTTTGTTTTAGTTTGATGGTGAAATGTACTACAGTCAGGTCGGAATTTTAAAAGTAAGTGCCCGCTGAAAATATGCCGGAGCGATGTTCTCAGGCGGAGCACTTAACCCCCCCGGCTTTTTTTGCAAAGCCAGGGAGATTTACTATTAGAATTCGGTGAAGTCACTATCCGAAGCGGAATCATCCAGCTTCAGATCGAAACCTTTCATATCGGTAGTATGACCGTTACCATTAGCATTGCCGGATACATCCACACGACTCACCGGTTTACGGCTTTTTGTTGAGCGGGAAGACGATGATTTACTCACTGTAGTCCGGTTATCTAACTTGAAATAACTTACGGCTGCTTTCAACTCTTCGGCCTGGCTGCTCAACTCTTCTGCGTTCGAAGACATTTCTTCCGCTGCCGATGCATTACCCTGAGTAACGCTCGAAAGTTGTTGTATCGCTCCGTTCACCTGGTCTGCTCCTGTGTTCTGTTCCACACTTGCTGCTGCTATTTCCTGTACCAGTTCTGCGGTCTTGTTGATATCAGGCAATGTATTTACCAAAAGCTCTTTCGACTCCTGTGCTGACTTCACCGTCTTCGATGAAATCTCTGTAATCTCTGCTGCTGCCTTCTGACTTCTTTCTGCCAGCTTGCGCACTTCGGCAGCCACTACTGCAAAACCTTTTCCATGCTCACCTGCACGGGCCGCTTCTACGGCTGCATTCAGGGCAAGTAAATCTGTCTTCGAAGCAATCTCTTCTATGATAGCAATACGTTCAGCAATTGTTGTGATGGCTTCCACCGTGCCTGATACCGACTGACTGCTTATCTGAATATCTTTCGCTGCCTTGTTGGCAATTTTTTCTGTCTCGCGTGAGTTGTCGGTGTTCTGCTGTATGTTGGCCACCATCTGCTCCATCGAAGAAGATACCTCTTCGGCCGCACTCGCCTGCTCCTGTGCACCTTGTGACATCTGTTGTGAAGCTGAAGCTACCTGCTGTGATGCTGCAGAAACATTTTCAGCACCGTTGTAAATCGAAGTTGCTATCTCACGCAGATTCAGCACCATCTCTTCCAGTGCATGATCCAGATCTCCGCCTTTGTTCTTGATACTTGCAAAGTCAATGGTCAAATCACCTTTCGATACGCGCTTGGCTACATCTACCGAGCTGCGCAATTTTTCAATCATGAACTGAAGTTCTTTCAGCATGATACCGATTTCATCTTTCTTATCGGCATTCACATCCGCAGAAAAATCTCCTGCTGCTATTTTCTTAATCGCCACCGTAGCCTGACCCAAGGAAGACATGACATCTTTCAATAACCATGTAGCCACCAGTATGCCAGTAACAATAGCCAGGAGAATAACAATGATCATGGTGGTCACCACGCTGTCATACATGTCATCGGTGTCGGTTTGATCTTTGGCTAGCTGTGCGTTGATGATGTCATAGATCTTGGCAATCACTTCGTCTGCCTGATCATCGATAACTTCTCCTTGTGTTACCGAAATTTCCTCTGCCTTACCTCCCGAATTGGTCTTCGCCAATGCTCTTACCTGCAGGTGAAAAGTATGATACGTTGCATATTGTGCTTCGAAATTATCAAACAGCGATTTCACTTCTCCACTCAGCTGATGATCCAGAATCACTACTTTCTCTTCTACAATCTTTTCCGCGTCTGCCACCTGAATCATGTGCTTGTCCAGGTCATCGTCTGTTTTTGCAATGATCATATCACGCTCAATAGAGTTGATTTCAGATACGGCCTGCTTCAATTCAAGCATGGTCTTCACCAGTTCTTTTGAATTCAGCTGACCGCCAATCTGGTTGAGGGTAGCCATTGCTCTCTGGTAGGCGTTGCGCGATTCGTTATCAGCAATCTCTTCAGCTTTAATTTCGGTATTCTGTGTAGCAATGCGCTGCACGTTTTGCTGCACAATAAAATACTCTTCCAGTATCGTCTTCAATGATTTCACCAAAACAAGTGTTTCACCATCGCTGATGCTTTCCATCTTGTCCATGTTTTCATTGATCGATTTGATTTCCTTATCAATCGTTCTGGCGATCTCGATCATCTTCTCGTCATTCACGGTAGCAATCATATTTTTCTGATCACGTGAAATAGCGGTGATATCATGTTTGATCTGTCCGATCAACAAAACTTTGTGCGAGGTCACATTCGTGATTTCACTCATGCGCATATTCATTTCACGAAAGCGAACGAAAGCGATGGAAAAGATCACGATCATCAGTGCAATCAGTACCGAGAAAGCCAGGATCAGTTTCCTGCGGATAGTCATGTTTGTAAACATTTGTTGGGGGATTTAATTAGTTTAACGATTTATTAAGTTCAGTTACATCATTCATGGAGAACACCTTCCTGATGTCCATGATCAGCGTAATATCTCCTTGATTATTCACCAGTCCGGTAATGGGCGCTGATGTTTTATAGTTTTCAAACTCAGGTGCTTCCTGAATATCAGCAGGTGATAGTTCGATGACCTCTTTGGCAATATCTACCATCGCTCCTATCTGCATGCTCTTCTCATCGCCATCCTGAATATCCAGAACAAGCACGCGGCTTTTCTTAGTGGTTTGTGTTTTGGGCAGACCCAGTTTCTGTTTGGTATCCAGCAAGGGCAGCACACGACCGCGCAGGTTGATGATACCCAACATGTATTCAGGTGCGTGTGGCACTTTGGTAATCTGTTCCAGTTCCACTACTTCCTGAACGTGATCTACCGGCAAGGCAAATTTCTCATTGCCCAGCGTGAAGGTCAGGTAAGCTTTTGATGTATTTTCAGTTTTCATTTGGTAAGCGAATTAATTTTGAGACAATAAGAATAAGCGATAAGGATCCAGTACAAGCGCAAGACTTCCATCACCCAATATGGTGCTGCCGGAAATGAAATCCTGGTGCTGATACACGTCACCTAAAGGTTTGAGCACGGTTTGCATTTTACCTTCAATGCGATCCACAGCTAATCCCTTCTTCACACCGTTGATGGTGATAGAAATGACATCTGCTGTTTTAGGTAATGCTTCGGTGATGTTAAACTCCTTGCGTAATGAGAACACCGATAACGGTTCCTCATTCACCATCACCATTTTATTTACATTCTCTTCACGATCCAGCGATTCGTAACTGATGCGATCAATACGATCTACAACGTTCATCGGCACTACATAGCGGGTGTTGGCAACGCGCACCAGCAGTCCTTCAATAATAGAGCGGGATAAAGGAAGTTTGATGTGAACAGAAGTACCTTTGCCGGGAATGCTTTTTACGGTGACATGGCCGCGCAGATCTTTGATCTTCTGCTGCACCACATCCATACCCACACCACGACCGGATACATCTGAAATAACAGACGCAGTGGAAAGTCCGGGATGAAAAATCAAACCCAGAATTTCTTCTTCCGTCAGTGCAGCCTCTTTATCCACAATGCCTTTCTCTATCGCTTTCCTCAGCACACTGTCTTTATCAATGCCCTTACCATCGTCACTGATGATGAGGTTAGCAAACGAGCTGGAGTTAAACGCTTTCAGTTTAACCGTACCATGTTCTGATTTGCCTTCAGCTTTACGTTCGGATGGTTTTTCAATACCGTGATCGATCGAATTGCGGATGATGTGAATCATTGGCTCAGTCATTAATTCAATCACGTCTTTATCCATTTCCGTCTCCGCTCCTTCCGAAATGAAGTTCACTTTCTTATCTAATGTTTTAGACAGGTCGCGCACCAGACGCTTGAATTTGGTCACCAGTGTTTCGATAGGAACCAGGCCAATCTCCAATGAAGTATCGCGCAGGCGATAGGTAATCATTTCGAGTTGCTCGGTTACTTCTGTTAAGGCTACCGAGTTCACTTTCGCAGAGGCGGTTGACAATTGTGCCTGCAGAATAATCAGTTCACTGATCCAGTTGAGCAGGTCGTCAATCTTGCGCTTGCTTACTTTGATGTAACTATCGCTGGCAACACGCTTCTTCGATGAAACGGATTCCATCTCCTCTTCTTCATTTTCCTGTTGCTGATTAAATGAAGCTAAGCGAAGTGCAATAAGAGGTTGAAGCTTTTCCAGTTCAACCGGATCGCTACCCAGCGCATCGAGATATGCAATAAATTCGGGTTGCTCGAATAAATCGCATGGAGTAAGTTTTGTATACGCAACCGTACATTCATTTTCAACAAACAGGAAATAGCTCTCCAGTTCTGCCTGTGGTGCAGTGGTGGTCAGAAACAGTTCCCACGTCAGCACCTCGCCCGTTTCTTTTTTCAACAACTGTGTACGCGATGTACCCAATGCTTCCATGTCCTGGATAATAAACACCAGGGGATGATTACCATCAGCCGTGATACTGATGGACGGTTGTATGCGAATCAGAAAAGTAGCCAGCTCATCCTTATCGATAGTGGAAACATTCGTAAGCGAACTTTCCATTTCTCTTTCAGACGACTTGAGAAACTCAATCACTATGCTAAGGTGTTCTTTGAGTGCTTCCGCATTCAATATCTTGTCTGAGTCTTTTTCTCTAAAAAGATCGCGTACTTTATCGAAGGCATGAAGTGTGATGCTGATAAGCCCGTCATTGATCTGCATCTTGCCCTGGCGGACAAGATCATACAATGTTTCCAGGTGATGAGCGAGTTCACCAATAGCAGGAAAGCCAAACATATTGGCTCCCCCTTTAATGGTGTGCATCGTACGGAAGACTTGCTCGAGAGGTGCTGATGCCTGTGGATTGGCTTCCAGTTGCAGAAGGCCTTCATCCAGTTCGTTCAGCAAATCAAGCGCATCTTCTACGAAACGCTTTTGATTACTATCCATTACTGATGGCGTTTTCGATCTGTGCGAAAAACGTTTCAGCGCGGTAAGGTTTTTTAATCCATGCGCTCAGTCCTGCATCTTTAGCGGCACGCATTTTATCCGGATTCGATTCGGTAGTCAGAAAAATCACGGGCACTTTGGATACTTCCGGATTAGTCTTGATCTTTTTCAACAACTCAAAACCGGTGCAGTCCGGCATGTTATAGTCAGTGAGTACAAGGCTTACGTCTGCATAATTGTCGTTCAATACCTGGAACGCTTCATTGCCATTGGCTGCACCCAGTGTGCTATACCCTTTTCTCTCCAGTGTTTCACAAACAAACTGACGGATACTTGCAAAGTCATCAACTACTAAGATTGTCTTTTTCATCTTGGGGGATTTTAAAAATTATGTATGATTTTAGATTACTGAATTAATAAGCAGGCTCGATAGAGAGATAGATAAAGCCACCTCTGTTTTCAAATTCGCCATTGCTGAAATTGATGGGCAGACCTAAGCCCGGCACGATTTGTACTTTACCTACATCCAGCGCAAAGCGAAAGCCGGGATTGATAATGGTTGAATTATCTTTTACCAGGGAACCGTCATCCTCAATGGCTTCACCAAAAGTAGACAGGTATTCTACCATGAGATTGAATTTTGGTTTCAACAGCCAGATCACACTTCCACCTACATTGACAGAACCTAAATTCTTTTCGCATGCTTTTACTGCAGTACCATCGGCCGCATAATTGAAATGATCGGCTTTATTGATAAGGGTGTAACCTCCGTTGTAGTGCGTTGTGATTTTGCTGTTGAGGCGTTTGGTAACTGCCAGATTGAACTGACCTCCCCAGCCACCAGAACCTAAACCATAACGTGAATTACCAGTGGGAATGATCACTGTGAAGCGTGGAATAATCAATGCCCACTTGTCTTTACCCCAGATCTGCGGACGATAGTTAACCACTACATCTCCCAGACCGTTGGTCAGAAATTGTGTGTTACCTACTGGTGTTAAGCCTTCCGGTTTTTTCTGTGATGCGTATGAAACGCCAAAGCTTAACTGATGCTTAACATCTGCCAAAGGAATTTCCTGAGTATAAGAGAAGGCAAATTCTTTTCCTGTAAAAATGAAATTGGAGATATGCTGAATAACACCTGACTCCTGGTTGAATGCTTCCTCGATAAACATCGAGTTATCTTCAATGGAAGGTTGACCGTGATACAGGTAGCTTCCTTTTTTAGGGATGGAGTCGGATACTTGTGCCAGTGTGCTCAGGCTGAGAATCAATAAAGAAGCCAGTAGACAATATTTCATTTTTTTGTGGTTAGTTGATGAAACAAAGGTCAGGACATCGGATGCAGGACTTGTCCACATTGAGTAAGTGAGTCCGGCTTTACTGTAACTGGCAGGATTTACTTATCACGAGGTTTCAAAATAAAATTTCTGCGCAAGAAGCAAGTAAGATTGAATTATAATTTGGTTAAAAACTGATTAGATTTTTTTAATTATATGACTTCTTTTTCGATCAAATGAATGAGCAGATGGTTGAAGGTATAATAGCAGCGACAGAAGACTTTAATCAGAGATTCGGTAAGGTGAGTGATGAACAAAGAAATGTATGTTCAGTTTAATCATCTAACAGATCTTATCTTATTCCGAATTCATCGGCATAAAAAAAGGCCTTCGGAAACCACTCCGAAGGCCAACACCCTAAAACACCTATCCCAAATGAATCGGGATTGCACTTATGCGATACAAAAGTACAACCAATACATATAAGTTATAACTGACAATGAGTAAGTGGTAGTTATTATTGAGTAAGTGGTAAAAAATAAACGATCCACCTATCACCTTACTACAATAGCGGCAATTGACTTTCGCGCTGAATGGGAATGGATGCAGAAATGAACTGATCCTGATCGCTTGAAAATTCTATTTTTAGCAGGCAATGCAAATGCATGGCTACCTTTTGAGCGGCATAATAGTTCACCAGGAGCGGGTAGCTCAGCATGTCGTTATACATAAAGGAAGGACGCTCAATGGCCTTACGCACTTGTGGATTGACCGTGAAGCCGGAGGCTTTCATCTTGATTTTTAAGTGATTGTCTTTTACAGCAAATCCAATCAGTATTTCATTTTTATTGGTGATGGGCAAACTAAGCACATAAAGAAGCAGGTTGTTGGCAAATGCCGTCACCAGAAATTCATTCAAACCCCACACCTCGTTTTTAGGAGCGGTGATGCGTAAAGAAATAGAATCCAGTTCACAGTTATTGGCAAGCGTACTTCGCAATGCATCTTTCAGATGAGAAAAGTCGACACAACCGCGTGGTGGATGAGGTGTCTCATCGGTATCGGCCAGGTAAAGCAATTTGAACAACCGCTCGTCCAGTTTATCGGCATGTATTTCAATGAGTTTGACTAATTCATTGATCTCCGTGTCGTCCTTTCTTATTTTAATCAGGTTGATCAAACCCTTAACTGTTGCCAGCGGCCCCCGAAGATCATGAGCTGTCCGGTAAATGAATGCATCCAGCTCGCGCGTCTTCTTATATAATTCCCTTTGCAGGAAAGCGGGATCTTCGGATATCTTTATTTTAATAATGATGTACCCGTTGATATCGCTGATCAGACCCAAATAAAACCCGGAAATGCTTACACGCAGGTTTAGATTACTGCGGGTGGTGAGTTCTAAAGAAACATCTTCAAAAAAACCTCTGCGCAATTCCCGCTCGATGACTTTACGAAAGTCATTATGTGTACTGATAAAATCAATGGACTTGTCATGAAGCTCTGCTGATGTATATTCCAGCAAGTCTTCCAGATTTTTGCTGACTACTTTAATCCGGTAATCGGATTGCAAGACGATAGAGTCAACAAAGATAGAAGCAAGCCGTTGCTTGATTTCCTCTTCAGAGATCAGATAACCAGATATTTCCGGATGATTCAATGTTTCTTTTCTAAGCCCGCACTATTTAACCCCAACATGTTAACCCAACAATAAAAATTTCTGATCCCGCTTACTTTATCCAGCTCATTGCTTCTTCAGGCGAAGAAAAATAATGAGAAGAAAGTTCAGCGTCATCCACCCGGCTCATGATCTCTTCCACACTTAACTGGTTGAAAATATCATCTGACACAATAATCCCTATTCTGCGAATACCTGCTTCCAGTGCTTCAGGAAACCAGATCGTATTTGACCATTGCTGGTCTTCTTCCGCCACTGCACCAAGATGACGAACATCTCCAATCCAACGTACAAATTTATTCTCTTTCAAAAATGCCAATCCCGCATTCAACACTTCCCTGTATTCTTTCGAAGTAGGTGCGGTAATCCATTCTACCTTCACTGACTTTACTTTCGTATCAATAAAGATCCTGGCTACCTCGTTCTCAAATTTCGGCTTGTTCATCATAATGGTATACATGATTAAGCCTGTCAGGCTACTGCTCCTTTTTTATTTTTAGCCAATTCCGCTTCCAGTTTCTGAATGCGTGCTATATATTCCGCTTCCGTCTTCCTGAATTTTTCTACCGTAGTCTCCATGATTTTCTTCTGCGCATTGATCTGAGAGTCAGCACGCTCCTTCTCAGTACGTCTTACTCTCTCTATCTCTTCGGCTTTGCGGCCTGCGTCTTCCTGTATGGATTGCATCTCTTCCATATTCTGACGCAGCTCTTCTTCCTGCGCTTTTACTTCTTCGGTTTGCTGTTGCGATTCCTTCAACAATTGCAATCGTTGTGTAATGTCATGAGCAATCAGGCTCACCCCTATTACTTCACCTTTTGCATCCTTCAACGGATTGTATGAAACCTGGAAGTCGCGATCGAAGTGATGACGATGTGGCTCCTCCACATGCTCACCGGCAAATGCTTTTATGTACGGTTTCTTAGATTGCTCTTCGGCTTTCTTATCGCCTTTGGTCATGGCTAGCAAACTGGAACCAGGCTCTACGGACAATCCATAACCGGAAAACACTTGTTTGAATGCCGTGTTCGCTACAACAATGATATAGTTCTTATCAATGGTAACTACACAATCCGACATGCCTTCAATCACATCATTGTAGTAGCGCTGAAGGTTCTCTGCTTCCTTCTGTGCTTTCACTGTCTGCGTGGTGTCTTTGGCAAACACCGCAGTTGCAACAACCTCATTCTTCTCATTTCGCAACGGGCTGTAACTGATTGCGAAATAGGAATTAAATCCATTAGAATTATATTCTTCCGTCAACTCAAAGGACTCCCCTTTAAATGCGCGGTCATAATGACTTTTAAACTTGGGCCACTCCTGCTCACTGAATATCTTAGTCAAATCAAATCCCTTCTCAATCTTAACTCCCATGCCGGAATAGCTGGCCGACATGGCTTCATTAAAATTCACTACACGGTAATTTCTGTCTACCGAAATGATCGTGTCTTTGGTTGAGTTGATCATATCCACCATGTATTGTTCCTTGGCTTGCACCTCGTTCAATACCCGCTGCATTTCATCCTGCGTGGCAGATAGCTCTTCCATGTTCTGACGAAGCTCTTCCTCCTGCGCTTTTACTTCTTCCGCTTGTTGTTGTGCTTCCGCTGCCAGGCGTTTCGATTCATTTAATGCATTAGTAAGCAATGTCATGTCGCGGGCGTAGATGGCTGCCGCAAACACTTCTCCTGTTTTCCGGGCCAGGGGTGTATAAACCGAGGAATAATGCTGATCAACCCCATTGATCGTAAAAGTCTCACTGATCTCAAATGTTTCTCCACCCAGAACACGCGAATAGTATGAACGCTGCGCTTCTACTTTGGAAGGATCAAAACTATAAATGGCCAATATGTCCATTCCCTTTACAATGGAAATACCCATTGCCTCAATACCCACAGCCAAGGCACTGTTCCAGCTGATGAGTCTATAATCGGCATCTACCGTGAAGATGGAATCTTTCGAGGCATTCAGCACTTCATTGATGTAGGCTTCCTTCTCCTGCACTTCCTTCAACACACGATGCATTTCATCCTGTGTGGCCGAAAGCTCTTCCATATTCTGACGCAGTTCTTCTTCCTGCGCTTTCATTTCCTCGGCTTGCTGCTGCGCTTCGTTTTTTGCGCGTGTTACCGATGTGATATCCGTAACAAAAACAGCAGCTGCAATGACCTCTCCGTTCTCATCTGTTACCGGTGAATAAGTGATCAGATAAAAGGCTTCGATATTCTGAAACTTATAATGATCATTCACTTCAAATCGCTCTCCTGCAAATACGCGTCGGTACAATGCACGGTACTTGTTTTTCTCCTCTTCGGTAGCAAATAACAAAGTCAGATCGAACCCTTTATCAATCTCCATACCCAGACCGCTGTAACTCTTTTTGAAAACCGTGTTACAGTTAATCACTTTCAGGTCGCGGTCTACGGTAAGAATAGAATCGCGCGAAGCATCAATCAGGTCGGTCATGTATTGCTCCTTGCCCTGCACTTCTCTCAGCACACGCTGCATGTCTTCCTGTGTGGCCGCAAGCTCTTCCATGTTCTGACGCATCTCTTCTTCCTGCGCACGCATCTCTTCCGCCTGCTGTTGCGCCTCCGTCAGCAATTGCTTTGTCCGCTCGCTTACTTTCACCGAAGAAATCGTGGAAGCAATACTCTCTCCCAGCTTTTCAACAAACTCAATCTGGTAAGGAGGTATCGGATCAAAAGAGGCAATCTCAATGACACCAAACACAGCCTGGTCTATTTTCAATGGAACGATAACAATGTTACGCGGCAACGCTTCACCTAAACCGGAAGTGATCCGCATGAAATCTTTAGGAACATCGGTCATGTAGAGCGTGCTCTTTTCCAACACCACCTGGCCGGTAATACCTTGCCCTAGTTCAATCCGGTTGTTCAGATGCTTCTTCCTGTTGTAGGCATAGCAGGCCGTCATCTCCAGGTAAACATCTTTCGCATTGTCGTCATTCAAAATGTACAATGCTCCCTGGTTGGCATTCATGTATTTGATCAGGCTCCGGATAATGTTATCCGTGAGTTCTGCGATATTATCATTCTTCGAGCGGAGGATATCTACGAATTGTGCAAGCCCTTGTGTTACCCAGTTACGCTGCTTTTCTTCTTTCGCGAATTGCTTCATCTGGTCGCGCATACTCGTTAGTGAAGAGGCCAGTACATCCTGGTCGGCTCCGTCTTCACTGGCCAGGGTGGTATCCAGGTTTCCCTGTTCAATTGCCTTCACGAATTTTGAAGCACCTGCGATCTCACTTTGCTGTTTCTTTACAAGTTGCTGCAAACCAGCAAGCTGTACTTTATTAATTAAAGTATGAGATAAAAGCTTCATGTCGGTAAATGTATTTTCGTGTATACAATATTAACCTTTGAATAAAAAACCTCAGGTTGAAATGAGCAAGTGGTACTGCTGAATGAGCAGGCGGGAAACGAGTAGAAAATACAAAAGTATATTTTATGACCACACAAACGGGTGCAATTGATAGTTGACAAATATACAATTGACAAAATGCCCTGATAAGGAAAAAAGTTTTGTCCCTTGGCAAGTGATGACCCCCAGACCTTATAAGGTTCATCCTTCCTTGCGCGCTGTACAGAGAGCATTTTATAGAAAGGGTGTAGTCGCGCAAAAAGAAAATCAAAGTCATCAAAAAAATACCCTAAAGGTTTTAAAAACCTTTAGGGTATTTTTTTGATGACTTTGATTGAAAGAGCTTCGGTTTTTATCATGATCGTCAGCGATCATGATAAAAACCGAAGTAAAAACCCGCTGGCTTACTCATTCCATTTAGCGTGGCATTAATACTCCCGCGGACAAACAATAAATTGTATTTGAAACAGGTAGTAGTAATTCAATACTGCCACTATCGTGTTTCAGTCAGCACATCTTCGCTCTGAAGAATCGTTATTTCATTTTCATAAGCAATGAAGATGACACCAGCAGTTCATCTTTCCTTGCGCGCTGTACAGAGGGCATTTTATAGAAAGGATGTAGTCGCGCAAAATAAAAATCAACCCCATCAAAAACGCTCAGCGTTTTTGATGGGGTTGATTTAAAGTGCTCTGTTTTTATCATTATCGCTGGCGATCATTATAAAAACAGAGCTGAAACCCGCGGCCTACTCATTCGATCTGGCGTGGCATTAGGACTCCCGCGGATAATCGATAAATCGTATTGGAACGGAGCCGAAATACTACTGATGAAAATCGGTAGGAAGAATGATATGGACAATTAACTGCGTTGGCTCTACCATCGTAAAGCTGATACTGCCATGAAGCTTGAAGGTGATTTTCTTAGCGGCATAGCAATTGATCAGTTCGGGGGAATTAAGAATTTCTGCATAGCCAAAATTGATCTGCTGCAGTTTTGCTTTTACTGAAGGAGTCATCACAAAACCTTCCGACCGGACGATGATCTCTAAATGTGTTGTGCCCGGCAATGCATCAATCCACAAACTTGCGTTCTCTTCCCGCTGCTGTTGAAATAAAAATGAAAAAAGATTTTGCATGAGCGAGAAGATCAACGCTCCGTTCTTTAAAGGTTCTGCCTGATCAAACCCGCATTGAAAATCAACCTGCCCTTCAAAATGCTCTTGCGTTATCTTCCTTTGAAGTTCGGTGGTCATGTCACGAAAAGAGAATTTCTGATCAGGACATTCATTGCCTTTATCTGATTCGGCAAAGTAGATGAGGCGATACAGTTTATCATCGAGGTGACCGGCAAACTGATCAATCTTGTTAATCAGGAATTTCTGTTCCTCTACATCTTCACTCAGTTTCGAAACATTAACCAGCCCGCGGAGTGTAGCAAGGGGGCCGCGCAGACTATGTGCTGCATGATAGATGAACCGATCCAGTTCTACAGTCTTGGCTTCAAGGCGGTCATACATCAGGTTGATTTCTTCGAGGTTGCGCATACGCAACACAATCAGTCCGTTGATGTCCGCTACCAGGCCAAGATAAAAACCAGAAACACTAAACAGGACGGAGTTGCCTTCTTTGGTGCTGATCTCAAAGTTCTCTTCATCAAAATATCCTGCTCTTAATTTTTGTTCGATTTCTTTTTTTAATCTCCAAGTGCGCGACAAAAAATCGAGGGGCTGATGAGTTAGTTCTGCCCGTGAGTAACCCAGCGTATCAATAATATTCTGGCTTACTGAAACAATAGTGAAGTGGGTGGTCAGGATAAGTGCATCCGGAAAGATCGAACCTACCTGTTCTCTTATGGTGTCATTCGATATGAGTGTCCTGGTCAAATCAATCATGTGCATCTGTGTAGTGCCTGCGTTCAGGACTCCGATAAGAAGTTTATCTGAATCCAGGGCATAGCTTTTCTATTTAACTAAAGATGCAAACCTAAAGGGAATGACCCGTACCTCGCAGCAGAAATGATTAGCCGGTAGGATTGAACGATCAGATGGGAGGAATTCAGAGTTTATACCCGATCCGGTCAAGGAAAGCTTCCTTCTTTCTCTTGGAAACATCGAGTGATGTGTCGTTGTTCATGACTACATATCCCCCATCTCCGCGCACATATTTCTTGATCAGGTTAAGATTGATCAGGTACGAATGATGGATGCGAAAGAAGTTGCTTTCCGCAAGCATTTCCTCATATTCTTTTAGTGTGCGGCTCACCAGGTGCTTCTTACCATCCAGCATATAGATATTGGTATAGTTGCTGGATGCTTCACAATACACAATCTCATTTACTTTAATAAAAATCAGTCCGTCAGAAGTAGGCAATGCCAGTTTGAAATTTTCTGTGTTGCCTCCTTTCAGATTGTCCATCAGTTGCTCCAGGCGGCCGGTGATACTTCCTCCTATTTTCTTTTCAACTTTAAGCAACGAAGCCTTCAGTTCTTCAATATCAATGGGCTTAAGCAGGTAATCGATAGCAGAAAATTTGAACGCCTTTATCGCATACTCCGAATAGGCAGTGGTGAAGATGACTTCGAAGGTGACCTCTTTGATTTTGTTGAGCAGGTCAAAGCCGGTTTCGCGTTGCATTTGTATATCCAGGAAGATAACGTCCGGCTTATGCTTTTCAATCGCCACCAACCCTTCGGCTACATTCTGACAGAGTTGGCTCACTTCTACACCGGTACAAAAATCTTCGATTAAGATGCGCAGGCTTTCCCTGCTCTTTAATTCATCATCGATAATAATGCTTTTCAACATAGACTAAAATTCGAGGTGAAAGGTATAATTTTAAAAACCGATCTTTGTTTTGATGTAAGTATTTACCGTTTTTTCAAAGCAATTTAGATTCATTATTCTCTCACCCATATCCTCACCTTCGTTCCCTGCGGCCGTTGATTATCATCATACAGATCCAGGATCTCAAAAGAGATTTTGTCCTGTGCATTGATGAGCTTAAGCCGCTCTTCCGTAAGGGCTGTGCCCATCGATTTATGCTTAGGAAAATTCTGATTTCTCAGTTCCATGGCGGCACTGCGCCCTATCCCATTGTCTTCGATCTCAAACACAATGGAATCATTCTCTTCCATCACACAGATTTTAAGAACTCCCTTTCCTTCTTTATTATAAAGTCCGTGCAAAATAGCATTCTCAACATACGGCTGAACCAGCAGAGAAGGAATCTCTATGGCATCCAGGTCCATCTGCCCGTCTATCTTCACCTCAAAGCTGAACTTGTCTTCAAATCGCATTTGCTCCAGCGAAACATAGTTGCGCAACTGATCCAGCTCTTCAGAGAGTTTGATCTTGTTACTTAACGAATGTGTAAGAATACCGCGCACCAGTTTTGAAAACGTAGAGAGATAGTTGATTGCATTCTTGCGGTCATTCTGCGCGATAAAATATTGTATAGAATTGAGTGCATTGAAAATAAAATGCGGATTCATCACGGAGCGTAATGCCGTCAGTTTCAATTCACCAATCTTATTTAATGCTTCGTTCAGTTCTTTCTCCTTCTCTACACGCTCAGTTACATCTTCGGCAAACACCGATACGCCCATGATCTTCCCATTATCAATGATTGGGTTGAGTGACAGATCAAAATAAAATTCATTCCGTTGCTCCGAAATTTTCATTGTCTCCCCGGCCAGCGCACGGGAGTAGCGTTCAATCCATGTAGGACGTAACTCGCTCACGTTACCTACTTCACCAAATGTCAGATCGATCTGATATTGCTCTTGCATATACTTCCTGAAGGGCTCATTGAATTTAATAAGCCTGAACTCCCGGTCTACCGACCAGACCATCAGTGTCGTGTTATTGATGGTGGCGTTAAGATTCGCTTCGCTTTCAATCAGTCGTTCTTCCGCCTGCTTTTTATCGGTAATGTCGCGCACCACGATGAGCATGTGGTTTTCATCGTGAAGTAAAATCCGTTGCCCGGAAACTGTTCCAAAAAAAGGAACGCCGCCTTTTTTATAAAGCATGGCTTCACTGGTCATATAGCCGGTAGCAAAGTACCGCTCCAGAAATTTGCTTCGCTCCTCTTCATCGGCCCACAGCACAAACTCACGACTGGATTTACCAATGGTCTCTTCACGGGTATAGCCGGAGAATTCCGACAACTTACTGTTGGCCTCTACCAGCACGCCATCCTGTTCACGGAAAATGAGCATGAGATCAGGACTCAGATCAAATGCTTTTTCAAATCGCTCTTCCGCGAGTTTACGATCCGATATATCACGCACTACGGAAAGGATACATTTTTTTCCTTCCAGCTCCAGCCTGCTGCTCGACACCAACACCTGTATATGCCCTCCGTCTTTCCTTCTCCAGGTACACTCCATATCTACCTGGCCCGCTAGTTMMTATTCGGCATAAMAGGCAGTTCGCTCTCCTTCCTAAACATCAAGACGCAGATCGGTCGCCGGTGTGCCTATCAACTC
>NNBV01001826.1_pt1 | contig 22965 bp, 18 predicted proteins | sample 1173771 | NCBI WGS metagenome assembly NNBV01 (sample SAMN07173938, study PRJNA388173) | plant metagenome | isolation source: symbiotic tissue sample KVS11 | place: Norway: Troms, Kvaloya island | reverse complement strand
CCGGTTAGCACATGCATAGGGTTGTGGCCAGTTGGGTTTCGTCCGTGATCGTCAGCGTTCTTTTATTTTTCTCTGTCGATTGCATTGAAGTTCGCGTGTTGTCAACCGTTAAGATTGGTTTAGATGGGTCCAATTTGACATACTAAAAATAAAAAACCCTCAAATTCATAGCGATTTGAGGGTTTCGATTTTAAATGATAGGGAATCAGCGGAGAGGGGGGGATTCGAACCCCCGGTACAGAATGACCCGTACGACAGTTTAGCAAACTATTGGATTAAGCCACTCTCCCACCTCTCCTGAAAGCTTTCCTTAAAAAGGAATGCAAATATAACCGCTCATCTGAATCTAACATGGATTCAATATCATTTTTTTGATCTTAATTGATGTTTTGATCGTTCAATTGCTCGAAGTGATGAGTTAAAAGATCTATTTTTGAAGGAAATGGTATGGTTTAGAAACTTTGGCGTAACAGAAGTAGTATGGATTGCCCTTTTTGGAATCCTCTACACATTCTATATTATAAGAGTAGCACGCATCGGCCGGTCGCTCAATACTCCTTATAGGACAATTTTTATCAAACTGGCACTGCGCACCGTCTATTTTGGATTGCTCATTGCTGCTTTTCTTGGTCCTTCTTTTGGCGATTCGAAAAAAGAAATCAAATCGGTGGGCAAAGACATCATGATCTGCGTGGATTTATCCAAGTCCATGGATGCCTTCGACATTCAGCCTACACGCCTGGAAAAAATTAAATACGAAATGAAGCGCGTGGTGGAGTCTTTCAACTCCGATCGCATCGGGGTGATCATCTTTTCTTCTGAAGCATTCATGCAATGCCCGCTTACCTATGATCAGAATGCACTCAATCTCTTTATAGAAACCATGAACAGCAGTTTAGTGCCTGCCTCAGGTACTGATTTTGCTCCTCCCCTGCGGATGGCCCTCACAAAAATGGAGAACCAGGAAGAATCAGGTAATCAGCAAAAATCAAAAATCATTATACTCATCAGCGATGGCGAAGATTTTGGTGAAGAAAGCAGCGACATCGCCAAAGACATTGAGAAAAAAGGGATCAAATTGTTTACACTTGGAGTAGGTACAGAAAAAGGAAGCCAGATTTATTCCGGTCGTTCCTACAAAACAGACCGCAACGGAAATGCTGTGGTATCAAAACTGAATTCTTCTGCGCTGAAAACGCTGGCCGACAAAACGGGCGGACAATATTTCGAGATCAATGAAAGCCGCAACGATGTTTCGCGTTTAATAAACACCATCAGCAACATAGAAGGAGAAGTGCGTGATGCACGCTTTGTGGATGTTTCGGCCAACCGGTATTATTATTTCCTGATTGGTGCGTTGATCCTGATTGTTTTGGATGTATTAATTAACGTGAGAACGCTGAGTATATAGTATGAAGCCTTTGTATCGAAACCTATTTTATGGTCTGATCCTTTGTGCAACTATTGGAGGAATTATTTACGCCTTTATCTATGTGGGCAAAAATCGTTCTTCGCAAATCAGTTCTTTGAAATCGGCTGCGAAGAAACAATACCTGTCCGGTGACTTCGAGAAAGCTGCGACAAGCAACCGGGAGTTAATCGACTCTTTTCGTGTAGATGATGAAGCGGTGAAAATAAATTTTGCCAATGCCGGCTTTTTGTCTTTGGCTTATGATAGCGCCGCGGGTTCTTCCAAATTTGAAGGAATAAAATCTGATTCATCTAATCTTAAAAACATTGGGGCACCTTATAATTTGAAAGAAGCCGCTTATCAGGAATATCTTTCACTGACTAAAGCGAATAGCAAAAACATTGCTTCGATAGCTAATAATCAACTGGGAATTTCAGCATTAAAAACAGGAGGCAAGTTTATTGACGAAGGAGATGACACTCCCGACAAAGTGGATTCGTTATTACGCCAGTCTGTTATTTTGTTTCAGGAAGCACTTCGTAAAAATCCGGATAATGACAGCGCGCGTTACAATTATGAATTATTAAAGGAGAAACTGAATTTTCCGTTGAAAGTATATGCACAGGCCGAGGCGCTGGTAAAACAACGCAGATACAGAGACGCGCATCAGCTGATGCAAAAAGCAATGCAGAGAGATAGTCGTATGAAAAAGTACGAGGACTTCGCTAAAAAAGTATATTCTGTTTATCAAATCGATAGCTTAAAGAGATCATGAGATTACTTTTCTTCTTTATCATTCTGATTGCCGTTGTTCCGTGCCTTGCGCAGGAGCGCCTGGCAGAAACAAAATTCCACGAAGGATCGCAGTTCTATATTAGCGGTAACCGTGAGAAAGCGCTCTCTTCGGTGAACACGGGTTTGATGAGCGACCCTGGAAATCAAAAGTTAACAGAACTAAAAAAACTGCTCGAAGAAGATAAGAAGAAAGAAGAGCAAAAGAAGAAGGACGAAGAGAAGAAAGAAAAAGAGAAAAAGGAAAAGCAGAAGAAAGAGGATCAGAAGAAGGACCAGGAAAAGAAAGACAAGGAGAAAAAAGAAGATAAAGAGAAGAAAGATCAGGATCAGAAAGAAAAAGAGCAGAAGGACAAAGAGAAAAAAGAAAAGGAAGAGAAGGACAAGAAGCCCGAGGAAAAAGAAGAGAAACAAGACCAGAAGAGCAAGGAGAAAAAAGAAACTCCGCCTGAAGTTTCAGAAAAACTGAAGGACATGAAGATGACTGAAGACAAGGCAAAGATGATCCTGGAAGCAATGAAGAACCAGGAAGTACAATACCTGCAACAGAACAAACGCAAAGCCACCAAACCAAAAGACAAAGGCAAACCGGATTGGTAAACTGGTTACTGGTAACCAGTAACTCTTATAATTGATCCAAACTATAAACATTGACATAGTATGAAAGAAGTGTATATCGTTTCAGCAGTAAGAACTCCTATCGGAAGTTTTGGAGGTAGTCTTACAAGTGTGACTGCTGTGCAGCTGGGAGCTATCGCGGTAAAAAATGCGGTAAGTAAAATTGGCCTTGAGCCAAAGCAGATCAATGAAATTTTCATTGGTAACGTAATCTCTTCCGGATTGGGGCAGGCACCTGCTACTCAAGTGGCCGTGGCCGCTGGTTTAGGTTTTGACATACCTTGTACCCTTGTTAATAAAGTATGTGCATCTGGTATGAAAGCCATTATGCTCGGTGCGCAATCTATCATGCTCGGGCAAAATGATGTCGTGATTGCAGGAGGTATGGAAAGCATGTCAAACATTCCTTACTATCTTCCAAAAGCACGCTATGGATACAAGTACGGTAACGGAGAAATACAGGATGGCTTAACCTATGATGGACTCACCGATGTGTACAATCATTGTGCTATGGGTGTGTGTGCCGACAACACAGCAAAAGAAATGAATCTCAGTCGTCAGGAGCAGGATAACTATGCGATCAACTCGTATAAAAAATCAGCTGCTGCATGGGCTGCAGGAAAATTCAGAGACGAAATTGTTCCGGTAGAGATTACTGGTAGAAAAGGTGAGATCACTCTTTTTGCGGAAGACGAAGAATATAAAAATGTAAACTTTGATAAGATACCGGGATTAAAACCTGTCTTCACCAAAGAAGGAACGGTCACTGCCGCTAATGCATCTACCATCAATGACGGAGCAGCTGCAGTCGTTCTGATGAGCAAAGAAAAAGCAAAAGAACTGGGGCTTACTCCTATTGCTAAAATTCTGGGCTTTGCCGATGCCGCACAGGATGCCATGTGGTTTACCACTACCCCTTCTCTGGCTATACCAAAAGCCCTCAAAGCAGCAGGTATCAAAGCAAAGAATGTTGATTATTACGAAATCAATGAAGCTTTCTCCGCGGTGGCTCTTGCCAATAACAGTAAGCTAAATCTTGATCCTGACAAAGTAAATGTAAATGGTGGTGCTGTGGCATTAGGTCATCCGCTGGGAGCATCCGGAGCCCGCATTACCATTACGCTGGCCAATGTATTGAAACAAAACAATGCAACCATAGGTGTAGCCGGTATCTGCAATGGCGGTGGTGGCGCTTCTGCCATTGTCATTGAGCGTGTATAAAGTTTTCTTCATTCTGATCTATAAAACGTAAGATGGCCGGTGCCATATCACCGGCCATTCAATAAAAAATAATAATTTCGGGCCGGTAGAGGCACACCGTCCGTTATTCTGATCAGAAATCTAAGATTAGATTTTGCACAACAACACTTCTGGTTTGCCGTTCTGTTCGTAACTTTATCGTACATGAAGCTTCCCTTACTCCTGACTCTTGCATTATCACCCTTTCTCCTGCGGGCGCAAAAGGAAATCAGAACCTATTACGACTCACAAAAAAAGCAGGTACAGGAAGATTACTTTGTGTCCGTTGCCGATAACGAAACACTGCATGGCAAGTACAAACGCTTCTTTCCAAATGGAAAAGTGGAAATGGAAGGAGCCTATGTAGAAGGAAAACGTTCAGGTCTTTTTCTGGAATACCACGAAGACGGAAAACTACTTCGCAAAATCAATTACCAGGACGGCATGCGTCATGGTGCAGTAGAAGTCTTCAATGAAGAGGGTGCGCCCATTCAACGCGCTTATTATAAAAACAACCTGCTCATCGATTCTATAAAATCGTATTACGAAAGTGGGAGCAAAAAAGCGGAAACCGTTTTTGTCAAAGGCAAACCGGATGGAATGATGAAAGAATATTATCCTTCCGGCAAGTTGCGCAAGGAGATCATGTACAAAAATCAAAAGCCCAACGGACTATCACGCACTTTTTATGAAGACGGTGTAGTGGCCATTGAAGCCAACTTCAAAGATGGAATTCTTACCGGCTTCTATAAAACCTATTATACCAACGCCCAACTGGAAACCATATCGGGTATGAAGGACGGTGAAAAAATGGGGACGTTCAAAAACTATGACAAAGAAGGTCACCTGTTACTGGAAGGCTCTTTCATGAGCGGGAAACTGCAGGGTGATAACGTGGCCTACTATCCTACCGGGGAAATCCTTCATAAGTTTCAATATAAAGAAGGTGCAAAGACGGGTACTAACTATGAATACTATATCAACGGAAAAGTAAAATCAAAAGAAGAAGTAGCACTTAACAACATCGACACCAAAGAAGAAGGTTTTTCAGAAGACGGCATCCGGCTGTACGAAAAAAATCACCGGAAACTTAAACCACACGGCACATGGTACCTGTATACCACCGATGGCAAAAAATTAACATTGAAAGAAAATTACGATAACGGAAAACTTCATGGCTTACGCACCACCTATCATACCAACGGCGAAAAGGCAATCGAGGAAACCTATCAGTTCAACTTAATCACCGGCCCGGTTCGTAACTATGATGAGAATGGCAAGCTGCAATCCGAAGCAGAATACAAAGGCAACCGCCCGCATGGCTTGTATACTTCTTACTATCCCAATGGGAAGATAAAAGAGCAGGGCGAATATGTAGCCGGAAGAAAGCATAAAGAGTGGAAAGAATTTAACGAACAAGGGGGTCTTGTAAAAACGTATACGTTCAAAGCCGGTATTCTTATCGAGCCAAAATGATTTATGAATCATCATTAAGATAGCCGTATAATTCTCAACTCATTCTCAGGTCATAATGAGTCATCCTTTTTTCAACATCAGTAAAACACCCGATCCTGAGCTGTTGACTTTATTAAACAACAATATCATTGGAACTCCGGGACAAGGAATGCTCTATCAGCATCTGGGTGTCCCCAACAAAATCCATCAAATCGCTGATCCTTATTTTGTCAACCTCATCAGAAACAAAAACGTAATAAGTACTTGTTGCTTCTGTCAGCGCACAACAATGAATAAAGGTGTTGAGATCAACTCATTTTATATCCGCTACTTCTCCTTCAGTGATGTTTTCAGGGGGAAGAAGACAAATCCAAAAACAAGCACACGAAAAAGCACATTGCGTGAGGAAATAAAATTATTGCTCAACGGAAGCGGCCTTTCCACTTCCGTTAATGAAAAATTCTATCATTATGCTTATGTCGATCCTCGCAATACCCGCTCCGCATTACTTTGCGAAGAATTCGGATTTCAACCTGTCAGGCAGTTCACCACTATCCTCTGCATCCCAGGGAAAACAAGAGAAGAAAAATAGAAATTGTTTCTCCTGATCAATGGGGAAAAATAAGACAATTACTTTCTGATTTCTATCGTGATTACACTATGTTTTCGCACGAGAATCTTTCCGGCACACGTGATTACTATGTGATAAAGGATGAACACGGACAGATCACTGCTGGTGTGCAGGTAAATCCTGACCGGTGGCGAATACATTCTTTACCCGGCGCAACAGGAAAAATAATTTTCCACTTATTCTCATCTCTTCCCTATCTCAACCGGATATTTAATAAGAACTATAAATTCATTACATTGGAAGGTATCTACTACAGAGCCGGTGCTGAAAAAGACCTGGAGTTACTCTTTGAACATCTCCTTCATCACTATAAGGTATACACCGCCATCATTCCGGTAGATGCCGATAGCAATGTATACAAAACACTGAAATCACTACAACTTGGCATAGCCAGCAAATTGAATAAAGAAGTAAGAGGTAATATCATCGCTAAATTCGTTCAGTTCAATAGTGAGCAGATCAACCTCTTCAAAGAAAACCCTGCCTACCTGTCCGGAATTGATGTGACTTAGTTACTGTTAAGCCATGCTACTTTGAAATGCGATTTATCGATATACAGGTTCCTGGTTGCAGGTTCCCGGTTCGGGCTATGACAATGATGGATAATCTCACTCAAAAAAATAAAAAGGGTTTATGATCTTACGGCCATAAACCCTTAAACTTAAACCCATAACTATATTACTAACGAAGACTTAAAGCGATACTCCTGCCTTACTTTGAAATAACGACTTGAAGTTGTCCCTGTATGCCCATGCTAAAAAGAGATTCAACAATAGAATCACTATGCCGATAGGTGCTCCGGCTGGTGCAAGAAGGATGTGAAATAAAAATATATGAAGACTGATCGGTGCCAGCACAGCAATACTTAACGGCACAAAAAAACCAGCCAGTAACAATGCCCCAGCTATTACTTCGATTCCTTTCAGCAAGGGAAAGAAATAACCTGCCTGAAACAATCCACCTGTATACGCACCGGCAGCACCTTCCAGCGGTGGCTGAGGAGGAATAAAGTTAAAGAAGAAATTCAATCCGAAGCCGAAATAGAGAAGTCCGAATACCACACGCGCTACGGCGGTGATGATTGATTTTGTTTTTGTTGACATGGTTTTATTTATATTAAGTGATTACGCTAAAACACTAACTTCGGAGTACACTGGGTAATCCGTATATCCTTTCTCTCCGGGACTGTATAAGGTACTTGCATCGAGAACCGGGTTGAGTGGAAGATTACCTTTCAATCGATCAATCAGATCAGGGTTGTTAATGAAAGGCTTTCCGAAGGCAACCAGATCAGCAAAGCCGGAAGACAAATCTTCTTCTGCCCTGTTCAAATCATAACCACCGGAAAGGATAAGTGTGTTTTTAAATTGCTCGCGCACTGCTTTCTTTATCGCAACAGGAACTTCAGGCGCACCACCTGCACTATGATCTACCAGGTGAACGTACACCAGGCCGATCTTATTTAACTCTTTCGCGATGTAGGTATAGGCAGCATCTATTTCTGCATAGTGTGGCATGTCATTGTATATCCCGTAAGGAGACAAGCGTATACCTACTTTATCTTTTCCTATTGCATTGACAACTTCGGTTGCTACTTCCAATACAAAGCGGGCTCTGTTTTCAATACTACCTCCATATTCATCTGTACGTTGATTGGCATGAGGTGATAAAAACTGCTCCAGCAAATAGCCATTCGCACCGTGAAGTTCCACACCATCAAAGCCAGCTTCCAATGCATTCAATGCTGCCTGTACAAATTCGCTCTTCGTTATTTCAAGGTCTTCGCTGGTTAATTCCTGTGGTGATGAATGATCTTTCATTCCTTCCGCATCCGTCCACATTTGTCCGGGTGCGGCTATCGCTGATGGCGCTACCAAACGCGCATGCTTCGGTAAATTATGTACATGGCCTATGCGACCCGCGTGCATCAATTGAGCAAAGATGATTCCCCTTTTGGTATGTACAGCATCCGTTACTTTCTTCCATCCTGCTACCTGCTCTGCTGAAAATAATCCGGGCATGCGTGCATAGCCAAGACCGTTGGGTGAAGGAGAGATTCCCTCGGAAATGATAAGACCGGTATTGGCACGTTGCTCATAATATTTCGGCATTAGATCATTGGGAATATTATTGATGGCGCGAAGGCGGGTCATCGGTGCCATCACAATCTTGTTGGCTAGTGTAGCCTTACCAAGGATGTAGGAAGAGAACGTGTTTTTTGCTGTCATATAAAAAGGTCGGTTAATGATAAAAGATACATTTAAATGTTTCGATGTATTTGAGTTAAAAAAAGAAGGCGTTTCATTCCTTCTGAAGTACTAAATTGAAAGTAGTCGAAAATAGTTCATTGATACATTCAAATTCTTCAATCTATTTTTACTAAAAAAAAGAACAGGTTAAGATGGTTTTTTAAGCTTGTTTGAAGTGGTTAATCGCAGAGGTGTACTCTTTCACCAGTTGCTCATTGAGGTTGTATTTGTGATTTCTTCCCTCCTTTTCCTGCTCAATAAGGCCTGCCTCCAAAAGAATTTTGATGTGATGGCTGATGGACGGTTGAGTCAATTCGATAATATCCTGAATATCGGAGCATTGTCCGCAGCCTCCTTTTTTGGTGATGTGCTGCAGAATACGCAAACGGTTGGCATCACCTAGTGCTTTAGAGATCTTTTCAATTTGTTTTAAGCTGAGTGCCATTGTATTAATCGATGGATGCAAATATATCGATACCCCTGCAACTACGAAAAACAAATGCGAAAAGTTCAATCCGTTGCAATCACGCTATCTGTGCTGGCAGCGTTTTTTACACTTTTTGCATGTACTGTACAACCTCGAATATCGTTACATCACCGACAATCAGTATCCCACTGCAATCCACAAGTGCTCATTATTAAGTAACTAGTGTTAAGTTAAGTAAATTGACAATTGACAACCAAATACCCGGGTGTGTACAATCAACACTGTTAATTGAGCATTGTCAAATTGAATATTAAATAAAAAGAGTAAGTAAACCTTATCACCATTGATATGCGAATTATTCTGATCATCTGCTGTACTGTTCTGTTTACCTCCACGCTTTCCGCTCAGAAAAAAGATACGCTCAAAGTAGTTCCGTTGCCGCCTGCTAAAGTAGTTGCCGATACATTAAAAAGAGATTCTGTAAAAGAAACGCCTTCTTCTGTACCTGCAGGGAATACGCAACTCTCAGCACCCCGCAGTTACAATAACCTCATACGTTCCAATGCCATCACACGCAAAGGATTATTTACCGTACATAAAATTGAAGACAAATATTACTTTGAGATTCCCGACAGCTTACTGGGCCGCGACATTTTAGTAGTGAGTCGTATTGCGCAAGGTGCTGCAGGCATACGGCCCGAGTATACGGGCTATGCCGGTGATCAGATCAACAGCACGTTGGTACGCTTTGAAAAAGGCCCAAGTCATAAATTATTTCTGAGACGCATTACCTATGAAGAAAATGCAGGCGACAGTACTACGGCCATGTTCAATGCTGTGGTGCGATCCAATCTTCAGCCCCTGGTAGCTGCATTTGGTATCGGTGCGTACAATCAGATAAAAAAAGGAAGTGTGTTTGATGTGACCGATTACATCAATGGTGATAACGATATTCTCTTCTTCAGTGCGGCATCGCGTAAGGTGATGAAAGTAGGTAGCCTGATCACAAACACCTCATACATCAAAGACATCAATTCCTTTCCGTTGAACCTGGAGATACGCACCATAAAAACGTATTCCGAAACCGTGAACTATACCAGCTTTACGCTGGAGATCAACACTTCATTTGTATTGCTTCCTAAAAAGCCAATGCGAAAACGTTTTGCTGACCGCAGAGTAGGCTATTTCACCGAACGCTATACGGATTACAATACCAATCCTCAAGGCGTGAAAGTAGTGAACTACATCAAGCGATGGAGGCTGGAACCTAAACCGGAGGATCTTGAAAAGTATAAACAAGGTGAGTTAGTAGAACCACAAAAACCAATTGTGTATTACATCGATCCGGCTACACCGAAGAACTGGGTACCTTATCTGATACAAGGTGTGATGGACTGGCAAAAGGCATTCGAGAAAGCGGGATTTAAAAATGCGATCATTGCCAAGGAAGCTCCCGATCTTAAAGATGAACCTAACTGGAGCCTGGAAGATTCAAGACACTCGGCTATTGTGTATAAGCCTTCGTCCTTCGCCAATGCAGCAGGCCCCATCATCACTGACCCACGAAGTGGTGAAATACTGGAGAGCCACATCAACTGGTATCACAACCTGATGTCGATACTGCGTGACTGGTACATGATACAATGTGGGCCGAGTGATCTGCGTGCACAGAAAATGAAATTTGATGATGACCTGATGGGACAACTGATACGCTCTGTGGCCGCACATGAGGTGGGACATTCACTGGGACTCACACATAATTTCGGATCGAGTTCTACGGTGCCGGTAGAAAAACTGCGCGATCGTGAATGGTTAAAACAGAACGGCCTTGCTCCTTCCATTATGGACTATGCACGTTTCAATTATGTAGCGCAGCCACAGGATAGCGTGGGCGAAGAAGGATTGATCAATCACATTGGTGATTACGACTATTGGGCCATTGAATACGGCTATCGTTTACTCACCGACATTTCATCACCGGAAACGGAGATCCCTTTTCTTAGCAATACAATTATTGAGAAGATGAAGAACAAGCGCCTGTGGTTTGCTTCTGAATTTTCTACCGATGATCCACGCGTGCAAACGGAAGACCTTGGCGATCATGCCATGCTCGCAGGTGAGTATGGCATACGCAACCTGCAACGTGTTATTCCGAGGTTGTTACACTGGACGTTTGAGCGTAATGAAAATTACAGGAATCTCTCCGGCATCTATACCGGTGTGATCGGCCAGTACGATTACTACATCGATCATGTGCTCACCAACTTCGGAGGTACATATGAAACCAATAAAACCGCAGAACAGGCAGGCCCGATTTACGAACCCGTATCTGCCGAAAGGCAAAAAGAAGCGATGGATTTTTTAAAGCGTCATGTATTTACAACGCCAACCTGGTTGCTGGATTCTGCCGTACTCGCACGCACCGGCCAATCATCTACGCAGATCATCGGCCGGTCACAGGATGCAGTACTCAACCGGATGTTGAGCAACAACACGCTGGGTAAAATTGCCAGTGCAGAAGCAACGTATGGAAACAAAACGTATTCGCTGCTGGCTTACTTCAATAGTCTGGATGAAGCCATGTGGACAGAGTTAATCGCCAATAAACCCATTGATGTATACCGGCGCAACCTGCAACGCTCTTATGTGGATAAGCTGATGGAGTTAGCCAGCGCACCTTCCAGTAGAGAAACACGCGATGTGGGTCCCATTGTAAAACAGAAGCTGGAAGAAATTAATCAAAAACTGAGCAAAGCAGCTTCAAAATCGAAAGATGAGATGACACTGTATCATCTCAAATACATGGAAAGCAAAATAACACTGGCCACATCAGCTCCCTGATTTCTCTTTGATTTGCGTCACTGACTCCATTACTTTGAGATTAAAAAATGAGTCTGATGAATTTAATCCAACAGGCATCTTTGTGAAAGTGCTCTTCATCCGAAAAGAATATAAATTGCCGTTGCGAACCCTTGCTCTTGTTCTGCTATTTCTGATCTTCTTCAGTGGTAAAAAAACAATCACTGTTATAGGAAAAAAGGAAACGCTTAAAAACAAAACAGCTAGCACCGCTCTTGAGGAAACCTCACACGCAATAACTCAAACGGTAGAACTTGTAGCGTACCTGTCAGCGGAACTTTCTGGCTATGAATTGTATGCTGCCTATCCGCAACACGAAGCTCCTGTTTATTTCCTGAAGGACACAAAAGCAATTCGTGCCCTGTGGCAAAATGAAGAGGTGAAAATACCCGGTGGGTTCGCCTTAACTGATCACGAGTTTATTTCACTACAGCCATCATCCGAAACCCAAACAGAATCAGGAATAATTATCTACGGCAAATTAATAGTAACAAAGAAAGATAAAAGCACAGCCGAATTTCATCCGACCAAGACAAGGCGTGCAATAACGATCGGTACTCATTACGCTTATGTGGATCGTAATGCCAGTGCGGAATTAGTACTCGGATCCACGACTGGTAACACGATGAATTTTCAGTTGAATTCCACAACGGGAGATCCCAATCACTTCGTGTGTGAAATCGATGGAACGTTATTTTACAAAGAGAATATCTCCTACTTTCAGAGCAAAGAGGGGAAGGAGCAAAATCCCTGCAAGCTTTTTGTGTACTTCAGTGATAAAAAAGCACAGGTATTCATGACTTCCCACAACACTGATTGTGGCTGTGAGATGAACGCCTCCCCGGAAGGAGTGTTTATTCAGAGATAAGCGATTCCGCTGCAACCGGTGAATTCATGCATCTGAACCGAAGTATAAAACCCTTATATAAATTGCTCAATCCTTGCTATTTTGCGCATTCAATTTTCCACGAATGAGAAAGATTACCTTTTCAGATGTTGTTCCGCATATCATTGCCGTAGTGGTTTTCCTGGTAGTGACGTTTACTTTTTTCAGCCCCATCTTTTTTGAGAACAAGGCCTTGGATCAGCACGACATCCAGCAGTTTTTGGGCTCCAGTAAATCGTTGCGTGACTACCGTGATGCAACAGGCGAAGAAGGACTATGGGCGGCCAATATGTTTAGCGGTATGCCTGCTTACCTGGTCAACCTGCAATGGAGTGATGGTGTGATAGTCACTTTCAAAAAAGTACTTTCCGTATTTCTCCCTCATCCGGTTCGCAACATCTTTCTTGCCTTCATTTGTTATTATATCATGCTGCTGGCATTTAAGGTGCGACCTTATCTCGCCATAGCCGGTGCCATTGCTTTTGGATTATCGTCTTATCTCATCATAGGGCAAATGGCAGGGCACAACGCACGTATCGGGGCTGCGGCATTCATGCCACTGGTACTGGCAGGTATTCATCTTGCGTTTAATAAAAAGAGAATTCTTGGTTTTGGTGTTACGGCATTAGGGCTTGCGCTTCAGCTTCGTGAGAATCACTTGCAGATGACTTACTACCTCGTGCTTATGGTAGCGGTGTATGGATTGATACAACTCATCATTGCTATTCGCGAAAAGCAACTGCCTGAGTTTTTCAAAACAATTGCCATTCTCATTCCTGCAGCGATAATTGCAGGGGCTACTTTCTTCGGACAGTTCTGGGCGATAACCGAATATACAAATTACTCTATACGGGGTAAGTCTGATCTGATAAAACCAGGCGAAACAACGGGGATGAACGGTGCAGGTAAAGATTGGGCTTTCGCCTATAACTATGGTGTGCTTGAACCAATGACACTGTTGATTCCTAACTTCTATGGAGGAAGCAGCCGCTATGCTTTTGTGATGGACCAGAAAAGTGAAACGTATAAAGCATTGGTTAATTCACAAAACAATGAACTGGCAAATCAATTACAAAATTATTCCACCGCCTACTGGGGGCCGCAATCCGGTGGCACACTGGGCGCTTACTATGGAGGTGCCATCATTGTATTTCTATTCGTGATTGGAATTTTATTTGCCGATAAAAAATATGTATGGTGGCTGGTACCATTAAGTGCATTTAGTTTAATGCTCAGCTGGGGTGATGCCTTTAAAACATTTAACTACTTCATGTTTGATTACCTGCCTGGCTATAACAAATTCAGATCGGTAAACTTTGCATTGATCATCATTTTGCTGGCGATGCCTTTATTAGGAATGATCGGTTTAGAGAAATTACTTTCCGGTGACATGACCAAAGAAGCAAAACGAAAACTCATCATTGCAGCTGCCTCTACCGGAGGATTATGCTTATTGATTATGCTTTTTGCAGGAACAATGAGCTTCATGAGGGAAGAAGAATCACAATTACCTATATGGTTCCTTAATGCGCTTCGTGCTGACCGCAAGAGTCTTCTACAGGGAGATGCCTTCCGTTCTTTCGCATTTATACTTGTGGTGTTCATCGCTTTGTTCTTCAATGTGCATAAAAGACTTTCAGCTAACGGATTCTATGCCTTCCTGATCATTCTTGTATTGATCGATATGGTAGTGATTAACAAACGTTATTTCACAAAAGAAAACTATCAGCGCAAGAAAGGAAACACACCTATCGAAGCATCTGCTTCTGACAATGAAATTTTAAAAGACAAAGGCTATTACCGCGTTTATAGCTTGCAGGGCCAATGGAGCAGCGATGCCATTGCATCGTATTATCATCAGTCACTCAATGGCTACCACGGAGCTAAGCTGAAGCGGTACCAGGACTTATATGATTCATGTATTGCGAATGAAACTAATGAGTTCATCAGCGACCTTCGTGCAGGCAGAATAGAGTTGGAGAAACTGGGTGTAATCAATATGCTCAACACACGATATTTTTTACTTGGTCCGGGCAAAGAGGATGTAATACCTAATGCCGCTGCCAATGGAGCCGCATGGTTTGTAAAGGAAGTAGCTTTAGTCAACTCTGCCAATGAAGAGTTGAAGAGAACAGGCGAAGTTGAAACAAAAAATATTGCGGTAGTGGACAGTCGGCAGTCGACCGTTGACAGTAAACCGCTAACCATGGACAGCTTAGCGAGCATTACACTCACAGAGCATAAGCCTGCCTTCTTAAAATATGAATCACAATCATCTGCTGATGGCTTCGCCGTCTTCTCTGAGATCTATTATCCAAAAGGATGGCATGCTACCATCGATGGAAAAGAAGTTCCTATACTCCGTGCGGATTATGTGTTGCGTGCCTTACAAATCCCTGCCGGTAAGCATGTGATTGAATTCCGCTTCGAGCCGAAACCTTATATCACTGGCAATAAGATCACCATGGCATCGTCATGGATACTGTTGATGGTCGTAGTGGGAAGTATCGGGTGGAGTCTGAAGAAAGAAGACTAAGCTTTAAAGCGAAAGCTCCTGCTCATGTCTGCTGTGTTTGCGGTTACTTTTACTGTTCAGGAATGCGCGGATGTATTCACACGCAAGGCGTATGCAGATCTGTTAGTGAGTAGCATTCGCCAAAGTCAGCATCTTCATGGTTTAAAAATCTACGCCTGGGTGATCATGCCCAGCCACTGTCAACTGATTGTAAGTGGTGAAGAAAGTGCTGATGATCTGATCCGTGATCTTAAAAAAGAGAGTGCTGGTAAAATCACTGAGGCTGTAGAGTGCAACGAGACAGAAGGAAGGAAGAAATGGCTGTTACCCTTATTAAAAAATGAGCATACCATTACTTTCTGGAAAGATGAAGAACATCGCGAAGAAATCACCACCAAGAAAGCATTCGATATCAAAGCTAACGCCATTCATCTTTCACCGGTAAAAGCCGGTATCGTTGAAAAAGAAGAAGAATACCTGCTTAGTAGCTGTGCTGATTTCTATGGTAATCGCAAAGGAATGCTGGAACTGGAAATATTTTAGCACGTACATTACACTTATTAATGAGGATGAATCGATGAAGTATTTTCACCTCATCCTTCAAGTAATTATCTTCACCTGATTTTTAACCACTGTCGTTTTGAGTTCTGTTGATCAAGATACTACCAATGCTGTATTCGCGCTTGCTTCTGAATTCATTCATCACACTTCGCGTTCTGTTTTTCTTACCGGCAAAGCAGGCACAGGAAAGACTACGTTTCTAAAACATATTCGCGGAACCACCAATAAAAATACAGTAGTGGTTGCTCCTACCGGTGTGGCGGCCATCAACGCAGGAGGAATGACCATCCATTCCTTTTTTCAAATCCCTCCCGCCGTATTTCTCCCAGGCTTTCAACGCCACGAAGGAAATGTGCGTGTCCTCAGTAAGGGAACCTTGTTTCAAAACCATCACATCAGTTACAACAAACTGGAATTGTTCCGTGAGCTGGAGCTACTGATCATTGATGAGGTGAGTATGGTGCGTTGCGATCTGATTGACCTTATCGACACACTGCTTCGTCATGCAAGAAGGTCGAACCGGCCCTTTGGTGGCGTGCAGGTCTTATTCATTGGCGACTTGTTTCAATTGCCTCCGGTAGCACAGAATGAAGAGTGGGCATTATTGAGAGAGCACTATGAGAGCCCGTTCTTCTTTCACGCCAAAGCCGTGCAGGAAGCAGCACCTCTCTATATTGAACTGCAAAAGATTTATCGTCAGAATGAAATTAATTTCATCCGGCTACTGAATAATGTTCGTCATAACGATGTCTCTGACGAAGATATTCAAAATCTAAACGCACGCTTCTCTCCGGATGCAAAGAAAGTAAGAGATCACATCGTACTGACTACACATAATTATAAAGCCGATTCGATTAACAAAGAAGAGCTGGAAAAACTTCCGGGCCGTGCTTTTAAATTCAGTGCTCAGATAGAGGGTGAGTTTGGTGACCGTAGTTTTCCAACAGATGAAACGCTGACTTTAAAGAAAGGTGCGCGTATTATGTTTATACGTAACGATGCCAGCGAACAGCGTTTGTATTTCAATGGCAAGCTGGGGGAAGTAAAAGAGATCAGCGAAGAAAGCATTATTGTAGAGCTCGCCGAAAGCGGGATTGATTTTGAGGTAAAACGGGAGAAGTGGGAAAATGTAAAATACAGCTACAGTGCCGACACCGAGAAGATCGAAGAACAGGAACTGGGTTCGTTTACGCAATATCCTATACGCCTGGCGTGGGCAATTACCATACACAAAAGTCAGGGTCTTACTTTTGAAAATGTGATCATCGATGCGGGTGATTCCTTTACCGCTGGTCAGGTGTATGTTGCTTTGAGCAGATGTACTTCATTGAGTGGTCTGGTGCTGAGTTCGCGCATTTCAAGAAATCAGATTTCTACCGATGAGCAGGTCATTCATCATTCACGACAGCTGCAGAAGGAAGAAGTGATGCACGATTTACTGCAGCAGGAAAGAGCGCATTATGAACATGAACGATTAGTGTCTTTATTCAATGTAGATAAGATTCATGAAACCATCCTGCTTTGGAATGAAGATGTACCCAACCGGAAATTACCCGATCCGGATGGTGCTATTAATCTCAGTCGCCACCTGGTTAGCAAAGCCAATGAGCTATTAAACATAGCCGGCAAATTTCAAAAGCAACTGGAAGAGCTGCTGGACAATGCACGCGTTACAGCTAATTATGATATCGCGCATCAGCGTACCGAAAAAGCGGTTGCCTATTTCAATACTTTTCTCAAAGAAGAAATTCTTGCCGGGTTAAAAGAACACCTTCAGTCACTGAAAGGAAAAACCAAGGTGAAGAAATACGTCATTGAAGTGAAGGAACTGGTACAACTCATTCAACGCAAAGGCGAAAAACTACGTGCTGCTGAATTGGGAGGAAAAACATTCTATACGAAAACAGGCGAAGAAGAGCCGGAAGAAGACGTACAGGAAGTTACCGTTAAAGTAAAGAAAGAGAAAGGCAACAGTGCGATGGAAACATTACAGCTATTTCAGAAAGGATATGAGGTGGAAAAAATTGCTGCCGAGCGCAGACTTGCTGTAACTACTATTGAAGGACACCTCGCCAACTTTATAAAAACAGGCGAGCTGGAAATAGAAAAGTTAGTTCCGCCTCATAAAGCATCTGCGATCATCAACGTAATGCGGGAGCTGGACACCAAACTCTTCGGACCTATCAAAGAGAAGCTCGGTGAGGACTTTACCTATTCAGAGATCAGAGCAGTAGCCAATCACCTGGAATGGTTAAAGAAGATAAAGGAAGAGTAGCGTAATACTAAATCCAAAACACAGGGATCGGGAATTATTGGATATACTGATACAAAGTACATTTAGTAAAAAGACGAGGGCCAAACCAGCTATGCGGCACGGCTATTACTCCACTTAAAAAATCATTGATCCGTAAACCATGACAAAAAATAAAACAATACAGATTCAGGGAAGTGACATCGCTATTATTTCACAAAAGGAAGAAGATTTCATTTCCCTTACTGACATGGCAAAAAGCCAAATGCAGGAAGCTATAATTATAAAATGGCTTAGCCTGAAAAGCACCATAGAGTATTTAGGGGAATGGGAGGCCTTGTACAACCCGGCTTTTAATTATACCGAATTCGGTACAATTAAAAACACTTCAGGAAGTAACAACTTTGTATTATCTGTAAAACAATGGATAGAACGCACTGGCGCAATTGGTTTAACCGCCAAGGCAGGAAGATATGGCGGCACCTATGGGCATAAGGATATCGCTTTTCATTTCGGAATGTGGATCAGCCCAAAATTTCAGTTGCTGCTGGTAAAGGAATATCAACGATTAAAGGAAGATGAAAACGACCGTCTTAAACTTACCTGGAATCTGCAACGCACTTTAGCCAAAGTAAATTACCACATCCATACCGATGCGATAAAAGAAAAACTAATACCTGCAACGCTATCAAAAGAGAAAATAAATTTTGTGTATGCCGATGAAGCTGATATGCTAAACATGGCTTTGTTTGGAATGACTGCAAAGCAGTGGAGAGATCTAAATCCAAAAGCAGACGGTAATATTCGTGATATGGCTAGTATTGAGCAATTGGTAGTGTTGAGCAATATAGAAAGCCTCAATGCTGTTCTCATCCATCAGGGATTGCAACAAAGTGAACGATTACGGCAACTCAATAGTATTGCCATTACTCAAATGAAATCGTTGGTTGGAAACAGACATCTGAAAAAATTATGAAAAGCTATTCTGATCGAATTATATGTAATGAAGATACAAAGCCATTTGAATTATAGCTTGATATGGTAACCATAAACCGTTTAAAGGGTCTATTCGCAGAAATAATAGACAATCACTTAAGCACCTTCCTGCTCATCCATGGCCTCCCCCTGCCATGGACAATTCATATTCCGCAAAAAAAGCAGGCCGTACTGGAGATTAGATTTATGAAAACCAATGGACAACAAACCTTTTCACGTGTAGAATTTCCAGCCGTGGTTTACACGAACCTGATCTGAATGATAGATTAAGGTCTGTAACCACAGACGTGTATAACTTGGGATAGTAATTCTGTCATAGAATAATTAATCCAACCCACCACATTAAAATTTTAAGTAACTTTAATATCCGGTTTGAGCCAATTGCCTGGCCGGACATTCAGGATGAATCCCATCGAATCGATTTCGAAAACATTTCAGGAGAAATTCCATCGTCAGCCCCTTATTTTTATTGCCCCGGGCCGTATCAATTTAATTGGCGAGCATACCGACTACAACGAAGGTTTTGTTATGCCCGCATCCATTGATAAACACATGGTATTCGCCATCGCCCCTAATGGTAATAGCCGCTGCAACATATTTGCCCAGGATTTTGATGAGGGGGTTACGTTTTCTCTCCATGATACCATCCCCGGTGAGACCTGGGTCAATTACCTTATGGGGGTAATCGATGCTTTTGAGCGCCGAGGCCTGCCTGTGGGCGGTGTGGATTGTGTATTCGGTGGAAACATCCCTGCCGGTGCAGGGCTGTCTTCTTCGGCAGCACTGTGCAGTGGGTTCGGCTTTGCGCTGAATGAAATCTTTAATGCGAAAGCAACACGACTTGACCTGGCACACATCGCGCAATATTCAGAACATGAATTTGCAGGATTGAAATGCGGCATCATGGACATGTACGCCAGTCTCTTCGGACAAAAAGATGAGGCTTTGCTGCTCGACTGCAGAACAAATACACATGAACTCCTGCCTGTTCATCTACAGGAGTATTCCCTGCTTCTTATCGATACCAAAGTAAAACACACACTGGCTTCATCGGCTTATAATGACCGCAGGGCATCGTGCGAAGAAGGTGTGCGTATCATCCATAAAAAATATCCCCAGGTTCGCTCGTTGCGCGATGTGAGCCGTGTGATGCTGTACGAGCACCAGGATCAACTGGGTGAAGATACCTTCATCAAATGTCTTTTTATTGTAGAGGAAACCGAACGCACACAAAAAGCCGGAGGTATGCTTATAGCTGGCGACCTGAAAGGTTTCGGCAACCTGATGTATGAAACCCATTGGGGACTGAGCCAGGCCTATGAGGTTAGCTGTGAAGAACTTGACTTCCTGGTGACCATGGCCGAAGAAGAAAAAGACAAAGTAATCGGTGCGCGTATGATGGGCGGTGGATTTGGCGGATGTACGATCAACCTCATTGCAACCGATAGAATAGGTGCATTTTCCGAAAAAATCAGGGCCAACTATTTTGGGACTTTCAAAAAAGAACCTGATTTTTATCCGGTGAACATCGCTGAAGGCGTTCATCAGTTAAAAGACTAAGCCTTTACTACCTACCATGCAAGAATTTCAAGCTCCGGAGCTTTCTTCCGCACTACATCGCTGGGACTACATTGTGTTCCTGATCTACTTCGTTATTGTGGCCAGCTATGGTTACTGGATCTATAACCGAAAGAAAAAAGTACTGACGGACTCCAAAGACTTCTTCCTCGCGGAAGGTTCGCTCACCTGGTGGGCCATTGGTGCTTCACTCATCGCCTCCAATATTTCTGCCGAACAGATGATTGGTATGTCCGGCTCAGGATTTAAAATGGGATTGGCGATCTCTACCTATGAATGGATGGCAGCCATTACATTGATCATCGTGGCTACATTCTTCATTCCGGTATATCTTAAAAATAAGATTTATACCATGCCGCAGTTTTTGAATCAGCGCTACAACGGTACCGTAGCCATGATCATGGCCGTGTTCTGGTTATTGCTTTACATTGTAGTCAACCTGATGTCCATTCTTTATCTTGGTGCATTGGCCATCAGTGGTATCACCGGCTTCGATATTTATCTGTGTATTCTTTTCCTTGCTGTATTCTCCATCATCATTACCCTTGGCGGGATGAAGGTAATCGGGTTCACCGATGTGATCCAGGTGTTCTTCCTTGTATTGGGCGGATTGGTTGCTACCTACATTGCATTGAACTTAGTGGCCAAAGAAGCAGGCCAGACTGGTGTACTTAACGGATTTAGTTTGTTGACGACCGAAGCCAATGATCACTTCCATATGATCTTTAAGCCGGGCAATCCCAACTACATGGACTTACCCGGGCTTACCGTTTTGATTGGAGGTATGTGGATTACGAATTTGAATTACTGGGGATGTAATCAATACATCACGCAACGTGCATTGGGTGCCGATCTGAAAACAGCGCGGAGTGGTATTCTCTTTGCCGCTTTCTTAAAGTTATTGATGCCGGTCATCGTTGTTCTTCCGGGTATTGCCGCTTATGTATTGCATCAGAAAGGGTATTTCCAAACCGAAATGCTGGACTCGAAAGGAATCATTGATGTCAACAAAGCGTATCCTTCTTTATTAAATCTTTTACCAAAAGGATTAAAAGGTTTAGCATTCGCAGCATTGACAGCAGCCATTGTTGCTTCATTGGCAGGTAAAGCAAACAGTATCGCTACCATCTTCACCTTAGATATCTATAAAAAAGCCATTGACACCAATGCCTCTGAGAAGAGACTGGTGGGCCTCGGAAAAATTTCAGTGATCGTTTCCATGTTCCTGGCGGTGATCCTTTCATTATTGATTGGTGAAAAATTAATGGGTGAAGGAAAACAAGGATTCCAATACATACAGGAATATACCGGCTTTGTATCACCGGGTATCTTTGCCATGTTCATCCTTGGATTCTTCTGGAAGAAGACCACTTCCAACGCGGCACTGTTCGCAACCATTGGCGGATTCATCTTCTCGCTCGTGCTGAAAGTACTTCCTCAACTGATGGATCTTTCCTTCCTTGCTCCGCTTCATTTTGCAGTGCCTAATGCAGAGGGCGTTTACGAAATACCGTTCCTTGATCGTATGGGCTTTGATTTCATCTTCTGCGTTATCGGTATGTTTATCATTACTCAGATCGATCTTAAGAAAGGCGTAAAACCAAAAGGACTGGAAATTGACAGCAGTATGTTCAAGCCTACTCCTGCTTTTATGGTTATTGCATTGTTGATTACCGGAATTATTGCAGCATTGTATACCATCTTCTGGTGATAATTTCAGGTCTTAAAAACTTAACGCCAAAGGTGAATACCTTTGGCGTTTTCATTATACAAATCTTACCCATAGTAATGTATTAGAATGGAAGAAAAGAAATTAGACCCGTTAGCTCAGTCGATAATGAATTCCTTGAAAAATAAGGTTTCTGCTGCCACTTTAACCCAAGTTATCAATGATTGGTTGAGTTGCTTTCCAGAGTTAAAAAGGTTTAAATCAGGGCAGAAGATTTTAAGGAGATCCGGCCCTGTCGTGTATGGAATTGAGTTGGAAAAATTTCTTTCTGATGAATATAGACCAAGAGTTATTCTTTATAATCTTTTGGCCAACGACACAAGTTTAGGAGCTGTAATTGATCAAACAATACGGACAGAAAAGCAACTAACTGTTTCGGTTAAATATTCACATCATCCTGTTGACTATTTAACCGCGTCCCGATTATTGAAGGAACAATCTCGAATAAGTTTATCAGATAATCTTAGCATTGAAGATATAGTAAAGGGTATTTACTCTCATGTAAAATATGACAGCTTAAGTAATTGTTTTTGGTCATGTCGAGCAATTATGCAATTATCCAGATTGATTACTGTTGAAAACAAGAAAGAAGAATATTTTGAGGATGGATTTGATTTGCTTAAACAGAAGGTGCCAATTCAATGGTTAGAGGAACAAACTAAAGGGATCTCGACTTGGAAAAATCAAATCAAAAATTTAAGCTTTGAACAAATAAGTGCCCAAATTGATCAGAATATTAAAAAATACGGATTTAATAATATTCCTTCT